>CEUZ01017839.1_pt1 | contig 18785 bp, 12 predicted proteins | sample 361511 | NCBI WGS metagenome assembly CEUZ01 (sample SAMEA2622822, study PRJEB7988) | marine metagenome | biome: marine biome (ENVO:00000447); feature: surface water layer (ENVO:00002042); material: "saline water (ENVO:00002010), including plankton (ENVO:xxxxxxxx)" | depth 5 m
CGGGTGCAGTGGGGATGAAACAGGCATAGAAATTGTTTAACGCGCTTACAGCATCGATAGAACAACCGGCAAAACAACTTCCTATAGTCGAACAGGTCGCCACAATTGAATTAAACAAATCCTGTGGCCAAACTATATGGGCAGCAGTTCCAACAATATTGGTTAATTTTTCTCCCATGAGCCATTCATGCCCAAATACAACATTGATCAGCTTGATACCATAAAAGGCAGCGAGCTTAAAAATACCAACAGCCAATGCGGCTAAAGGTAGGAGCACGATATGATATGCAATCACACGCCAGGGTTGACTCCATGTAATGGAATAACTATTAAATACTGCACCCATTGTATCTTCTTCAATGGTGCCTACTATAGCCGGGGTGTATACGAGGGACACCAAAAATACGACTGAGGTGTAAATAGTAAATACGGCGCCGAATAAGTATAGGAGGTAGGGGAGCGCAAATAAGAATTCACCTAAAAAAGGTAACTTTCCAAAAAGCGCAAACAATGCAGCCATGCTGACAAAAAATACCAGTATGAGCGCCATGGCAACTGAAGAAAAAATCACTGGATGCCAATGTTTTTTTACATAGGCCCATGCATCTCTTGAGGAGTAAAATTCGTCACCTTTTAATTGTTTATAGGTAACCCTTGATACAGCAGTACATCCAAGATAAATCGCAATGACCCAATCAATTACACCTACCCAAAATAGAACACAAGCATACCAGGGGGCATCCGTAACGTAAATATAGGGATAAAGGCCCTGAGCAGCCCATGTTTCACCAAAGGATTGTCCTGCAAGGGCAAATGCCAAGTAGTTCAGGATAAAATATGCACCATATCCAATGAAATTGGGAACCAGAAAAATCCAGATTTTCTTCCCGCTGAGGGCAAGGCGTGGTGCACGGAACATATCCCGTATATCAAAATGTAATTTCATAGGTTCCATATGATCCCCTGTTTAGATTTAATTAATATTCATATCGTACAAAATCAACCCATGCGGATTCCTGTTGGGTTTTGGATAGTGATTTTGCAACAGCAGTGGCGGTTTCCCGCTTATCGTAACTGCCCACCCGAATGCGATACCAAACTTCATTGGTTTCTTTAAATACCGCTTTTTGGATATAGGCATCATAACCAGCGTCAATTAATTTGGCGGCAAATGTTTTTGCATCTGCCAAAACTTTTTTCGACCCTACCTGAATGGTGAAACGATTCTTGTCGTAAGGAATAGATGCACCACGATTGGGTTTGACTTTTAGTTTTTTGACGACCTTTTTAGGTGGTGGTGATACTGCGGGAAGGGTAGAAGGCGGCGTCTTTTCTTCGACTTCCACCTCTTCAGTTTCTTCTACAACCGCCTTAACCGGTACATCTTTTGCATCGGCCAATACTTCTTCTACCGATTCAGAATCATACCATTTGGGTTCATCATTTTCAGCCAATAATTCAGTTACGGCTTCAGCTTCATCTCCCTCGGATGATTCAAAATCCTCAATTGTTTCTTCTGTTGAAGATTGTGCCATTTCATTACCGATGACATTGTATGAAAATGATTCTGTACTGATTTCATCGTTGTATTGAAAAATGGAAACTTCTAGACTATAGTTGCCTGAAACATCCGGTGTAAAACGAACAGTCGCAGGGGTATCTTCAGATGCTATATCCACATTTGTTAAAATGCTGTTATCAGGAATACTCGTTAATTCCCAAATAAAATCCAAATCCTGGCTTTCTTCGGGAATTTCAGCAGTAACAATGATTGTGTCTCCCAAATCTGCTGTGGGAATTTTTTTGGCACACCCAATGAAAAGGACCAAGGCCAAAAAGATGAGGTTATATTTTTTCCTATCCATTATTTCAATCGAGCCGACTTTGCTCACTATTGAATTTGTAGGGGTGGAAGGGAATAATGCAACTGTTACTGATTACTAATTAGTTCGCTTCCAGAGAACCAAAATCCGATTTCAATTGTAGCATTTTCATCACTGTCAGCACCGTGTACGGCATTTTCACCTAAAGATTTAGCAAAATCTTTTCGAATGGTGCCTTCCGATGCTTCAGCAGGATTGGTGGCGCCGATGGTTTCACGCCAGGTCGCCACCGCATTGTCTTTTTCTAAAGCGAGAACCATGGTTTGCCCTGATGACATAAATGTAGTTAATTCTTCGAAAAAAGGCCGTTCCCGGTGTACGGCGTAAAATCCTTCAGCCTGTGCTTTGGTCATACGGATGAGTTTTGCACCTAATATTTTAAATCCGGCTTGAATGATTCTATCGATGATTTGTCCGGTATGGCCATTGCGAGTGGCATCCGGTTTAATCATTGCAAATGTTTTGTTACCCATTTTTAATTCCTTTGAATTATTATCTTTGCGAGCCCTGATTAATGGGAGCGTGGTAATCCCAAAAATGAGATTGCTTTGTCGTTACACTTCTCGCAATGACAGTTAGTTATTTAATGTTGCTTTCATTTTTTCACCAATATCTGCCACAGATTCACAAACTGAAATCCCACATTCGGTCATAATTCTCATTTTGGCTTCCGCCGTATCATCTCCACCGGAAACAATGGCCCCGGCATGACCCATCCGACGTCCCGGAGGCGCAGTCTGGCCTGCGATAAACCCTACAACGGGTTTGGACATATTCTCTTTAATCCAACGTGCCGCTTCATTTTCCATCTGTCCGCCGATCTCACCGATCAATACAACACCTTCTGTCTCTTGATCCGCTTCAAATAATTTCAACGCATCAATCATGGTGGTGCCGATAATGGGGTCACCGCCGATACCTATGGCTGTGGTTTGCCCTAATCCCACATTCACCAATTGGCCGATGGCTTCGTAAGTGAGTGTTCCCGATTTAGAGAGAACACCGATATTTCCTTTTTCACAAATGAACCCAGGCATGATGCCCAATTTGCATTCATCTACCGTAATGATTCCGGGGCAGTTGGGACCAATGAGCCGTGTCCCGTTCTGATCAATAATTCGTTTGGCTTTCACCATATCATGGACAGGCACACCTTCTGTAATGCATACCACCAATTCTACACGTGCATCTGATGCTTCAATAATGGCTTCCGCAGCGAAGGGCGGGGGAACAAAAATGATGGATACATTTGCATCCGTAGTAGTTTTTGCTTCTTCTACCGAATTGAAGACAGGTACTTTACCATCGAGCGCCATCTGTCCACCTTTACCCGGCGTTACACCGGCAACGATATTGGTGCCGTACGCCAGCATTTGAGATGTATGGAAGGACCCTTCAGAACCAGTAATCCCCTGGACCATAACTCTTGAATCTTTATTCACTAAAATAGACATGTTACTTCCTTAATTCTTTATTGCTGCATCCACAACTTTTTGGGCAGCATCTTTCATATCGTTTGCAGGGATGATATCTAAACCTGATTCAGATAAAATAGTTTTGGCTTCTTCAGCATTGGTTCCTTCGAGACGTACTACAACGGGGCCTTTTAATCCCAATTCTTTCACGGCTTGGATGACCCCAGTAGCCACACGATCGCAGCGGACAATACCGCCAAAAATATTAATCAAAATGGCTTTCACATGTTCATCGGATAAAATGATTTTAAATCCATTTTTCACCGTTTCAGCAGAAGCAGCACCACCCACGTCAAGGAAGTTCGCCGGTTCACCGCCGGCCAGTTTTATGATGTCCATGGTAGCCATAGCCAAGCCGGCACCGTTTACCATGCAGCCCACATTTCCATCCAATTTGATATAATTTAAATCGTACTTGCTTGCTTCTAATTCGGTGGGATCTTCTTCGTGAACATCCCTTAATTCAGCAATATTTTTGTGCCGGTACATGGCGTTGCCGTCAAAATTAAATTTAGAATCCAATGCAACGATTCGATCGTCTTCCGTAAGTACCAACGGATTAATTTCCACAATGGATGCGTCTGTACCTAAATAACAGGTATACATTTTCATAAAAACGTTTACAGCTGTTTTAAACGCATCGCCCGTAAGTTCTAACCCAAAAGCCAACTTCCGCGCTTGATAAGATTTCATACCAATTAAGGGGTCGATCCACACTTTAATAATTTTTTCCGGCGTTTCTTCTGCTACCTTTTCAATTTCTACACCACCCTCTGAAGAGACCATGAACACATCTTTCGTTTGGGACCGATCTAAAGTGATGGCGCAATAGTATTCTTTTTTGATGTCAAGCGCTTCGGTGATATAAAGCTTCTGGACTTTCTGTCCTTCGGTTCCGGTCTGGTGCGTAACCAATTGCATGCCCAGCATATTCTGCGCATTTTCTAAAGCGTGCGCTGTGGTGGGTGAATATTTTACGCCGCCGCCTTTTCCTCGTCCGCCTGCATGAATTTGGGCTTTTACCACCACTGCTTCTGTATTGAATTCTTGTTGTACTTTTTCGATTGTAGCAGAGACATCCTCGATATTCTCGATCACATAGCCGTCTTGAATGGGTATGCCATAGGATTTGAAAATATCCTTGCCCTGATATTCATGAATTTTCATGGATTAGTTCCTGATTATTGTTCCGTTATTGTCGTTAATTGCTTCTTTCACACCTTTAATGGATGTGATAACCACTTTATCACCGTGATATTTCAGTAAGTATAAAGCAGCTTGAATTTTTGGCCCCATACTGCCGTCCTGAAAATGGTCTTCACCATAATATTGTTTTGCCTCGGATACGGTAATCTTTGACAATGCTTCCTCGTTGTCCATGCCGTAATTGAGACAAACTCGATCCACATTGGTAATGATCCAAAGTTCGTTCGCTTTGATAACACGCCCTAATAATGCTGAAGAGAGATCTTTATCTACAACTGCATCTAAACCATCCAGATTGCCATTTTCATTCCAGTAGGCAGGAATACCGCCACCACCGGATGCGATGACGATAATACCGTTATCTACCAATGTTTGGATTGATTTTCCATGCTCGATATATTGAGGGAGAGGAGAAGGAACAACTTGCCGCCATTCGCCCTCATTCTGCTCTTTCACTGTCCAATTGAATTTTTCAGCCATTTTTACTGCTTCATCCTTTGAGAATCGCTGGCCAATAAATTTAGATGGATTTTTAATAGTTGGATCATCCGCATCCACGATGGTTTGGGTGATGAGGGTTACTACTTCTCGATCGATGGTTTTCTCTTTCAGTGCATTTTGCAAGGACTGCTGAATCATATATCCGATGGAGCCTTGAGTTTCGGCCACACAAACACCGAGCGGAAGGGGTGGGACATCACTTTGTGTCAACTCCATGCGGAAAAGTTCATCCCCAACTTGGGGGTCATTCCCATGGGTGAGACATAAATTGTAATCCAAATTGACAAAATGCATGATGGCTTCGAGGCTTTCCCTCGTATGGGCAAATTGCTGATAAATAGTACCCGCTTCATCTTTTGGAGAGAGGGCGTTGCCACCCAAGGCAATCATGACCGATTTTGGCATGGATCTAAATTATTTTTCGTCCATAAATGGATAACGAAAATCTTTCGGCGGATCGAAAGTTTCTTTAATCGTCCGCATGGAAATCCACCGGATCAAATTAAACATGGATCCCGCTTTGTCATTCGTTCCCGAAGCACGGCTACCGCCAAATGGCTGCTGACCCACAACGGCGCCCGTGGGCTTATCGTTAATATAGAAATTGCCCGCTGCGTGCGTGAGTTTTTCAGTCGCCTCGTTCACTGCTTCACGGTTTTGACCCCAGACACAACCGGTTAGGGCATAAGGAGAAGTAGTATCCACCAATTCGAGTGTCAGTTTCCAATCTTTCGGATCATAAAGATAAATAGTAAGAACAGGACCAAAAATTTCTTCACACATGGTGGTGTATTTGGGATTGTCTGTAAGGATAGTTGTGGGTTCAATAAAGTATCCTATCGAATCATCGCAATTGCCGCCGGTGATGATTTCAGCATCGGATGCTGCTTTGGCATTTTTGATATATTCTGAAATGGAATCAAAGGCAGCTTTGTCAATCACCGCATTCATAAAGTTAGAAAAATCTTCGGGGCTGCCCATTTTGATCTCATTCACTTGGGCCAAATATTTTTCTTTCAGTTCAGGCCAAATTGTAGTAGGAATGTAAGCCCTTGAAAGGGCAGAACATTTTTGACCTTGGTATTCAAACGCACCGCGGACCATTGATGTCGCCAGCGCATCTACATCTGATGATTCATGGGCAATACAAAAATCTTTTCCGCCCGTTTCACCCACAATCCGTGGGTAGGATTTATAATTGGCGATATTTTCACCAATGGTCTTCCACATGCCTTGAAATACAGCGGTGGATCCGGTAAAATGAACGCCGGCTAAATTGGGGCTTTCCATGACGATAGGACCCACATCACGACCGGAGCCGGGGATGTAATTGATAACACCATCGGGGATGCCCGCTTCACGAAACAGATTCATCATAAAATGTCCGCTATATACGGCGCTGGATGCAGGCTTCCACAAGGTTACGTTGCCCATGAGGGCAGGTGCCGCAGGAAGGTTCCCGGCAATGGATGTGAAATTAAATGGTGTAACAGCGAATATGAACCCTTCCAACGGACGGTGTTCCAATCGGTTCCACATTCCATCGGGAGAATAGGTGGGCTGTTGGCTATAGAGTTCTTGAGCGTACCAGCAATTGAAATTCAAAAAGTCGATCATTTCACAGGATGCATCAATTTCTGCCTGGAATGCATTTTTGCTTTGACCCAAAATCGTGGCTGCATTCAGGGTTTGATCACCATGGCGTTGGATGATGGATGCCATTTTCTTAAAAATTGCAGCACGGGATTCCCAAGTCATCTTAGACCAAGTTTGCCACGCATCCATGGCCGCTTCGATGGCCATTTTTACTTCTTTTGGTCCCGCCATATGATAATGACCTAAAATATGTTGATGATCGTGGGGAGCGCGCATTTCACCCATATTTCCCGTTTTGATTTCTTGCCCGCCAATTATAAGGGGGACTTCAATTTGCTGAGATTTTAATTCCTCGATTCGTGCCTTTAGGGCTGCCCGTTCAGGTGTGCTAGGGGCGTAAGACAAAATAGGTTCATTAATCGGTTTAGGAACTATTGCTTTAGCGTTTTGCATGGATACCTCAGTTTGTTCGAAATATTTGGATCAAAAAAAGCTTGGGAATTTATTGTTTAAATAGGGATGATTCAAGGAGTGGAAAATATCCTTCTGTTATTGCGATTCCGGCTGGTCGGAAGAAGAACCCCAATTGTATAGATGGTTTAATGGTGCGAGAGCTGATATGACAGAAAATAACTAAGAAATCGAATCTAAGATGGCTACCATGGCCTCTCGATCCGGGGCAGAGACAAGGGCCTTACGGTAAGGAGATGCACCATTAAACCCACGGATGTACCAGCCAAAATGCTTTCGCATTAAATTGGTGCCAATCCGTTCACCATGCCAATCCACCATATGATCAAAATGCCGACGGCAATGGGATACCCTATCCATAATCGATGGCTCCGGCAGTATGGTTTTTCCTTTATATAACGCAGTTGCATCCCGAAAAAACCATGGATTTCCTAATGCACTCCGCCCCACCATGACGGCATCACATCCTGTTTCTTCTATCATACGCATAACACCATCCGGTGATTTTACATCTCCATTCCCAATGATGGGTAATGACGTAGATTCTTTTAATGCTTTAATCAATGTCCAATCCGCATCACCTGCATAGCTTTGTTTTGTCGTCCGAGGATGGAGAGCCAACGCCTTGACACCGATTTTTTCTAATCGAGGTCCCACCTCAGGCACCACAATGGAATTGGCATCCCATCCGGCTCGCATTTTTACAGTGACGGGCACTTCTGGTACGGATTCCACCACAGCAGCGGTTATATTGTCCATAAGGCACAGATCTCGAAGGGCTGCGGACCCGGCACCCCGTTTGGTCACTTTAGGGACAGGGCATCCATAATTAATATCCAGAATATCGGGGGAGAATTTATCTACCACCATCCGTGCTGCACGGCTCATGACTTCGGGAGAATCGCCAAAAATCTGAATACCGATGGGCCGTTCAAAATCAGTGAATTCAATCATGTGCCAGGTTTTGGCATTCTCACGGATAATTCCATGGGCAGATACAAATTCAGAATAGACCACACTGGCGCCTTGTTCTTTGCATAAAACGCGAAAGGGGTAGTCTGTGACTCCGGCCATAGGAGCGAGGAAGATAGGGATGTCGATATTAATATCGCCGATTTTCATATAGGTAATTTATTGCAGTTCACCGGAATATTACATAAACTCATCTAATCATTGTAATTGTAGGTACAGCAGAATATCGCATTAATCGATAGAAGTAGATATTTTGCTAAAAATAAAAAATATCAAAACTTTTGTGGCCATGCTATGTTTTACTATGGGTATTTTACTCAATGGGCAAAGTATGTCCAAACCGCCCATCCTCATTCTTGACTTCGAAGCCAGATCCATGGCCAAACACGAAGTGGCTTCATTCACAGACGATCTCCGGAAAGCCATTGATAGCACCCAAGGATATACAATATTGGATAAATCCGTTGTTGAAGCTGTATTTGCTGAATCGGGTAGAGATAGATCAAAATGTTATGATGTGGAATGTGGGCTACAGAACGGGCGATTGTTGGGTGCAGAATATATAATAGTCGGATATATTGAAAAGGAAGGCAATTCCTATACAATCGGTGCTCAATTTATCTCTGCAAAATCTGGGAAAGCCGAGCGAGAAAAAATCCTCACCTATGAAGGAGATTTCTCAGGCATCCATTCCGAAATGTCCACATTGGGCTGGACGATCTTAGGCTTGGACCCCCAGGGTCGGGGTATGATCATTGAAACCGTTGTTAAAGAAAAGATGCGGTTGGCCATTCTTGATTTTACACCTCAAGGAATAGTCAGTCTCGAGGCCCAAACCTTAACCCATCGATTCGCAGAGGTTATCCTGAAAACAGGGAAAGTAGATCTTTACGATCGAGAAACCATGGCCACTTTTATGGTCGAAAATGGTTACGATGAATCTGGATGTGGCGATGTAAAATGTATAAAAAAGCTGGGCCGAGAGTTAGAAGTGCCATTTATGATTAGTGGCTCGATTGAAAAAGTGGGTGATAATTATGGGCTCAGTGCCACCCTTTATAATGTGATTGCGGATTCTGTTGCACGGAAAAAGGATAAGATGTTTTTTGGGGATACGGATAGACTCATTTCAAAAGTAGAAATATTGGCTTGGGAAATTCTAGGACTTCCCCTGCCGGATTCTCTAAAAAGAAAAAGTGGAAAATTAAATCAACTGCTTATGGGTACAGGTCCCAGAACGAGGGCGGCCGCCTTAACACGATCCGCTATATTCCCGGGATTGGGTCAAATATATCTGGGTGAAGATCAACTGGGATATGCCTACACCACATCCAGTCTAGTCATTACCCTTTTTGCCATGCGGGCTTACAATACTTATAAACATGCTTATGATGATGTGGATGACTATTATCCAAAATATCGTGATACAAATAATCCTGATGTGGCGAAGGCGTATAGGATTTTATCTAAACAGGCAGAAAAAATTGAAGTTGATGCGGCCAATGAGTTTCAAGTCATTACTCGGTGGGGATTCATTCTATGGATGGCCAATATGGCCCACACCTATGTATTAAGTCCAGAACCGGCACCGGGTACGGGGTTTAATCCGAAAAAGGCTTTCGATATGTTTTATAATACCAAATTAAAACAACCTCAATTGCGGATTTCAATTGCGCTCGATTAAATCCATATTCATACCACTGATGCTCATTTTTATGGGGTGTGAACTCGACCTCCACAATCATAAATATGAAAATCCTTTTGATGTGGACGCCCATTCAGAAAATGGCGTTCTGCCCCCAGCCCTTATTTTTTCGCCCAATTTAGTGAATGCAGAAGTGGGGGAAATTGTACCGGTAAATATATCTGTTCTAGAAGTGAGTGGTGTAGGCGGTATTCATGCCCAAGTGAAATATGATGCAAGTATCCTATCTATTTCTGCTGTAAAAATCGCCTCCTTTTTTGCCAGTAATCAAGAGCCATTCTTACTATATAAAGATCAAGGGGGTATTCTGGATGTATATATTTCTTATTTGGGTTCGGAAATGTCTGTAAGCGGCACTGGTGATGTGGCAACTATTACGTTCCAGGTGAATACAGAAGGGAATGCATCCATTCGGTTTACAGAAAATTCGGAATTCTTAGGTCCCAATGATATCCCCATCAAGATTAAGGGGTATGGCAAAGGGGTAATCATTGCGAAATAAACTTTTTGTCATATGGATGATTCTGAGCGCTTCATTACTCACAGGTCAGCAAATTATTTGGACCTTCGATGATGGCACCACTACAGATTTAACCATTTCAAACGGGGCTGTCCAGACAGGAGCAGGTTCAGGCAGTACAGGAAATAATTTTAATGGAACCGCCCTAATGTTTAATGGCTCAGGAACACGGTCTGTGAGCATGCCCTCCGTAAATTCTGCCGATGGTACGGGTACACTCTCATTTAAATTAATTTATGGAAATTCTTCAAACGGGGGTGAAAATATGGATAATGGGGAAAATGTAGCCCTTTATTATTCTATCGATGGTGGCACTAATTTTACAAAGCATACTGATTTTACCCCGATCACAACATATCGTCAATCCACATATGTAACCGTAAGTGTAAATCTCACAGGAAGTCTGGCGGCCTCCAGTATCATTTATATGCTGCAGCAAGAATCACATTCGGGCCAAATCTATGACCATTGGGCATTAGATGATTTAGATTTGAATGTGGCAGATATAACAGCGCCCACCATTACTGGCACAACGGTAGCCAGTGATAATAGTACAATTTCAGTTCTATTTTCTGAAGCCGTGTTTAATACCACCAGTGGAAGTGGAGACTTACAAGCATCAGATTTCACGTTGTCAATTAGTGGAGGTACGGCCACCCTCGCCAGTGCCACACCAAGCAGTATTTCCATCAGTGGAAATGTATACACATTGGGATTGTCCCTCACAGGTACACCGGATGGTGGTGAAACGCTGACAGTGAATCCTGTAGACGATTCAATCTATGATGGATCAGCCAATGAGGCGAGTACGAGTCAAAGCAATAATACTGTAACCCTTAATGATCAGGCGCCGCCGATTATCACCACCCTCTCACTAGCATCCGACAACAGTACATTAACGGTCACGTTTAGTGAAGCTGTTTATACAACCACTGGCGCCAATACTGCATTGGTTATTGAAGATTTTTCCTTTTCGATCAGTGGAGGCACAGCCACGCTCTCCAGTGCCACACCCAGTAGTATATCCATCAGTGAGAATGTTTTTACATTAGGTATATCTCTTTCTGGTACGCCCGATGGCAACGAAACGCTAACGGTTAATCCAGTGGCGAGTTCGATCTATGATGCTGTGGACAATGAAGCGAGCACGACTCAGAGTAATAATACGGTTACTTTAAATGACCAAATGCGCCCAACCATTTTGTCTACATCGCTTGCATTGGATAACAGTTATATTGATATCACAGTGAGCGAAAGTGTATATAATACCAATATAGGCTCAGGGGGATTAGGCTTTTCAGATTTTGCAGTCACTTTTACCCAAAATAGTGGGAATGCAACTGCATCAACCATCAGTTCTACCAAACAGAATGATCATACGGCTGAAGGGAGCGCCAGTGCTTTGATTGGAGGAGAAACGGTCATTCGTTTATTCTTGAATAATACAGGCATCCCTAGCGGTGTAGAGACCGTCACTATTTCACCCATGGATGGGTTCAGTATCTTTGATGCAACAGGTAACGCCATGGATGCCGCCCAATCTATTGGACCTGTTAAGTTTAATGATCAATTGGCACCGACGATCAGTTCAGCAAATTTGGCATCGAATAATTCGTATATCGATGTCACCATCAGTGAAGCAGTTTATAACACAAGTGGCGGAAGTGGTGCCTTAGAAGCTGCAGATTTTTCTCTGACCTTTACCCAAAATAGTGGCAATGCTAAGGCAGTAAGTATTACCACTATTAAGAAAAATGATAATTCAATAGAAGGGGGTGCCACTGCGCTGGTTGGTGGTGAGACGGTCATTCGGATATTTTTAAATGTTACAGGTTCTCCTAGTGGTGTGGAGACGATTGCCATTTCCCCTGTCAATGCATCCAGTATCTTTGATGCGGTGGGGAATACCATGGCTTCTTCTCAATCTACAGGCGAAATTTTATTGAAAGATGAATCATTACCCCATATTACATCTGTTTCGCTAGCATCGAATAATAGTACACTGGCTGTGATTTTTTCGGAATCCGTATTTAGTACGAATGGGGGAAGTGGCAATTTGGAGACTTCTGATTTTGCATTCACGATCAATGCCGGAACGGCAACCCTTTCTAGTGGTACACCCAGCAGTATTTCCATCAGTGGCAATGTATATACCTTAGGTATTTCTTTATCGGGCACAGCTGATGGCACAGAAGTGTTGACCGTGAACCCTATAGATGATTCGATTTATGACGCCACCGCCAATGAAGCAAGCACAACCCAAACCGATAATACAGCTACACTCAATGATTTAACCTTACCCACCATTGTTTCTGTTTCATTGAATGAAACCAATAGTGAATTATCCGTAACGTTTAGCGAAGTCGTTTATAACACAAATAGCGGCTCAGGCTCATTAGAAGCGTCTGATTTTCGGTTTAGTATGTCAGGTGGTATTGCAGTTTTATCCAGCACTACCCCCTCGAATATCTCCACCATGGATAATAAAACATTTGTACTTGGTGTCGCCCTATCAGGGACTGTGCAAGGGTCAGAAGTGCTCATGGTCAATCCAGTAGATGATTCCATTTATGATAGCAGTGCGAATGAAGCTAGCACCAATCAGAGCAATAATTCAGTTAGTCTGAATGATGAAACTTTCCCCACCATTTTATCCGTCACTTTGGATGGAGACAACAGTACATTGACGGTGAACATGAGTGAAGCAGTTTATAACACTAATAGTGGCACTGGGGCCTTAGAGGCTTCTGATTTTAAATTTTCAATTTCTGGTGGTACAGCAACCCTTTCTAGCTCCACGCCTAGCAGTATCTCTGTTACTGTTAATGTATATAGACTTGGCTTAAGTCTTTCCGGAAATCCTGACGGGTTAGAGAAGCTTGTGATTAACCCCGCCGATGATTCAATTTATGATATGGCCGGGAATGAAATGAGTACCTCTCAAGAAAACAATTGGGCATATTTGAATGATAAAGTGGTGCCTATTATATCATCGGTTACATTGGCCTCTGACAATAGTTCACTGGCTGTAGTAATGAGTGAAGCCGTTTATAATGCCACTGGCGGCAGCGGTAATTTAGAAGCGAATGATTTTTCTTTTTCATTGACGGGCGGTACGGCCACCTTAACCAGTGCTACTCCGAGTAGTATTTCAATATCCAGCAACACATACACATTGGGTATTGGTCTTACAGGTACGCCGGATGGAAACGAAACTTTAGTCGTCAACCCAGTGGATGATTCCATTTATGATGCCGATGACAATGAGGCGAGCACGGCCCAAGAGAATAATTCTGTTTCCCTGAATGACAATACACTCCCCACCATCACATCCGTATCTACCACCAATTCAGACGGAACCTACGGCATTGGAAAGGTCGTAGCCGTGACAGTCACTTTTAGCGAAGTGGTGAATGTAGTGGGAACACCACAATTGACCTTAGAAACAGGTACCACAGATGCAGTGGTGAGTTATAGCTCTGGTTCCGGTTCCAGTATCATAACATTTAATTATACTGTTGCAATCGGGGACTCCTCTAGTGATTTGGATTATAATAGCACAACTGCATTGGCTTTAAATAATAGTACCATTTTAGATGATGCAAGTAATGCGGCAAAATTGACGCTTCCTACACCGGGTGCTTTATATTCATTGGGGGCAAATAAAGCCATTGTCATTGATGGAAATGCGCCCACCGTTAGTGCTGTATCCTCAACAAAGTCAGATGGTACTTATTCTGTTAATGATACGATTCCGATTACAGTAGCATTCTCTGAAGCCATTACGGTGACAGGCACACCTCAGATTTCAATGGAAACGGGTGATACAGATGCCATTGTTGATTATTTAAGTGGTTCTGGCACTACGACAATTACTTTTAATTATGTAGTGGCAATTGGCCATTTATCCAGTGATTTGGATTATACAAGTACAACTGCATTGGTGCTGAATGAAGGTACCATAAAAGATGCGTCTGAAAATGGGGCAAGTCTGACCCTTCCAATGCCAGGTGCATCCAATTCATTGGGGGCAAATAAGGCATTGGTCATTGATTCTTCAGGACCGAATGTCACCAGCGTTTCTTCGACCACTGCAGATGGAGCCTATAACAGTGGTGATACGATTAATGTGACTGTCTCATTCAGTGAAAGTGTGACCGTATCCGGGACGCCCCAAATATCGTTAGAGACAGGATTGAAAGATGGTGTGGCCAATTATGTTAGTGGAAGTGGTTCCAAAGTGCTGTCGTTTGACTATATCGTAGACGTTAAACATATGAGCTTGGATTTGGCTTATGAAGATTCAACTGCACTGATTTTAAATGCAGGAAAAATTAATGATGGCGTAGGGAATGCCGCACAATTGACTATGCCATCCCCGGGCAAGGCCAATTCTCTCAGTGCCAATAAGGCTATCGTTATTGATAACGTGGCACCATCTATTCTTAAGGTGGCTGAAGGGAGCACAACACCCAATAATGATGCTGATTATCAAGGCATCTCCACATTGCTCGATTTGGCATGGTCTGGCTCCGATTCTATTTCGGGCATGTACAAGTACGAATATGGCCTTGGAACAACAGTCGGTGGCATTGAGACCATCTCATGGACGGATCCCACCCAATTAACGAATACAACAGTATCATTGACAGGGTTGAGTTTAACAGATGGTACCACCTATTTTGCTGTAGTACGAGCTACAGATAAAGCAGGGAATATGTCTGTAGAAAGGGCTGGCGATGGCATTCTAATTGATCTAACACGACCCAGTGCTGGATCTGTTAAAGATGGTACAGGCACGGATATTAATTATACGCCGAAAGGAAATACATTATCGGGCAATTGGTCGGGATTTAATGACAGTGGCAGCGGGATTGTCGATTATCAATATGCCATCGGTACCACTTCTGGTGGTTCGGATATAAAAAGCTGGACCAGTAATGGTGTGGATACAACGATGACCATTTCAGGAATTTCGTTAACCAATGGGTTCACTTATTATGTATCTGTCAATGCTGTTGACAGAGTAGGCCTTGTGTCAGATACGATTACTACTAATGGCGTTACTGCCGATCATAAAGGCCCTAAAATCGGTAAAGTAATAGATGGACTTACAACTGATGACTCATTAACCGCCACGGATTCGATTTATGCCAGTTGGAGTGGTTTCTCTGACGAATTGAGTGGCATTAAATCATATGAGTATGCCGTCGGTTCATTATCGGGTGGAAGTGACTTGATTCAATGGACGAACCATGAATTAAATCAATCAATCGCATTAAAAAATACCATTGAAGATGATATAACTTATTATGTTTCAGTACGGGCAATGGATCAAGTCGGGAACCAAAGCAATACTGCTACGAGTAATGGGGTGACGACAGACTTTTCTCCACCAGAGATTATTGCAACGAGTATAGAAAATAATACGGTAATACCATTGAACGGGGATACAAAAATGATATATACCATATCGGAGCCAATCACGGCAGCTACATTATCTATAATATCAAATATTGGGGCAACCATTGTGAATACCATGATGATTAGCGATGATTTGACATTTGGATTATCAAATGTAACCGTCACTTTGAAAGGGCCGCTGTCCGGTCAAGATATTATTACATTAACTATTGATGGATTGACAGACCGGGCGGGGAATGTATCTAATGATATCGAATATACTTATCGCACTGCACTGTTGGGTGATTACGATATAAATGGCAAAATTGATGTATCCGATATGGCAAAATTTGTTTGGGCGTGGAATATGGATGAATTTGAATATGAATTGGGCCCCACTCAAGGATCTGTCCCCAATCTGAAACCCATGCAAGACGGCAAATTTGATGCGAGAGATATGATGGCATTCACCCGCATGTGGCATTGGAATCAAAATAATGTACAATCTGCTGCACTATCGCAAACAATTGATATTGCAGGTGAAGCACTTAATTTAACTGTTGAAAATGACCGTCTCATCATACAGCCCCCAAATGGGTCAAGAGCACTCGAATTAAATATTAACTATCCAGTCTCAGACATCCAGTTATCATTAGGTTCGGAGGCAAGAGGTGAAGAGGGTATTGGTCTATCAAATGTAGATACACTGAATGGCCGATTGATTTTTCAGGCGGGTTATTTTTCAGATCATGACCAACCTATAATTATTAATACAAACTATTTAGGGAAAGATGATTTAACTCTGGATATTGCCTACCAATTTATTGGAAAAGGTTTTGACATCATTAGTTCGGGACAATCTTCGATGGAACTAAAGCCGGTGCCCAAATCATTCTCATTGTCTCAAAACTTCCCCAATCCATTTAATCCAGTTACCACCATCAATTTTGATCTGCCAAAAGATGCCCATGTTAGACTTGTAGTTTATGATATTTTAGGTCGAGAAATTGTTGAATTAGTAAACACTGAATTGCCCGCAAGTTATCATTCACTCACTTGGAATAGCCGCAATAGGGAAGGACATCCATTGGCTACTGGGATTTATTTTTATCAAATCCAAACAGCTGAGTTTATTAAAACCAAAAAGATGGTTTTATTAAAGTAGATAAAACATAGATTATTATTTGTTAGTCGTGATTTATACTTTTAAATTCATCAGCTTTTTTGGACAAAATTACTGGTATTATGGAATTATGAGTAGAGTTTGCGACGTAACAGGCAGAAGACCTATGTACGGGAACAATGTGAGCCATGCCCACAATAAATCTCGTCGTCGGTTTGATATTAATCTGCAAAAGAAAAGATTTTGGCTAGCGGATGAAAACCGCTGGATTATCCTTAATGTCTCCACTCAGGGCTTACGACTGATTGATAAAATTGGTATCCGTAAAGTGCTAAATAAAATGAGAGCCGAGGGGAAAAAAGTTTAGCTTGATATTATACGATCGAAAGATCCTCCTTTGGTAAAAACCTTCTTTCTTCGGGAAGGAGGTTTTTTATTTATAAACGGTATGGGTGACCAAAAAAAGTCCCCCTGACCGGTATCACTAGACTGGGGGACTTAAAAAAAGGAGGGGTTGAACCCCACTCACCAAGAAAACAGGCGTGTTAGGTCTTTGACCTAACTGTATTGCGAATCAGTCGTGTTGACGACGAATAAACGCCGGCACATCCAAATCATTTCCATAGATAGGTGGATTGGTATCATCAAAGAACTTAGTTGCTTTGAGAATTTCTACCACTGGTTCCTGTGGAATGAGTTCCTCTTGTTTTGGTTGTTGGTGCAGGGGCACATTTTCTTTTTCTGTCAGGATTCTCGTTTGGGTCGGCGTCACTTCTTTGTGCTCAGATCGTGTGACCGGAACATCTTCGACCATGGTTTTACGATTAAAACCTGTGGCAATGACGGTGACCATTATTTCGTCATTCATGACCGGGTCAATAACGGCACCAAAGATGATATTGGCATCCTTTCCGGCTTCTTCAAAAATAATGGATGTGGCTTCGTCTACTTCCATTAAGGTAAGGTCAGCACCGCCGGTAATGTTGACAAGAACGCCCTGTGCACCGGAAATGGAGGCATTATCCAATAATGGGCTGGATATGGCCTGTTGTGCGGCCAATACAGCACGTTCTTCGCCATTGGCACTACCGGTACCCATGACCGCTTCACCCATGTTCTTCATAATCGTTTCAACATCGGCAAAGTCCAGATTAATTAAGCCATGAACGTTGATTAGGTCCGATATCCCTTTAGATGCATGATGTAAAATTGAATCAGCAAACTTAAACGCTTCAACCACAGTTGTGCTTTTATCCACGATAGACATAAGCTTTTGATTCGGAATGTTGATGACCGTATCGCAGGCTTTACGTAATTCAGTAACACCTGCCAGTCCGCGATTCATTCGTTTGGGGCCTTCAAAATTAAATGGGAGCGTAACGATTCCAACGGTTAAAATACCCATTTCTCTGGCCATTTGAGCCACCACAGGCGCTGCGCCAGTTCCGGTGCCGCCACCCATACCCGCAGTGATAAATACCATATCCGATCCTTCCAGCATGGATTTTACCATTTCATAATCTGCTTCCATGGCATCTTTACCAATTTCGGACCTAGCACCTGCACCTAATCCTTTGGTAAGGTTTTTACCGATCTGGATTTTATTTTCCGCTGCATTGTTGTCTAAATCTTGCGCATCGGTGTTAATAACAATAAAATCAACTCCGCTCATGCCCGCTTGGATCATGCGATTGACTGCATTTCCGCCGGCACCGCCAACACCTATCATTTTAAGATTTGCTTTTTGTTCAGCTAAACTATCGAATTCAAATAGCATAGTGAGTCTCCTTTTTTTGTTTCCTTGGTATGTGTATTCATTCTCTTTTTAAAAGAATTCTTTTATCAGTGTTTTCACTTTATCCAATGTCCCTTTGAGGGTTTCCGCTGGTTTAAATTTATTTAAATCTTCTCCAAAATTTTTCCATTGGGC
>CEUZ01007821.1_pt1 | contig 18756 bp, 18 predicted proteins | sample 361511 | NCBI WGS metagenome assembly CEUZ01 (sample SAMEA2622822, study PRJEB7988) | marine metagenome | biome: marine biome (ENVO:00000447); feature: surface water layer (ENVO:00002042); material: "saline water (ENVO:00002010), including plankton (ENVO:xxxxxxxx)" | depth 5 m
GGGCGGAGGTGTAGGCGCTACCCATTCGAGCGTATTAGCCTTCCAGGGGTTGTCCGGAGCCTTTTCCTTGCTCATCCAGCTTTTGATGCAGTTGTAGAAAAATACAAATTGAAACGCGAGCATCACGAGCAGGGAAACAGTTGCGAAGATGCGGATGGCCTGCATCTCAGGAGTTGCTAGCTCCGGGTAGTTCGAGAAGTCGAAAATCCGGCGGTGCTGGCCAGCGACTCCTAAGTAGAATAGCGGAATAAAAATGGCGTTGAACGGTATGATCGAACCCCAAAAGTGAATTTTTCCCAGACGTTCGTCCATCATCTTTCCAAACATCTTCGGGAACCAATAGGTAAATCCTGCAAATGTTCCGATTATCGCAATTGGATAAAAAGTGTAGTGGAAGTGAGCAAGTACGAAGTACGTATCGTGCATATATATATCAGCACCACTTGCACCCAAGAATATCCCTGTGACGCCTCCAATCAAGAAGGTCGCGATAAATGACAATGCCCATAGCATCGGGGTTGTAAGGCTAATAGAGCCTCCGTAGAGAGTTGCGATGTAAACAAAGCACAACTCCGCAATTGGGACTGATATTAGAAGCGTGGTGATTGTGAAGATGTTCGCCATCCGAGGGTCTATGCCTGCAACGAATTGATGGTGGGCCCAAACGGTGAAGGATAGAACCCCCGTAGCAAACGTCGTCATTAAGACCGTTCGATATGCAAACAACTTCTTTCGTGAGAAGGTACATATTACGTCTGCGGTAATACCAAGTGCTGGAAGTAGGACCACGTAAACTTCTGGGTGTCCAAAGAACCAAAACAGGTGCTGCCAAAGGATGGGGTCTCCTCCTTTGTTAGGATCAAAGAACGCTGTTCCTACTTGCTGGTCCATGAAAAGCATTGCTGCTCCAGCGAGAAGAGGACCGACTGAAGCCATAAACAGGATGCTCGCGATTACGATCATCCATACGACGATGGGAATGTCGTATAGTCTCATTCCGGGTGCTCGTGAGTTCATTGCCGTGGTGACGAAGTTTATTCCCCCAAGGAGGAAAGCAATGAATTCAAGCCCTACCGCCACAACCCAAATAGAGGACCCTAAGGGCGTGAGACTGTATTCAGCTTTGGCTGAAAGGGGAGGGTAAGCAGTCCAAGCCCCTCCAAAGGCACCTCCTGGAACAAAAAAGGACGTAAGAAGAACAACAGCAGATAGGAGAAAGATCCAGTAACTAAGCATGTTAAGGCGCGGAAATACCATGTCGTCGCACCCGAGCATCAATGGTATCAGGAAGTTGCCAAAGGCTGCGATCAAGACTGGCATTGCTACCCAGAAAATCATGATTGTCCCGTGGTTTGTCACTAAAGAGTTGTAAACAGCCGGAGTGACAAGGCCAAATAGCGGGACGTCCATTCCTGGAAACGCAAGCTGCATTCTGAAGGCGTAAGCCATGAAGGCTCCGATGAGTCCCATAGCCATACCGGTGAACATGTATTGCTTGGCAATCATCTTGTGATCGGTTGAGAATACATACTTCCATATAAAAGATGGATCGTGGTGTTCGTCGTGACTTGCATGTGTTGAGATAGTTTCAGCCATTTATCTACCGCCCTTCATTTGAAGCGAGCAAAAGGTTTTCGCCTCGGGGGTTGTTTTTAGCCATCCAAGACTCGTGTTGTTCTTTGGACTCTATGAATATGCGCGCTCCCATTAGCCCGTGTCCTATCCCGCAGATTTCAGCACACTGAATGTCGAATTCGCCAGTGAGAGTTGGCGTGAACCAGCCCATGATGGTCCTTCCGGGGATGGCATCCTGTTTGAGTCTGAAAACCGGCACCGAGAAGTCGTGAAGGACGTCACGGGAGTGAAGTTCGTAATGGTAGAGTTGGTCAACTTCGACGTGGAGCTCGTCGTTCTTTATGATGTCATCCGCTGTATCGAGTTTTCCGTCCGGTCCCGGATGAGTGAAGGTCCAAGCCCACTGTGAAGACATAACCCTTACGGTTCTATCAGTGGGAGGCATGTCTTGCTTGACGTCATACCAGACCTTTACGGCGGCAACGACTATGAAAACATCGCAGATCAAAACAGCGATATGGGGATAGGTGATCCATTTCTTTTGATGTTTTTCTTCACCAGAGATGTACTCAGCCTTTGGTGAGTTTTTCTTTCTGAACTTCATTATGAAGTAGAAGAAAATCCCTTCAGAGAGGATGAACCAAAATGCCACAAACCAAAATACGAGCTCCCAGACAAAGTCGATGTCTTTGGCGTAACTGGATGCGGCCGGAACTAAAGCTTCAATTAACATTTGGTGCTGCCTTTCTTCGAGGGGCCTAAAGCACAAAAAGCAGGACGGCAACGCAGAACGCGCCTATCCCAGCCATACTGATAAAAAAAAGTCTGCTAGCTAATTCGTCCGGCGGATAAGCCTTGCCCATTCTTTACACCTCTCTTGAAGCTCTATTTCGAGAGCGTCATGATGTAGGAGATTACGTCGTTGATGGCTTGGTCGTTCGCCAACGCCATTGCCATAGGTCTCATTAAAGCTCCCGTAGTGTCTTTCGGATTAGAGCCCCGAATTCCTGTTTTGAAATTGTATATTTGGGTCTTCAGGTACCAATCAGTGTGGTTTGTGAGTTTCGGAGCGTTTAGCGGCTGCAGTCCCTCGCCGTTCGCACCATGGCATGATTGACAGAGTCCGTAGAGAGCTTTTCCCTTTGTTGCATCTCCGCCTTCGATCGTGGCTTCCGAGGTAACGGCGGGCAAGCTTGCGACGTAATTTGCAACGGCAACGAGGTCTTCGTCAGTTTTGAGCCACATAGACATCGGTCGCATTCTCATTCCAGCGATGTCTTCGTGGTGCACTCCACGGGCTCCGTCGCGGAACTTTCGGAGCTGTGCCTCAAGAGACCAAAGCTCTAGTCCGGCTATTGAGGGTGCCAACGACAATGCCATTCCCTCCCCTTGAAGTCCGTGGCATTGACTACACATTTCGAAAAGTTGCTTTCCTCGCTCGTTTTCTTCTGCGTTTGCTGTGTTCGAAAAGACCAACAGCGCAAGGCCGGTTCCACACAGAACTCGAAGTACATACTGCCATAGGCCGATTCTTTTCATCTTCTCCCCTCGCCGCGATCGTCTTGCCGTATATGATTTCAGCATTTCGTTTTGTGGATGCGAGACCTAGCTTAGTATTTCGCTCAGCGGATGCGAGACTTTGCTGGCGACTAATTTGCTATTTATCTCTTCGCGTGATCGGCGCAGCCCTCTCCTGGGTCCGATCCGCCTTTACCCCCCTTTAGCTTCATCACCTGGGTGGTGGTGTGGAGCTGTGGCTAGTTTGCTAGCAAAGCGGCAACCAAATCGCCAATTATTTCGCGACTTTGGGTTTCCGTTGGGCGGGTACAAAGGCGTAGGAGGTGACTGGTTTAAAGGGTTAAGCTGAGTTTGTTCTGAACGAGGTAAGAAAATCAGTCCAGACGTCGTCCGAATCGTCTCTCGGTAGAGGGAAGTATAACGAAACGCGGTCCAGGAGGCCGTCATACCTCTCTCGAAGTTTAGCTGCTAAATCAGCAGGTTTCGCGACTATTGCAAATTCGTCTATGAGTCTATCAGGGATCAGCTCGGCCATTTGCCTCCACTCTCCCGACCTGGCCTTGGCAGAAAGGTCCTTCGCGATTCCGCCAGCGTCGTGATAGTCCAGAACCGCCCGGTAGTTTGGCGTCGAGGCGTAGAAGGAAATTTGTCGACGTACCTCGGCCTCAGACTCGTCTAATTCAGCTTGAGTTTCTCCGGTAACGGCAAAAACAGGAGCGTAGAGATCGATATCTTCTTGAAGGCGATTTTCTGAAGATGCTCCCCTACTAATTGCTGGCCGGATCACTTCTCTCACATAGCCAGCGCTGTGCATCGGATGGACGTGAAACCCATCCGCGACTTCCCCTGCAATTCGACACATGCCGGTATTTACTCCAGCAATCCATATTGGGATATGTGGGTTGTCTATAGCCCCTGGGTTGAAAAAAGGATTCATCAAGGTGAATTGGTAAAACTCGCCCTTGTAGTCAGGCCTGCTTCCTTTTTGAAATGTGTCCCAGATAGACCGCAGACAGCGAATGTAGTCAGCTAGGCGCTTAGCAGGCTGGTCAAAAGGCATTGAGAAGCGACGTTCAACATGGGCGCGGACCTGCGTTCCGAGGCCCAAGTGGAATTTTCCGTTGCTTGAGTTTTGTAGGTCCCAGGCTACTTGAGCCATGGAGAAGGGGCTTCTCCCGAAGGCAACGGAAATATTGGTTCCGAGGTCTAGGTCCGCCCTCCTAGAAGCGGCCACTGCAAGGGGAAGGAATGGGTCATGTTCGGCTTCAAAAGTCCAGAGCCCGTCGATTCCGAGTCGTTCAAATCTCTCGACATGTGCCGGAATACTTGAGAGGTCAAACGTGCGGAGCATTGTGTCGAACTTCATTAGACGCCTTTCCGTGTCTCTGCAGTAAAAGAGTTCCAGTAGCGCAAGATAAGAGCGCTTGCTTTCAAGTTGCAGGCATACCGTACAAAACCTCTTTGAGCAAAATTAACTACTAAATTGATAGGTTTTATAGAATTATTAAGAAATTCTGCGAATATTTCCGCCGTAATGCAAGGATACGAGCTCGAATGGTGCCATTTTGACTGAGAAATCAGTACCTGCTCCAGCAGGCGGAAGAATTGAGGTTAGCGAGGAGATTCCTGAACTTGCGATTCTTCCGTCCCTTTGGAACGAGCTTTGCGCTCACGCGGTGGAGACACTCCCGGAGGAGTGCTGCGGCCTGATTGGCGGTGTCGAGGAGGAAAAGTTTCGCTCCGTTTACCGGTGTAGAAACGATATGACGTCGCGACACAAAAACGACCCCGAGGAATTTCCTCGTGACGGAGCGACTGCCTTCTATATGAATGAGAGTGATTATCTGACGTCGATGGACATCGCGGACAAGGACGGTGAGTTAATAACTGCCGTTTACCACTCTCATGTTGGAGTGGGGGCGTATTTTTCGGAACTGGATCAAGTATTTGCGAGTCAGCAACTCTTCCCGTTACCTGAAGCTCATCATTTCGTTATCTCTGTTCTAGAGAATAGGGTTCACGAAATCGCAAGTTTCAACTGGCAAGGGGAGGCTTTCGTTGGCCGCCGTCTGACATCGGCAGGGGCCCTGAAAACGCATGCTTAGAGATTTTAAGGAAAAGGTGAAAACAAGTTGAGTGAAGAAAAACAAAAATTTGATCTTGTACCCGTCCATGGTGGTCTTCCTGAGCCTGTTGACCGTACTACTCGCTTAGTGGACAGGTCCCACCTTTTGAGAGAGGCGGTGACAATGCCGCAAGTGCGAATTCTACCCGCGGACCTTTCAACGCTGTATCGATTTGCTGATGGTGGATTGTCTCCGTTGGAAGGGCCGATGACAGGGAGGGAGTGGCATAGATCCCTCGATGATGGAACCGTTGAAAGTAAAGGAGAAAAATACGCTTGGACGATCCCTATGTCGTTCCCCGTAACAGGGCGAGAAGCGAAGGCGCTCACTCCGGGGTCAGTTGCCGCCCTGTGTAACGAACGTGGTGAGGTGGTTGGGATTCTTGAAGACATTGACGTGTTCGAATGGGATAAGAGGAAGTTTGTCGAGTCTGTTTACGCGACTGACAGGTTGGATCATCCAGGAGGTAGAATTGTTGAACAAGATGAGCGCTCCACGCTGGTAGGTGGCCGGCTTAAGGCTCTTCCTCAACCTGTTAATTCTGATTTTGGTCGGTACCAACTTTCTCCTATGTCCACGAGGTTGTTGATCAAGGAGCGCAAGTGGGAACGTGCTCTCGCTTTTCAGACAAGAAACCCGCTGCACCGTGCACATGAGTATGCTTTGGTTGCAGGAGCCGAGCGTCTTACGAAATCAGGTTTTTTCACTGGAGTAGTCTTAAACCCTTTGGTGGGTCAGTTAAAGGGTGACGACCTGCCGGCAGAAACAAGGATGCGTTGTTATCGGGTCTTGAAAGAACGACAACTTCTTGGTAAAGGCGATTGTGATCCAGAAATTTGGGATAAGGCCGGGTACCAAATTAATGAAGTCTTTGAATTGATAGCCCTAGATATCAAGATGTATTACGGCGGTCCGAAAGAAGCCGTTATGCATGGAATATATCGACAGAATTATGGATTCACCGATTTGGTTATAGGGAGGAAACATGCAGATGCTCCCTTCGAAGACGGAACTCCCATTTGGGGAGATTTCGATGCTCAGGAAATTTTCGATAAAATTCCGGGCAAATTGGCGATAGAGCCCTGTAAAATAGGATTTGCAGCTTTTTACGAATCTCTAGGCCGGGTTGATTTGACTGAAAATCACCCGGACGAGAAGCCCGTAGCGGTAAGCGGTAGCGAAGTTCGCAGGCTTCTGGGGGAAGGGGTAAGGCCAGATCCTAGAATCCTTCGGGCGGAAGTGGCCGATATCCTGATTGAGACGTACAAAGCATCTTAGGAACTCTAACTAGACCTTCGGTCGGGTTGAGGTGCATATGCGAATCGGAGTACCAAAAGAGGTAAAGGACCAGGAGTACCGAGTAGGATTAACACCCGACGGGGCCCGGATTTTAGTCGAGCGAGGTCACGCGGTCGTCATTGAGTCGACTGCGGGTGAAGGAAGTGGCTTTGGTGACGAAGCTTACCTTGCTGCCGGAGCGCAAGTGGTTGGCCGGGAGTCAATCTTCGGCGGTAACGACTTGGTTGTGAAGGTTAAAGACCCGACAGAGGATGAGGTAGCCCTTCTTGGCCGGGACCAGGTTCTTTATACCTATTTGCACTTGGCGGCTGCGCCGGAGCTCACGGCAAAGTTGTTGGACTGTGAAGTAAGAACGATTGCATACGAGACAATCCAAAACGAAGACGGATCATTTCCAGTTTTAGCGCCCATGAGTGAAGTGGCTGGTAGGCTTGCCACTCAAATTGGCGTCACTTTGCTCCAGAAAAACCGAGGGGGCAAAGGGCTCCTTGTTGGTGGAGTTCCTGGAGTGATGAGAGGGAGAGTAACGGTGGTGGGTGGTGGCATTGTTGGTATAAATGCGCTGAGGGTGGCACACGCGCTAGGAGCTGAGGTCGATGTCCTAGATATTGATCTTCGTCGACTTGCGTACATCTACGATATCTTCCACGGCGAGCTCAACACACTTTTCTCAAACCCATTTAATATCGAAAGATCAGTTCTCGAGAGTGATCTTGTAATTGGTGCGGTCTATACACATGGAAGGCGGGCGCCAACACTTGTAACCGAGCAGATGGTAAAGAAAATGGAGACGGGCAGCGTCGTGGTTGATGTCGCGGTTGACCAGGGGGGCTGTGTTGAAACTATCAGGCCCACCACGCATTCCGATCCTGTTTATAAGCTCCATGACGTTATTCACTATGGAGTTTCTAATATGCCCGGCGCTGTACCCCGCACGTCAACCTTTGCTCTGACGAATGCAACATTCCCCTTCATTGAGGCTATTGCTCAATTTGGAGTAGAAGCAGCAATTCGAGCCGACCCTGCTTTAGCCAAGGGGGTGAATACTTGGGATGGCCATCTCGTTTGTGAGGGAGTTGGAGAATCGCTGGGTCTCCCGTGGGAATCGATCGAAAAATTTTTCCACTAATTGTCTACTGTGGGATGATCGTGAAGGGCGATTACTGTTCTCGATTTGTTTGGTTTTTTTCGAAAATGATTCGCAGTCCTTCGAGGGTTAGAAACGGCTCTACCTTTCGAATGGTTTTGCTTTCTTCGGAAATTCTTTGAGCGAGTCCGCCCGTTGCAAGGACATCGGGGGTATCTGTTAGCTCTTCCTGGATTCGTGTTACCATGGCGTCGACCATTCCCGCATATCCGTAAAGTAGTCCAGATTGCAATGATGCGGTGGTAGTTCTTCCTATTACACTCGGTGGACGAACAATCTCCACGCGGTGGAGCATTGATGCTCTCTCGAATAGGGCTTCCATCGAGATGTGGACACCCGGGAATATCGCTCCACCAAGGTATTCTCCTTTGGACGAGACGCAGTCAAAAGTTGTAGCTGTTCCAAAGTCAACTGCAATGACGGCACCACCTGCGATCTCATAGGCTGCAACGGAGTTAACGATTCGATCCGCTCCCACCTCTCGAGGGTTCTCATAACGGACGGGCATACCAGTACGGATTCCAGGTCCGACTATTTGAGGGCGGGTGGGGAATAATTTTAAGCAGACGCGTTCCCAAATGGGCACCAGGGGAGGAACTACACTAGATATTATTACATGATCGACATCTTGAATATTCCTATGCCCTGCTTCAAAGAGTGAGCGTAGAACTAAAGTTAATTCGTCGGAAGTTTGATCTCTGCGCGTACCTATTCGCCAGTGTTCTGCCAAGTTTCCTTTTTTCTCGTCATATTCGAAGAGGCCAAGGGATACGTTGGTGTTTCCAACGTCAACAGCCAAGAGTTTAGGAGGCATCGGGTGTTTTCCTTCGCAAGTCGTTTACCTCTAATGCTAAGTCCGCTGCTTTAGCAGAATGAGTAAGAGCTCCGATTGAAATTCTGTGAACTCCAGTTTTGGCGATTTCATTAACCGTCTCTAAGGTAACTCCACCAGAGGCCTCGAGAATGCATGATGCGCCAAACTGTTTAACAAATTCGCGTAATTCAGAGACGCTTCGATTGTCAAGCAGAAGAGAATCTATTCCGTACCCAACTGCTTCTTCGGCATCCTCGAGGCTTTCCACTTCTACTTGTAACCAAAGGTGTTCAGCCGCAGCGTCCTTGACCATTTGAATTGCTGTTCCGACACTCCCCGCTGCTGCTATGTGGTTGTCTTTGATTAAAATCGCATCATAAAGTCCTGACCTATGGTTTCTTCCTCCTCCTACGCGAACTGCGTACTTGTCAAGGACTCTCCAACCGGGGACGGTCTTTCTGGTGTCCACTATGGTGACTCCAGTCCCTGATACAGCAGAAACGTAACGTTTGGTCTCCGTTGCAATCCCCGACATCCTTTGAATAAAATTTAACGCAGTGCGCTCTGCAGCAAGGATAGCGATCGCGGTGCCTTCTATAGTCGCGACTACACTACCAGCAGAAGCGCTGCTCCCATCTCTTAAGTGGCTTTCAAAGCGGATTGTCTCATCTAGTTGCCTAAATGTGGCTTCAGCGAGTTCTAAGCCGCATACAACTAGACTTTCTCTAGCCTCAAGGCGGCTGGAAATTTTCAAAAAGGGATCAAGTACTGCTTGGCTCGTCGCGTCGCCTATACCGAGGTCTTCGGTCAGGGCATGATCCAGTAACGCAGCCCACGTGCTGCTGGGAGGGGTGGTTATGTTGTTTGGCACGGTTCAATTCTACACCAGAGCGAGTAGCTCGGTTCTCATTTCAGAGGTCCTCAAAGAATCGAGGTGGTTTTTTTAGGACTGGTGCTCTATTTGCCTTTTTCCGAATCTTAAAATTCTTTGCTGTTTAGCTAGTCTACTTGCCTGCAGTTGGATAAGAATGTTCATTTAAGCTTCTCTTTTGGTCGAGCGATAAGTCAAATAGACGGAAAAGGCGATTAGTTTCGGCGGGGAGTGTTTTGTGCGAGTTGAGGACCTCGAGCGGGATATGACGAGTGTTGTTCCAGCTTCTCAATCTCGGGATTCTGATTTTCTTTTTCGAAATATGACCCAGTTATGTTTGGCGGCGTGTGGAGATCCCCGATCAAAGAGGATTCTTGATGTGGGAAGCGGGTTTGGTCAAGATGCTTTTGCCCTTGCAAGCAAAGGAGCGTTCAGTTTTGGAGCAGATCCCTCGGTACGAATGATGAATTGGGCTCGCGAAACTTATGGTAGCCAGGTGAGCTGGGTTCAAGCTTGGGGAGAAGCTCTGCCGTTTGCTGATCGGACACTTGATGTGGTTCTTTGTAAAGGGTCTTTAGATCATTTTAAAAATCCCGATGCTGCTATTTTTGAATTTACCCGAGTCGTCAAATGCGAAGGGAGGATTGTGGTAGCTGTTGCTAACTTCGAGTCATTGTCCTGTCGGATCGCAAGATCAGTCGACTTGGTTTTACCTCGAGGCCGTTATGGGATTCGAAGGCCATTCGAGGTTCCATCCGACCATTTTACTCGGTATGACCCCGAGTTGCTTCTGGGACAGCTTTCCCGCCACCTTTCAATAGAGGATATCAGAGGTGTTTCTCTTGGATGGGGGCTCGAGCTTTATTCGAGATGGCTTGCTCGGAGAAGCGTTAGAACGTCAAGGATTGTATTGGAACTTGCCGATAGGTTAGCTCGTCGGTTGCCTCAGTTGGCTGATGTCTTGGTCGTAACAGGAAGACCTCGGCGTTCTTCTATGACTTGACGGTAAATGTTTACCGTCTTTTCTGCGATTGCTGTCCAGGAGAAACGATTCTTCGCAGATGTAGTACCTGCTTGCCCAAAGGCCAATCGTTTGGCGGAGTCGCCTTCTATTAAATCGCGAAGGGCTTTGGCAAGGACCTCGGGTCTACCGCTTGGCACAATACTTGCGGCTACCTCACCGGCTATCTCCGGCAGTGCTCCCCCTGATGTGATCACAACTGGAGCTCCACACGCCATCGCTTCGACTGCGGGAAGGCCAAAACCTTCGTAGTGGGAGGGGACCGCGACTACAGTCGCTCGTTGATACGCAGTTACTAGTTCCCTTGTAGAGAGATTGCCTCGGATTTCAAGTCGATCGAGACAGCCAGCGTCCTTCGCCCAGAGGCGGGCAGGATTACTTTTGTCAGGGCTATCAATTAAAAGTAGTTGAGATGACTTAGGTAGGAAGCGCATTGCGCGTATTAGGTCAGCAACTCCCTTGTTAGGATCTCGGGCTCTTGCGACGCATAGGATCTGATTGCTGTGACGACGATCAGTTCCTGGAGTAAAAATGTTAGTGTCAACACCATTCGATACGTTACTCATCTGAGTTGATTTGACTCCAAAATCGGTTGCCAATGCCTTTTTCCCTGAGGTAGAGGAGGTAAGGATGTGATCGAGTCGTCTCGCAACAAAGGCTTGCATGCCAATGGGGAAAAATTTCACCGTTCCTATTAGATCGCGCAGAGTTCGGTCCGTTCGAAAGGCCGCTCTGCGGTCGATGCTTAGAGGGTGATGAATTGTGCTCACGACGGGCAGTCCTAACCGACGAATTCCGAGCAGTCCCCAACCAAGGGACTGGACGTCGTGAACGATGTCAAAGTCGGCGCAACGGGCTGAAATTTGCTTAAAGACTCTCAGTGAGAAAAGGGCGGGTTCTGGCAAAAAACCGAGTTTGCTGCTTGCGAGCTCATAAAAACCCAGGGGTGTAAAACTTTCGTAGGGGTTTTCAGGTAAGAAGTTGAGCGGATCTCCAACAAACCATTTTGCCCAAAATTCGTGTCCGATTACGCGATTGACTTGGACTTGAGCAGGCAGGGTGTGGGGATAGGGAGGGCCTGTCCACACCTCTACGGTATGCCCTAGTTGGTTTAGCGCGCGGGAGAGGTTCCAGAGGTAGACACCCTGTCCCCCACAAAGCATGTTTCCGCGATAGCAAAGTATTGCGACGCGAATTGAATCCCTCATGTGGAATCTCTGCGACGACCGTAAAGTACTAGACTTTTTGGGAAAACATAATTAAACAACTTTTCAATTCGTTGCGCCGGAAGAGATCTTGTGGCTTCTAGTAGTAGCTTCCGAAAGAGTATTACCCACTTATTTTGATCGGCGGATGAAAGGCCTACGAGACAACGCAAGGCCCAATACGGAGAGTGAAAGGCATGGGCAAATCCAACAGTAATGTCTATGAAGCCCGCTTTTTGAAGGCTCAAAGCGAGCGTCCTAGGCTTGAAAATTCTTATATGACCCCCTGGGGTTTCGAAGTAGTCGGTCGACAGCGCGAGGTAGAGCAGCTCTGTAGGTTCGGTAGGGATCGTGACTGCAATTCGTCCACCGGGCTTAATTACTCGGTAAAGTTCCGTGATTGCAATTTTGTAATTTTCAACATGCTCCATTACTTCAGAGCAAATAATTCGATCAAAGCTTTCATCTGTGAAGGGTAGCGTAAGAGCGTCAGCCTTAAGGAAGCTAGACCCGTTCGATTTTCCTAAAAGCCTGGTCGCTGCCTGCGTCAGGGCTTTAGAGTTCAGGTCAAAACCGACAACCTTCGCTCCTAGTTCGAGGGCCCCTTCACAATGACGTCCTTCTCCGCATCCGGCATCCAGCAAGACTTGTCCCTTAACAATTTGTAGCCTTGTAAGGTCAACCGTGAGTAACACGCAAAGTATCTTCGAGAGTAGTGATCCATCGATTGGCGGCTACGTCCCATTGGAACATTCTTAACACGCGCTTTCTGGCATTTTGACCAGCAATACCCAGTTTTTGAGGATCATTCAAAAAGAGACTTATCTTTTCCGACAAGGCTCTGGGGTCGTTGGGTGGAGCTAATGCTCCACAGGTCTCATCAGTACCGAGGACTTCAGGTAAAGCCCCAGCGTCGTTTGCTACGACGGGAAGTCCGCAAGACATAGCTTCGCTAGCAGGAAAGCCAAATCCTTCATACAACGATGGAACAACAGCAAGTTTTGCTGAGCAGTATTCTTTTACAAGCTCGTCTTTTGAAAGCATGTTCCTTCTTAGTGTGACTTGATTCCCGACTCCGAATCGCTGGATAGCGCGGAGAGCAAGGCCATCTTCTGGGATTCTACCGTCCACGATGTTCAGTTTAACGTGTGGTAAATATCGAAGTGCTTCAATAAGGGTCGATATGCCTTTTTTTCGGTCTTCTGTTCGACCTACAAATATTAGGTCGAAGTCCTTTTTGATGGTGGGCTCAGGTCGGAATGTGTCCGTGTCGGTCCCATTTAGTATGACTTCAATATTTTGTTCCGGAATTTTAAAATATTTAGAGATTTCTTTTCGAGAGGCCTGGCTCACTGTGACCACCTGTTGCAGGCGCGGCGCGACTATTTCCTGCATGAAAAGGGGAAAATAGAGAGTTCGACGAATTCGTTGAGACCATTTCGAGTCAATCGCAAAGTCAGCAGCTCTGTCGATGTGAAGCGGGTGATGGATTAGACCGACTACCGGAGTTTTGAATACCTGGAGACCTAAGAGGCCCCATCCCAAACATTGGTTGTCTATCGCAATGTCGTACTTTTTTTCTTTCTGTAGCCTGGGCCATTCGCGGAGAACGCGCAGGCTAAAAGTCTGCATTTCAGGGAAGACTCCTACTCTGGAAACCAAAGCCTCCCATGCTGAAAGAGGGGTGAGAAGCTTTAGAGGGTTCCTTTCTCGGGCCCACTTGCTGAGCCGAGTGCCAAATATATTATTGTTGGGAATTTTTTGAAGAGGCACTTTGGAGGGTACTTCAGGGAAAGGAGGCCCGGAAATGACGTCGACATCAACTCCCTGAGCGTTAAGAGCCTTCGCAAGATAACTCGCGTAGATCCCCTGTCCTCCACAGAACATGTTTCCACGGTAGGTTAGGAGTGCGACTTTCATTCTTTTGGATCAAGGGTGTCTTCGCTTTGCTTGTCAACTTCACGGGACGCCTCAACGTCTTCAGTCTGAACATCTACAGTCATTATTGTCCATCCAACCCAGAAGACGAGTCCTATAACGAAACTCAACAAGAGGGCTACAGGTATGGCAACCGCCCACCAGCTCCCGGAGAGTAATCCAGCAATAAAGATTAAGGCCACAAGAAGACTGGCTGCACAAATCAGTCCTCCTTGAGCACGGTTAGATTCCAACAAACTAAGCACCTCCTTTGAATCCTCTTCCAAGTGGCCGATTATTCGTTCGTCTTTATTCAGTGTCAACGAATTCAGAGAGTTTGTGTTATCTAGAGTGTTAGCAGAAAATTCAAGTCCGTCTTTTCAGCGAAGTTAAGGAGGGCAAGCTTGTACGTTATCGGCCTCATGTCGGGAACTTCAGCTGATGGCATAGATGCGGCGATCGTTTCGTGGCCTGAGGAGGCAATCGCTTCGCCTTACGAGCTCCTTGCATTCATCGAGGTGCCTTTTTCTCTCGAGTTGCAGAAGAGAATTCATAATCTTGCTGCTGGAAGACTTGAGGGAAAAGACGCCATTCGAGAGTTATCTTTATTAGATGTTTTGCTGGGCCGAAAATTTGCTGAAGCAGCCATTGTAGTCGCCGATCAAGCTGGTATTTCTCAAGAAGGGATGGCGAAGGTGGCAATAGCAACCCACGGTCAGACAGTTGGCCATTTTCCCGAAAGTAATGCAACGCTCCAGATCGGTGATCCATCGGTAATTGCCCAACTTACTGGCTGCACTACTGTTGCTGATTTTCGCACGCGTGATGTAGCAGCCGGAGGGGAAGGGGCTCCGTTAGCTCCTTTCTTCCATTACTCCATGTTTTCCGATTTATTTGAGAACAGGGTTGTTTTGAACCTCGGTGGGATTGCGAATGTTACTTGGTTGCCCCCAGGTCGGAGATCTCAGAATGTAATGGCTTTCGATGTTGGGCCGGCCAATGTTCTGATGGACTGTGTAATACAACAGACGGACCCCAATAATCGCTTCGATCGCGATGGCCGACTTGGGGCTCAGGGATCTGTCCAATCTGAGTGGCTCCAGGAGATGTTGGATGACCCGTATTTAGAGAGACGCCCACCGAAATCAACTGGAAGAGAACACTACGGGCCCGTTAAGGCTCAGTATTGGTTGGATCGGAGCCGACGAGAAGGGAAATCGGTGGAAGATTTGCTGGCAACGTTGTCTAAATTTACCGCAATGGCCATTTCCAATGCTTGTGCCAAGTTTCTAATTGATGCTGGACCGATTGACCGGATGATTGTTGGGGGAGGAGGGGTGAAGAATAGTCATTTAATCGATAGAATAGCCTCCGCTTCCGGAGGCCTCACGCTCGATTTCATGAATGATCATGGGGTTCCGCCAGATGCTGCAGAGGCGATGGCTTTTTCTCTTATGGGAAGAAATGCATTGCTAGGTATTCCTAACCATTTACCTGCATGTACAGGGGCGAGCGAAGAGCTAGTTCTTGGAGAAATTGTTCCTGGTAGACCAGGTTTAAAGGTTTACAAGTAGGCCGTCATCGGCAATTTCAAATCCGCGGTGCTCGCTTTGCGATCTCATTGCTGAGCCTAGATGGCTCAGTATCAGTCGTCCACAATCGAATTTATGAGAATTGTCGGATAGTTCGTCGAGGCTAAGGTGGTAGGGATAGTTAGGTTCAAGTTGTGTGCACTCGCAAATGAATAAGTCGGATCCTGCAACCTTACTTGGTAGCTCCCCGAACCATCCAGTATCGCCAGAGTACGCGACTTGCGTTTTGCTAATAGAAACTACAAAACCGTGGGGTTTTACCTCGGGCGGATGGTATGTCGCAAAAGGAGTAAGGGTGGCAGGTCCAATAGAATAGTGGGCCCCTGCTACAAGCTCGATAAAGTTCAACTGAAAGTGGCGGTTAGCGTTATTTATAGGATGTCCAAGAATTGAGGAAGCTTTACGAATTCGATCTTCAATTCCGATAGGTCCAGCGATAAAAAGAGGTTTCTTGCGTCTGTCTTCGTAAGTCGAAGCTAGTATGAAAGAAGGGATTCCAGAAAAATGATCGGCGTGAAAATGAGAGATTGAAATCAGATCTATTTCTTCTCGTTCCACGCCTAACGCTGACAGGCCAGTTAAGGTTGTTGCTCCGCAATCCAATAGTACAGTTCCCGATTCTCCCCGAAGGAGATAGGCAGACTGCCTTCTACCTCCTGCGCCGAATGCATCAGAGGTTCCTACAAAAAGAACGCTATTCATTTGTTCTTCTCCTGAATTCCCGAGGAATAGATGGTGTCTCGTGGAATTTTCCAAATGCGAAGATCCCATTCTGATAGTTTCCAGCAGGTACGGTTTCGTTATCCCAGATGACCATCTTGTCGAGCGTTGCGTGAGGGCTAATAATTGTGTTACGCCCAATTATCGACTGGCTTTTACCGTCAATGGTTGATTTTAGTTGCAGTTGTTTTTGTTCCGAGTAACTGAGCTTTATTGGGTCAAGGTTTGCATTCCAGTACTCGAGAATGGTTCCTACCGGTTGCCAACTACAAGACGTACCTTGCGCTAGCCAAGCTTGAATCGAGCTTGGACTAGTATGGAGTATAGGTAAGAGCCAGTCGTCCAAGTGACTAAAGGTTTGGAGTTTCGGTAAGTAATCGAACGCTCGCGGATCAATAAGGTTTACCCATGTATAGAGGCCTGACTGAGATTCTGAGGAAACGAGGCCCTTCGGGCTTGGGATACAACCGTTATCGGTTGTGGAGTCGTTAACGTGGAATCGCTGGGAGACTCTGCGTATGCAGTTCAGCTCATCTATTCCAATGGAGCCGAACTCGAGAGAACGATCGTCTTCCTTTAGGAGCAGCGTTGCTAGCGCTTCTTTGTTTTGATGTTGATGGAGCATTGGTTTAAGGTCAAAGTCGATGAGCATATCTCCCCCGATTACAACGGCTGGTTTGCTCTCTCTGAGAAAATCCCAGTTACTCCCAATTCCTCCACCAGTACCTAAGAGTCGATCCTCGTGGGAGAAGAAGAGTTTGATGCCTTTTGGGCACCATTCTCGGGCCGTTCGCTCAAGCACTTCCGCGAGGTGATGAGTGTTGATTACGACCTCAGTGACGCCCTGGCTTTTAAGGTATGTTAAGCCGTGCGCAATTAAGGGGATCCCTCTAATTGGTAGCGCGGGTTTCGGGTAAAATTCTGTTAGCGGAGATAGGCGGCTTCCCAGACCTGCGGCTACGATCATGCCTCTCATTTCGTTGGTGTTCCTTTTATTTGAGAGAGGTGTTTCCATAGTTTTTCAAGGCGTGAATCTAGTGACGCACAATCACGTGAAGCCGTCAGTATCTTTTTCCAGGTATAATCCAAATACTTTGAATAGCGATTATCGTTTCTTAATGTTTTGGCTTCAATGAAGCGAGCGAAATCTTTGCTCTTTCTCGTTAGGGTTAATAGGTTAAAGCGCCGAGTAAAGACTTCTTTTTCTGGCTGGTCAGGAAGAGAAAGTCTTACTTCTTCGCTAAGACGAGCGATTGTTTTCTTTTCGAGTTTTACATACGAGTCGTGAAGGAGGCATACTGCGTCGTATTCGGGTGGTGCAAGAAAGGCCCCTTGAATGTCGATCCATCGAGGAATCATTTCGTCGATGGGCCTGTTTTCAACCATTATATTTTGACTTTGAAAGTCTCGATGCGCAAGACGGAAGGGGGCGTCGTCAAGATATTCCGCCACGCATGCGAACGCCGACCTGACAGTTTCTAAGTGGGCCTTTCCTAGAACGTGCTTTGCGAAAAGTTGAGCTTTGAAATCAAGGAGTTCGGTGTCAAGCCGACGTTGAAAGGCGGGGAGAGTATCGAGAGGTTTGATGTTTTGGAGTGCTGGGAGGACCAAAAGAATCTTTTTGTAGAGGTCCTCAATCATTTTAGAATTCAATGACTTAACATAAGATTCTAAAGTCGTGTCGCCCAAGTCCTCTAACAATTCCAGGGTCCCGTCTTCTTTTGATCCGAAACTTTTGGGTACAGGCAGTTTTGCTTGCTGAAGGATTGATCGCAGTGGTTCTAGCGGCGGTTCTTGAGCATGCTCTGGCGAGGGACTTTTTGGCGAAATCCTCGCGACAATGGTGTTGGGCTCTCCGTCAAGCTTAACACGGAGAAACTTGCGGAAACCTAATCCCGGTTGAAGGTTAACCGAGCTTAAAACTCGTCTGCTCAGCTTTTGTCTTATGAAGTTTTCTATATCGAGAGCATTTGTCATCCGAAAAAGACACGGCAGGCTAGGGTTGCTCCAAAGAGACCTGCAAAATCACCAATAAGACAGGCTGGCAATATATGACGAGAATCTCGGATTCCTACTACACCGAGATAAATAGCAAGGACATAAAAGGTAGTTTCTGTTGAACCTTGAAGGGTACTCACCAAGTAACCGACATAGCTATCGGGTCCATGTTCGTTAATTATTTCCGCCATTAAACCGAAAGCACCGGAACCAGATAGTGGTCTAAGTAGAGCCATGGGCAATGCTTCCGCTGGTACGCCGAGACTGCTCGAGATAGGATCGATCCACGAGACTAAAAGTTCTAACGCTCCTGACGCGCGGAACATTCCAACAGCGGTCATTATAGCTACAAGATAAGGGGCGATTTTCATCGCCACTGTGAGGCCTTCTTTGCCTCCTGCGACTAGAGCATCGTAACTACGTGCACCACCGCTAAACCCAATCAGAACGAAGGTAGCAATCAGCATCGGAAGTACCCAGTCTCTCGAGACTGCCTGAAGGAGTGCTTTGCTTCCATCGGTATTTAAAAGTTCTCGTGCTTCGAGACTTAGACCTAAAACAATTACAGCCATAAAAGCAATGGCGAGCCATTTTTTAAAAGGAGACTCAGAAGATTTAGAATCTTCAAGTGAATCTAGTCCTTCGGTTTCGGGGATTGTTTCCTCTGAGGGAATTTCGTTCTCGAGTTCAAGCTTTCGAGGCCGGAAGAAGGGAAGGCGTTGCAACAAAAGGCAGCCGGTGACGGCAGCGATTGTGGAACAAATTGTCGCAAACAACGTAGGAAGCCAAATTGCAAATGGCGCCGAAGACTCAGCGGCAAGGCGGACCATAACTGTTCCGGTTGGCGGAAGCAGGACTATAGACGAGGTGTTGATGGCTAAAAAAAGCGCCATTGAGTTAGTGGCTGATCCTGGGCTAGGGTTGTCTTTATTCAATTCGACCATTGCTTTTAG
>CEUZ01151122.1_pt1 | contig 18746 bp, 17 predicted proteins | sample 361511 | NCBI WGS metagenome assembly CEUZ01 (sample SAMEA2622822, study PRJEB7988) | marine metagenome | biome: marine biome (ENVO:00000447); feature: surface water layer (ENVO:00002042); material: "saline water (ENVO:00002010), including plankton (ENVO:xxxxxxxx)" | depth 5 m
GTTTTTTCAATAAAGAACATATGAAATCAAAAAAAAATCTAGTTTTAGTAGGCATGCCAGGTTCTGGAAAATCAACTATTGGTTATCTTTTGTCTAAAAAACTTAATAAAAAATTTATTGATATAGACAAATATATTGAAAAAGACACTGGATTAAGAATTAACGAGATTTTCGAGAAAAAAGGTGAAAAACATTTTCGTGAAATTGAACTGAAAATAAGTCTTCAATTTATTAAATTAAATAACAATGTTATTTCTCTAGGAGGAGGGGGTTTTATGAATAATGATATAAGAAATGAAGTGTTATCCAAGGATATTTCATTTTGGTTAAACTGGAAAAATAATACTTTGGTAGATAGATTGTTATCAAGTAAAAAAAGGCCTCTTTTGGTCAATTTAAAAGAAAAAGATATAAAAAAAATCATATTTGAAAGAACAAAAATATACTCTATGGCACATCACAAAATAAACTGTGAAAAATTTTCTAAAAATGAGATAGTTAAAGAAATTTTAAATATTTATAATGAGAATTAAACTACCAATAAAAACAAATTCAAAAAAATATCCAATTATTATTGGAAGTAATTTATTGCAAAATATACAATCTATATTTAAATCTTGTAATTTAGAATTTAATAAATGCCTAATAGTTGTAGATAAAAAAATTCCTAAAAAAAAATTATTTTTTTTAAAAAAAAAAATTAAATGTAAAGAAATTATTATATTTTTATTTAATTCAAGCGAGAAAAATAAAAATCAATCCACTGTTAATAATATTATAAAAAAGTTGTTAAGATATAATTTTAAAAGAAATGATGTTGTTATTTCATTCGGTGGTGGGATAACTGGAGATGTTTCTGGATATGCGGCTAGTATTTTTAAAAGAGGTATAAAATTTGTGAATATTCCGACCACTTTGTTGGCTCAAGTAGATTCATCAATTGGAGGCAAAACGGGAATTAATAATAATTATGGAAAAAATTTGATTGGATCATTTTATCAACCAGATTGTGTTATTTCAGACATAGGATTATTAAAAAGTTTACCTAAAAGAGAAATTGTATGTGGATATGGCGAAATATTAAAACATTCAATAATAGCAAATAAAAAATTTTTCAAGTTTTTAATAAATAATAAAGAAAAAATTTTTTCTTTAAAAAGTCCTTATATCCAAAAAGCAATATTTGAAAGCTGTAAAGTAAAAAAAAAAATCGTGGAATTAGATGAGCATGAAAAAAATATTAGAAAAGTTTTAAATTTAGGCCATACATTTGCTCATGCATATGAAGCTTCGCAAGGATACTCCAAACAACTAAATCATGGTGAAGCTGTAATTTATGGAATTAAAACAGCTGCAAAATTTAGTTTAGATAAAAAAATTTTATCATTAAATAATTATAAAAATATAAATTCTCATATTAATTCAATAAAAATAAATAAAAAATACCTAAATATAGTAAATAAAAAAAATTTAAAAAAAATATTATTTTTTATGAAATTAGATAAAAAAAATACATCAAAAAAAATTAATTTAATATTATTAAGAGATATAGGTAAACCTGTTATTAATATGAATTTTGATATAGATAATATTAAAAAATTTTTTTTAAAATACTATTCAATTGATATTTGAATAGAATGAATATATTCTTTTATCTCTTTATTTAAAATCTTATATATTTTTCTCGTTGACTCTAAATTATTTAATTTTTTTAAATTTAATGATTTGATTTTAAGCTTAAGATGAAATTTATTAGCATCATGTCCTTTATGAGCTTTATGTAAGAATGTTTTGTCTTCTATATCAATTTTGTCACAAGGTATATTTTTTTCAATTTTTTTTTTTACAATTATAATTAATTCATTAATATCCATTTTAAAAATAATATATACGATGAAAAATATTTGCAATTGGGAAAATTGTTCTGAAATAGGTGAATATAAAGCCCCAATAGAGAAGGATAATAGTAAAAAATATATGTTGCTTTGTTTATCTCACGTTAAGGAGTTTAATAAAAATTGGAACTATTTTTCAGGAATGAATGATGAACAAGTCCGCGATTTTATAAAATCAGATATGTCTTGGCATAAACCCACGCAAGCATTTTCATCTTCAGATAATTTTTTTAAAATATTGTGGAAAAATACTTTAAAAGATGAATTGTCTGAATATAACTTTAAAGATCATATTGATATTATTCAAAAACGTAAATTTTCTCAAAACGATATTAAGGCTTTTAGTATATTGGGGTTATCTGTAGGATTAAAATGGGAATATGTACAAAAAAAATTTAAAAAACTTGTCAAAAAATTTCACCCTGATATGAATTCGGGGAATAAAAAATATGAAGATAAACTTAAAGTAATAACTTTAGCTTATACACAATTAAAAAATACTTATAGGATAAACAGTGACGCCTAACTTAAATATAACTCCTGATATAAAAATATCAGTTAAACAAACTTTTGGTATTGATAGCGATATGGAAGTTAAAGCTTTTTCAAAAAAAAATGAATATGTGCCTGAAATAGATCCTGACTACATTTTTGATCATGAAACAACTTTGGCGATTCTTAGTGGTTTTTCACATAACAAAAAAGTAATAGTTCACGGATATCATGGCACTGGAAAAAGCACACATATAACTCAAGTTGCAGCCAGATTAAATTGGCCTTGTATAAGAATAAATTTGGACTCTCATATAAGTAGAATAGATCTTATTGGAAAAGATGCTATTACACTAAAAGATGGAAAACAAATTACAGAATTTAAAGAAGGAATTTTACCTTGGTCCTTTCAAAATCCAGTGGCTTTAGTTTTTGATGAATATGATGCTGGTAGAAGTGATGTTATGTTTGTTTTACAAAGGATTCTTGAAAGTGATGGATCATTTACTCTTTTAGATAAAAATAAAGTAGTAAAACAAAATAAGTATTTTAGATTATTTGCAACTGCAAATACTATAGGTTTAGGAGATACCACAGGTTTGTATACTGGTACACAACAAATCAACCAAGCTCAGTTGGATAGATGGGAAATAGTAACTTCGTTAAATTATTTAAGTTTAGAAAAAGAAATGGAAATAGTTTTAGCAAAAAATAAAAAATTAAATAATTCAAAAGGAAAAGATAAAGTGGCAAATATGATAAAAGTTGCTACTTTAACTAGAAAAGGCTTTATAGCTGGAGATATATCAACAGTAATGAGTCCTCGTACAGTTCTAAACTGGGTAAACAATGCTGAAATTTTTGGAAATTTAGGATACGCATTCAGAATTACATTCTTAAATAAATGTGATGAAGTTGAAAAAAATACAATTGCTGAATATTACCAAAGATGCTTTGGCGAAGATTTGCCCGAGTCTCTTGTTAATGTTCAAAAATAAATGAACAAAGAAGACAACCATAAAGAAAAATTTAAACAAGCTCTTATTTCAACATTTAAAGTCATTTCTGATAATTACAAAATCGAAAAAAATTCTAAAAAAAATTCAAGCTCTCAAAATTTTAATTTTTTTGAACTAGATAATCTTAATAATAAACAAGACTATATTAAGTTAAGAGCTGACACAGACTCTCAAGCATTAAAAATAAAATTCTCAAATTTAGATATTTACAGAAGAAATTTACCTAAAAATAAATCTTGTAGAAATTTATATGATATTGCTGAGAAAATAAGATACGAGACATTGGGTAAAAAAATGCTCAAAGGAATATCGAAAAATCTACAAGACAACTATGAATATCAAACTTTAATCAAAAGAAAAGACCAGCTCAAAAGTAAAGATGATGTAAAAATTTCTGAAGCATTTGAACTTTATATGTTGCAAAATTTATTTGGGTTAAAACTTAATTCTTCATCAAAAAAAATACTAAGTTTTTGGGAAGAGGAATTAAAATCCTCTATTGATAAGCACTTAGATTATTTTGATGAAAACTTAGAAGATCAAGAAGCCTACAATTCTAAATTTTCAAAAATACTTCAAGAAATGGATTTTTTTGAGAGTGAAAATGAAGATAATCAAGAAGAAAAAAATGATCAAAATAATGAAGATAATAACTTAAATCAAAATGATGATGCAGAAAACGAAGGTCAACAAGAAAAAAAACAAGAAGAAGAGAGTCAAAGTGGACTAGATGCCGATCATGACTTTAATGAACATAAGATAGAAGAACAACTATTTGATACAGATGCAGAAAAACAAAGCTCAGAGACGGTGATACAAAAAGAAAATTCAATTACTAACGATAAAAATTATAAAATATTTACCACAGAATTTGATGAAATTGCTAAGGCAGAGAATCTTGAAAATATGGAAGAAATTTCAAAACTAAGAAAAAATTTAGATCAACAATTAATTAGCTTCCAAGACTTAATTACAAAATTAGCAAACAAACTACAGAGACAATTATTAGCTAAACAAAATAGATCTTGGGAATTTGATTTAGAAGAAGGTTTGCTAGATAGTTCAAAATTGTCAAGGGTAATTATGGACCCATATAATTCATTGTCTTTTAAAAAAGAAAAAGACTTAGATTTTAAAGATACAATAGTAACTTTGTTAATTGATAATAGTGGAAGTATGAGAGGCAGACCAATAACAATTGCGGCTATTTGTGCAGATATTCTCTCAAGAACTTTGGAAAGATGTTCGGTAAAAGTTGAAATACTTGGGTTCACTACAAAAAATTGGAAAGGTGGAAAAAGTAGAGAAGAGTGGAATAAAAAAAATAAAATAAAAAAACCAGGAAGGCTTAATGACTTAATGCATATTGTCTATAAAAGTGCTGATGTTCATTGGAGACAATCAAAAAAAAATTTAGGTTTAATGCTCAAAGAAGGTCTTCTTAAAGAAAATATAGATGGAGAAGCCATATTATGGGCCTACAATAGATTAAAAAAAAGAAAAGAAGAAAGAAAAGTTTTAATGGTTATATCTGATGGAGCCCCAGTTGATGACTCTACTTTATCAGTAAATTCTGGAGATTTTTTAGAAAAACATCTTAAAAGAGTGGTAAAATTTATAGAGACAAAAAGTAAAATTGAAATATTAGCAATAGGAATTGGACACGATGTGTCAAGATATTATAACAAAGCAATTAAAATCACTGATGTTCAGGAGTTAGGGGATGTTATGATAACTCAACTAAGTAAATTATTTGATAATAAAAAAAAACTTAATTAAATTCTTATTAAATTCTTATTGTCCCATTTAATTTTTACTTCTGCTCCACCAATATCCTCTGCATTCTGGAATATTATGTTTGCATAATTTTTTTCTAAAAGAGTTTTTCCAATAAAAGTACCTAGCCCCAATCCATATTTTGAAATATGAGCTGGATTAGTTGTTCTTATATATGGTTCGCCAAGCTTATCTTTTTCAATTAAATCTTTAGGGAATCCTGGGCCGTCATCTCTAATAATTACTTCAGTATCTTTCTTGTTACTGTTTAAAATAATTTCTATTTTTTTGCTACTATATTTATTAGCATTACCAATAAAATTTCTTAGACCATAAATTATCTCTGCAGATTTAGTAGTTTTTATTGAGATTTTATAATTTTCAATATCAAGAATAAATTCTTTATTACTTATTTCTTTATAAGATCTGACAATTTCTTTTAAATAATCATATAAATCTAAATTTGCATCCAAAAATCCATCATCAATTTTGGGGTCCATAGATAATTTTTTTAAAATTTCTTTGCATCTATTACTCTGGCTTACTAACAAATCTAAATCTTTTTTAATTTTATCATTTTTTCCAAATTCTTTTTCAAGTTCTTTTGCGGTAACTAAAATTGTAGAAAGCGGTGTACCTAAAGAATGTGCTGCTGCTGCAGCTTGCCCACCCAATGAAATTAATTCATTTTCTTTAGCCATTAATTCTTGAACTTTATTGTATGCCTTTTGTCTTATTCTTGTCTCTTCACCAAATTTTTGACCAAAATATACTAAAAAAATTAATCCAGTTATAATAGATACGGGAATGGCATAAAGATAATAATCGGGTGCATGAAAATGTAAATTCCCTGGATGCGGCAAATCGTAATAAAAAAAGCTAAGCATAATTAAAATTATTATACAAAGCATAACCAATATTGCGGAACTAAATATACTTAAATATTGTGATGAAAATACTGCTGGAATTATAATTAAAAATATAAATGGATTTGTTATTCCTCCTGTAAAAAAAAATAAAACACCCAATTGAATTATATCAAAAGACAAATATTGCGATGAAACAATATTGTTTAATTGATTTTCTTTAATTCTAAAATATAGATAAAAGTTAGTTAGAATACTAATAATTATTATTAATATACAAAATAAATATTCAAATTTAAAATTAAGTACAAATTGAACAATTAAAATTGCTGTCAATTGTCCAATATAGGCAATCCATCGTAATTTAACATATGTAATTTTATTTAAAGAATAAAGGTTAGAAGATTCTAAAAACTTCATTATTACACGTCAAGATTTAATACATTTATTGCATTTTCTATAATAAAATCTTTTCTCAATGCAACATCATTACCCATCAATGTATGTATTAATTCTTTATCTTTTTTTAGATCTTTTGAATATTGAACTCTTAATAAATTTCTTGTCTCAGGATTGATTGTTGTACTCCATAACTCCTCTGGGTTCATTTCTCCTAGGCCCTTAAATCTTTGTATATTTAATTTGGATTTTTCCTCTAAATATTTATTTTTATATTCTTTAGTTTCTTTTTTAATTTTTTTAAGATCCTTACAAGAATTTAATAGATAATTTTCTAATTCTTTTTCATCTTTTATATATATGGACTTAGAGCCCTTATTAATTTTATATAATGGAGGTTGGGCAAGATATACATGGCCATTTTCAATTAATTTATTAAATGGTTTGTTATTAAAAAATGTAAGAAGAAGTGCTCTTATATGTGAACCATCTACGTCAGCATCAGTCATTATTATAATTTTTCCATATCTTAAATCTTTAAGATCAATTTCTTCATTCTTAGGATCCAAACCTAAGGCGTTAATTAATGTAACAATCTCATTTGAGGAAATAAGTTTCGATAATGTCTTAGTTCTTAATTCATTTATATTTCCATTGGAATTTTTTTTGGATCCATTTGAATTAGTATAGGTGTTTAAAATCTTTCCTCTAAGTGGCAAAACAGCTTGGTATTCTCTATTTCTTCCTTGTTTTGCTGAACCGCCTGCAGAGTCTCCTTCAACAATAAATAATTCTGTGCCATCTTGTTTGGAAATTTGGCAGTCAGCTAATTTTCCTGGCAAACCTGTAAGTTCTAAGGCTCCTTTCCTTCGAACATTTTCTCTAGCTTTTTTTGCAACATCTCTTGCATGAGCGGCTTGGACAATTTTAGTAAGAATAACTTTTGCTATTGAAGGATTTTGGTCAAACCATACTGACAATTTTTCATTTGTTATTGTTTCAATAATATTTCTTACTTCAGAGGATACTAGTTTATCTTTTGTTTGCGATGAAAATTTAGGATCAGGAATTTTTATTGATAACACGCATGTTAATCCCTCTTTTATATCATCTCCTGAGATTGATAGTTTATTTTTCTTTAGTAAATTTTGTTCATTGGCATATTTATTTATAACTCTTGTTAATGCACTTCTAAAACCTAGCAAGTGAGTACCACCATCTTTTTGAAAAATGTTGTTTGTATACGGATAAATATCTTCAGAATATCCTGCGTTCCATTTTAAAGAACATTCCATATTTAAATCATTTTTTGATCCTTGTATAAATATTGGTTTCTTAAATAATTCATTATCATTTCTGTTTTTTAATTTTTCTCTTTTTTCATCTAAATAGTCTACAAATTCTGCAATACCTCCTTCAAATTTAAATTCTGTGGATTTAATTTTTTTTTGAGTTAAGTCGTTAATTGAAATTTTTATACCCTTATTTAAAAAAGCAAGTTCTCTCATTCTTTTTTGGATAGTATTAAAACTAAATTTTACTGTAGAAAAAATATCTTTAGAAGGTAAAAACTTTATTTGTGTTCCAGTGTTATTTGACTTTCCAATAACTTTTAGAGATTTGACTGCATTACCATTTTTAAATTCAACAAAATGTTTTTTTCCATCTCTTTCAATAAAAAGTTCAAGTTTTTCTGAAAGTGCATTTACAACAGAAACTCCCACTCCATGCAAGCCTCCTGAAACTTTATAAGAATCATGGTCAAATTTTCCACCAGCATGTAATTGTGTCATTATTACCTCCGCAGCTGATTTCTTTTCACCTTTATGAATATCTGTTGGAATGCCTCTTCCATCATCTTTGACTGTAACAGTCCCATCTGAATTAATATCAACTTGAATATTTTTACAATAACCTGCTAAAGCTTCATCAATTGAATTATCAACAACTTCATATACCATATGATGTAAACCTGTTCCATCATCTGTGTCGCCTATATACATTCCTGGTCTTTTTCTTACCGCTTCTAAACCTTTAAGAACTTTAATTGAGTCAGCTTGATATGTTTTTTTTGATGTATTTTTTGTCATTTTTATTTTTTTGGAAAAAAATTATTATATCATTTTTTAATAAAATTTAAAAATTCTGTTTATGAGTTAACTCGAATTACCCTTGGTAAATAATATTAATTTACAACATAATAAATAATTTTAGTGTTTTATAAAATTATTGAAAAAAGATCATTTTTTTGGCGGAGAGAGTGGGATTCGAACCCACGATAGAGTAAACCCTATACAAGCTCTCCAAGCGTGCGCCTTAAACCACTCGGCCATCTCTCCATTTATCATTATTTTGATGCATTTATATGATAGTTTGGTTCCTTATAATAATATAATTTAATAAATGAGAGCAAAAATATTTGATTGTACTACCTTCTATAAAGCAAATCTGTTATTTGAAACCAGATTCAATATTTTAAAGAACCATGTTGATTATTTTATAGTTTGTGAAGCAAATAAAGATCATGTAGGAAATAAAAAAAAATTTAATTTTAATACTGAATTAATAGATAAATATCCAAATAAAATTATATATATAAAAGTTGAAGATTTACCTAGCATAAAATTAAAAGGTAAAAAAGATTATGGAATTTTAAAAATTCAAATGGAAAATTTGTTTAAAGGATTAGATAAAGCTAATGAGGATGACTTAGTTATATTTTCGGATGAAGATGAAATTCCTAACCCTAAAAATTTAAATGATTTTCAAAAAAATAACTATAAATTTGGCATTTTTTTACAAAATATGTATTACTACAAACTAAATATCCAAAGTGTTAATGAAGGAGATGGGAATTGGCCTGGATCAAGAATATGTAGAAAAAAATATCTAAAATCTTTCTTTAAATTAAGAACTTTAAAAGTTAAAAATATAAATTATCCATTTTGGAGAATTGATAAAGAAAAAAGTATTCAATTGATAAAAGAAGGTGGTTGGCATTTTACTTATCTAATGGAACCTGAAGAAATATCACAAAAAATAAAAAGTATGGCTCATACCGAATTTAACCATGAAAAATTTACAGATATAGAAAAAATAAAAGAAAAAATTAAAAACTTACAAGATCCTTTTGATAGAAACCTTAAATTTAAAAAAGTAGAAATTGACGAAACTTACCCAGAGTATATAAAAAATAATATTCAAATTTTCAAAAATTGGATTCTTTAATGATACCTATTTCTAAACCTTTTATAGAAAAAAAAGATTTTAAATATATAAAAAAAGTTTTAGAAAATAAAATTCTTACAGATGGTTTTTTTCAAAACAAATGTGAAAAATTTATAAAAAAAAAATTAAAATCAAAGTTTATAGCTTTAACCCATAGTTGTACCGCAGCTTTGGAAATTTCTATGATGTTAATTGATTTAAAAAAAGGGGATGAAGTAATTTTACCTTCTTACGGTTTTGTATCAATTGCAAATGCTATAGTACTTCGAGGAGCTACACCAGTTTTTGCGGATGTAGATCCTGAAAATTTAAATATTTCACCTTATGATATTAAAGAAAAAATAAATCAAAGAACAAAAGCAATAATAGTAATTCATTATGCTGGAAACTCTTGCGAAATTCAAAAGATTAAAAATTTAACAAAACTGAAACAAATTTATTTAATTGAAGACGCAGCGCATTCTTTTCATGCAAAATATAAAAATAAATATTTAGGTACGATCGGAGATATAGGGGTATTTAGTTTTCATGAAACCAAAAATTTAGTTAGTGGTCAGGGTGGATGTATTTCTATAAATAATAAATCTTTGATAAAAAGGGTTAATTTTATTTTAGACAAAGGCACAAATAGATATGAATTTATAAAAAATTATAAAAAAAAAATTATTACCACTACAAAAAATAAAAAATATTATACTTGGGTTGATATTGGTTCAGAATATAGAGCTCCAGAATTAAGTTCAGCTTTATTATATTCACAACTAAAAAAATTAAATTTTATTCAAAAAAAAAGAAAATCTATTTGGAATTTTTTTAAAAAAGCATTACTTAAATTAAATTCAAATTTATTTACAATAATAGAGCCCAATAAATTTTCAAAAAGTTCATATCATCTTTTTGTGGTTATATTTAAAACTGACTATTTGGCAAAAAATTTTATGAAATATATGCAAAAAAAAGGCATAGCAGCTACTTTTCATTACGTGCCACTACATAAATCAAAAATGGCAAATAAATATTTTAAAAAAAAACTTAAAGTTACAGAAAATATTTATTCTAGAGTTGTTAGATTGCCATTATTTGTGGGATTGAATAAAAAAATGATAAAAAAAATTGTTTTAAATTTTAAAAAGTTTTTAAATGACCAAAAGTAAAAAGGTTTTAAATTATTGGAGCAAAAGAGCTACAAAAAGAAAGCTTATATGCACTAATGATAAATTATTGGAAAAATATGAATTTAAATTCCTTAACTCTGAAATAAAAAAAAACTCGAAAGTATTAGATATTGGATGTGGAGATGGCTCTTTATTAAAATCTTTACAAATGTCAAAAAATATAAAAGGAGTAGGCATAGATTTTAGCAACAAACTAATAGATCTAGCTAAAAAAAATTCAAAAAATTTAGATTTCAAATGTTTTGATATGCTAAAAATAAAGTCTTTAAAAATTAAATTAAAAAGTTTTGACTACATATTAACTAAAAGATCTGTACAAAATTTAACTACTTGGAAAAATCAAAAATATTTTATTAATAATCTTCATTATTTTTGTAATAAAAAAACAAAAATTTTTTTAATAGAGAGCTCTAAAAATAGTTTAATAAATATTAATAATTTTAGAAAAAAATTAAAATTAAAAGCAATACAAATGCCATGGCATAATTTATATTTTGATGACAAAAAAATATTAAAAACAAAATTTAATAAAATAAAGATTGATAGTATAGATGAGATTTTTTCTACTTATTATTTTATGTCAAGAGTCATAAATGGAGCTCTTGCAAAAAAGTTAAATAAATCACCTCAATATGGTGATTTCTTAAATAAAATTGGTTGGGTACTTCCTCAAGGAACAATTAAAAACTTTTCTCAATTAAAAATCTATAAATTTAAAAAAAAATAAAAGATTTATTTTTTTTTTAATACAACCAATCTCTTAAAATATAAAATATTAATTTTATATTTAAATAATTTACAAAATATTTTTATTGAATCAATTGGATTAAGTATTTCATTATTTACTGATGGATCTATGTCATCAAAAATTAAAAAACCATTATTGTTTAAAATTTTAAATGACTCGATAGCATCAATTAAAATATCAGTACCTAAATGAGATCCATCAATATAAATATAATCAAATTTTATATTTGACTCATAATATTCTCTAATTGCAGATACAGAGTCTTTTTTATTTTTATTAAAATTGAAATTTTTTAAATTATTATCGAAATTTTTTTCTATCTGTTCAAAGTCATAGTTTAAATTTTCATTATTTTCTTTTGTATTTTTCCAAACATCGACACAATATACATTTGCATTTTTAAAATAATTTAAAATATATAAAGCCGACATTCCTTCAAAAGATCCTATTTCCAGGTAATTAAATTTTTCGCTATTATTTTTTGGTAAAAAATAATCAAAAATTTTTAAATTATTTAAAAACCAAAAAGTAGTGAATTTTTTATTTTTAATTAATGTTTTAAAATCCTCAAATTTTTCATTGTTATTTTTTTTTATTTTTTTATTTAGAAAATTTGATGCGATCCGCTTAAAATTAAATATTAAATTCATATTAATAGATATTTCTATTCACTATTATTAATTTTTAATACTCCAATAAATGCTTCTTGGGGTATTTCAACTTTACCAAATTGTTTTGATCTTACTTTTCCTTTCTTTTGTTTTTCAAGAAGTTTTCTTTTTCTATCTCTTGCTCCTCCGCCATGAATTTTAGTTAAAACATCTTTTTTGAAACCTTTAATAGTCTCCCTTGCTATGATTTTGCCTCCTATAGCAGCTTGAATTGGTATCATAAAATTGTGCCTTGGTATTAAATCTTTTAATTTTTCACATACTATTCTACCAATAGATTGTGCGAATTCTTTATGTATCATCATTGCTAGAGCATCAACAGGTTCTGAGTTTACTAAAATTCCCAATTTAACTAATTCTCCTTCTCTGTGACCAACAATTTCATAATCAAAACTTGCATAGCCACTAGTCATTGATTTTAGTCTATCATTAAAATCAAAAACTACTTCATTTAATGGAATTTCATAATTCAAGACTGCTCTATTTCCAGAATAATTTAAATTTGTTTGTATTCCTCTTTTATTTTGACATAACTTTATAATGGATCCAAGATATTTATCAGGAGTTATTATAGTTGCTTTAATCCAAGGTTCTTCAATAAATTTTATCAAGGTTGGATCGGGTAAACTAGAAGGATTATGCAAATCTATAATTTCGCCTTTGTTTAAATGAATTTTGTAAACTACTCCTGGTGTAGTTGTAATTAAATTTATATCAAATTCTCTTTCTAGTCTTTCAGTAATAATTTCTAAATGTAAAAGCCCAAGAAATCCACATCTAAATCCAAGTCCTAGAGCTGAAGATGACTCAGCTTCATAAGAAAAACTCGAGTCATTTAATTTTAACTTTGCTAAACCATCTTTTAATTTTTGGTATTCGGAACTATCTACTGGAAATAGACCACAAAAAACTACAGGCTTGCTTGGTTTGAAACCTGGTAAAGCTTTCTCTAAAGTTTTATTAGAATCACATATAGTGTCTCCTACTTTTGTTTCGGATAAACTTTTAATTCCAGTAATAATAAAACCTATTTCTCCAGAATTTAATTCATCAATATTTTTAGGTTTCGGAGTGAAAACACCTACTTTTTCAACAACATATTCTTGGTTAGTAGACATCATTTTAACTTTAATATTTTTAGTTATTTTGCCATCAATGACTCTTACTAGAATTACTACTCCTAGATATGAATCATACCAACTATCAACTAATAAGCATTTCAATTTTTCATCTTTATTACCTAAAGGAGCGGGTAAATTTTCAATTATTTTTTCTAGAATTTCATCAATACCATCTCCTGTTTTTCCAGAACATGGGACTGCATTTGAAGTATCAATTCCAATTACATCCTCAATTTGTTTTTTTGTTCTATCTATATCTGAAGCTGGTAAATCTATTTTATTTAAAACTGGAACTATTTCATGGTTTATTTCTAGTGCTTGATAAACATTTGCCAAAGTTTGTGCTTCTACCCCCTGTGTGCTGTCAACAATCAATATAGATCCTTCGCAAGCGTATAACGAGCGACTTACCTCATAACTAAAATCTACATGTCCAGGAGTATCAATAATATTTAAAATATAATTTTTTCCATTTTTTGATTTGTAATTTAATTTTACTGTTTGTGCTTTAATAGTTATGCCTCTTTCACGTTCTATATCCATAGAGTCAAGAACCTGAGCTTTCATTTCCCTATCACTAAGACCACCACACTTATGAATGATTCTATCAGCAATTGTTGATTTTCCATGATCTATATGCGCAATAATTGCAAAATTTCTAATGTGATCAATTTTACTCATTAAGATCTTAATTTTGCACCGGCTTTTTCTTCAACATTAGAAATAATTTTATTTGAAATATCGTTTAAATCTTTTTCATTTAAAGTTTTAAAATCTGATTGAATAGTAACTTTCAAAGCAATTGATTTTTTATCAGATGGTATATTATCTCCTTGATATACATCAAAAATTTTGACATTTTTAATTAATTGATTATCAACATTTGAAATAATTTCAGTTAATTCTTGTGCTTTAAAATTCTTTCCAACTATAAAAGCAAAATCTCTTTCTGATTTTTGAAAATCTGAAAATGTAATTGTTGGTTTATTTTTATTGTTTTGACTTTTATATTTAACTAAATTTTCTAAAAAAATTTCAAAGCCATAAGTATTATCAATTATTTTAGGATGAATTTCACCAAAAAAACCTAAAAGTTTTTGACCTTTTTTAGTAATTATTGAGCCAGATCTTCCTGGATGATAGTAGCTAGGAGTCTTGATATCTATAGTAGTTTCATTTTTATTAACATCTAGCTCTACTAAGGTTTGAACTATATCCTTTTTTATATCATAAATATCTAAATTATTTTCTTTTCTAATACCACAAACAACCGTTATTTGTTCTCCAGGTTTTTTCCCGTGAAAAGATGGTCCAATTTCAAACAGCGATTGATTATCAAAACCTCTGTCAATATTTTTTTTTAAAAAATAAATTAAATTTGGATAAAGAGAGCTTCTTAAAACATTTAAATCAGAACTTATAGGATTAATAATTTTAACCTCCTCATAATTTTCTATAAAACTATTATTAATCTTTTCATCAGTAAATGACCATGTTATCGTTTCTAAATATCCTTTCGAAGCAACTGATCTTTGTGCGAGATGAAAATGTCTTTGAAAAAGATCTAAGGTTGGTTTTAATCGTTTCTTTTCAGGTTGAATTGACTTAATTTTATCAAAACCTTTAATTCTAATTATCTCTTCCACTAAATCGATTTGACCATAAATGTCTGGTCTCCAGCTTGGAACTTCTACTCTAATAGCTTTGCCTTGTTGTTTAGTTTTAAATCCTAAATCTTCTAAAATTTTAATTATTTCTTTTTTTTTTATTTGTATTCCAATTGTTTTAGTTGCAAGATGTGGGTCAAATAGTATTTTTTTATTTAGTATTTTTTTTGTAGATTGAATATCTAATTTTGATACTTGACCACCACAAATTTTAGTTATCATTTCAGATGCTAACTCGAGTCCCTTAGAAATTGAATTTGGATCTATTCCTCTTTCAAATCTAAATTTTGCATCGCTGTTTAAATCTAATTTTTTTGCTGTTTTTCTTGTTATCTCTGGATCAAAATAAGCTGACTCTAATAAAATATTTTTTGTATTGAGCTCAGTTCCTGATCTTGTTCCCCCAATTATTCCTCCTAGACCTAATACACCTTTGTAATCTGATATAACACACATTCCGTCTTCTAATTTATATTTTTTGTTATCTAGAGCCTCAAAATTTTCACCTTTTTTAGAATTTCTGACAATAATTCCCTTGTTAATTTTATCCAAATCATATGCATGAAGAGGTCTATTTAAATCAAACATAACATAGTTTGTTATGTCAACTACTGCTGAGATTGGTCTTAGACCTAAAGAAACGATTCTTTTTTTTAACCATTTAGGACTCTCTTGATTTTTAATATTTTTAATAAGACAACTACCAAATATTTTGCAAGCTTGGTTTTTACTTTTTTCTATTTTTACTTTTAAATTTTGTTTACCTATTTTTTTTATTTTACTAATTTTATCGTCTTTTAACTTACCGAATCCACTTGCGGAAAGATCTCTTGCTATCCCTCTAATTCCTAGACAATCTGGTCTATTTGGAGTTATTGATAGTTCTATTACATTCTCTAAATTATTTTTAAAGTAACTTTTTCCTATTTTTTTTTTGTAAGCATGATTCAATTCAATTATTCCCTTGCTTTCATTTGATAAATTTAGTTCTGATTCTGAACAAAGCATTCCATAAGATGTTTCTCCTCTTATTTTTGTAACTTCCAATTTCATATTATTTTTAGGAATTACTGAACCTGGTGGTGCGTAAATAGTTAATAAGTTGTCTTTTGCATTTGGTCCACCACATACAACTTTTACTAATTCGTCTTTACCAATATCAACATGACATAACTTTAATCTATCAGCATTTGGATGCTTTTCTGCTTTAACTATTTTTGCAACAACAAATTCACTTAATTCATTTTTTATAGGTTCTACTTTTTCAACTTCTAGGCCTGTATGATTCAATTTTTCAATAATTTGGGCCTCTGTCCTATTTGTTTTTAAGTGATCTTTGAGCCATTCTTTTGTTAATTTCATTTGCTTAGACCTCGGTAATTTGTTGGAACATCTAGTGGATCAAACCCATAATAATTTAGCCATCTATAATCACACTCAAAAAAAGATCTTAAATCATTAATACCATATTTTAACATTGCCAATCTATCTATTCCAATACCAAAAGCAAAACCCTGATATTTATTTGGATCTACTTTTGAATTTTTTAGAACATTGGGGTGAACCATTCCACATCCTAGTATTTCTAACCACTTATCACCTTGTCCAATAACTATTTTATTATTTTCTATCCTATATCCAATATCAACCTCTGCGGAAGGTTCGGTGAATGGAAAATGACTTGGCCGAAACCTCATTTTGATTTTTTCTACTTCAAAAAATTCTTTTACGAAGTAATTTAAACATCCTTTTAAATGACCCATCGTTATATTTTTATCAATGTGAAGGCCCTCTAGCTGATGAAACATTGGTGTATGTGTCTGATCACTATCACTTCTATACGTTCTACCCGGTGCTATAATTTTAAAAGGTGGTTTTCCATTTAACATTGTTCTAACTTGAACTGGTGAAGTATGAGTTCTTAGCAATGTTTTCATATTTTCTTCTATATAAAAAGTATCATGCATATCTTTTGCGGGATGATTTTCAGGCGTATTAAGTGCAGTAAAATTATAATATTCGCTTTCTATGTCAGGTCCTTCTTCAACACTAAAACCAATTTCTGAGAATATAGATGAAATCTCATCTATCACTTGTGAGACTGGATGTATTTTACCAATTTTAAAATCTTTTTCAGGAAGAGTGACATCGTCTTTTTCATTTTTGACTCTCTCTTCTATTTCAGAATCTAACAACTTAAGAGCTTTGTCGTTAAATAAATTTGTAAGCTCCTGTTTAGCACTATTTATTTTTGAAGCTATTTTTTTTCTTTCATCAGGAGACAAGGATCCTAATTTTTTAAATTCAGAATTTATCAAACCATTTTTGCCAAATATTTCAGCTCTTATAAGATCTACTTCTTTTGAAGTTTGAGCAGTGATAAGCTTATTTTTTAATAGATCTTTTAATTTTTCAAAATCTGACATTTTTACAGATTATTTCTTAACTTGAGAAAAACAATAGTGAAGATTAATTAAGTGCTGCTTGGGCTTTTTTAACAATAATTTTAAAGGCTTCTGGATTGTCGTAGGCTATTTCGGCTAGAATTTTTCTGTCTAATTTAATACCTGATTTGCTTAGTCCATTAATAAACTTTGAATACGTTAATCCCTCAGATCTTACCCCTGCATTTATTCTTTGTATCCATAAAGATTTAAATTCCCTCTTTTTATTTCTTCTATCTCTGTAAGCATATTGCATAGCTTTTTCCATAGCTTGTCTTGCAACTCTTATTGTATTTTTTCTTCTTCCCCACTGGCCTTTAACAGCCTTAAATACTTTTTTGTGTTTTGCTTTACTTGTGACTCCTCTTTTAACTCTTGCCATTTTATCCCCTTAAGCTGTAAGGCATATAAGATTTTACTATTTTACTATCTTGTTTCGACATTACCGTAGTGCCTCTTTGTTTTCTAATTTGTGAATTTGTTCTTTTAATCATTCCATGTCTCTTACCAGCTTGAGGCATAATAACTTTTCCTCTGGCTGAAATTTTAAATCTTTTTTTAGCTGAACTTTTAGTTTTTAATTTTGGCATAATTGCATGGGTTTATACAAATATTAATATTATTTTACAACAAAATATTATGACCTATATAGGCTGTATTACCATAATCATTTGTTTACCATCAAACTTTGGTTGAAGTTCAACGCGTCCGAGTTCATTCATATCTTTTTTAATTCTATCCATTAATTCATTGCCAAGGTGGGAGTGCTGCAATTCTCTTCCTTTAAATTTGATAGTAAATTTTACTTTATCACCTTTTGTGAGAAATTTTTGAGCATTTTTTATTTTAAAATTATAGTCATGTACCTCGGTTACAGGTCTGAGCTTAATCTCTTTAAGTTCAATCTTTTTCTGTTTTTTTTTTGCTTTATTTGCTTTTTTTTGTTGGTCATACTTAAACTTACCCATGTCCATTATTTTACAAACGGGTGGTTTAGCATTAGGAGCTATCTCTATAAGATCTAATCCTTGTTCGTTTGCTTTTGAAATTGCTTCATTTAAATTTAGAGTTCCAAGATTTTCACCATCATTTGTAATAACTTGAACCTCAGGAGATGTGATTTTATAGTTCGATCTCGGTCCCTTAGGTTTAGTTCTTCTTTGGAAATAGTTTTGTTTGAAATCTGGCACTTAATTTAATGGGGCTTTATTTAAAGCAGAATATTTTTTTAAGAATAATTTTAAA
>CEUZ01001866.1_pt1 | contig 18696 bp, 20 predicted proteins | sample 361511 | NCBI WGS metagenome assembly CEUZ01 (sample SAMEA2622822, study PRJEB7988) | marine metagenome | biome: marine biome (ENVO:00000447); feature: surface water layer (ENVO:00002042); material: "saline water (ENVO:00002010), including plankton (ENVO:xxxxxxxx)" | depth 5 m
TCACAGGATAATAATATACTAAATTAAAACTATTATAATTATATATGGGACTACTTAAGGATTGTATAAATAACAAAGAAACAAATACCATTCCAATATGGTTTATGAGACAGGCAGGTAGGTATTTACCTGAGTTTAGAGATATTAGATCTAAAAATATAGATTTTATTAAGTTATGTTTAAACCCTGACTTGTCGAAAGAAATCACTCTACAACCTTTAAAAAGGTTTAATATAGACGCAGCAATAATATTTTCAGATATACTTCTCATACCTTACGCATTAGGGCAGAAATTAAAATTTGAAAAAAATTTTGGACCAAAACTTGGTGATTTAGATATTGAAAGAATTGTAAATATAACTGATCAAGAGATTTTAGAAAAATTAGAACCAGTTTATAAACTTGTTAATACTACTTCAAATGACCTATTATTAAATAATAAAGATTTAATAGGTTTTATAGGAGCTCCATGGACATTGATGGTTTATATGTTAAATAAAAAATCTCCAAAGAGAGATTTTAATTTAGAAATTTTTAACAATATAAATAAAAACAAATTACTCGAAAAAATTATTCAAACTCAAAAATTACATATAAAAAAACAAGTAGAAAATGGAGCATCAATAATACAAATATTTGACAGTTGGGCAGGATTATTGGATGATAAGTATTTTAGTGAATATATATATAACCCCACAAAAGAATTAGTAAAATATGTTAAGAGTTTAGGTGTAGAAGTAATTTGTTTTCCAAGAGGCATCAAAAATTATAAAGAATATTCTGACAAGATTGAGCCAAACGCAATAAGTATTGATTATGAAGTTGATCCAAATATAATTACAAATCAAATCAATATTCCCATTCAAGGCGGTTTAGATCCCAAGTGTTTATTATTAGATGAAAAAGAAATGTTAAATAATGCAAAAAAATATTTAGAAATTTTTAAAAACCGACAATATATTTTTAATTTAGGCCATGGAATGCTGCCAGAAACCAATCCTAATAATGTAAAATTATTGGTAGACTTTGTTAAGAGTTACAAATGAAAGATGATCACCCACAGATAGCCTTTGGAAAAATAGGTGTTTTAATAATTAACTTGGGAACACCTGATTCTACAAATTGGTGGGATATAAGAAAATATTTAAAAGAGTTTCTTTCTGACAGAAGAGTAATTGAAGTAAACCCTTTAATTTGGCAAATAATTTTAAATTTATTTATATTAACATTTAGACCAGCCAAAACAGCTAAAGCTTATAGAGAAATATGGATGAAGGATGTAGATAAATCACCATTAAGATTTTATACCGAAATGCAAACAAAAAAACTTAAAGAAAAATTTATTGAAAAAAAATTAATTATTGATTTTGCTATGAGGTATGGAAATCCAAGTATTAAGAATATATTAGAAAATCTTCAAAAAAAAGGATGTGAAAAAATTATTATTTTACCTCTATACCCTCAGTATGCCTCCCCAACCACAGCTACAGTCTGTGACGAAGTTTACAGAGTATTAATGAAAATGAGGTGGCAACCAGCAATACAAATAATACCTCATTATGAGTCGGAACCTTTATACATCGAAGCTTTGATAAAAAGTATTAATAAAAAACTATCTAGTTTGGACTGGCAACCAGATTTAATAATCGCTTCTTATCACGGTATCCCTAAAAAATATTTTGAAAAAGGAGACCCATATCACTGTTATTGTCATAAGACCACAAGGTTAATTTCAGAAAAATTTAAAAAAATAAAAATAATCACTACTTTTCAATCAAGATTTGGTCCAGAAGAATGGTTAGAACCATACACTGATAAGACCTTAGAAAAATTACCAAAAGAAGGGATAAAAAAAATACTAGTAATATGCCCGGGTTTTGCATCTGATTGTGTAGAAACTTTAGAGGAAATATCAATCCAGGGAAAAGAAAGTTTTAAAAAAGCAGGAGGAGAAAAATTTGATTTTATACCTTGCTTAAATGATACTGATGATCACATAAATTTGCTAGAATATCTTATAAAAAAGAATTTAAATTAATGAATTCATATCTAATTTTTAAATCTCTACATTTAATTGCTGCAGTGTCTTGGATGGCGGGTTTATTATATTTGCCTAGAATTTTTGTTTATCATGTGGAAAATTTTGAAAAAAAACAGACAACAGAAATTTTTGAGGTAATGGAAAAAAGATTATATTTTTATATAATGAGACCCGCCATGTTATTAACATGGTTATTTGGAGTGATTTTAATTTATATAAACGGTTTTGAAGTTTTTGGCACACTTTGGCTTCAGATAAAATTAGTGCTAGTTATAGCTTTAACAGTTTATCATGAGTACTTAGGGAAATGTCTAAATGCACTTAAGCTTGGAAATAATAAAAAAACTTCTAAATTCTATAAAATTATCAATGAAATCCCCACTATTTTACTAATTTTGATAGTATTTATAGTAATATTTAAACCTTTATAGACTTGAAATTTTTAAACTAACAATTATATTGATTGTATCTAAACAACTAATCCCCATGAACATACAAGAATTAAAAGGTAAAACTTCTGAGCAGCTAATTGATGATGCTGAAAAACTTGGCATAGAAAACGCCAGCACCTTGAGAAGGCAAGAAATTCTTTTTGCTATTCTTAAAAAACATGCCGAAAAAGGAGAAGAAATTACAGGCGGTGGTGTTTTACAATTGCTCCAAGATGGCTTTGGTTTTTTAAGAGCGATGGAATCAAATTATCTTCCCGGGCCCGACGATATTTATGTAAGTCCAAGTCAAATAAGAAGATTTGGTCTAAGAACAGGCGATACAGTAGAAGGACCAGTTAGAGCACCAAAAGATGGCGAAAGATATTTTGCTTTACTTCAAGTTAGTAAAATAAATTTTGAGGATACTGAAAAAGTTAGACACAAAATTGCGTTTGATAACCTGACTCCTTTATATCCAAATACCCAACTTGTAATGGAGTCAGAAAAGAATAAAATTGAAAAAAATCCAGATTTAACACCAAGACTAATTGATCTGGTTAGTCCAATTGGGAAAGGACAAAGATCTTTAGTTATTTCTCCTCCAAAAGCAGGAAAAACAATGATTTTACAAAGCATCGCCAACGCAATCACCGCAAATCACCCAGAATGTTATCTAATGGTATTGCTAATTGACGAAAGACCAGAGGAAGTAACAGATATGCAGAGAACGGTAAAAGGAGAAGTTATTAGTTCAACTTTTGATGAGCCCGCACAAAGACACGTGGCTGTGGCTGAAATGGTTATAGAGAAGGCAAAAAGACTAACAGAACATAAAAAAGATGTTGTTATTTTATTAGACTCCATAACAAGGCTTGGACGAGCATATAATGCTGTAGTGCCAAGTTCTGGTAAGGTTTTGACAGGAGGTGTTGACGCAAATGCTCTACAAAGACCAAAAAGGTTTTTTGGTGCGGCTAGAAATATTGAAGAAGGTGGATCTCTCACTATCATTGCAACTGCATTAATAGATACCGGAAGCAGAATGGATGAAGTTATATTTGAAGAATTTAAAGGAACAGGAAATAGTGAAACAATTTTAGATAGAAAAATATCAGAAAAAAGAATATTTCCAGCTATAGATATAACTAAATCTGGAACAAGGAGAGAAGAATTATTGTTTGATAAAAGCGATCTTCAGAAAATGAATGTATTAAGAAGAATAATTGCCCCAATGGGTTCCATGGATGCAATAGAGTTCATAAATTCAAAATTAAAAAATACAAAAAGTAATTCTGAATTTTTTAATTCGATGAATAAACCAGGTTAGTTGTAAGATTTTTTCTAAATATACCCAATATCTTTCATCTCTTTTTTAAAATTTTTCTCTATTTCTAAAGCTATTTTTTTGTCTAAATCTTTTTTCCAATTACTTTTAAAACCCAAATTAAAAAATGGTATTTTTTTATCTTGTTTTTTTGAAAACATAGCTTCTAAAAAACCTTCTTTATTTTCTTTTTTCTTGAGTATATTAAAATTAGTTGATTCTATAGCTCTTTTAAATTTTGGAAAATCTATTCCTTGATTATTACTTAAAAGATTATTTATAAATCTTATTAGACTAGCGAAGACCTTTTCGTTACTATTTTCTAAATCTTCATATTTGATTATAATCGTTCTAAAACTTTTAACATTAGACCACGACTTTAGGTGATTAGACCAAGAGCTTAAAAAAGAGTAAGTTGCAAAGTTATTGTCATCTGATTTAATTCCTCTATTTTCATCTAACAGCATATTAAGTGCTTCATCTAAATTTAATGAAAAATGATTTGTCAAAGAAGATATAATATTTCTTGGATCTCTCACTACGTATATACCTCCCAGGGTTACTTCCGAGGAAGTAAATTGATTATTGTTATAAGATCCATAAGCAGAATGAGTTTTCAGGAATTTGACTTTTTTAGACTTAATTAGATTTCTTTGTATTGGTAGCCAATTTTTTGAGGCTTCATCTTTATTAGATATAAAACCATTAAAAAACTGCTTATCAGGGAACTGCTCTATAAATTTTAATAAATTGAAATCAAAATCCCCATTATTTGTATAATAATATGCGCTTAAAAAAGATCTTACGTAAGTATTTCCACTTTTAGGATATGATGCTACCCAAATAATCATAGAAAAATTATATAATATTTTTAAAATTAAAAATAACTAAATATGACTATATATGCACTGTCATCAGGCCCCGGTATCTCTGGAATAGCGGTAATAAGAGTCTCAGGTAATAAATCAAAAGAAATTATTTCTTCGATTACAAGTGGAAAATTACCAAAAGAAAGAGTCGCTACCTTAAAGAAAATTATAAATCCAAGATCAGGCGAATTAATTGATGAGGGAATTGTTATTTGGTTTAATGCTCCTAATAGTTATACAGGAGAGGATATGCTAGAACTACATGTGCATGGTAGCAAAGCTGTAGTAGAGAAAATACAAAATATTTTAAGTAGATTTGATGAATGCAGATTAGCTGAACCAGGTGAATTTACAAAATTAGCATTTCAAAATAATAAAATAAATTTAATAAAAGCAGAGAGCATTGGAGATTTAATAGCAGCTGAAACTGAGATGCAAAGAAAACAGGCCCTGAATATGATGTCTGGTGACAGCTCTAAAAGGTTTAATAATTGGAGAGAGGAATTAATAAAAATATTAGCAGATATAGAGGCAAAAATAGATTTTCCTGAGGAGGATATTCCAGCTAATATTACAAAGGAAATAAAATCAAAAAGTGAAAAAATTAAAAATGAAATAAAAAAAACTTTAGATGATAATAAAACAGGTGAAATAATAAGAGAAGGTTTTAAAATCGCAATCGTAGGACCTCCTAATGTTGGGAAATCCAGCTTATTAAATTATCTTTCTAAAAGAGATGCGGCTATAGTTTCTGAAAAAGCAGGAACGACTAGAGATGTCATAGAAATTCATTTAGATTTAGAAGGAATACCAATAATCATCTCTGATACGGCTGGCATAAGAGATTCTAGCGATGAAATTGAATCAAGAGGAGTAAAATTAGCCATAAATAGAGCTGAAGATGCAGATCTAAATATTGTCTTGTTAGACCCCAAAAACCTTGATTTTAAAGGCTTTTTTAACGATCAAATATCAGAAAAATCAATTATTGTTATTAATAAATCAGATTTAGGAACAGAAAATCTAAAAGACATTGATAAAAAAATTAATCCTATAATTATTTCAATTAAAGAAAATAATAACGTTGATAAGTTAATTGAAGCTATTAAGTTAAAACTTAAAAATCAATTTTTAAAAACTGAAAATATTTTGATAACAAGATCTAGACACAGACAACATTTGGAAGAGTGTTTAAAACATTTAAATAGTTTCTTAGAAAAAAAAGATAAAGAAGAATTTGATAAAGCTGCTGAAGATTTAAGATTATCAATAAGGCATCTTGGAACAATAGTAGGAAGAGTAGATGTTGAAGAAATTTTAGGGTCTATTTTTGATAATTTTTGTATTGGTAAATAAGAAATCTCACTGCTTGTAAAAATATAAATCAGTAATAAATTAGATATATGAAAAACGAACTATCATTCGATGTTGTTATTATAGGTGGTGGACACGCTGGATGTGAAGCCGCAGCCGCCTCTGCAAGGTTAGGAGTGAACACAGCTCTCTTCACACATAAATTTGAAACAATTGGTGAGATGTCTTGTAATCCTGCAATAGGAGGCCTTGGTAAAGGTCATTTAGTAAGAGAGATTGATGCCCTTGATGGCGTAATGGGTGATGTAGCAGATAAGTCAGGTATTCAATTTAGACTATTAAATAAAAGCAGAGGACCAGCTGTAAGAGGTCCACGAACTCAAAGTGATAGATCATTATATAAGAAATATATGCAAGAAAAGCTTGTAAACTACTGTAATTTAACGATAATATCTGATCCTGTAATAGAGTTTATTTTTGAGAAAAACGCCATAAAAGGTTTCTATACACAACAAGGTAAAAGAGTTAAATCTTTAAAGCTTATATTAACAACCGGAACTTTTTTGAATGGAGTTATACATATTGGTGAAAGTCAAACACCAGCAGGAAGATATAATGAGAAACCCACAACAGGTTTGAGCGAGCAATTAAAGAAACTTAATTTTAAGATTGGTAGACTAAAGACTGGTACACCTCCCAGATTAGACTCAAGGACTATTAACTATCAAAATTTAGAAGAGCAACTTGCTGACGAGAATCCGTATTTTTTTTCTTTTCTAACTTCTAAAAATTTAAACAAGCAAATCTCATGTAGGATGACTTACACCAATGAAGCTGTTCATAAGATAATTTCAAAAAATCTTAAGAAGAGCTCTATGTACTCTGGCAACATAAAAAGTATAGGCCCAAGGTATTGTCCTTCTATTGAGGATAAAATCGTTAAATTTACTGATAAACATAGGCACCAGATCTTCTTAGAGCCCGAAGGGCTTGAAGATTATACAGTTTACCCTAACGGTATATCAACTTCACTACCTCAAGATATACAGCAAGAAATATGTAGTAAAATCAATGGTTTAGAAAATGTAAAAATACTTAGAGCTGGATACGCAATAGAATATGATTTTGTTGATCCAAGGGAGCTTTTTTTAACATTAGAGTCAAAGAAAATAAAAAATCTTTATATGGCTGGTCAGATTAATGGTACCACAGGTTACGAGGAAGCTGCTGCGCAAGGTCTAATAGCTGGTATAAACGCTGCATTGTCAGTTGAGGGTTCTGAGCCATTTATATTGAATAGATCCGAAGCATATATTGGAGTAATGATAGATGATTTAGTTACCAAAGGCGTTGCTGAGCCATACAGAATGTTTACCTCGAGAGCTGAATATAGATTGAGTTTAAGAGCAGATAACGCAGATCTAAGATTAACAGAAAAAGGTATGAAAATTGGACTTATAGGTCAAGAAAGAGCTATTTTATTTAAAGAAAAGTTGAAAAACCTTAAAATAATTCAGAATAAAATGGAGATGCTTAAAATAAGCCCTTCAAGAGCATCAGAATTTAAAATAAACATTGCAAAGGATGGAGTTTTAAGAACTGCTAACCAAATACTTAGCCAAAAAGATGTAAATATGAGTAAAATTAGAGAAATATGGCCTCAAATCCCTAAATTTTCCTATGAAATTGATGACCAAGTCGAAATAAATGCCCATTATAAAGGATATTTAACTAAACAAAATGCTGATATATTAGCCTTCAAGAGGGATGAGAATCTAATAATTCCTGATAATATTAATTATAGTGACTTATCTGGATTATCTAATGAGGTTAAGGCTAAATTTATCAAAATTAGGCCAAAAACGCTAGGTCAGGCTTTAAGAATCGATGGAATTACCCCTGCGGCCGTATATATTTTGTTGTCTCATGTCAAAAGAAAGTCTATTAAGCATATAGCTTGATTGATTCGAATATTTTAAATTATTCCTGTTTAGAGCCTCTAAATGTTTCACGTGAAACATTTCCAGATTTGGAGGAGTTTCGTCAAATTATAATTGAAAAAAACAAAGACATTAATCTAATTAGTAAACAATCCGAGATCATCGCAAGGGAAAGGCACATAATTGATAGTGCACAAATAATTGATTTAATTAACTTAAATAGATCCATATGTACAGATGTTGGATCTGGATCTGGCTTGCCAGGCATAGTGCTTGCAATAATAATGAAGCATAAAAAGTCTGATATGAAGTTCGTGCTTTATGAAAAAAGTTTTCATAAGAGTAATTTCCTAAAAGATGTATCAAGCAAATTTGATTTAAATGTTGAGGTATTACAAAAAGATATTTTTGGAGAAAAAAATTTGCAGTCAGATATCATAGTAGCCAGAGCATTCAAACCTCTTCCTGTAATTTTAAATCTTATTCATAATAATTTTAAATCTTTTAAAGAAGTAATTTTATTTTTAGGAAAAAATGGAAATGAAATTTTGAGAGAGGTAATGAACGAATGGAGATTTGAATTTGAAGAAAAAAAAAGCATTACAAGTGCTGACTCAATAATTATTAAAATTAAAAATTTAGAAAAAATATGAAAGAAAAAATAATTTCTATAATTAATCAAAAGGGCGGGGTAGGAAAAACTACTACCGTGATAAATCTAGCAGCCGGTTTAAGCTTGCAAGGAAAAAAAGTTTTAGTGATTGATCTCGACCCTCAAGGTAATGCCACTACAGGATTAGGATTGTCAAATTTAGAAAATTCTGAAAAGTCAATTTATAGTGTTTTAAATGGTAATGAAAAAATATCCGAAGTTATTAAGAAAACAAATTTTGAGAACCTTGATTTGATAACTTCCAATGTGGATTTATCAGGATTGGAGGTCGAAACAGCGGGAGATAGTAGAAGAGCATTCATTTTAAAGGAGCAAATAATGGCTTATTTAAATGATTCTAGAGGTGCATACAGTCATATTTTGATTGATTGCCCTCCTTCCTTAAGTCTTCTGACAATTATGGCATTAGTAGCATCTGACTCTCTTTTAGTTCCTCTTCAAACAGAATTTTTTGCTCTTGAAGGAGTTACACAACTTATGAAAACAATTGAGAGAATAAAAACTAACCTTAACCCTGATCTTTTGATTAGAGGAATTTTGTTAACTATGTACGACAAAAGAAATAAACTTTCAGCAGAAGTTGAAAAAGAGGCTAGAGATTATTTTAAAGAAAAAGTATATCAAACTATTGTACCGCGTAATGTGAGATTATCAGAGGCACCTTCCCACGGAATGCCTGTTTTGTTTTATGATAAAACCTGTCCTGGAAGCAAATCATATTTCAATTTTACAAATGAGTTTATTAACCAAGAAAAAATAATGGAGAGTGCAGCATGACAAATACATTTAAGTTAAAAAAAGGATTAGGTAGAGGTTTATCGTCTCTAATAGGAGATACTAGTACAACCCCTAAATCCAATAAAGTTGCGATAAGTTCAATTGTGAGAAATAAATTTCAACCAAGAAAAAATTTTAATAAAGTACAGATGGATGAATTAACAAACTCAATAAAGGAGAGAGGAATCATTCAGCCAATAATAGTTAGACAACAATCTGATAAATTTGAAATTATTGCAGGAGAAAGAAGATGGCAGGCCGCACAAAATGCAGGTCTCCACGAAGTTCCTATTGTTGAAATTGAAGCAGATGATTTAAAGTCCCTGGAGTTTGCAATTGTTGAAAACGTTCAAAGAGACGATCTTAATTCAATTGAGGAAGCAAATGGGTATAAAAAACTAATCGAAGAGTTTCAATATGACCAAGAAAAAGTTGCAAAATTTATTGGCAAAAGTAGAGCCCATATTACTAATTGCTTAAGGTTATTAACTTTACCAACTGAAGTTATTAAATTGATTGAAGACAAACAATTATCCCAAGGGCATGCAAAAGTACTCGTAGGATTAGAAAATGCTCATCAGATAGCAAAAAAAATTATAGAAAAAAAATTATCTGTCAGACAAGCTGAAAATTTAGTTAGAATTTATAAATCACCTAAAAAATTCAAACTAATTACAAATGATAGTAATATTAAAGCTTTGGAAAAAAGCCTACAAGAAAAAACAGGTCTGCTAGCCAAAATACATCATAAGAAAAATAATAAAGGAATTTTATCTTTTGAATATAACAGCGCAGATCAGCTTGATAGATTAGTAATGGTTATTAAAGCTAACTATTAGAATTTTTTGAAGTATTTAAAATCAAATCAAAAATTAAATTATTTGACAGTTCATAATTTTTTTTAAAGTTTAGTTCGAGTTTGTTAAGTTCTTCAATAAGAATATAAATTTTCTCAATTGTCCAAATTTCCATTTGCTTTTGAACAATCTCTTTATCTTTCCAAAAAATATTAGGTTTAAAAAAATCTACTGTTTTCTTAATATTGCCTGTATTTTTTTGTGATTTTTTTAACTCTAAAAGCCTTTTTAATCTTGATAAAAAAGATCTAATTAAGATGATTGTATCATTCTTATTAAACGAATTATTATTTATTATATTTATAACTTTAAAATGATTCATTGATAAACAAAAATCGATTAATTCGAAATAATTTTCATCTTCTTGTGAAATAATTAATTTATTAATTTCTTCTCTTGAAATTTTATTTTTTTTAAAACAGAAGTTTAAGATTTTATTCATTTCGTTTTGAAGGTTTTTTCTGTCTCCAGAGCATTTTTCCAATATTAGATTTATATTTTCACTTGATATTGAGATATTGTTAGTTTTAAAAAAGTTATATGCAATTTTATATAATGATGAACTATTCTCTTGGTAAAAAGCTATACATATAAGATTTTTTTCTGTTTCAAAAAATTGTCTTATTTTAGATCTCTTTTCTAATAACTGTGAAATAAAAATAATTTTTTTATTATAAATTTTTTTACTAGTTAATTCTCTAATAATCTCAATCATTTTTGAGGTTACTCTTAAGACTAAAATAACTTTATTAGTTTCAAATAAAGATTCATTTAAACAAGTTTCTAAAAAAAAATCTTTATTTTCTAATATTTGATTTTCATCATACCTTACAATTTCACCATTAAAATTTTTTAAAAAATAATTCGAAATTGTTTCTTCTTTAAGCCCATCATTTTCACCATAAAATAAAAAAAAATTAGATTCAGTTTTTTTAAGTTCACTTAAATTAAATGATTTAATAATCATAAATTATTTATTGATTAAGAAAAAAACTATATCTTCACTTAATAAATTTGATAGATTTTCTTTATATTTTTTTTCTAAATCTTTTTCATCAATTTTTTTATCTTGTGCTGATAATGAAGTATTTCTTTCAAAACTTTTATTTACTTCATCGCCTTCACTCGAAATTACTTTAACAACTGTTTTAATATTAATATTATAGTTTTTAGGGTTACCCGAGTTATCCTTATTTATAACATTTTTTTCATAACTTGAAATGATATTGATTTTAAAGCTTTTTTTATTTTTTTTAGAGTTTTGATACTTCTTTAAATTTTTTAAAATATAGTTATTTACTTGTCTATCGCCAGAAAAATTTAAATCGTCTATATAAAAATTAATTTTTTCCAAATTTAATAATGGTGAATACCCGCAACTAGTAACAAATATTGTAAAAATAAATATTGTTATTTTTTTTATCATTAAATTAAAAAATTAATCAGTCTGTTTTTTACATAAAAACGTTTTTTTATTTTATTCTCTTTTAAAAATTTATCAAAAGTTTTACTGTTTAAAATTTCTTTTACCAGGTCTTCTTCTAAAATATCTTTTTTTGTTTGAATAATTCCTCTTTTTTTACCATTAAATTGAACTACAACGCTTATATTTTCCTCGATTAGAAACTTTTGGTCAATTTTTGGCCAATCGTTAGTATCAATATTTAGTTGGCCCAAACATTCAGATGATAAGTGAGGAATTACAGGCAGTATTGATATTAAAAATTTAGAATATTCTGTGATTAAGTTTGAATAATTTTCTTTCTTTTTTATAATTTGGCTTAAAAAAGAATGTGCTTCATATATATTTGCAATTATTACGTTATAGTGAAAATTAGACAAATTCTTTTCAATTTTATTTAAATACTTATTTATAAACTTTGAAAGTTCATTAGATGATACTGTTTTTTTCTGTGTACTTAATTCTTTAATTTTTTCGTTAAGTGCAAATAACTTTTGAATAAATTTATAAGCAGATATTATGCCTTGCTCAGACCACTGAACATCTTTTTCAGGAGGACTATCTGATAAAATAAAAAATCTTACTGCATCTGCTCCATAAAGATTAATAATTTGTTCAGGATCTATAGTATTTTTTTTTGATTTAGACATAGATTCTGAAGAACCAACAACTATCTTATTTGATCTATCAGATTTTAAATAATAATTTTTCCCATCTTTAGTTATAACTTCATTTGGACTTCGCCAGTTGTTTTCTTGATCTTTGTAAGTTTCATGGCACACCATACCTTGAGTAAATAATCCTTTAAATGGCTCTTTTAATTGAAATTCACTATTTTGATAACTGATTGCCCTCATAAAAAACCTTGAATATAAAAGATGTAAAATAGCATGCTCAACGCCACCAATATATTGATCAACTGGCATCCAATATTTTATTTCTTCAATATCAAATGGTTTTTCACTATTGTTAGGAGAACAAAATCTTAAAAAATACCAGGAAGAGTCCACGAAAGTATCTAGAGTATCGGTTTCTCTATAATAGGTTTTTTCATCCACTTTTATTTTACGCCACTCATCAATATTTGAAAGTGGGTTACCTTTTGTATTTAAATTAATATTTTGAGGTAGTTTTATTGGCAGCTGCTCTTCAGGCACAGCTTTATAAGAACCATTTGCATCATATATAATTGGTATTGGGCAACCCCAATATCTTTGTCTAGAAACTCCCCAATCTTTTAATCTAAAATTAATTTTTTTCTTTCCGATCTTCCTTTCTTCTAGAATTTTTATTGTTTCAATAACAGAATCCTCTGGAGCTTTAAGACCATTTAAAAATTGTGAATTAATGATATTCCCTGGTCCTGGATATGCTGCTTCAGTAACTTTAAAATCTTCTTTCTCATTTAGAGGTTTAACTACAGTTTTAATTTCTAATTTATATTTTTTTGCAAAATCAAAGTCTCTTTGATCATGTCCGGGGCAGCCAAATACTGCTCCAAAGCCGTAGTCCATTAATACAAAGTTTGCAAAATAAACAGGTACCTTTAATTTTTTATCTAACGGGTTTACTGCTAAAAGATTTGTTTTAAATCCAATTTTTTCTGCATTGGCTATTGATTCTTCGGTAGTTCCAGTTTTTGAACATTTTTCCTTAAAATCATTAAAATTAGGATCGTTTTTATAAAACTCAGATAAAGGATGATCTACAGAAAGAGCCAAGAATGAAAAACCAAAAAGTGTATCTGGCCTAGTGGTAAAGCATTTTATTTTTTTAACTTTATCGTCTCCAACAATATCAAAGTCTATTTCACAGCCAAAAGATTTTCCAATCCAGTTTTGCTGCATAATTTTTACTTTATTTGGCCATTCATCAAGATTATCCAATTCATTTTGAAGATCATCAGCAAACTTCGAAATTTTAAAAAACCATTGACTTAATTTTTTTCTCTCAACAACTGCACCCGATCGCCACCCTTTGCCATCTATAACTTGTTCGTTTGCTAGCACTGTTTGATCTATAGGATCCCAATTTACATAATTTTCTTTTTTATAAACTAAACCTTTATTAAACATGTCAATAAAAAATTTTTGTTGATGCTTATAATACTCTTCCGAACAAGTTGAGATTTCTCTGTTCCAATCAATCGAAAGACCTAACTGCTTTAATTGATTTTTCATCATTTCAATATTATTTTCTGTCCAAATTTTTGGATCTTGCTTATTTTCTTTTGCAGCATTTTCAGCCGGCATACCAAATGAATCCCAGCCCATTGGATGAAGAACATTAAAACCTTTTAAAGTTTTAAATCTAGATAACACATCTCCAATAGTATAGTTTCTTACGTGTCCCATATGAATTTTACCTGAAGGATATGGAAACATTTCCAAGCAATAGAATTTTTTTTTTGTTTTATCTAGCTGAGTTTTAAATGTTTTGTTTTTTTCCCAAAATTTTTGCCATTTATTTTCAATTATTTTGAAATTATATCTTTCCACAGATTTTTAATTTCCATGTTTGTTATCATCTAGGTCTTCATTGATATATGGATTTTCTTTTTTATTTTTTTCAATTCCTTCCTTCTCATACTTGGCAGCTTTTTTAAGTATACTGACCATTAATTGATTTGATAATTTGCCTTTATTTTCTGATACAGAACAATTTTGACTCGCATCACATTGTTTTAAAAAAACTTTTACGTCAAGTGCATCAGCTCTAATATCATTACTAAGAAATCTTATTGAAATTTTTATTGATTCATCTGAACTATTATTTTCTGAATACCAATCTGTTATAACAATTCCTCCACTGTAGTTAGCTGAAACTAGTGGCATAAAGTCTATTGTATCTAAAGTAGCTCTCCATAAATAATTTGAACTCGCAAAATCAAATGTTCCACCCTTATTAATATTGCCCATTAATCTAAATCCTCGGCCCTCTTCAATATTTTTTTTTACTCTTTCCTTGGGGTCAATTGGAACCTCACCTGCTTTAGTAGGTTTATATTTTAAAGCCTCACAAGATGTTAAAAAAGGCATTATAATTAGAAGAATTACAAATATGTTTTTATAATTAATGCAATTTTTCATTGTAATTTGTGTGTAACACTTAATTTTTAACTCAGATATTCAATATTTATCATCTAACCGTAAAGTGCCAATAAATAAATATAAAAAAAAACAGCTATATATATATCAAAATAGAAAATGATGTATTTATGCAACACTTCTGCAAAATAAATAGATATATTAATGTTTTTTCGACTAAATGCTTAATTTATTTGCTAATAATCGTCCAATTATAATTAATTATAATAAATAAGGAGAAACAATGGACAAACTAAGAAAAATAGGTTTGACGGCTCTTGCTGGAACATTTGCAGCAACTTCTGCTCAAGCTTTAGAAATGTCTGTATCAGGTAGTGCTGGTTTCACATTTGCGACAGCAGATAACGACGAGACTACTGGAAACAGATTCTCTTTCGGTGATAGCTTAACATTCTCTGGATCAGGTGAAACTGACCAAGGCTGGACTGTTAGTGTATCAATCGAAGCTGACGGTGCGTCTGCTAACAACTACTATGACGATAGATCATTGACTGTTGACATGGGAGATGCTGGTGCATTAAGTCTTAAACAATCAGGTGCAGTAGGAACTCCTGCTTCGCAAACATCAAGTGCTTATGGATCAGTTTCGCACTCATTGATCGCAGCAGCAGGCGCTGGTGTACACACAGCAGATGGTCTTGGAAGTGGAACTGACGGTGAAACTAACGTAGGTTACACAAATACTATTGCTGGAGTAAGCGTAGGAATTGGTTACACAGCTGGTATTACAGGTGGATCTGACCATACAATTGCTTTAAGTTATTCTGATCTAATGGACGGATTAACCGTATCTTATGGTATGTCAGACTTGAATAGTGCTCAAGCTAGCGGAACTGAGGAGACTCAGATTTCAGCTAAATACGCTATGGGCGGTATTACAGTAGCATGGCATGATATGTCAGCTGATGACGAAGCAGCTGGTGGAACAGACTATGATGGTAGAGCATGGAGTGTGTCATTTGCAGTTAACGATGATTTAACTGTTTCTTATGATACATCAACTTCTGATAAATCAGGAACTGCTGTAGATGAAGAAGTTACTTCAATACAAGCTTCTTACACTATGGGATCTATGACGGTTAAAGGTCACGTATCAAAAGCTGATAATTCAGCCTTTGTATCAGGAAGCGAAGATAACGCAAAAGCAGTTGCTATATCTTGGTCATTCTAATTTAAAGTTAGAACTTTAAAAAATTAAAAGGCCCCAATTTATTTGGGGCCTTTTTTTTTAAACAAACTAATACCGGCAAAACCTCTAAAACTTGATAATTTTAGTAGTTTTATATTTTTATAGTTAACGCCACCTAAAGCAATTTTATCAAATTCTACATTTTCAAAAATATATTTAATTTTATGAATACCCAAGGGTGAATTTTTTTTATGTTTAAATATTGGTGATATAAAAATTTCTTTAATTTTCTGCTTTCTCTTAATGTTTATTTCAAATAAATTATGCGCAGAACCAATGATTTTAAAATTTCTTTTTAATTTATAATTATTGAATCTAAAGTCTTTGTTATGAGCAGATATATATGCTCCATTTAACTTTAATTTTAAAGCTAATTTAACATCGTTTGATAAAAATAAATTTCTTTTATTTTTCTTACAAAAATCAGCTAATTTACTAATTAATTCTAAATTATTTTGTTTGTATTTACTTCTCCAAATTAAAGATATATTTTTATCCAGAGCCTTTAAATGAACAGGATTAAAATCATCAATAAAATAATATTTTTTTAAATTTAATAAATGCATCAGAGTGTTAAAAACATAATTGATTTAAACGATAAAGTTAAGCAAAAGATTAAAGAGCTAGATTATCCAAATTACCATCCAAAAATAATTGCAGTATCCAAAACCTTTACAATGGATAATATTTTACCATTAATTGAATATGGGCACCAACACTTTGGTGAAAATAAAGTTCAGGAAGCATATGCTAAATGGGGTGAAATCAAAAAGAAAAGAAATGACATAATTCTTCATATGATTGGAAAATTACAAACAAATAAAGTAAAACAAGCAGTAAAAATTTTTGATTATATACATTCTTTGGACAGTCTTAAATTAGCTAAAAAAATCGCTGATGAGCAAATCAAACAAAAAAAAAATTTAAAATTTTTTTTACAAGTAAATATTGGAAGTGAAGCGCAGAAAAGTGGATCATCATTAAATGAAGTCAATGAATTAGCATACCAGTGCAAAGATATGAATTTGAATGTAGTTGGATTAATGTGTTTACCGCCATTAAATGAAATATCTTCTAAATATTTTTCTATAATTAAAAAAAAAAATGATGATTTAAATTTTAAAAATTTAAGTTTAGGAATGTCCGATGATTATATTGATGCAATAAATTATAAATCAACATTTTTTAGAATAGGAACAAAAATTTTTGGAAAAAGAAATTAATAAATTTTAATTTTTGTATTTTTATTTATTAAATTTAACATCACAAAAAAATCTTTCTTTTTTAACGCTATACATCCTTCAGTTGGCTTATAGTCTTTTGTTAAATGTATAAAGATAGCACTGCCTTTATTTTTAACTGGCTTATAAAAGTTATAACTTATTGGAATCATCAAATCATATTTATAATCTTTCCTGTACAATTTTTCATAATAATATCTAAAATTTTTAGTAATTTTTATTAAACGGTTGTAATAATTAGAATTGGAATCATTACACCAACCCATATTTTTTCTAATAATTTTTGTTTCTAATCTTGATTTAAAACTATTTATTCTATCGGGCCTATAATATAAATGTTCTATACTAAATAACCCTTTTGGAGTTATATTATCTCCTTCTTTATTTTTTTTTTTAATTCCACCTTTTCCTACTGAACATTTTAGTTTAAATTGATCTATATAAATTATATTTTTTTTTAAATTGATTATCATAGTATTATGAGCAAATTTAATGTTGCAATATTTAAACTACCTGCATTATACGAAATATTAATAGAGATTAAATCAGAATTAAATTTTAACTTATTTAATTTTACAGAAAACAATGAGGATTTTAAAAATTTTATTATAAAAAACCCACATTCTTTAGTTATTTCTACTGAAGAAAATAAAAATTTTAAAAATTTTATTTATTATAATAAAACCTTCAAAATTAAGATTTTATTACAACAAATTAATATTTTTTTGTCGAAAAGTAACTATGGGATTAAATCTAATATCTCTATTGGAAGATATACGATAGATACAAATTCAAGGCTAATTATAAAGGATAATTTAACTCTGAAATTAACGGAAAGAGAGATTGATTTATTAATTTATCTAAAAAATTCAAAAGAAGAAAAAACAAGTCTAGATTTACAAAAGAATGTTTGGAAACATTCCAAAGATCTAGAGACACACACAGTCGAAACTCATATTTATCGTTTACGAAAAAAAATATTTGATGGTTTTGGTGATAATGAGTTTATTATAAATAATAAAGTTGGATATAAGATATTAAAATGAAAAAAAGAAATTTTATTGCTAAAGATCTTTTTTCGAAAAAATTTAGACCAAAAAAAGTAAAACCCAAAAAAGGAAAAGGGAGTTTTAAAAGAAAAAAAAAAAATTTTTTATAGTCTAGCCCCAATTTGTTGAATAACTTTAGAGGACATTTCAGTACCTTTTTCTAGACTTTCTTTTAAAGACATATTATTCACATGTCCGTGTAAAAAACCTGCTGCAAAAAGATCTCCAGCTCCAGTTAAATCAACAATTTTGAGTCCTTGTTTAATTCCACATTCAACAACTTCGTCCCTATTAATTGCAACAGCACCCTTTTCACCTCTAGTTAACACAATTATTTTACCAAGAGATTTTGAAAAATTTATTACTTCATCAAAAGATTTTGCATCTATTAATGACATGATCTCTTGTTCATTAGCGAATGT
>CEUZ01289899.1_pt1 | contig 18695 bp, 15 predicted proteins | sample 361511 | NCBI WGS metagenome assembly CEUZ01 (sample SAMEA2622822, study PRJEB7988) | marine metagenome | biome: marine biome (ENVO:00000447); feature: surface water layer (ENVO:00002042); material: "saline water (ENVO:00002010), including plankton (ENVO:xxxxxxxx)" | depth 5 m
TTGTGATTTTTTAAAAAAATAAAATTATTTAATTGTTCAGTTATCGATTTTTGCAATTTAAGCCAATATTTTGAAATAATAAAAGGATTTTTTATAATCTCATTTTTATTCACTAGTTTTTTTACCATAGCAGTGTTTGGAAATTTTTTAATATTTTTTAATATATTAAGAGAGTTAATATTTTGATTATTATTGTAAAAGTAATTTGCAATAAGCGATCTCATCCAAGTATTCCCACTTTTGGGGTAAGAAGATATCCAAATAATCTTTTTCATTTATGCTAGTACTTGTAATATTTTATCCATTTGTCTACAATATTCATAATTGGCAATAGTTCATTTTTGTAATTCAGCCATCTATATTTTGAAGTTGTATATATAGGTTTATTTACCTGATTATAGCTAGCAGTTCTGACCCTTTGTTTTTTAGAAACAGATCTATAATAATTTTTCATTGCCAATTCCTCTTTAATTTCCATAAATTTACAAATCTTTAATAACTCTTCATTAAAGTTGGAAACTAAGTTTTCATATTTTACAAACAACATATTTTTTGATTTTTTTTGTTTCTGTGAAGAAAAAATTTCCATACAAATTGAAAATATTTCTGCTGTTCTTTGTAAATCTAAGAAATTCACCATTGCTTCATTTAGTATAAAGTTTTGAAAATAGCAGCTTAAAATAGTATCAAGAGGATGTCGTAAAGAAAAAATAATTTTTGATTCTGGAAATAAATTTTTAATTAAATTCAAATATATTAAGTTTAAAGGCATTTTATCTATTATAATTTTGTTTGAAAACTGTTCTTCGTTTGTGATTTTCGAAACTTGTTCAAAATAGGTTTTTCTTAATTTGTCTTTATCCAAATTATTACAAATAATTTTTTGTTTTTCAGTTAATTTATTTATTGTATTTTCTATTAGGGGTTGTTCTTCTAGCACTGTAATTTTAGAGTGAGATGACAATATTGAATCAAGCAAAGTAGTACCTGAGCGAGGAAATCCAACTAAAAAAAAGAAAGTAGTTTTATTATGGTTAATTTTATCATTATTTTCATCTTTATGTTTATTGTATTTTTTTAAATTAATTAATTTATTATAATATTTTTTTTCATTAAATAAATTTTGACAATTATTATTAATCAGAAACTCATTTGCATCTTTATGAAATTTAAATGCTTGTCTATATTTACCAATTTTATCATTGATGATTCCTAATAAATTTAATCTTCTATATTCCCAATTGTTTTCAAAGCGAGTAAATTTCAAACTTTGTAAAACGCTAAGGGCCTCTTTATTTTTATTATTTAGGCTAAGATAAACGCTATTAAAATATTTTAGAATTTTGTTATTTGGAAAATTTGTTATTTCTTTTTTTAGATATTTTTCAAGGAGCACCTTATTGTTAGTTTTTTCAAGTATTTCAAGAAGATTATATTTTGGATCCATATAATCTTTGTTTAAATCAATTGCTGCTTCAAAATATTTAATACTTTCTAATTCCTTTCTTTGACTAATTAACAAAAGACCATAATTATTAAATGTTTTAGGATTTTTATTATTTAGCTTTAAAGATTCTGAAAGTTCTTTTAGTGCCAAAATATAATTATTGGACTTAATATATGTATTTGCTAAATTATTAATAATTGTTTCTGATTTATTTAATTTTTTTGCAATTTTGTAATTTTCTATAGCTTTTGGGAATTTTTTTTCTTTTTCATAGATATAACCAAGTAGAAAATAATATTGATAATTATTATTATTGCCTGAAATAAGATTTAATAGCTTTCTTTCAGCACTTTTAAAATTTCCAGATTTAATTTCATCTTTAATAAAATCAATTTTCTCCATTTATTTACTATATTTTTATATTAATTTGTTATTAAATAAATTTATATTTATCTTATTTAAACTTAGATTAATATAATGTTAAAATGAAACAAAGTATTATATGGGTTGCATCTTATCCGAAAAGTGGGAACACTATGATAAGGGCATTTTTATCTGCATATTTTTTTACCAAAGATGGTATTCTAAGTGATTTTAAACCACTACAGAATATAACTTCATTTAACAATTTTAGTAATTATACAAATATTACAAGTTTCCCTGAATTAGATTATTTCAAAAAAAATCCAGAAGAAATTTCTAAGTACTGGCTAATTAATCAAGAAATTATTAATAAAAATTTAAAATCAGATGTGATTTTCTACAAAACACATAATGCACTAATAGAAAAAAATTCAAACTATTTTACTAATAATAAGCAAACAAAATGTTTCATATATATAGTAAGAGACCCGCGCTCAGTAGTTATATCAAGTAAGGAACATTATGGTTTTAGAAACTATGATGAAGCAATTGATGTAATTATAAGTGACAAATGGATCTCTTATGTAACAAAAAAGCCCAATTTGTTGCCTGAATTTATACTTTCTTGGAAAACAAATTTTTTGAGCTGGCAAAATTATTATGCCAGAAATCGTAATAAAGGAATAATTTTAAGGTATGAAGACTTAGTAAATAATACTGAAAAAACTCTATACTTATTGGTTGAATTTTTAACAAAACATTTAGATTTTTCTATAAATGTTGAAAAATTTAATAATTCAATAAAATCAGTTTCCTTTAAGAAACTAAAAAATATGGAACAAGAAAAAGGTTTTAATGAGAAAAGTAAAAAAACTAAAAATTTTTTTAGAAAAGGCAAAACTGATGAATGGAATAATCTTCTAACTACTGATCAAATAAGTAAAATAATTAAAAATTTTAAAAAAGAAATGACTTACCTAAACTATATTTAGTTTTTTTTAAAATATTTTTTTGTAAGATAGATATTTTTTTTAACCCTAAGCTCTGCTGCATCATGATTTTTTCTTCCTGATGCAATTTTTGGATAAGATTTCAATATTTTTTTTAAATATATTGATATTTTCTTTTTCATATATCAGTGTTTAAAAAATCTTTCCTTAACAAAGTATAGGGACATATTTTTTTTATTTAAATATTTTATTGCATTATTATCGTTTTTTGATCCTTTAGGTTGAATTACCGATGTACATCCGTTTTTAGATAAATATTCAAGACTATCATTAAATGGAAAAAATGCATCAGAAGCAGCTACAAAATTTTTTGAGCCCTTATTAAGTTTGTTTAATTTCATCAACGCAATTTTAGTAGCATCAACTCTACTCATCTGACCAGCACCAATCCCAATTGTTTTTTTGTTTTTTGCTAAAACAATACTATTAGATTTCACATGTTTGCAAACCCTAAGAGCAAATATTAAATCATCTATTACTTTTTTTGTGGCAATCCTTTTGCTTACACAATTTATTTTCCCAATTGAAATTTTTAAGTTATTTTTGTCTTGAACTAAATACCCATCCAATGCTGAATGAACTTCTTTTTTGTTTTGAAGTTTAATTTTTGAAGAATCAATTGCTATAATATTTTTATTACTATTAAAAATTTTTAATGCATTTTTATCAAAAGATTTCGAAATTATTATTTCAAAAAAATATTTACTAATTTGTCTTGCAATTTTTTCATTTATTTTTCTATTTAATATAATTATGCCCCCAAAAGATGATAAGGGATCTGATTTATATGCTTTTAAAAAAGCATTTAATATATTTTTATCTGACCCAACACCGCATGGGTTATTGTGCTTAATAATTGCACAAGTTGGCTCTTTAAACTCACTAATTAATGAAATTGCTGAATCTATATCTAAAATATTATTATAGCTAATTTCTTTATGTTGAACTTTTATATTGTTTACAAAATTAGCTTTTATTTGATTAATAAATTTTGCTTTTTGATATGGATTTTCACCATATCTAAGGTTATGAAATGAATTTAATTTTTTTATTTTTTCATTATTCGCATTTAGTAAAGATTTAAATATTTTTTGGTCATAATTACTGGTAAGTTTAAAAACCTTTAATGCCATTTTCTTTCTAAATTCTAAACTTGTAGTACCATTATATTTAATTAACTCTTTAATAAATTTATTGTAATCATTTATATTGGTTAATGTAGTTACTGATTTATAATTTTTTGCTGCAGATCTTAATAAGGTTGGCCCACCAATATCTATCATTTCAATCATTTTGTCGGTTCTTTTTTTTAAATTTTTAAATGGATATAAATTAACAATAACAAAATTAATTTCTGGAAATTTTAAAGATTTAAAGGATTTAACATGCTCTTTGTTATCTCTTTTAAACAACAAGGATCCATGAATTTTTGGATTAAGTGTTTTAACTCTTCCATCTAACATTTCTTTAAATCCAGTGACCCTCGACACTTCTTTGCAGGAATATCCGATTTTTTTTATGTATTTCGCAGTTGTTCCTGTAGCTAATATTTTTATCTTATTTTTTCTAAAAATCTTGCATATATTTTTGATTTTCGATTTGTTTGATACTGAAATTAATGCATAATTATTCATGATTTACTAAATATCCATTTTTCAATTTTTTTTCTATCTTCTATATGTCCTGTAATAACAATTTGTTTAGTTTGTTGAATTTGATTATTTTTATTTACAAATATTGAATCTTCTATTGAAATTGTTGATGAAGATTTAAAAAGCCAAGATTGATTATTTGTTCTTATTATAACATTTTTTTTGTTATTAGTAATAATGCAGTTACATTGTGGCATCAGATGAAATCGAATATGATAAACGAGTTTTTTATTGTTAGTTTTTGTTGATATAATACTATCTTCCCCAAAAATTTCACTTTTATTTTTAATTATCTTAATTTTTCTTGTAATAATTTTTTTATAATTTTTTATATACCCATTGTGGCTTGCAGTCCAAAGTATATAGTTTTCCTCATCTTCTTTAGTAAAAGTTATATTATCAGGAACTCTCCTGTATGAATTCTTATTTAATTCACTAATATTGGTGTTATTGACAATAATTGTTGAGTGAGCAGCACTATATCTCAAATAATCACTATCGTTAAATATGGCCCTATTCATTGAGCCGCAGTTAGTAATAATTTTTTCACCTTTACAACTAAGCTCAAATGCCAAGGTGCTTGCATGTATAGTTCTATTAACTGACTGATTTGTTGGTTTTACAATGTCCATAAATATATTTTTTTGTTTGTCTCTATAAAAAACTATTCCCTTTTCATTTGTTACAATAACTTTTGGTACTATATCTTTTGATAAATTTAATACTTTCTCAACTTCATTTAAATTTGTATTTCTTGAACCATTAAACAAAATAAGACTTTTATCTTGATGAAAAAGGTTTTGCATAACAGAAGTCATGTTGCTTATTTGAAAATTTAATTTTTTGTTTTCAGGAATATTAAAGAATAAAAAAATATTTTTTAATTCATGTAAGTGATTTATAAATTTAGACTGTTCAAGAGAATTGTAACTTTTGTGAAACCCAAGCGAATCAACCTGATCTAAAAGAAATATATCTAAAAATTGTAAGGAATTATTTAAATCTTTTTTATATATACAAGCTCCTAAAAAAAAAGCTTTTAGGTCTAAAATATTAATATTTTCAAAATTATTTTTTACTTCACTTTTCAAAATTAAGTAATGTAAATATAGAAATTTAAATATTTTTTTTTTGAAACTTAAATCAAATAATAACGAAATATATTCAAGAGAATATACTATATTTATAAACCTTAATGAAACCACATTTAGTTTCCAAAGAGGACCGTTAATAGATTTGTTTTTGTTTAACCATTTTTCAATTAAATTATTTGCCTTCTTTATATTGTTAGCCCCACCCAAGTTTTTTGCATAGTTCAACCATTCAAATGAATGAAATAACAAACTTTTATCGTCATTTATATAAGATTTAAATTCTTTATGATTCCAATAAACCAACTTTATTTTTGTTTGATCAATGAAACTTACTAAACTAAAGTTTAATTCTTCTGTATTAAAGTTTATTTTTTCATATTTTGTAAAAAAAATAGCTATTTTAATAATAATTTTATTGTAAAAATTTTTTGTTAATTTGATCATTTTTTTATTAATTTTGCTGCAAAAAAACCGTCTATTAGAAAATTATTAAATTTTTGAGGGATAATATTTATAAATCCATTTGAATCAATTAATGATGAAAATTGCTTTTCTGCATCAAATTTATCAATTGTATAATTTTTATTTTTTTTTAAAAAATTATTAATCTGCATATATGTCTCCTCCCTTAAGAAGCTGCACACAATATATAAAAGTATCCCATTGTTTAGGAGTATATTATCAGCTTTTTGTAAAAGTTGTTTTTGAAGATTTAACATATTTTGTAAGTTAATTTTTTTGTTTCTAAATAAAATATCTGGATTTCTCCTCAATGTTCCTATGGCAGAACATGGAGCATCAAGAACAACCATATTAAATTTCTCCTTTTCATTTAAATCTAGTGCATCAATATTATTAATTTTGATATTATAATTTAATCTGCTTATATTTGCTTTTAATTTGTTAATTCGCTCTTTATTTTTTTCTACCGCATAAACATTTGCACCACTGTTGATTAATTGAAAAGTTTTTCCACCCGGTGCAGAACACATATCAATAACTTTTCTTTTTTTTAAATTTTTTGTTAAAAAAATTGGAAGCATTGATGAAAGGTCTTGAACCCAAAACATTCCTTTTTTAAATTCATTAATTTCAAACAAATTTCTTTCATCAATAAAAATTCCAGAGGAGTTTGTAGACTTATTAATCTTGATCGATAATTTATTTAAACTAATATTTTTTTTGAAAACTATATGAATTTGTGGCTTTTTTGAGATTGATTTTATTAATTCAATTTTTTTTTGATGTGATAATTGATTTAAGATATTTATAGAATTTAAAATTTTATTATCTAAACTAATGTTTGCCAGTTTTATTTTGTCTTTATCAATTTTTTTTAAAATACCGTTTATATATGCTGGTATTGCATTAATTTTTTTATTTTTGGCAATTTCAACACTGCAATTTATTACTGCATAATTTTTATATTTTAAAAACACGAGTTGAGTTATGCTACTTAACAACAAAATATACTGATTTTTTTTGGGTTTTTTATTGCTGTATATAGAGATAATTTTATTTACATATAAAAATAACCTCATGCTTCCTAAAACAACATCAACAATTAATTTATAATCTGAAGTTTCAAATGCTTTACTTTCTTTTTTTAAATCAAAGAGCTGGTCAAAGCTTTTATTTTGATATTTAATTGCATATAAAATTTCATGAATTGTCAATCTAGCCTTAACACCTTTTTTATATTTCATTTTTTGTATAAGATACTTATATATGCCTTATTTTAGTTTTTCATTAAAACAAAGTTTTATTGAGAGCGCTACTATAAAAAATTTATTTAATTATCGTTTTGAGCATAACGTTAAATATTTTTCCAAAAACACACATATTTGGAAGATTTTAAACAATAAAAATATTTCTAATCATTTAAAATCTTTGAAATTTGAAAAAAGAACAAGTTATCTTTTTAATAAAAATTCAGTACTATTTTTAATGCCGCCCAGCATTGGCTTAGGTGATGCTGTAGAATATGCTTTATCGATTAATTCCATTAGAAAAAAAAATTTATTTACAAAAATTGGAATAGGTTTTGCAGAAAAATATAGTTATATTTTTCGAAATATATTCAAATTCGAAGATACTTATGATTATTTTATATCTGAAGCAGAATTAGAAAAATTTAAAACTATATTTCATTTTTCAAAAGAATTAATAAAATTAAAGAACCAAAAGTATAACAGGGCTGATATAGAAAAAGAAGTATGTGATTTTTTTAAAACGAGTATTATTAGGCCTTTCAAAAAAGATATTTCTAAAATAAATAAATTGACGATCTTTCCCATCGCTTCTTCTCCAATAAGAACAATGAATATTGATTTAATTAAATCAATAGTTTCAAAATTTTCAAAAAAAATAAATATAGAAATAGTTTTGGATAATTTGTACCCAACCTCTAAATACCTTATTTCAAAAATTCATTTCAATAATGTTAAGTATATTTATCACAATAGCATTGAAGAGCTGAGCAATATTGTAAATACCTTAGAATATGGTTTGTTTATTGATTCTGGCCCACTGCACCTAGCAAAAGCATTAAATAAAAATGGAATTTTTATTGAAACATCAGTTACTCACAAAGTTTTATTAAATAAATTTGAAAATTTTGTGATTATTAGCAATAATTTTAAATCTAATTATTGTGAAGGACCATGTGGATTAACTAATTTATTTAATATTAAAAACGTACCAGGTTGTTTTTATACTCATCAAATTACTAAAAATGATCTAAAAAAAATTCAGAATATTAATGCTTTACAAAGAGGAAGGTTAAAAAATGATTATGATAAATTTATGAAAGACCCTGTTGGGTGTATAAAAAATATTGATTTAAATAAAATTCTTAATACTATTGAAAAAAAATTATGAGAGGAAAGCTTGAAACAATTGTAGGGGCAATGTTTGCTGGTAAAACAAGCGAATTATTAAAAAGAATACTTTGGGCAAAACATCAAAATAAAAAATTTTTTGTATTAAAGCCATCATTAGATAATCGTTTTTCAGAAGAAAAAATTGTCACACATAATAATTTGACGCATGATTGCTATGCGATGAAAAATTGGAATGATGCAAATTTAACAATTGATATAGCAAATAATCATTATGACATCATTTTTTTAGATGAAATTCAATTTATGGATACTCAAGAGACAATTACAAATGTTGAAAAAATTTTAGAAAAAGGCATAGATGTAATTTGTGCGGGCTTAGATCAAGATTCTAGAGGCAAGCCTTGGGAAACCTCCTCCTTGTTACTGGGGTTATCAGATAAAATAATAAAAATTTATGGTTTTTGTAATGTTTGCGGTATGGAAGCTACCAAAACTTATAGAAAAGTTGGAGGAGGAGAAAGAACAAAAGTTGGAGATTCAAATATTTACGAACCAAGATGTTTAAAACACTGGTCTCCTCAATAAGGTTATTTATTTAATCTATTTTTGATTAGATTATCAATTACGGTTGGATCTGCTAACGTTGTAGTATCTCCAAGTTGATCCTGTTCATTAGCTGCAATTTTTCTTAATATCCTTCTCATAATTTTTCCAGATCTAGTTTTTGGTAAACCAGGAGTAAAATGAATAAGATCAGGAGTTGCAATTGGTCCTATAATTTTTCTAACTAAATTTTTTAAATCTGTCTTTAAATCGTTCGATTCATCTACTCCCACAGAAAGAGTTACATAACAATAAAGGCCATTACCTTTTATTTCATGTGGGTATCCTACAACTGCAGCTTCTGCAACTTGCGGGTGAGCAACAAGTGCACTTTCAATTTCTGCTGTACCTAGGTTGTGTCCAGATACTATGATAACATCATCTACTCTACCTGTAATCCAATAGTATCCATCTTTGTCCCTCCTGCAACCATCTCCAGTAAAATACATACCATCAAATTGTGAGAAATAAGTATCAATAAATCGTTTATGATCACCAAATACAGTTCTCATTTGCCCGGGCCATGAATGTTTCAAGCATAGCATCCCTTCACATTCTCCTGATAATTCATTTCCATTTTTATCTAATATAGCAGGCATTATTCCAAAAAATGGTTTAGAGGCTGAGCCTGGCTTTAGTTCAATCGCACCACTTTGAGGAGAGATCAAAATTCCACCAGTTTCAGTTTGCCACCAAGTATCTACAATTGCACAACTGCTATTACCAGGAACTTCATAATACCATTTCCATGCTTCTGGATTAATTGGCTCACCAACTGTACCAAGCAATTTCAGAGATTTTCTTGAGGTTTTGTTAACTGGCTCGTCACCTTCTCTCATTAGGGCCCTAATAGCTGTCGGTGCTGTATAAAAAATATTAACCTTATACTTATCTATAATTTGCCAAAATCTCGAACTGTCTGGATAGTTAGGCACTCCTTCAAACATTAAAGTAGTTGCCCCGTTTGATAATGGGCCATAAATAATATAACTGTGTCCAGTTACCCACCCAATATCAGCTGTACACCAATATATATCACCATCGCTATAATTAAAAATATATTTGTGTGTCAAAGATGCATAGACTAAATATCCTCCTGAAGTATGCATAACTCCTTTTGGTTTTCCTGTTGAACCAGATGTATATAAAATAAACAAAGGATCTTCTGCTTCCATAACTTCTGGCTCACATATGTTTGAACTTTCATCTATTAATTTATTAAGCAAAACATCTCTTGCACCCTTATCTATTTCGCTATTTGATTTTTTATAAACAAGACATTTTTTTATACTAGGACAATTTGCTAGCGCTTCATCAACAGTATTTTTTAGTGGTATTATTTTTCCACCTCTTACACCCTCGTTTGCTGTTACAATGTAGGAAGAATTGCAATCCTGAATTCTGTTTGCTATTGATTCAGAAGAAAAACCACCAAAAATAATAGAATGTACAGCACCAATCCTTGCACAAGCAAGCATTGTATATGCTAATTCTGGAACCATTGTTAGATAAATTGTAACACAATCACCTTTTTTTATTCCAGCTGATTTTAAGGCATTAGCAGTTTTACTAACATTTTCTAAAAGCTCTTTGTAGGAAATGTATTGAGAATTATTAGGATCATCACCCTCCCATATTATTGCAATTTTATCCGGATTTTTTTTTGCATGTCTATCTATGCAATTGTAAGAAACGTTAAGCTGACCATCGTAATACCATTTAATATCAACTTTTTCTTTTGAATATGTAAAATCTTTAATTTTTGTAAATTGTTTTATCCAATCAATTCTTTTACCTTGTTTTGCCCAATAACCATCATTATCATTTATAGATTCATTGTATAGTTTCTCATATTCTTTCTTATTTATAAGCCCAGAATTATTTACAAATTTAGAGATCGTTTCTGTCATACTATTCCTAAGTTATGATATTAATTTAAAATTATCAATAATATATTTTTCTACTTCTTTGATAGTGCTCTTCCAAGTAAAATCCTCATTTTGCCTGAAGATTTTGACCGAAGGATACCATAAAGTTGATGACTTGTTTGCAGTCCAGTAAAAAAACTTTCCTTTACCCCTTGGCACAATAATCAAAGTAGGTATATTTAGTGCCCCAGCTAAGTGAGCAGTAGTATTGCTCGTAGTTAAAACAAAATCGCAATTTCTTATTAATGAGCAAAGTGATTCAATATCATTAGTTACATCAACATTATCCATTTCTAATATTGTTTTTTTACTTTTTTGATTAAATTCCTCTAAATCTTTTTTGACTTCGCCATATTGCAAATTAACAAAGTCTATGTTTTTTATTTGAATTATATCTTTTAATGAATCAAGGCTAATGCTTTTGTCTATACCAATTTCTTTATTATTGCTTTTCCAGGAAATTCCACAAAGTAATGAATTATTTTTTTTAATATTATTTTTAATAATTTTTGTTTTTTCAAAGTTATCAATTAAGTAAGGATTATTAGTATTTATAAAATCTTGTTTATTTTTTCTCAAATATTTCCCTAAATTTCCTAGAGGAATATGTATATCAAAAAAATCTCCTGGATTTTTTTCATTAAAATCATTTCTTGATATTATATTAATTTCCTTAAACGAATTTCTAAATATTTTTTCTAACTTTGGATCACAGGTTAAGAATATATTTTTACATATTTTTTTTAAATCATTAATCATTGAACCAAAGAGAATTTGATCTCCCAGACCTTGTTCGGATACTATTAATAATTTTTTTTCAGTATTGATGCCATCCCAATATTTTTTATTTGTTTTGATATATTCTTGAAACGTTTTTTGATCCCATCGCTTTTCAAAATATTTCCAACCATCTATAAAATTCTCATTAGATAAATATAGCATACCCAAATTAGTTGCAGCCTCTACATTTGTTGAGTTTAGTTTTAATATCTTTAAGTATATACTTTCAGCTAGTTTAAAATCATTAAGATCGGTAAGAGCTACAGCTTTATTTATAAGAGCGGGTTCAAAATTATTATCTATTTCTAGTGCTTTATTAAGAAATTTAATTGATTCATTGTATTTTCTTAATCCTCTATAAGTTATACCAATGTTTGAATATATAGATGGATTTTTTGCATCAACTTTTATAGCTTTATTGTGAAAATCTAATGCTTTATCAAATTGATGCAAATTTTTGTATATAACTCCAATTTTTGTAATAACTGAAGCATTATTTTTATTAATACTTAAGGAAAAATTAAAACACTTAATTGCTTCATCATATTTTTTTACTTCAAAATAAATATCTCCAAGATTTGTATAGCATTCACTTGAATTAGGATTTAATTTAATACATTGATTAAAGCATTCTATAGCTTGTTCATAATTTCCAATTTTTTTATTTGTTACACCATAATTTAACCAGGCCTCATATTTATTAGAGTTGATTTTAATTGCTTTTATGTGATGTTTAACCGCTTCTTCATCTCTGTTGAGGTCGCTATATACTTTAGCTAAATTATATTGAATGAAATAGTCTTCAGGATTAATAGTTGAGGCTTTATAAAGGAATTTTTTTGCTTGTTCAAAATTTTTTAATGTTGCATTTGCAACGCCTAAAAGAAATAGTGTTTTTGGATAATCATTATTAATTTTATAAGCTTTCTCGAAAAATTTAATTGCTTCAGAAAATTTATTTAATTTTAAATTATCATATCCATTACTTAGCAAGGCTTCTATTTCTATATTAGTCATTTATTAGACATTTTAATTATTGTATCCCATTCTGTTTTATTAAGAGGCATTACCGATAACCTACTTTGTTTTATTAAAGAAATATTAGATAGTTTTTTATTAGATTTAATTGTTTCTAAAGAAACAGGATTATTTAAAGTTTTAACTGTTATAACATCAACTGCAACAAATTTATTTGTTTTATCTGTTGGGTCATTGTAAAATTCTTTATAAACTTTTACAATCCCAACGATTTTTTTTTCTAATACGGAATGATAAAAAAAACACAAATCTCCCTTTTTCATTTTTTTTAAATTATTCCTTGCTTGATAATTTCTAACACCATCCCACATGGCCACTTTATCTTTAATTTGATCTTCCCATGACCAATTACTTGGTTCAGATTTTATAAGCCAATATTTAATATTCATTCTTTACAAATTTATTGTTAGTCTCGGATCAACCTTAAAATTTATATTACTTAATTTTCTATTATATCGTTTTACGCAAGCCCAAGCAATCATTGCCGCATTATCCGCAAACATATCACGTGGAGGCATCATTATATTTATATTTTTTAGATCACAATATTCTTTAATCCTCAACCCTATATATTTATTTATTGCAACACCACCTACAATTGCTAGGTTATTTATATTAATTTCTTTTTTTTCTAATTCTTTTAAACACAAACTTATTTTATCAATAATTATTTGGCTTACTCTATTCTGAAAAGATGCTGAAATATTACAAATTAATTTTGGATTTAATTTATTTTTTTTTACAAACAAGTTAACCGCAGTTTTAATTCCTGAAAAAGAAAAATTTAAATTTTTTTCATTTTTTAAAGGGTAAGGTAAATTAATTGAGTTAATATTTCCTTTTTTTGCTTTTAATTCAATTTCTGGTCCACCAGGATATGATAAATTTAAAAGCTGTGCAATTTTATCAAATGCCTCACCCAAAGCATCATCCAAGGTTTCTCCAAGCAATTCATATTTCCCAAAAGATTTAACTAAGTAAATTTGAGTATGTCCGCCTGTAAGCAAAATACATAGAAATGGAAAATTATAATTATTATTTATAGTAGGAGATAATATATGTCCTTCTAGATGATTAATAGGAACAAAGGGTTTTTTGCAGCCAATTGCCAATGACTTAGTAAAAGTAGAACCTATTAGTAGACTGCCTACTAATCCAGGACCTACTGTTGAGCAAAATACATCAACTTCTTCTATTGTGATTTTGGCTTCTTTAATGCAATCTCTATAAAGATGCTGAATATTTTCTAAATGTGATCTTGATGCCAATTCAGGAACAACGCCTCCATATTTTGAATGAATTTCTTGAGTAGCTATTTTGTGACTTAGAATAGAACCGTCAGACTTCATTAAGCAGACGGCTGTTTCGTCACAAGAGGATTCTGTTGCAAAAACGAGCATTTTTTACTGCTATCTTATTTTCTACTGTGAAACAACAAGTCAATAATGCTAATAATGTATGAAAAATGAAGAAGTTTTTAGAATATTTTTATATTTTATCCAAATTATCAACAAGCCTCATCCTTTTTTTATCTATAATTTTTGTAGGGTATCTTTTTTACAAGTCATACAGCCCCTTAAGTGAAGATATTAATATTAATGATAGTAAGTTTGAAGAAATAATAAATTTAATAAATAGTAACCACGACAAAATTAATACAATCACAAATGATATTAAAAATAAATTTGTAAAAATAGAAAATATCAATCAAAACATAGAAAAAGAGAAATCAGAAACAATTAATGCAAATTCAAAAATTGATAATTTATCAAATCAAATAGCTTTATTGGAAAAAAATATTACATTATTAGAAAATAAAATAGATAAATTAAAAAAACATAATTTAGAAAATAATTTATATAGTGAAGACAAGTCAAGCTTAGAGGATATAAAGCAAATAATATACTTAAAATTTATGGAAAATACCAGCATTGATAATGAGCTAGAAATATTATCAAAAATAATTGATAAAAATGAATATCACCATATTGATAAAATTTTAATTTTGAAAAATAAAGTTTTTTTCGATTATCATCAATTAATTAGAGAATTTGAATTAGGTAGTGAAAACTATCTAAAAAAGAACATAATAAAAAAGAATAGCAATTATTTAATTAAGTTTTTAACTCCAATTATGAGGGTGGAGCCATCAAACAAAGAATTTTATTCAAACAAGGATATTAGCTTATTAAAAAATGCAAAAAACTATCTAATTACTAAAAATTTTAAAAATTGTATTACAGAAATAAATAAATTAACAGTTCAGGATGAGTATTTTAATATTTTTATAGCGCAAATTAAAATTTATTCTGATTTAAAAGAGACTTTGGCATTAATAGCATGATTAAAATTATATCATTAACTTTCCAACTATTATTAATTTTGTTTATTGCACTATTGGTTGTTAATAATACATTTGTTGTTTCATTTGAAATTAATGATTTGATATACTCATTTCCTTCACCGTATTTTTTAGGCTTTTTGCTATTTTTATTTGTATTTATCTTTGTAATACAAAGTATTTTTTTTAGAATTAAATATAAAATTAATAAATATAAAACAAAAAAATTATTAGACAAACAAAAAAAGGGTTATGATTATTTCACTCGTGGTATGGTTGCTATAGCAAATAAAGATTATAAAAAAGCAGCAACTATTTCATTAAAGTTAAATAAATTTCTAACAAATGATAAAAGTTTGTTTATGCTTCTACGTTCAGAAGTTTTGAAAAAAACTAAAGATTTTGATCAATTAAAAATTACTTATAATGAAATGGTTAATAATACTTTTACTAAAGAATTAGGCGAAATAGGCTTAATGGAATATTATTTAAGTGTTCAGGATTATCATCACGCATACCTATATGCCGAGAGCTTGTTTTTAAAAAATCCTCAAATAGATAAGCTTTACCCAAACATTATACAAATTGTATCAAAAACAAAAAATTGGAGCCAATTATTAAATATATCTAAAAAAGCGTATGAATTTAATATTATATCTAAAGAAACTTATAATGAACACAAATCAATAGCTCTTTATGAAATTGCAAATATAAAATTTCAAAGCGATATAGAAGAATCTTTGAAATTAATGAAAGAAGCTATTAGTTTAAGAGGTTTTTTTACACCATACGTAAAATTTATAGTAAGTTTATTCATACAAAATAACAATATTACAGATGTAAAAAAATTGCTCAACAGAGCTTGGAACAATAATCCATCTTCTGAATTGAGAAATTTTGTTGTAGATATTAGTTTACAACTAAAATTAGATGTTGTTAAATTTATTTCAAGTTTCAAAAATATAAAAAATCCTATTTATCAAAATCAGATGTTAAAAACACAAGCATATATTTCAAATCAAAAATGGTTAGAGGCGAGAGAGCAGATAAAAAATGTAATGACTGAAAAGCCCTCAAAGGAAATTTGTGACTTAATGGCAATGATTGAAATCGGAGAAAATAATGATATAGCAAAAAGTAAATCGTGGAAAATGAGAGGGGATAGCGCAAATGTTAAAAATTGCTGGATATGTACTATTACAAACCAACCTCATAAAGAATGGTCTTCTGTTTCAAAAGATGGATACTTTAATTCCCTTGAATGGAAACAAATACCGATGTTATATAATCAAATAGAAAGAAAGAATAATGAATATTGATAATCTAGATTTTTTTATAGGATATGACTCAAAAGAAGATATTGCTTATAGGGTTTGCAAATATTCAATACTTAACAACACTGCATTTAATGTAAAAATCCGATCATTAAAACTTTACGAGCTTATAGCAAAAAATATGTATACACGTTCTGTTGACCCACTAGCATCTACGGAATTTACATATTCAAGATTTTTAATTCCTGCACTTATGAATTATAGTGGTTGGGCAATTTTTTGTGATTGTGATTTTTTGTTTTTCGAAGATGTAAAAAAAATAATTAATGAACTTGATCCAAATAAAGCAGTTTTTTGTGTAAAACATGATTATACTCCAAAAGAAAAACATAAAATGGATGGTCAAAAACAAACAATTTATCCAAGAAAAAACTGGTCAAGTTTTATTGTTTATAATTGCGGACATGCAAGCAATAAAAAACTTACGGTTGATTTAGTTAATAAAGAAACAGGATCTTTTCTTCATCAATTTAAATGGTTAGAAGATAACGAAATAGGCTCATTAGATGAAAGGTGGAATTGGCTTGAAGGTTGGACATCGAATCATAATAGTAATTCACCGTATGCAGTTCATTACACAAGAGGAGGCCCTTGGTTTGATGAGTGGCAAGATGTTGAATTTGCCAAAGAATGGATAGATGCAAGAGATAGTTATTTAAAAAATAAATTTTAATTATTTTTCTAATTTTTGTATAATTTTATTATTTAATTTATATATAAAATTATCAATACTACTTTCTTGATTTATCATTTCGATAGATCCATACCAAGGTGTAGTATTTTTAGGTTGGCTCCAATAATGAAACAAGGCATATGATTTTGGTTTTATTAATATAGTGGGAACATTTAGTGCCCCTGCTAAATGCGCTGTTGAATTACTTACTGTTACAAATAAATCTAAATTACATAATAATGCGCTAATTTTTTCAAAATCATTCATCAAATCTATATCCTCAATTTCGGTAAGAGCTAAATTACATTGATTTTTTAGTTTTATTTTATCTTCACTTACATCACCATATTGCAAGTTTATAAAATCTATTTCAGTATTTGCTAATATATTTTTTAAATGACATAATTCAATTGATTTACCATCACCATAAAACTTTCTTTTACTTTTCCAAGAAATACCAACCTTTTTTTTATCATTATTTAATTTTAAAATGTTATTTAGTTTTTCAAAAATTTTTTTATCAGGAGTCAAATAATTGTGTTTAGGAAAATCATTTAAATCATTTCTAAAAAACTTTCCTAAACTTCCAGAACAAATTATTTTGTTATAATTTGAAATACTTTCAGACATATTAGAAATTGAAAGAAAAGGTACTATATTTTTTTCAGCATTATAAGATCTTTGGAAAAGACTAATCAATCTTTTTTCAGTTTCTATTTTACAGTTTGGATAATTTTTTAAAAGATCTGGATACATTGTACTGTATAAAATTTCATCACCAATTCCCTGTTCTTTTATAATTAAAATATTATCTTCTTTATTCAAATTCACACCTGTATAAATATTAGGTCTAATTTTTGTTTTCCACTCATTGGATATATAATATTCGTCAACTTTTAATCGCGAATCCCAATAATTATGCCAAGCTTCCTTATAATTTTGTTTATACAATAAATAATGCGCATAATTTTTCTGAAAATTAACATCTTCAGAATGAATTTTTTTTGTAATTTCAAAATATTTTTCAGTATTTACAAAATCATTAATATAGTAATAGCTAATAGCAATATTGGAGTTAACTTCTTTATGGTTTGGCTCCTTCTCTAATATTTTTTTATAAATACTAATTGCTTCATTATATAAACCAATTTGATAATAAGCATTTGCTAAATTATTTTGTGCATTAATGAAATTAGGATTAATGCTAAGTCCTTTTTTTAAAATTTCTATAGCTTCGTTTGGTTCTTTTAATTCCAATAAAGTTTTTCCCAAATTACTATAGGAAGGATAATAATCTTTATTAATATTATTAATTGTGTGTAGATATATTTTTTTTGCTTCATCAAACAGGCCCTGCTTATCAAGTATCATACCATAAATATTTAAAGCAATATAATCTTTTGGATTAATCTTAATTGATTTTTCTACATATTTTTTAGCTTCATCTAAATTTTCTAAATAAAAATGAATATGAGCAGCATCTCTTAAAGTAGATTGATTATCAGGATAAAGATTTAATACTTGATTAACCAGCTTTAGTGATCGATCATATTCTTCTCTATCAAAGTATATTAAATATAAATTAGTTA
>CEUZ01215724.1_pt1 | contig 18659 bp, 10 predicted proteins | sample 361511 | NCBI WGS metagenome assembly CEUZ01 (sample SAMEA2622822, study PRJEB7988) | marine metagenome | biome: marine biome (ENVO:00000447); feature: surface water layer (ENVO:00002042); material: "saline water (ENVO:00002010), including plankton (ENVO:xxxxxxxx)" | depth 5 m
CCCCGGGCATCGTACTGAAGGTTAAGGAACTTAAAAGCTACCGACCCTGACTTATCTTCACTCCCTTCCGCACCTTTCTGTGCCGAAAGGGACAGAGGTATTGCCACGCCGAGGATCAGAGCCAATCTGGTCGTTCTTTTTAAGTGCATTGTCATACCTCCCAAGGATTAGCGGATGACCGCCAGTTTACCCGTAGTATCGCCCACTTTCCAGAAGTAGACACCTGTTGTCACCTGTGTTCTGTTCCTCGAAATAAGGCCCCAATCATAGGAGCCGGTAGAGGTGATATCCCGGTCAAAAATCAAGTTCCCGGCAACATCAAAAATCTGGAGTTTGTCACCAGCTTTCACATTGTAGAAACGCATGAAATAGACGTTCGGATTATCGGCCCCGAAGAAAGTTGTCATCACTTCCCGTTTCCACGGGTTGGGCGCAACAAAGGGCGCCGTGGACTCACTACCGCCTACATCCGTATATGAAAGAGTCTCCAGAGCCACTGTAAAGGCAGGCGGTGCGGTTGGGATCTTATCGGCACCGTAAGGGTCATCCACCAGAGGATAGGTCATTGTATAATAACTTTCCAGGGATGGAACGGAACCGTGCGTGGCGCTTGTACCGCCCTTATCGTAAGCTGCCACGTAGTACCAGTACATAAGTCCGACAGCTACATTTTCATCTACATAGCTATAGGTTCCACCGGCACCGAAGTCAGACGCGCTTCCTTCAGCAATAACCGTGTATGGACCTGCTGCATGGGCCGGCCATTCGTTGGACGGTGCATTAGAAGGCGAACCCACCATGTCTGGTGAAATGTTATCAGCGGTATATCCCTCGGCGGTCATAAGCACCTGATTGTCCGTAGACGGAGCCGCTGCGGCACGATAAACGCGAAAACCGGCGAAATCGGCGCTTCCGATATCAGGGTCCACAGCCGCTATCTGGGCGTCAGAATATGTCCATGTAATTTTCACCGTACCGTCAGACTGAGTCTGAACACCATCAGAAGCAATCTGAGGCGCTGCGGGCGGTTTTGGAAGGTTGTAGTCCCAGTCGTAAGCCTGTTTGGCCGCTTTTGCAGCATTCTGTGTATTCTCAAGGCCAGCACCTGCCGCGACGGCAAAGACGAGTTTGAGTGAATCACCCGCCGCTACATCAAAAGGGCCATAGGCTTGAAGGTAACGCATATCCATGGGGCTCGGATTTATATCTTTCTTATCTTCACCCCGGGAGCCTGCACTGGCAAAGTTCCATCGTGCAGCTGGTGTTTGAGGATCTTCATCCCCGGTCCACCAGTAATGAGTAACATCAGTTGGTTCAAGTGCATTATGGTTTTTTCCGTTCAAGTTGATGGGTGTTTGCGCAACCCGTACGCCTCGGTATTCACGGCCATCATCATCGATGCCAAAGTCATTGGCCGCCGAGGACTGCCTGTCACCGTCCAATTCCATTGTGGTCATGGTGACAGGATCGTAATCGACAATGTCATCGGTCCAGAAGGGGTAATCCCAATCAGGAAAAGGGACATTCCAGGTGACGTCGTGGTCCGCCTTTCCGCCCACAATGAGATCAGTAACATCAGATGAACCCGTGTTAGTCAGAACCATCTCTTCGATTACAAAATCGTTGAAATCAAAACTGGTAGTGGGGGCACCAATCTTGTAATAGTAGTTCTTGACACCGGGAAAACTCCAGGAGAGCCGACGTACCTTTACCGTCATACTTAAAGTAGGAATTGTCCAACTCGTGTTACTTATCCACGGTTCTTTGTTGTATTCATTCCAATTGGCCCAACCCTGACTGGTGGCACCGGGTTCAGTCCCCCTTGTCACCACATATTCGCCGGTTGTCCCTTCACCATATTCCCCGCCAACCTTTCCTACAATCCAGTAGCCTGCACGACAGTTGTAGTTGAGGAAACCCTTTCCCCCTTCAACTGTAAAACAGCCGGGATAGACCCAGCCGGGAACAATGGCAGAACAGGTTTGGTCGCCGGTATTACCGTACGAATCCCACCCCATCCAGAGTGCGCCGTTGGTATGGTATACATAGGTCTGCTCAGCGGTAGGACCAAAGGCGGGGGCTATGCCCCGTTTTTTCATGTCATATTTATCAGACGCTTCCATTGTCGCGGCGAGGAAAAGAATCATCGTTGCTGCTGAAGCGAGTCCGATCTTTCTGTGAAGTGTAGTTCTCATTTGGAATGGCTCCTTAAGTAGTCTTGATTCTTTCATGCCTAGAAACTGATGGTAGCACCGAAATTGATGGTCAATGGCCGCCCATAGGCGAGGAGATTATTCCTCGGACCAGCCGCCACATTGTTGAAGTTGGAAGTTTCATCAAAGAAAGACATCGGATCGGCTACCCAGACTACATTTCTTCTGTTGATTACATTCTCTATCAGAAGAAACACCGTTGGTGAGATGCCACCCAGAGCCAGTTGTGCATCAAGCTTAAGATTCACATCCACAGTTGCAGGAGCTCTCTCTTTAAGAGCGGCTCCCGCTCCACCGGCTCTCGCCGTCATGGGAAGACCACTCTGTGCATTAAAGATCAAACTTGCTCCTACCCCTTCCAGAATGCCACCCATGGGCATTTGATAGTCAACATAGCCATTCAAGATATGAGGCCTGTGCCAATCGAGGGTCGTCATGGTTAGTGTGCCAGAGCGCTCTTTCATGAATTGATCAACACTGCCGGCTCCGGACTGGATGTTATCAGATGCAGTCCCTTCCGCCACCGAGTAGGTATAAGAGGCTCGGCCGGACAGTCCCGTTGCAGCAGCCTTGGTCAAGGAGAATTCGACACCACGGATACGACCGAAGTGATCGCTTGACTTAAAAATAAAGTGTGTTGCCTGATAGGCGTCATCAGCGGTCCACCCACCGGGATTGTCGTAGCCCGATCCTGTATCAACGGCAGGATTATTTGTAGCGGCATTTACGGCCATAAGGTTTACAATATCCTTATTGTAGCCGGCCACATCCAGTTTCAGACCGCCGGGGAGGCTGTATTGAACTCCCATTTCATAAATAGTCGTCTGCATAGGGTCCAAGTTTGGATTACCAATAAAGACAAAATAACCCGATTCAGTCCCGCCATCCATTTGGGCAAGGTAATTATCCAGAAGGTGGTAGAAAGCCGGCCTCTGAAAGAATGTTCCATAAGCGTAACGGAACGCCATGTCATTACCTACGGGGAAAGATACGCCCAGTCTAGGGCTAAGTTTTGCTTTCGTCTCCGTTGCCCGTCGCTGATTGGGGTCAAAAGGGTTGATGCTATCATCGACCCACATCGGATCACCATTTTTGTTCACGTCCCAGACACCTCTGTCAGCACCGGCATTAAAAGCGTCATACCGAAGGCCGACATTGACGATCATATCACTGAACTCCATCTGATCCTGAACATAAGCCATCATCTCCATTGGAGAAACGTCCTGAACGTTATTTAGCTGGAGACGAGGGTTTTCATCAGTATAGCCTACCGTTCGGCCAAACCAGACGTCATGTCCTAGTCTGTCAACCTTGAAGCTCCTATATTCGACCCCCCCCTTTATCAGATGACGGGCGTTAAGCTGGCTTGTTCCGTCCACTGAAAACGTGGTGGCATTTTCTTCATTTTTAAAGTAGTGACCATAGACATTCATCATTCCGAACCAAGCATTGTTTTGGGCCCGGTCTTCAAGTACTTTCGTATGGTTGGGGCCATCAGCGCCGTTGTAAGATGTTCCGCTGTATGTTACCGTCTTCACTTTATCAAAATCGATGAACTTCCCATCCTTTGTTTTTGCACCGTCCTCCTGAGTTGTGGAAAGGTTATCTACATGCAGCGTAATGTTGGTGTTGGCTGACAGAACGTAGTTGGCATTAAGTCCAAACTGTAATGTCTGTTTTTCAGTTCTAGGGTACTGCTCCATGGCATATTTCCAGTCAGTTACAAGAAGTTCACCAGCAGCTTCACCGACTCTCTGGCCATCGTATCGGGGATCATACATACCTTTTTCATCATGGAAGAGGAATTGAGCGCCCAGCTTAAGGTTTCCACCAACCTGATAGGTCATTTTCCCTTGATAGCTCCCATATTCTTTCGATATGCCCGGAAGGCGCCCAGGATCGTTGTAGGAACGCATGGATGCCACAAGGCCAAAGGCGCCCATCCCAACAGTAACATCTGCGTCCAGAATCGAGAAAGGATCACCGAAAGCGGCTTCTGAGTAGTCCGAGCCGGTGGAAGCATTCTTGTAATTCTCTCCATCAGAAATTTCCAATGATTCTCCATAAAATTCCTGATCTTTGAACGCACCGTCTTTGCCGCCTTCACTTTTCATATAGTCCTGATTTGCCGAAGTCCTGAAACTGACATTCGCATGGACACCATCGGGTGCCTCTTTAAGAATTGTATTAAATATTCCTGACATGGCCTGCCCGTATTCGGCATTAAATGCCCCTGTGATGACCTGAAGTTCCTCAATCATGGCGGGGTTTACAGGAACAGCATTCCCACCCATGACTGGATTCATCACAGAAGCACCATCAACCAGGTACATTTCCTCACCGGAGCGGCCGCCTCTGAGGTGAAGCTTGCCATCAAATGTCGTCACACCGGGGAGTGTTTTTACCAAATCCTCCATCGTGGCAACGGGAAGTTCCGTTGCAAGCGTGCCGGACACAATCTGTTTTGAAGAGGTTAAAGTGTTTTCGATTACAGGCCGCTCTGCTGTAACGGTAACTGACTCGCCTGCAACTGCTTCACTCTGTAGAGCCACGTCCAGCGGTGTCGTTACGTCTACATTAACACCGACTCCTGTCGCGGTATACTCCGCATAGCCGATCATTGAAAAAGTGACGTTGTAGACCCCCGGCGGCAGATTGATGACGAAGTATTCACCATTAACATCGGTAGCTGCACCGTAGGAAGTTCCTTCGATAATGACGTTTGTCCCCACAAGGGCGTCACCCGATGAGCCGTCTGTAACACGACCAGCAATCTTACCGGTCTCTCCGGCAAATACAAATGTGAAAATGCAAAGAACAGCAACGACAGATTTCAGGACTCTCATGCTATCCTCCTTACGTTTTTGTTTAGTTAGGATTATCCCCTTACTGCAGTGAGTTTCCGACAGATATTGCACTAAAGTCAAGAGAAAACTTATTAAATTAAGCTCTTTAGCATTCTAAGCACAGGTCTAAGATTACCGCATCAAATAAAGGCGAGCCCAACTGCCAGTAGAGGCGGAATGATGGATGTTCACTGAGGATCGGCCGCCGGCACGTTTAGATCGCGTTTGCTTCCACCCAGCTTGACAGCCGCTCGACCCCTTCAATCAGCTTCGGACAGTAAGTGCGGAGAAAGCTGTCTCCTACCGAGTCGCCAGCCGCTGTCAGCGCTTCAGCACCGTCAAATGTGACGTAGGCGAGTCGGGCGGTCAACTCCTCCTGCGGGCGGCTGAACGCTTCACCGGAGAGAAGCACCACACCAGTCTCTTCCAGCAGTTTTTCACAAAGCGAAGTGCTTGTTTCGATGCCCCGGGTTCTGATTGAAGAGGCGATAGATGAGAAATCGAGAAAAAGGTAAAAGGCCCCTTCAGGACGGCGGACTGCTAAACCGATTTCATTAAGCCGATCGGTAGCCCAGTTCCCTACCGCTTTGAGGATTCGGCGGGAAGTTGAAAGGTAAGACTCTATCGCCTCACCGCCCCTGTAGGCAGATATGGCAGCATACTGAATGGGAGCGCTCACGGTGGAATACGTTTCACTCGCGACGGAACAGATGGTTTCTCGCAACCATGACAGTTCTTTGGGAAAAATGAATGTGCCGAGCCGCCAACCTCCGGCACCACACCATTTGGAGAGGCCCGAGCTGATGATGGTTCCCTCCGGATAGTAGCGTGCCAGCGACTGATGGGCACCATCGTGGTGGAGCTCACCATAAATCTCATCGGACATGACAATTAAATTGTTTTCCCTCGCCACTTCAGCCAATGCCTTGAGATCTTTTTGAGAATATGTGGTCCCCTGGGGATTGCCGGGGTAGTTGATGATCAAAAGGCGAGGAGTTTCACCGCCCAGTTCGCTGGCCAACCGTTCACCTGAAAGGAGCCAGCTCTCCTCGAAAGTCGTGTTAATCAATCGAGTAGACCGACCAAGGATAACACCGTGAGGCACATAGGAAACCCAGCATGGCGTTGGGATCAGCACCTCTGTTTCGAGACACAGCTGAAGGAGAAACATCAGCTCCTTTGAGCCGGGACCGATCATCACCTGATCCCCGCTGATACTAAGTCCCTCTCTACTTCCGGTAAACCGGGCAACTTCTTCTCTCAGTTCCGGTAGGCCCTGAACAGGGAGGTACGATTTCTGATGGGCGTTCCTCCTCAGTGCCTTCTCCATCTCTTCGGGAACCGGGAAGGGGGATTCGCCAAAACCGAAACGGAAGATTTCCTTCCCCTCAGCCTCCATGGCAGCGCTCAACTCATTGGTGCGTAGGGTGGGCGACTTCCCTTTACCTGCCACGTTCGGATTAATATTCTGTTTCAAGGTCGGTCTCTTACTGTTCTCCCCGCCATTCAGGGTTAGGGGCTGTCATTCTTGCGTCTACTTCTTCGAGCCAAATTTCCAACTGAGTCTTCAAATTCCCAGCCAGTTCAGGGTATTGTTCGGCAAGATTTTTTTGTTCTCCCAAATCATTTTTCAGGTTATACAGTTCAATGGCATTATCCTCGAACCACCATATCAATTTATCATCTCCTTTGCGGATGGCCGCCCCGGGAATCGCTCCGGAACCGGAATAGTGAGGGAAATGCCAGAAAAGTGTCTCTCGATCAAGTGAAGTATAATCCCGGATCACTGGCCACAAAGATTGACCATCCACGTGCTGGTCCGGAAGGAGCCCGACGCCTGTCATGTCGAGAAGGGTCGGAAGCAGATCGGTTGAGATGCCGAGTTCTTTATCAACAACTCCAGTGGAGATCTTTCCGGGCCACCGAACAAAGAACGGAATTCTTATTCCCCCTTCGTAGAGCCACGCTTTCCCTGCCCGGAGGGACAGATTTGCTGTGGGCATCCATGTTCGTCCGCCGGCAAGGGTTGACAGCCCTCCATTATCTGACAGAAATACGACAATCGTGTTCTCAGTGAGGCCAAGCTCAGTGAGTGTTTCCACTACTCGTCCCACACTTTCGTCCATGGACTCAATCATGCCGGCGTAAGTGGCGTGGTCTTGCCGGAGTTTGTTCAATGTCCCATTCTTCTCTTCTTCATATTCGGGTTCTTTCGGACTAGAAAGGCCGTCGGCCTTCTCACTGTACTTCTCAATTTTCTCTTCTTTCGCCACGATTGGAGAATGAACCGTGTAGTAGCCCAGCATTAGGAGGAACGGTCCATCACGATGGGTATTCAAGAATTTGATGGCTTCGGTTGTGAGACGGTCGGTGAGGTATTCCCCTTCAGTCCCATCTTCGAGATCGGGAATGTTAAGTTCTGGCCGTCGGCTATTCTTGTAAGGATAGAAATAGGCGCCGGGAGTCCCACCTCGGTTTGTAGCAATATTGAACTGAAAACCGTGATGTTCAGGAAAAGATAGCGTATCTCCCAGATGCCATTTACCTATATAGCCCGTCATATAACCGGCATCAGAAAAGATTTCTCCGAGAGAATGTTCATCGGAAGGGAGTTGTTCGGTGTTGCGGGCCGGCAAGAGCCTCCCTTTCTGGACTCCGCCGATCCAGTTGGTGATGCCTAACCGAGCCGGAAAGGCACCAGTCATGATGCTGGCCCGGGTGGGGGAACAGTTGGTTCCGGCTGAATAGAACTGGGTGAATTTTACCCCTTCAGAAACAAGTCTGTCAACATTGGGCGTTTCGTAGAAGGTGCTTCCGTAACTGCCGAGGTCGGTCCAGCCGAGATCATCTACCAAGAGTATCACCACGTTGGGCCTGATGGGTGCCTCCCCACCGCAGGAAATTACGAGAGTGACGCAAAAGAGTAGTGATCCTCTTCTCACCTGTCTAAAGCTGAACATAGAGGGTGTCCCTTTCCGTTACGGAAACTGTTAACGCCAACAATCGGGCGTAAGGGAAATAGCGAAGAATTACCGGGAAATCCAGAGGCTATGCCTCCAGATAGGCCTCGACACGCTTCTGATCATCTGGCGCTGTAAGGAGGCTCACAACCACCAGAACCATGACATTCATTGTCAAGCCGTAAACACCCTCATGCATGCCGGGGATGGGCGACAGTTCAGGATAAAGGCGGAAAAGCGTATTCACCACAATACCAGTAGTCAGTCCCGACAGTGCGCCTGTTTTGGTCGCTCTGGGCCAGTAAAAAGCGGCGAAGACCAGTGGGAAAATCTGAACAATACCGCCATAGGCCATGAGCAAGAGGTCAACGAGCCCTTGTTCCATCACCAGAGCCAGGACAAAAGCGGCAATGCCGAGCCCCACCACGACGGCCCGAATCAGAAATCGCTGCCGTCCATCATCAATCCTCATTCCCAAGCCGCTGATGAGACCGTCCCTCACGGCGATAGAACTTGCGGAATGCAGAATGGCATCACCAGTAGACATGGACGCTGCCAATGTGCCGGCACAAACAAGTCCCACAAGAACAGGAGACAGCGACAGCTCTCTTAACAGGAACGGTACGATGGAGTCTGCGGGGGTGACGCCAGGATATTTAATGATACCGGAAAAACCGATCAGGAGAATGGGGATCAGGAAAATCTGGAATGTGGGATACATAACGATGGTTCGCCTCAGCGATTGATCGCTTTTTGCCGCAAAACTGCGCATAAAAAGGTGCGGCCACATCATAAACCCGAGACCGGATACTAGAATGGATGAGCTGAAAGCGGCCCAGGTCCACGGTTCGCCAGAGGCGTCCAGTCCCGGTGCCACCAACATCTGCCCCTTGTCACTCGCGGCAATCTGTTCAAACATGGGGCCAATACCACCGTAAAGTTTTGCCGGTAAGTATAGCCCCAGGAACCAGGCAATGATCATCATGAATATTCCCTGGAACATATTGGTCCACCCCACACCAATGACACCGCTGAAGACCACATAGACAACAACCACCAGATAAGAAAGTCCTGCACCGAGTGCGAAGGGGACGCGTCCATCGGTAATGGTTTCAAAAATGAACCCCGCTCCCTTCATCTGTATTACAATGTAGGGGAGGAAGGCCCCGGCGCTCAGTAATGCCAGGATTACGGAGAGCGCCCGGCTGTCGAAGCGGTACGCCAGCACTTCGGCTTGTGTGACAAATCCATATCTTTCACCAAGTCTTCTTACCCTCGGACCGAAAAAGTATAGGGGGACAACACCAACGATCCCGTAGGCAAGAATATAGAACGCAGCAACGCCACGGGAATAAGCCCACCCCGGTCCGCCGAGAAACGCAAAAGAAGAAAAAACAGATGCGCCCATAACAAAATATAGGACAACGGTATTCATGGCCCGATCTGCCGCCACAAAGCCGGTGACACTCTTGGAGACCCCGAAGCCTGAGATGACTCCCGTCACCAATGTAACGGCGAGATAAGCCAGACAAATGATTAGAGCCACAAGCCAGCCCTCCATCACTCTCCTTTCGGTTCAGATCGGAATAGAATCAATAGCCCGAGAAAGATGGTTACGATTGCCAAGACCATCCAAACCATGAAAAAAGGAATTCCAAGGATCATGGGATACATTTCCCACACCTTTGGCCAAGGGAAAAGAACGGCCGCAACCGCGGCGCCGTACACGACCAAAAAAATCCGTCGTGTCCGACGGTATTCCGGTGAATCTGACGGCGAGAACAGTCTAAGGCCCCGCTTGATCACTTGTCCTGTTTATGATACTTAAGATGATAAATTGTTCAGGCCGGGAACACCTGTATTATCGGTAGGACCTGTGCCATCACCACCTATGTTTACCTCTGTCTTGATTACAAACAGCATCAGCAGTCCGAGGATCATAATGACTCCCATCGTGAGAAGGGCTTTGGAAAAAGCGACGGAGTTGTCCTGAGCAATATTTTCTAGAAGGTGTTGTTTCACCCGAGCGATCTCAATAGCGAAATCTTCGAGATACTTGAGCACTTCCATACGGTAGAACTGGTTTGTCTCGAGGTCATACCGAACCACGTCTCCAACCAGCATTACTCTCCCTTCATGCTGGGACTGGTTATCCAGAACAGCGAAAAAAAGGTGGTCGGCACCTGACTTCCTGGCCATCCTTGCCAGAAGCTCTTTGTTGGAGGCCCCTATGGCGCTGTCCGCCACCGCCTTACCCACAACCTCCTTTACGGGATTGGGCCCCATATAAACTATTCCCATTTGCTCGGAGAAAAGCCTGTGAAACCGAAGGTTGATCCGATCATGATGAACTTCAGGGACATTGGTGAACTTTGTCCCGACAAAAGCAACCACCGGTTTCTTCGTCTTCTCAGCGCTGCTTACCGAGTGTGGAAGAATAGAAACGATTAGTAAAATCGCAATAACGTTTCGGCGCTTTCGGTTCATGCCGAAAAAGTTACTGCAAAAATGGTCTTGACTCATAAAAAAAACGCGGACTCAGAAGAGCCCGCGTTTTTCGGATTTATATTAACCTTTATCCCGGAAGCGGGACATTCGGGTTGGCCCTAATCTCCTTGATTGTAATCGGGAAAAGTGTCCCCGGGCTGGACAGTGCCTCAAACTGTGATTCCCACAGCGAGGATTTCACACCAAAACGGTACATGTCAAGAAGACGCTTGCCGCCGGCAAACAGGAGTGTTCTCCGCTCATGTTTGATAGCGTCGGCCACGGTGGCGTTGCTACCATCGTAGGCCGTCATGCCAGAACGATTCTTATTCAGATGTTCAAGAGCTGTGGCATCATCACCGCCTTTATGAGCAATCTCAGCAAGGATCAGATGCATCTCGGCCCCAGAAACAACCGTAATAGGCGCATAGTCTGTACCACCGCGATTCGAGAAGAAATCGTGGGCGATGGCCGCGAGACGTGCATCAGCCGGTCCCATGTTGTTGCCCTGGGGATCGACCACGTCCACACTCAGATCGGTGTCGATGAGGTCCTCGCTAAAAGAATCTCCCAGACCATCTGGGCGGAGGCCAAACTCTAGTTCGGACCTTCCATTGATCTGCCATGAATACTCGCTACTCACAGTAGAAGAAGAGAAACCTATCTGATATTGTGAGGTCTCGTCCCAGGTGGTGAGCGCTGCCTCGGCATAACTCTTAGCATTGGCATCTGAAACAAAACCGCCGGCATTGCCGATAACGGAATGGAGCTGCTTAGAGAAATACGTGCGGGCCAGCATGGCGTTGAAGCGGGCTTTCATGTCTGAGTCTGATGTGTTACTCATGCCAGCCTTAAAGGCTTCGATCGCCTGATCATATACTTGCATCATATTACCTTTACCGAACGGCTCGCCTGCTACCGTCTTATCAGAATAGACGAAATTCTCAAACCAATCGGCAATATAGACTCGAACAGCACCCTTGTAAAGATAGGCTCTCGCCAGAATCTCATCACTAGAAAGGGTTCCTTCACTCTTGAACACTTCAAGGGCGGAAACAGCTCTGTCAGCCATCCATCGGCCTTCACTAATCTGGTTCCACTGTCCATCAACAAATTCATTGTAGACGTCGGACATTTGACCTTTGTCAAGAGAGCCCCAAGCATCCCGGGATCCGATCCATGTAGCTTCGTCGCTCGCCACCGAGACAGGAGCCAACACGCAACTAATTCCGCTGCTGGTAGTATTCAAAGCTCCATTGGCCATTGCCGCCGCAACCGCGGGATCACCAAGATCGCTCTCAACCAGAGCATTGGGGTTTTCTGCCTCCAAATCGCATCCCACGGTCGCCAGGCTCAGCGCCAGGATACCAGGGAGGATGAACAGAGTCTGTAGCTTTTTCATATTGACTTTCATTTCATTTTCTCCTTTTCTCACTGACCTAATCCTAGAAACCGAAGTTCACCGACATGGTGAATGTCCTCGGGATAGGTACGCCAAATGCATCGATACTCTCTCTGAACATGTCCAGACCGCCGTCCTGTGCACTTGCGGCATTCAGCTCAGGATCAATCCCCGAGTAATTAGTCCATAGTGCGATGTTTCGACCTGCAAATGAAAGAGACATGTTAGAGAGACCAAATCGGGAAACCGTTTCACTTGGGAGCCGGTACGTGACACTCAGCTCTCTGAAACGGACAAAATCACCATCTTCAATCAGGTTAAGACCACTGTAAGGCGAGAGAGACTGCCAAGTTTCTACCCACTTTTTCGCAGCTTCTGCGCGGACATTCCCATCATACTGGGGGTTGAAGTTGGAATCTACACCACCGGTCATGAAGTCACGCTCGGTCGTGGAGGAGCCCATAATATTCCTCCCAATGTAGGGATTTGCCTTACGAAAAGCGTCTGTCAGGTTTGTGTAACCGAAGTTACCCCAACGAGCTTCGAACATGGCGTTGATGGAAATATTATTCATCAGCGTGATGTTGGCACCGAAAGAGCCCATGTAGTCAGGACGCGGCTTACCAAGATACCAAGCGAGTTTATCACCGGCAGTTTTCGCAAGCTTTGCATCAACATCAGCCTGTGTCGGAACAGCTAAGGCAGGCGTCCAACCGCTGAGAATACCCATGGTCTCGTCCTTTGAAAAAGCAGCAACAACAGTTGCTTTGTCATCGCACACGCCGTCGCCATTCACATCAATCGGATACTCACAATCCTGGAGCTGGGCGCCAAACATGGCAGCGATAGGGAATCCTTCCGTCAAAAAGTTTCGGTAACGGGGATAAGACCCGCCGACCTTCTGCTCAGGTGCACCACCAAGGCTCGTCAGTTCATCTTCCATGTAGGAAAGCGAACCGTAGACATCCACGGTGATCGTGCTTGAGCGCATAACGTTAGCATCTAAACCAAGCTCCCAGCCACTGGCTGTCCACTCGCCGATGTTGGTCAGCTGAGTGCTAGCAAAACCGCCGGAAGGCGGAAACGACTGAGCAACAAGCCCATCAGTAGTGGTTTTACTAAAGAAGACAAATTCACCGCCAATCTTGTCATTGAAAAGACCGAAGTCAAATCCACCTTCTAACTCAGTAGTAATCTCGGGCCCCAATTTGGGGTTACCAACATTCCCGGGCCTCAAGCCTGGACCTTCAAGCGAGGACCACGGCGAGTATGTGGTGTATTGATCGAAAGCACCGGGCTGGTTCCCTGATTGACCCCAAGAACCGCGAAGACGAAGCGTACTCAGCGGGCCAAGAGAACCCATCATTTCTGTGAGAAGGTAAGAGACACCTACACGTGGATATGTGACAGTGGAGAACTCTTCACCGAAGGTGCTGGTGGCATCCATTCTCATGCTAAGTGTAGCAAAGAGGTAGTCACCCACGCCGATCCTTTCCTGGAAGAGATATCCAGCTTCGATAACCTCAACAAAAGAGGACCCAGAACTAGGAGCATTCAGAGCGCCCAGTACCTGAAGTCCAGGACCGGGGAACTGGTTTCCCCACCCCTCGATAAACTTCCTGACCATTCTGTTAGCGTTAAACCCTGCAACCGTTTCAAATGAAAGGGAACCGACGGACATATTATGATTTGCACGGAGGTCCATGGTCAACTCTTTCTGCTGACGTCGACCAATGGCCAAATATCCATCCGCATAGTAACTGCTCTTATTGTCAGCCGCCCATTTGTAGGGCATGTAGCTCTCGCCACGACCGTTGGTCATATTCAAACCAAAGTTGGCCTTGAGTGACATATTGCTTCCCGGCGAATAGGTAACCGTCGAAGAAACGAGCGTATTGTCAATCTCCGAGTTCAATTGTCGAAAAGTCACCTCACGAGCCGTTGCCCATGCAAATGAACCTGTGTAATTGTCCACAGCATCGCCAAAACTTCTAGCGGTTGCAAACTCGGGCTTACCCATCTGGATAAGAGAGGTAATGCCGTAGATGTTGTTATTATTCTGGATTGTGCTCTGCCGACGGCCGGTATACATGGTATGAATCCGAACCCTCAGTTTATCCGTAGGAATAATATTCAAAGTAGCACTGGACATGAATTTGTTGTCGGCATCATTACCATCGCCAACGGGCAATCCACCCAGTGTCGCATTGTTGTCAAACGGCCCATCAAATGTTTCATAACGAACGTTGGCAAAGTACGTGGCGCCCGGAAGGCCTCCTTCAACACTCGCTGACATTGTATTACCGCTTGCTTGATCATACAGCATCCCTGCAAAGGGGATGGAGAGAATTTCCCAAGGCTTACCAGAATAAGTTCCGCCTTCTGTCTTACTGCTCGCTTCAGCTGCGAACATATGCTTCATCCTATCAGCGCTTCCCTGATCGCGGGCAAAACCAGTATTCTCCTTGTAACGGGACTCATCATAACTACCGGTAGTCTGCGCCATTTTGAATGAAAACTTCGGTTTGCCGATGGCGCCCTGCTTGGTGATGATATTAATAATCCCATTTGATGCTTTCGATCCATAGAGGGCGGATGCTGTGGCGCCTTTGAGAATCTCGATACGCTCGATAGCGTCTGGGTTGATCTCACTGATACGGCTGGGAGTTCCGCCGTTGAAACCGTAACCACCGGCGTTGGTAGAGTTATCCATTCGAACACCATCCACATAAATGGTCGGTTGATTGGACTGCGTGAGACTGGAAGTTCCTCTAATCCGAATCTCTGCCCCTTCACCGGCCAGTCCGCCATTCAGATTCACCATGACGCCGGGCTCCCGGCCGGTGAGAATCTGATCAACGGAGTTGACAGGTGCGTTAGCAATATTGTCCATGTTGATCGTACCCACTGTGTTACCGACCTTAGACTTTTCAACCGCTACACCGGTTCCTGTTACCACCACCTCATTCAGGTCAATGGCTGAAGGCCGGAGGGAAAAATTGAGTTCTGTAACGCTGCCTGCAAGAACACTGACGTTCTGTGACTCAGTTGCGTAACCTATATAGGTGGCGCTCACCTTATAGTCACCGGCCGGCACACTGCTCATACTATATTCGCCATCCACTCCGGTAGCCGCACCAAGGTTAGTACCCATAACCAGAACGTTAGCACCAGCAAGCGCATTGCCATCCTGATCTGTTACACTACCCGCAACTGTACCGGACTGAGCAAAAAGAGCAAAAGGGATTGCTGCGACTAGCAGGGTTGCAAAACAACGAAGAATACCTCTGTTATTCATGTTGATCTCCTTGATAATTTTTCTTTAACCTTATTAAAGAAAGGGGGTATACGTTAATCCCAAATAATTGGAGACGCATCCCTTCGTCTCTCATTTAAAATAATATAAGTTGTTTTTCTAATAAGTCAAGAGTTTTTTTTCCGCTCACTTTCTCCTCGAAAACCCAAAAAAATAGCCTTATCAAATGGTTACAACTGAAACGAAACTTCAATCCCAAGCGTCATTCAACCTGCAGGCTTACTCTATTATGAGGAAAAGAGTTGTGATAAAGACCTAACGGAAAGACCTGTTTTTTCAATTTGCACTATCATGGAATTGAATCAGCTCTTTCGGAACAAAATTCATGTTCTCCCAGGCAAAAGCGAACCTGTCGGCTGTGACCTCAAGCCGCTGTTCCGTCGAAACACTTCCGTGTCCCGCCCGGGTCTGTACGCGAATAAGGGTCGGATTGTCTCCGACATTGGCTTCCTGAAGTCGGGCTGCGAATTTGAACGAATGAGCGGGCACTACTCTGTCATCATGATCGGCTGTTGTCACTAGGGTTGCGGGATACTTCGTGCCGTCACGCAGAGCGTGAAGGGGTGAATATTTCCGAAGATATTCAAACATCTCAGGAGAATCATCTGCCGTCCCGTAGTCCTCTGCCCACCCGGCTCCAGCGGTGAACTGGTGATACCTCAACATATCCAGAACACCCACAGCCGGCAGGGCGACTTTCATCAGATCCGGCCTCTGGGTCATGGTGGCGCCGACAAGAAGCCCGCCGTTTGATCCGCCGGAAATGGCGAGATAGTCGCTGGAAGTGTAGTTGTTGTCAATGAGATGTTCGGCGGCAGCAATAAAATCATCAAAAACATTCTGTTTGTTCATCTTTGTCCCCGCTTTGTGCCACGCCTTTCCATATTCTCCGCCCCCTCTCAAATTGGGCTGGGCGTAGATACCACCGTTCTCCAACCATACTTGATTCAAAACATTGAAGCGGGGTGTCAGGCTGATATTAAATCCACCATAGGCATAGAGCATGGTGGGATTCTTGCCATCCAGTACCAGCTCCTTTTTGTGCACGATGAACATGGGAATTTCCGTACCGTCTTTACTGGGGAAAAAGACCTGCCGGGAAACGTATCGTGACGGATCAAAATCGATGTCAGGCTTTCTGTAAACTTCAGTTTCACCGGAAGAGACCGTATACTTGAAGATCGTCGAAGGATAGATGAAGGAGGTGAAGGAAAAGTAGAGCTCCTCTTCTTCTCTTTTACCTCCAAAACCGAAGGCGCTTCCGATCCCGGGCAGTTCTATCTCCCGCTCAAGCGTTCCATCATAGCCATATTGATAAACCTTTGTATTGGCGTTGATGAGGTAGTTTGCGAAAAATTTCCCCCCGCCAGAGCTTACTCTAAGCACATTTTCATTCTCAGGGATTACATCTTTCCAGGCACCCTTTTGAGGATCACCGAGCCTAACAGAGACAAGGCGGGATTTCGGTGCCCCGATGTTGGTGTAGAGGTAAAACGTTGTGCCTTCGCTGTGGATGACACTGCATCTTGCGAAATAGTCATCCTGAAGCTGGATCAAGGGTGCTTCTCTATTCTCCAGTGATTTGACATAAATCTGATTGCCCGATGTATTCTGTGCCGCTGAAATCACAAGATATTGCTGGTCCTCCGTAACATAGCCCCCCACATACCTGTTGGGGTTTTCCATACCGCCGAAGATCTGAACGTCCTCGCTCTGAGGCGTTCCAAGCTTGTGGTAGAAAAGGGTGTGATATTCTGTTTTGCCGGACAGAAGAGTGCCACTTTCGGGGTGGACATAACTGCTGTAGAAAAAGCCTTCATTCCCTTCCCAGGAGAGGCCGCTAAACTTTACGTCCACAAGGGTGTCACCGACGATCTCTTTTGTCTCCGTATCGATGACGATAATTTTCCTCCAGTCCGCACCCCCTTCTGAAATCAGATACCCAGCAAGAGAGCCGTCCTTTGTGAACGAGACCCCTCTCAGTGCCACAGTGCCGTCCTCCGAGAAAGTGTTTGGATCGAGAAACACTTTCGGGGTCTCGTCAGACCCAATCGTTGAACGATAAAGAACAGAGTGGTTCTGAAGGCCGGTGTTCTTGTAGAAGTATTCATAGTTTCCTTCTTTAAACGGCGCGGAAACACGCTCATAGTTATAAAGAACTTCCAACCGCTCCTTTATCTTATTTCTGAAGGGGATCTCATCTAGGTAGTCCCGAGTCACCCTATTCTGCGCGGCTACCCAATCGCCCGTCTCCGCCGAGTTGTCATTTTCAAGCCATCGATAGGGATCTTTCATTTCCTGACCGTGATATACATCAATATGATCGCTTTTCCTAGTTTCAGGATACGTGTTTTGTTTCTCAATTGACCCGCCGCCGCAAGCGACTAGAAACAGGGCAAATAACGGCGCTATTGCCCAAGAATAAACCTGTCTTAAATACATCATATTCTCCTCATTGAAATCATTATTCCCAACCAAAACGATCGTGCGCTTTCTCCACAAGACGCCGTAACTCTTTTATTGGCTCAGTATGATCATCTACCTGAAGACGGAGCACAACATCATTGTTGAGCCAGATGCCACCATTTTTCTTGACGATTAATACAGCAGCAGACTGCATTCCCCGAGTATCACCCCCAGCAGCCTGACCAGCTTCGAGAGCTCTCAACAACTTCATTGAGAGATGTCCCTCAGTCTGTTCGAACGCCTTTACCATATTATTTACCACATCCTCTCCCGCTAGAATATTCCCCTGAGCACTGCAATATTGACCGTATTTGTGACCGGCCCAGAAAGAAGCTTTTTCTCCCGTGTGTGTGGCAACATTTCCCTTCCAATCCATCACCGAAAACTGGCGGGCTAACTTTGGCCATTTCTCGGGATGCGGATCGGGATCATTTTTTAACAAGGTTTTCACTACTTCAGCCGGTGATAATCCATCCTTCAACAGTTTAAGCCCCTTTGGGCCATAACTCACATCCACATACGCCTGTGTAGCAACCATTCCCACATCTGCTTTCCCCCAAAGAACTCCGTTTCCGACTGAAAACACTCTTGATTGAACAGCGCCCCCCACCATTCCGGTTTCTGGGTCATAGCCAAGAATGGAGAATGTTCCAACCTGCTTACCGTAAACTGATGCTTTGTTCCCGCACAAAACAGGTTGGGTAAAAACTACTATCACAAAAAGTCCACATCGAATACCAAGCCTAAAAATCGTTTTCATGCTATCTCCTTAACTCCTCAGCAAGTTTCTTTTGCATTCACTTTGTCTATCGTTAGAAGGTAGAGGTAAGCTACCGGGATTTTTCAGGAATAAGATCAGTTATGGTTCCATTAGGCTGATAGATTTCAACCGTTTCCGCACCTTTTCGTGATCCGATGATTTTTGTTCCATTCTGGCTCCAGTAACCTGAGCCGGCCTGTATTTCACGA
>CEUZ01078952.1_pt1 | contig 18649 bp, 18 predicted proteins | sample 361511 | NCBI WGS metagenome assembly CEUZ01 (sample SAMEA2622822, study PRJEB7988) | marine metagenome | biome: marine biome (ENVO:00000447); feature: surface water layer (ENVO:00002042); material: "saline water (ENVO:00002010), including plankton (ENVO:xxxxxxxx)" | depth 5 m
GATGAAGGTTGTGATTTCTTTGTAAATATTCCGGCAGTTAGATCAAAATTACTTACATTAAAAAAAGTCGGGCTTGGTTATATAAAAATTGGCCAACAAGCAACAACTTTATCGGGGGGTGAGGCTCAAAGAATAAAATTAGCTAAAGAGTTATCAAAAAGATCCACTGGAAGAACTATGTATATACTAGATGAACCTACTACAGGATTGCATGCCCATGATATTAAAAAATTGCTAGAAATTCTTCAAACTTTTGTCACGCAAGGAAATACTGTGGTTGTTATTGAACATAATTTAGATGTTATAAAAACTGCTGATTGGATAATAGATATGGGTCCTGATGGAGGTATTAACGGTGGAAAAATCATTGCAGAAGGAAGTCCAGAAAAAATTACTGAAATAAACGGCAGTTATACTGGTGATTTCTTAAAAGATATTATTAACAGCAGGCTAAAAAAAACTGCTTAGTTTTGAAGTAAATGGTGGTATAATCATAATATGGTATCAATATTACAATCATTATCAAAAACTATACACTTATCTATAGTATTAGCAGTTCTATTATTTTTGGGTCTGTTTTTTGGTGGTGGAGATTTTGCTTTTGATCAACTATTTTGGAGTTGGTTATTTAGATACCTTCATGTGCTAGCTGGTATAATGTGGATAGGTCTTCTTTGGTATTTAAACTTTGTTCAAATACCTAGTATGCCAAAAATTCCAGACGATCAAAAACCAGCGATTGGTAAAGTAATAGCACCAACTGTTCTTTTTTGGTTTAGATGGGCAGCTTTAGCTACAATCGTTACAGGTTTAATAGTTGCTACATTAAATGGTTACGTTCACCAAGCAATGGCTTTAGGAATAGGAAGTGGTGGCGGTAAAAATACTGCAATAGGAATTGGAATGTGGTTAGGCCTAATAATGGCTTATAACGTTTGGTTCATTATTTGGCCAAATCAAAAAAAAGCTTTGGGTATTGTTGAGGTTGTACCAGAGGAAAAAGCTAAATCAGCTAAAACAGCAATGTTAACTTCCAGAATAAATACTTTATTGTCTTTACCGATGTTGCTTTCAATGGTAATGGCACAAAACTTATATTAATTATTATCATTACCTTCTTTTAAAATAGTTTTTTGGCTAATTTTAGCATAGTTTAAAATAGGAGCAGCAACAAATATTGATGAATAAGTTCCTATAATTACCCCTACTATCATTGCAAAAGCAAAACCCTTGAGAATTTCACCACCAAAGAAATATATGGATAATAAAGCCAAAAGTGTAGTAACTGACGTAATTAAAGTTCTTGATAAGGTTTCGTTTGTAGATGTATTTAAAATTGTATTTATAGGAATTTTAGAGAATTTTTTTAAATTTTCCCTTACTCGATCAAAAATAACAACAGTATCATTCATTGAATAACCAACTATGGTTAAGACTGCTGCTACTATTGAAAGATTAACCTCGAAAGATAAAAAAGAAAAAATACCTATGGTAATAAGAACGTCATGGATTAAAGCTATAATTGCCGCGAGACTAAATTGCCATTCGAATCTTATCCATATATAAAACAACATTGCTGCTAAAGAAAAACTGATAGCAAGTAACCCTGCATTTAGTAATTCCTTACTTACTTTGGGCCCTACATTTTCAACCCGTCTAAAATCTACCTCCGATCCAAGATCGGATGATAATTTTTCATTAATTGACTTAATAAAATTATTATCTTTAGATTTCATTAGTTCAAACTTAACTAAAAAGTCATTTTCATTACCAAAATTTTTAACTGTAACATCGCCTAAATTCATTTTTAAGAAGGATTGTCTAACCTCTGAAATTTGGACGTTTGTATTAGTTCTAATCTCAATCAAAGTCCCTCCTTTAAAATCTACTCCAAGATTTAATCCTTTGACTATTAAAACTGATAGCGAAAAAATAATTAATATAAGGGAGAAAATATTCAATTTTTTATAAAGATTTGTAAAATTATAATTTCCACTCATTTTAAAGATCATATTTTTAAAACTCTTTCTTTATTTTTCATTACATATAATGATGATAAATGACGTGCTAAAAAATATGCAGAAAATAATGTTGTAATAATTCCTATTCCTAATGTTAATGCAAAACCCTTAACAGGACCTGAGCCAAGGAAAAAAAGTATAATAGCAGAAATAAGTGTTGTCACATTAGCATCTAAAACAGCCGACTGAGCTTTCTTATAACCCATGTCAAAAGCATGAATAATAGATTTTTCAGTTTTATATTCTTCTTTAATTCTTTCAAAAATTAATACATTTGCATCTACTGCCATACCCACCGTTAATATGATTCCAGCTATACCAGGCAAAGTTAAAGTTGCTTCAAATAAAGTCAAAACACCTAGTAAAAGAATAAGATTTATTATCAAAGCTGTATCTGCAATGATTCCTAATACTCGATATTTGTAAATCATATACATGATCACAAGTAAAAAACCTATAATTAATGAAAAGGTTCCTGCTTTTATAGAATCTTCACCAAGATCAGGACCTACTGTTCTTTCCTCTATAATATTTAATGGAGCCGGAAGTGCTCCTGATCTTAAAAGAAGTGCTAGATCACTAGCTTCCTGCAAAGTAAAATTTCCGGTAATTTGACCATTGCCACCGATAATACCTTCGCGTATTTCTGGAGCGCTTATTATCTTATTATCTAAAATAATTGCTAATCTTCTTCCAACGTTATTTGTGGTAACTTTAGCAAATCTTTTAGTTCCTAAACGGTCTAATGAAAAACTTACAGATGTTTCGTTAGTTTGATTATCAAGAGAAGGTTTTGCGCTTAATAAATTATCACCACTTAAAATTACTCTTTTACTAACAGTTAATTTACTTTCATTGTCTTCATAAAATAATGTTTCTGAACCAAATTCATTTTCTTCAAAAGAAACTAATCTAAAAGAAAGATTAGCTGTTTTTCCTAGTAAGTTTTTAATTCTATTAGGATCGTCTAGCCCTGGTAATTCAATTAAAATTCTATCGTTTCCTCTTTTTATTATTGTTGGTTCTTTAGTACCGACCTCATCTATTCTTCTTCTAACAATTTCTAAAGATTGGTCTAAAGAAGCGTTTTTAATTTCAATCAGTCCATATTTTGAATAATTTAAAATGATTAAATTGTTTTCAATAGAATAATCTAATTGGTAAGATTTATATTGACTGTAATAAGGATTAAAATTGTTTTTTTTATCAAGAATTAATTTTTCAAAATTTTCAATTTGATTATTATTAAGTTTAAATTTTATTTTTTCATTACTTATTTCCAAATTTTGATATTTTATTTTTTTTTCTTTTAAAAGGTTTCTTAGAGAAATAAGTTTGTTTTGTAGTTTTTGATTAATTATTGGCCCAGAATCAACTTCTAATAATAAATATGAGCCACCTTGTAAATCTAAGCCTAAGTTAACTTTTTTTGCTAATAAAAAATTTTTTTCATTATTAAATAAATTTGCAGAAGCGAAAAATAGAAAAACTATTATTAGAGAATATATTAAAGAAACTTTAAGTTTTGAGAAATATAACACAAGTTAATTTATTTTTTTTGTTGTGGATTCTGTAATAAACTTTGAATTGTAGATTTTACAACTTCAACATTTACATTTTCAGTAATTGATAAATGAATTTTATCATTATCTAACACCTTTTCAATTCTACCTATAATTCCACCTGAAGTAACAACTTCGTCGCCCCTCTTTAATGCTGCTATCATAGCTTTATGTTGCTTGATCTTTTTTTGCTGTGGTCTAATTAGAAAAAAATAGAAAATAACAAAAATTAATATTAGTGGTATAAACTGAGCAAATCCTGATCCTGACATATAATCTCCTAAATCTGTACTATGATTATACTAAATAAAAAAAATAAACAATAATAATTATTTTATTACTTTTTGATTATTCATATATGGTCTTAATAGCTCTGGAATAATAATTGTTCCATCTTTTTGCTGATAATTTTCCATTATAGCAATTAAGGTTCTTCCAACAGCTAAACCAGATCCATTCAGAGTAGCTAAATAGTCTGTTTTGTTGTTACTATTTTTATATTTTGCTTTCATTCTTCTAGCTTGAAATTGACCGCATGATGAGCAGCTTGAAATTTCTCTATATTTATTTTCTGAAGGTATCCATGCTTCAAGGTCGTAAGTTTTTTCTGCACTAAAACCCATATCACCAGTTGATAACAAAACAACTCTATAAGGTAGGTTAAGTCTTTTTAAAATTTCTTGCGCACAATTTGTCATTCTTTCAAGTTCGTCTAGGGCTTTTTCAGGATCAACTATGCTAACTAATTCAACTTTATAAAATTGGTGTTGTCTAATCATGCCTTTTGTATCTTTTCCATAGCTGCCGGCTTCTTTCCTAAAACATGCTGTGGATGCTACCAGTCTAAGAGGCAATTCATCTTGTTTTAAAATCGATTCTCTTACTATGTTTGTTAAAATTACTTCAGCAGTTGGAATTAAAAATTTTTTAAATTTCTCATCGTTTAATTTTAGTTCAAATTGATCAGATTCAAATTTTGGTAACTGTCCAGTTCCAAACATTGTGTTCTCGCTTGCGATTAAAGGTGGAGATACCTCCTGATAGCCAAATTCACGTGTATGTATATCTAGCATAAAATTAGAAATTGCCCTTTCAAGTAAAGCTATTTGATTTTTTAAAAATACAAATCTTGCTCCTGATGTTTTTGAAGCTGCATCAAAATCCATTTGGTTAAGTTTTTTACCTAACTCAGCATGAGAAAGTGGCTTAAAACTCATTTTATTTATTTTACCATATTTTTTTATTTCTTTATTTGAAGACTCGTCTTTACCAATTGGAACATCTTTTTGAGCAAGATTGGGTAATGAACTAATTATCTTGTCTATTTTGGTTTTAATTAAAATTTGATTTTTTGTTATATTATCTATATCAGATGAAATTTCTTTTGATCTTTTAAATTGAGTTTCGTCTTTTTGCTTTGAAATAATTTTTTTTTCCTGCTCTAACTTTTCCTTTTTTTGGATTAAATCTCTATTTTTTATATCTAAATCGAGTAAATCTTTTAGGTCAAGTTTAATATTTCTTTCAGAAATTCTTTTAATAAAAGTATTAGGATCTTGTCTAATTATCTTTATATCATGCATTTTTTTTTCTCTTTTCAATTAACCTTACTGATAATATAGATAATTCATAAAGAATTAACAAAGGTATTCCCAAACCAATTTGGGTAATAGGATCTGGAGGTGTTAATATAGCCGCCACAGCAAAAATTATTACAATTACATATTTTCTTCTTTTCCTTAAATATTCAGAATCTATAAAACCAACTCTTGCTAGAAGACTAAGTAAAACTGGCAATTGAAAGCTGATACCGAAGGCAAAAATTAGTCTCATTATCAAAGATAAATATTCATTCACTTTAGCTTCTAATTGTATCGGTAAGTTACCTAGGTGTGCTGTAGTTTCGAAAGATAAAAAGAATTTAATAGCTAAAGGCATTATTAAATAATAAACCAGCATCCCTCCAAAAAGAAACAAAGTGGGTGTAGCTATTAAATATGGCAAAAGTGCTCTTTTCTCATTTTTATATAAACCTGGCGCAACAAATTTCCAAATTTGTGTAAGTATTAAAGGACTAGCTACAAACATAGCTGTAAAAAAGGCAACTTTTAAATATGTGATAAAAGTTTCGTGTAAAGCCGTAAAAATCATTCTTCTATTTACTTCGTCTCCTTTTACGGCATCCGCGTAAGGAGCAACTAAAAAATTATATATATTTTCGGCAAAAAAATAACTAACAATAAAAAAAATAAATAAATAAATTAATGATTTTACTAATCTTGATCTTAGCTCAACAAGATGTTCGACAAAACTTGTTTGCTTATCTTTTTCTTCATTCATTTTTTTCTTTATTATCTTTTTTATTTATAGATTCTTTAACGGCAGCCATTTCATCTTCTACTGTAGTTTCCATATCAGTTATATCTTTTTGAAATTCACCAAAATAGTTTTTAAAAGAACCAACCCATGAACCTATTTTTTTTATAACTACTGGAAAATCTTTGGGTCCTATGACTAAAATAGCTAAAACAACTATAATTAGTATTTCAAACCATCCAATTTGTGGCATTGCAAATTATTTTTTATCTGAGTTTTGTTCGTCGCTTGAATGATCTTGTGAAGTTGTAGAATCTTGTTGATCGATTGGATCTTTCATGCCTTTTTTAAAACTTTTTATACCTTTGGCAACATCTCCCATTAAACTAGATATTTTACCTCTTCCAAATAACAGGACAACTAAAACAACAACTATAGCAATTTGCCAAAATCCAATACTCATGATTTAATTTATATACAATTTTTTAGCTTTATTAAAGGTATCTTTTACTTATCTTCTTTCTTATTAAGTGAGCTGTTTAACATATCATCAATACTGGAATAGATATTCTCTTTTTTTTGATTAATTTGTTCTTTAAAGAATTTTCCAGTACCAAAAATCGAATTATCAATATTTCCACTGTCAATTAAACCAGCTGACGTTAATTCTTCTACATTGGGCAAATCAGAAAGTTTTTGTAAGTTGAAATGACTTAAAAATTCATCAGTAGTAACATATTGAATTGGTTTGCCAGGAACGTTTTTTCTGCCAGATGGACGAACCCATTCTAATTCGAGTAGAATTTCCAAGGTACCTGTACCAAAAGCAACTCCTCGAATTTCTTCTATCTCAGATCTAGTAACGGGTTGATGATAAACTATAATAGCCAAAGTTTCGATTGCTGCTTTTGAAAGTTTTTTTTCATTAGTTTTTTGCAATTCCATTAATTTAGATAAATTTGATGATGTTCTAAAGGACCATTTATTTGTTATACAAACAAGATTGATCCCTCTATTTTCATATTGTTTTTTTAAAGATTCCAAAATTTTTAAAACATCAACTCTAGATTTCAGAATATTTTGAATACTTTCTATATCCAAAGGTTCAGAGGCAGAAAATAAAATCGCCTCAACTTTTCTTTCATTTTCCACAGAACCTTGGGGAAATTTAATAATTTTTAATTTTTTTTTTTTGTTCATTTTTTTTCTTTAATTAACAAAATATCGAAATCTTTTTTTTGCATAATAGTCAAAATTCCTTCTTTAGCTAATTCCAAAGATGCTGAAAAAAATCCTGCTAAACCAGATTTTTTTAAATGCTCACTTTTCTTAAAATTTTTAGGAATTAAGCTAGTTACCTGTTTCCAGTCACTTAAATTATTTAAATTATCTTTGATTATTGTAATTGCTTGTTCTGTAGTGCAAACTGGTAGTTTAGGTATATTTATTGATAAAAAATTCTTTTTCATAGTAAAATTTGAATATGATTTTAATAATTCATAAAGAGTAACTTTGTATTCTGAATTTGAAATTGTTCTGATTCCTTTTTTCATTCCTCTCATTCTAATTTCAAAACCCAATTTTTTTCTATTTAATAATCTACCAGAAAGTAAACGAATTAATTCTAATTTCTTAAGTTGAAGTTTTAGTTTTTCTGCAACTTCTAATGCTTTAAAATCATCTTCTTCATCTTGAGGTAACAACAATTTTGATTTTAAATAAGTTAACCAAGTCGCCATCAATAAGTAATCTGAGGCCAAATCTAAATTAACCTTTTTAGCTTTATTAATAAATTCAATAAATTGATCAGCTAATAATGTGATTGAAATTTTTTTTAAATCTACTTTTTGTGCTTTTGCAAGGTCAAGTAAAACTTCAAGAGGACCAGAATAGTTGGGTATGTTTATATTCAATTTGTTAATATTTTCCATGAGATTCTATTTTATCCTATTAATTTGTTGAATTGTGATGTTTTTTTTACAATAAAGCTGTCTATTTTAGGTACAACCTCTAGTAATTTTTTAATCTCTTTATAATTGCCGTTACAATGTAAAACTATATTACAGCCTGCCTCTATAGATTTAATAGCATTTTGTTTTAGACTAAATTTCAAAGCTTTCATTGAAAGATCGTCTGAAATTAAAATTCCTTTAAAACCAATATGCTTTCTTATTACATCGCTTATTACTATTTTAGATTGAGTGGCTACATTATGAGAATCGTAAGATGAATATTTAATATGAGCAGTCATTGCAAATAGAGATTTACAAGCTCTAAAAGGTTTAAAGTCAATTTTTATTAATTCTTTTTTTGGACTATTAACAATTGGTGTATAAAAATGACTATCGCTTCTAGCTAAGCCATGACCAGGGATATGCTTAATTACAGTAGCAATTTTATTTTTTTTAAAAAAATCTATGCAGTGAGATCCCAATTTTGAAACAATTTTATAATCTGATGAAAACGATCTACTTCCAATTATATCGTTAGTTTTTTTTCTTGCTACATCAAGTACTGGCACAGTATTGATATTTACGCCTAGGTCATTCAAAATAATACTCACCTTATCTATATAGTTTCTGTATTGTTCTAAGAAAGATTTTTTATCTTTTTTGTAGAGTGTCCCAAAATATTTTTGTGAAAACATTCCTAGATTGATTATTTTGTTTAGTCTTGATACTTTTCCACCCTCTTGATCAATTAAAATAGGGTAGTTTTGATTACCAAAAATATTCTTTATATTATAAATTAACGACTTTAATTGATAATAATTATTGATATTCCTTGAAAAAAGAATTATTCCCCAAGGTTTTTCACTTTTTAAGATAGAACTTTCCTCTCTACTTAATGCTTCCCCTTTTATACCAATAATTATAGCCTTTCGATTCATTTTTTATTTTCCTATCAATTTCCAAAATAAATTATATTTTTTATTTTTTTTATACATCTCAACATCATTAGTATATTCTATAATATTCTCCGTATCATTTTTTAATAATGGTAAATTTTTATATTTTTCTTTAATATTTTCTAAAAAAAAGGATCTATTTTTTCTCGTTTTTTGAATATTTAGATCAGAAAAATAGTAATTAGTTATTGATACAAAAAATGCACCAATAATAAATAAAAAAAAAATGTTCCTTAATTTTTTATACATTACATGCTTTTTGGTGTAGAAACTCCAAGTATATACATTCCATTTTCTATTACTAAGGCTAAAGCTTGAAGTATAACTAATCTAAAATTACTTTTTGATTTATTATTTAAGATAAATCTATACTCAGTATTGTCTTTTCCCATATTCCAGTATGAATGAAACAAAGTTACCAATTCATACAGATAAAAAGGTATTCTATGAGGTTCAAGTTTTTTTGATGAAATTTCAACACACTTGGGCCATTCAGATATTTTTTTTAGAATTTCAATTTCATGGTCATTTAAATGAATTTGTTTTTCATTAATTCTAATTTTACTTTTAAGATTTAATTTAAGTATTCTAAATACTGAATTAATTCTAGCGTATGCATATTGTACATAAAAAACTGGATTATCCTTTGATTTTTCTGTAACTTTTTTGAAGTCAAAATCTAACTCAACATCACTACTTCTGTTCAACATCATGAATCTAGCTGAATCTTTTCCCACTTCATGTATTAAATCTTCAACAGTAATATAATCACCTTTTCTTTTTGACATTTTAAAAGGCTCGCCATTTTTATATAATTTAACAAGCTGAGATACTTTACAAATTAATTCTGTTTTATTATTTGAAAGAGCTTTTGTTGCCGCAGAAATTCTTTTGATGTAACCGGCGTGATCTGCGCCAAGTATATTAATAAGTATATTATATTTTCTTGAAACTTTATAAGAGTGATAGGCTATATCGCTGGCAAAATAAGTCCAGCTTCCATCGTTTTTTTGTAAAGGTCTGTCAGCATCATCTCCAAATTCAGTGGACTTAAATAAAAGCTGGTTTCTTGACTTCCAATCTTCAGTAAATTCACCTTTGGGTGGGTGAAGTTTTCCTTTGTAGATAAAATTTTTTTTTTCAAGATTTTTAATAGTTTTTGAAACTATATTATTTTTTATTAATTTAGACTCATAAACAAAATTATTATGTTTAATCCCAAGAATATTTAAATTATTGGTGATTATTTTCATCGAAAACTTTAAAGAAAGTATAGATAATTTATTATAAATTTTTTCAACGTTATCAAAATTTTTAATAGATTTACTTTTAATTATTTTTTTAGCGATATCGATTATATATTCTCCCGGATATAAATTTGTATCATTTGGAAATGGTTTTTTATTTAGTAATTCTACACAACGATAATAGACTGAGTGGACAAAGTTTCTAATTTGATTTCCGTGATCATTTACATAATATTCTCTAGCAACTTTATTGCCATTAAATGTTAATAAATTGGAAATTACATCACCTAAAACAGCACCTCGACAATGACCAACATGTAACGGTCCAGTTGGGTTTGCAGAAACAAATTCTACATTGTATTTTTTTTTTGAAGACTTATTGATACCATATCTATTTTTCATTTTAATAATTTTCATCAAATAATCTACCCAGAAAGAATCATGAAAATAAATATTTAAGAAACCTGGTCCAGCAATTTCTATATTTTTAAATTCTTTAAATTTTATTAATAGTTGCTCCTTTAAAATTTTTGCTAATTCTTGTGGTGAAGTATTATTAATCTTTGCCATTACCATGGCAGCATTACAGGCAAAATCACCTTTTTGATTTTTTGGCGGTAATTCAATAGTTATATTTTTAATATTTTTAGTACTTTTTATTATATTTTTCTTTTCTAAAATTTTTAAAGTATTAAATATTTTTTTTTTATAATCTAAAAATAAGTTCATTTTATTTTTTGGTGTAAGTTAAAGGCAAAACGATCTGTCATTCCTGCTATAAAATCTGAGACAACTCTCTCCTTCTTTTCATTTTTAAATAACTCATTGTTGATATATTTTTTGGGATTTTTTATTAAATGTTTAAATAAATCATTTATTACTTTCTTTCCTCTGTTTGTATTATTTATAACTGTTTTATGATTATACATATTATTTTTCAAAAAATCCTTCATTTGCTTGTCAACAGCTTTAATTTTATCTGAAAAATGAACAAGTATACTATTCTGTTTATAAATATCATTTATCGATTGTGGATTAATTTTACTTAAATTATTTTGAGTTGTATTTATTACATCCGTCACCATTAAATTAATTAAATCCCTTACTATCTGGTTAATAATTATTTCCCTCCTAAAATTTTTTATATTCTTAATATGTTTATTTACTAAATCAGAAACAAATGGAATTTTACTAAATTTTTTAATTGTAAATAACCCGGCCCTTAATCCATCTTCCAAATCATGATTGTTGTAAGCTATATCGTCGGATATAGAAGCCACTTGAGCTTCCAATGAAGATTGTCTATTAAAAATCAACCTTTTATCAAAAAAATCTTTATTTAAAATTTTTTTATATAAAGATATATTTTTTATAGGACCGTTATGTTTTACTAAACCATCTAGTGTTTCAATAGTTAGATTTAAACCTGAAAATTTATAATATTTTTTTTCTATCACACTAACTATTCTTAAAGTTTGAATATTGTGATCGAAGCCACCATATTTACTCATGCAATCACTTAAAACTTTTTCTCCTGCATGTCCAAACGGTGTGTGTCCTAAATCGTGCGATAGACTTAAAGTTTCAGTTAGATCTTCATTTAATCCTAATGACCTCGCTAACGTTCTGGCTATTTGTGAAACCTCCATCGAGTGGGTAAGTCTTGTTCTGTAGTGGTCACCTTCTGTGTTAACAAAAACTTGGGTTTTGTGCTTAAGCCTTCTAAAGGATGAAGAGTGTATAATTCTATCTCTATCCCTTTGATATGGACTTCTAATTAAATTTTCAGGCTCGTTATGGATTCTTCCCTTACTATTATCCGACTTAATTGCGTAGGATTTCAGATGATTTTCAATATAATGTTTTTGCATAATTCAATTAAGAATATTATATTACAATAAAGTAGTTAAAAATGATCAAAGAAATAAATTTTAGTAAAAAAGCTGTGGAAAGAATAAACCAGCTTGTAGCAAAAAAACCATCCGGAACTTTTTTTAGAATTGCCGTAAAAGGTGGTGGTTGCTCTGGTTTTAAATATGATTTTACTTTTGATAGTAAAATCGACGACAACGATATAAAATATCAAAATATAGTTGTTGATAAATCTTCAATGGATATGTTGAAAGGTTCAGAAATTGACTTCAGCGAAGAACTGATAGGAAGTTCTTTTAAAATTACTAATCCTAAAACAAAATCTTCTTGTGGTTGTGGAATATCATTTTCGTTTTAATGAAAATAAGTTCTTGGAATGTGAATTCAGTAAGAGCTAGAATAAATAATATATTAGATTATCTTAAAATAAATAAACCTGACATTTTAATGATTCAGGAAATTAAGACTGAAGAAAAAAATTTTCCATTTAATGATTTTGAAAACATTGGTTATAAATCTTTTGTCTTTGGTCAAAAAAGTTATAATGGAGTTGCTTTTGTATCTAAAGTACCTATTAACAAAATTGATTTAAAATTTATTAATGACAAAAAAAAACAATCAAGAATTATAGCTGCTGACGTAAAGATTAAATCAAAAATTATTAAATTAATTAATGTGTATGTTCCAAATGGAAATCCTATTGGTACTGAAAAATATGAATACAAAAAAAATTGGTATAATTTTTTTATTAAAAAAATAAAAGAAGAATTAAATAGTAACGAAAATATTATTATAGGCGGTGATTTTAATGTTATTCCAAATGAAATAGATGTGTATGACTATAAAAAATATGAGAATGACGCACTATTTGTTTTAGAAATAAGAAAAAAATTTCGAGAACTAATTAATTTAGGATTTCATGATATTTATCGATACTTTTACCAAGATAAAAAAGAATACACTTTTTGGGATTATATGGCCGGTTCTTGGCAAAAAAATCATGGTATGCGTATTGACCACTTTCTAATTTCGAACAATCTCCTAAGTAATATTAAAAATGTAATAATAAATAAAAAACCAAGATCTAAAATTAAACCTTCCGATCATACCCCTGTTGAATTAGAAATTTTTTAGTTAACTCTTCCGTAAATATCTTTATATCTAACTATATCAGATTCTTTAAGAATTGAACCAATTTGAACTTCAGCTATTACTACAGGTTTATTAAAATGATTTTCAATTCTATGAATTGCTCCTTTTGGAATAATAACTGATTCATTTGGATTTTTATAAAATTTTCTTTTATTAATTGTTATTTTTGGTTTACCTGAGATAACTGTCCACCTTTCTGATCTATGGTAATGTTTTTGTAAACTAATAGATGATTTTGGATTAACAACAAGTTCCTTTAATAGAAAACCTTTTCCATGAAATAGATTAATATACTTGCCCCAAGGTCTATAAAAAGTATTTTTTTTAATGAATTTCTTTGATAAATTTTTTTTAATAAATCTCCATATTTCTTTCCAATTTCCTAAATCAGTGAGTGGTAAGTCTAATTTTATACCATTAATATCATTAGATTTTTCAAGTATTGCATAATCAAAGGATATTTCTGGAAGTTTTTGAAAAGCTGATTTATTTAAATAACAAACTTTATTATATAATTTAGATTTGTTAACAGCGGTATTACAATATTTAAATATATCATAACGGTATTTTATAAAATTTCTTATCAATGAATCCTTTCTGGCAAAAAACATGCCTGAATTCATGTAACCCTTTTTTTTTACAATTTCTCTTGCTTTGTTAATTTTCGGTTTCTCTATAAACTTACTTACTTTATTAATTTTATTTGAAATTTTTTTTGTAAGAAAATAACCATATTCAGATGATGGTATTTTAGGTTTTATACCAAATATAAAAACATTATTTTCATTTAAATATGTTTTGTGTGAATTAATCGATTTATTAAAATAATTCAGTCTTCCTATTAAATTATCTGATGAAAAGAAAATCATTGGTTGATGAAAAAAACCTTCATTTACTAATGCTGATGTTAATATGGCTGCAGCTGTATTTTTTTTAAAAGGTTCAAGAATAATTTGATATTTTCTAATTTTATGCTTTTTTAGAAATTTTTTTACTAAATTTAAATAAGATAAATTTGTAGTTATTATTGGATAATCAAATATTGGACTTTTAATTCTTTCAAGGGTTTTTCCAAATAAAGTCCATCCTCCCCAATCGATAAATTGTTTGGGCGTATTTTTTTTTGACTCAGGCCATAATCTCGTGCCTGCACCCCCACACAAAATAACAGGTTTTATTTTCATAATACTTTTTTATATGTCAGCGTAACATTTTTTTTCTTTAGATGCTCCAGGGTGAGTAACCGCACCTTTATATGCTGGCCCAACTGATTGAGAATATTTCCATAAAGTCCCTGTGCTATATTCAATTTTTTTAGGTTTCCATTTTCTTCTTCTCTTTGTTATCTCTTTTTTTGTTAAATGAACTTTTAAAAGTCCTTTTTCCGAATCTATTTCTACTATGTCCCCATTTTTAATTAAACCAATAGGTCCACCAACGGCGGCTTCGGGACCTACGTGTCCTATTGAAAATCCATGCGTTCCCCCTGAAAATCTTCCATCTGTGATTAACGCCACCTTCTCTCCAAGTCCTTGTCCGTATATAGCTCCTGTTGTAGATAACATCTCAGGCATTCCTGGGCTGCCTTTTGGACCTTCATATCTTATAACAATTACGTCGCCGGCTTTTATTTTTCTTTTAAGTACTGCATCTAAAGCAAATTTTTCACCATCAAAACATTTTGCTTTACCTTTAAATTTTTTTCTTTTCATTCCAGCAACTTTAACAATAGCTCCTTCTGGTGCTAAATTACCTTTTAAACCTACAAAACCACCACTTTTACTTAAAGGTTTAGAAGTTTTATAAATTATTTTTTGATTTGATGGAAAAACTACATTTTTGTGATTTTCACCGATTGTTTTACCTGAAACTGTCAAACAGTCTTCGTGTAAATATCCACCTTCTAATAAAGCTTTAATTAAAATAGGAACTCCTCCTATTTCATATAAATCTTTTGCAACATATTTGCCTCCTGGTTTTAAATCTGCAATATAAGGAGTTTTTTTTGAAATATTTGTTACATCTTCTAAAGTAAATTTAATTCCGGCTTCATTAGCTATAGCAGGTAAATGCAGAGCTGCATTTGTAGATCCACCGGAAGCCGCAACTACTACAGCAGCATTTTCTAAAGATTTTTTAGTTACAATATCTCTAGGTCTGATATTTTTTTGTATTAAATTCATTACAGCTTTACCGCTTAAAAAAGAAAATTTATCACGCGATTGATATACAGCGGGAGTGCCAGCAGAACCTGGTAGAGCTAGTCCTATTGCTTCAGAAACACAGGCCATAGTATTTGCTGTAAATTGTCCTCCACATGAACCTGCTGACGGGCAAGCAACGCTTTCTAACTTTAACAAATCCTTTTCTGTCATTTTTCCTGTTGAATATTTTCCGACTCCCTCAAAAACATCAACTATGGTTACATCCTTACCTTTGTAATTTCCTGGTAATATCGATCCACCATATACAAAAACTGAAGGTACATTTAATCTAAGCATAACCATCATAAGCCCTGGTAAAGATTTATCGCATCCAGCTAAACCTACAAGTGCATCGTAACAATGACCTCTCATCGTAAGCTCAACTGAATCTGCTATTACTTCTCTACTTACTAAAGAAGACTTCATTCCGGCATGACCCATAGCAATACCATCGGTTACCGTAATAGTTGTAAATTCTCTTGGGGTGCCTCCAGACTGTTTTACACCTTTCTTGGCAGATTGCGCTTGTCTTGAAAGAGTAATATTGCATGGAGCCGCTTCATTCCATGTAGTAGCAACACCAACAAAAGGTTTCTGTATATCTGAATTTTTTAACCCCATAGCATAATACATTGATCTGTGTGGGGCACTTTTAACACCCACAGATACATGTCTGCTTGGTAATTTTGACTTCTTAATTTTCATAATTAATTCTTAATACTATTTAAAATACTATTCAACTTTTTAAGTTCAACTTTATATGCTACTAAAGCTTTTTTTTCCTTATCTACAACAACTATGGGTGCATTTTTTAAAAAAGATTTGTTTTTCATTTTAGTATTAATTGTAACTATTTTTTGACCTAAAATTTTAACTTTTTCAGATATCTTAAGTCTTTGCTCATTCATATCTAAATTTTGATCAAAATAGAGTATAGTTGTTTCTCCTCCAACAACTATTTTTATCCCATTTTTGTCTAATTTTCTTAGGTGAATATTTGAAACTCTCCCTAATCTTTTAAATACATTGATATTATCAGTAATTATTTTTCTTTTTTCAGAGCTTAGCTCACCAGTGCAAATATCTATAAAAGACCCTGGTGATACATTTAAATCAACTTTTATTGATCTAATGCTTGATACAAGAGTAATTAACCATTCAATTTTATTATAACTTTTAACAAAACTAGATTCAGGTTTTATATCCCAATTTTTATACATAATTGATGTTTTATAAAAATCATAAAGTTTAAAATCGCGCCATACCCTTTCAGTAAAAAAAGGTATAAATGGATGTAATAAAACTAATATATTAGAAAGAACAAAACCTGAAAAGTTACGAGATTCTTCTATATATTTAGTATTTTTAGAATCAAAAGTAGGCTTCAAAAATTCAATGTACCAGTCACAATATGAATGCCATACAAATTGATAAATTATTCGAGCAGCTTCATCAAATCTAAAATTTGAAATATGTTTTTTTGCCTCTAGGCTAGTAGATGTAAGTTTGAAATATATCCATTTATTAACATCAAGATTAATTTTTTTAACATTTACTTTTTTATGAAGTTCACATTTATTAATCTTAGAAAATTTATTAGCATTCCAGATTTTATTTAAAAAATTTCTATAACCTTTTACTCTATCTTCAGATAATTTTACATCCCTGCCAGGAGCTGCCATTGAAACTAAAGTAAATCTTAAAGCATCTGCTCCATATTTTTTAATTATATCAAGTGGATCAATTATATTGCCTTTTGACTTTGACATTTTTTGCCCTTTTTCATCTCTAACAAGAGCGTGTACATAAACTTTTGAAAAAGGTTCTTTTTTAATTAAATGATTTCCCATCATCATCATTCTAGCGACCCAAAAGAAAATAATATCAAATCCAGTTACCAGTACTGATGTAGGATAAAATCTTTTTAACTCATAAGTTTTATTTGGCCAACCTAAAGTAGCAAACGGCCATAAAGCAGATGAAAACCATGTATCAAGAACATCTTCGTCTCTTCTCAACTCCACATCTTTTTTATAAAATTTTTTAGCAATAATTTTTGCTTCAGCTTCATTATCAGCTACAAAAATTTTTTTATCTTTTGAATACCACGCTGGTATTCTGTGCCCCCACCACAACTGTCTTGATATGCACCAAGGTTGTATATTGTTCATCCATTGAAAATATGTCTTGGACCAGTTATCAGGAAAAAAATTAGTTTTCTTTTTTTTAACAACTTGAATTGCTTTTCTAGATAAAAACTTTGCATCAGCAAACCACTGCTCTGTCATTAAAGGTTCTATTATAGAATTTGAACGATCGCCATATGGAACAGAATTTTTAATATTTTCAATTTTTTCTAATAAACCCAATTCTTTAAGGATTGAAATAATTTTTTTTCTTGCATCAAAACGATCCATTCCTACAAATTTTTCTGGGACATGATTATTTAATTTACCATTTTTTTCAAAAATATTTATAAATTCAAGTTTATGCCTTTTTCCAATTTCAAAATCATTAAAATCATGTGCGGGAGTAACTTTAAGTGCTCCTGATCCTTGTTCTATATCAACGTACTTATCAGAAATTATTTTTACTTTTCTCTCCGCTATTGGAACTATTATTTTTTTACCTATGTATTTTTTATATTTTTTATCATTTGGATTTACAGCTACAGCTGTGTCACCCAACATAGTTTCTGGTCTGGTAGTTGCTATTGTAATAAACTGATTTTCAGCATCAAGTTTGTACTTTATGTAATACAAATTTGATTGAACTTCTTTTTGTTCAACTTCTAAATCAGATATTGCTGTTTCTAATTTTGTATCCCAATTAACTAGCTTAGTATCTTTATAAATTATTTTTTCATTATAAAGTTTAACAAAAGTTTTTATTACAGCTTCGGATAATTCTTTATCCATAGTAAATCTATTGCGTGTCCAATCACATGAACATCCCAGTTTTTTAAGCTGATTTATAATTTGGTCGCCCGATTCTTTTTTCCATTTCCATACCTCTTCTATAAATTTGTCTCTTCCTAATTGATCTTTTTTAATTCCTTTTTCTAATAATTTTTTTTCAACAACAGCCTGAGTAGCTATACCAGCATGATCTGTGCCTGGTTGCCATAAAGTTTCATACCCATTCATTCGATAAAAACGAACTAATAAATCTTGCAATGAGTTGTTTAATGCATGACCCATATGCAAACTGCCTGTTACATTTGGTGGAGGAATAACTATAGAAAAGTGCCTTTTTCTATTTTTTTTGGGTTTAAATAATTTATTTTTCTCCCAATACTCATATATTTCTTTTTCTATATCAATATGGTTGTAATTTGAATTTTGCATTTTATCTAAACATATAATAA
>CEUZ01053508.1_pt1 | contig 18643 bp, 18 predicted proteins | sample 361511 | NCBI WGS metagenome assembly CEUZ01 (sample SAMEA2622822, study PRJEB7988) | marine metagenome | biome: marine biome (ENVO:00000447); feature: surface water layer (ENVO:00002042); material: "saline water (ENVO:00002010), including plankton (ENVO:xxxxxxxx)" | depth 5 m
GCCCTCTGTCATCGTTGGTGATAGTGCTGGCATTAATATTTTATTAGTCATATTTTTTATGCGTATACATCCATATAAAGTTCTGATTTTTTTGGCTTTGGGCTTTTTTCTGCAAATTCTGCTGCTTGTTTTATTTCTCGTAAAATATTATTTTCAATTTTAGTAATTTCATTTTTTGAAATAATTTTATTTTTTAAAATAAATTTTTTTAATTTTTCAATAGGATCTTTTGTTTTATACTGATCTAATTCTTTTTTTGTTCTATATTGAGCCGGATCTGACATAGAATGACCTTTAAATCTGTAAGTTTGCATTTCAAGTATGTATGGTCCTTTTCCGCTTCTAACATAATTTCCAGCTTTAATTGATGCTTCTCTAACTTTTAAAACATCCATACCATCAACAACTGAGCCAGGTATTCCAAATGGTTCTCCTCTTTTAAATAAGTTTTTACCTGCAGATGATTTAGAAGTTGATGTCCCCATTCCATATTGATTATTTTCAATTATATATAAAACTGGTAATTTCCATAGTGCTGCCATATTAAAAGATTCAAAAACTTGACCATTATTCATAGCACCATCGCCAATATATGTTCTGCATATAAATTTATCTTTTTTATATTTATGAGCAAATGCAATTCCAGTACCAACTGGAGCTTGTGCCCCAACTATTCCATGACCACCATAAAATGAATTTGATTTAGAAAACATATGCATAGACCCACCCTTACCTTTTGAATATCCATCTATTCTACCAGTTAATTCTGCCATAATTTTTTTGGGTTCCAATCCTCTTGCTATCATATGACCATGATCCCTATAAGTTGTAACAACACTATCTTTAGAATTGATAGACATTAATACACCGACAACAACTGCTTCTTGACCTATATATAAATGGCAAAAACCACCAATTAATCCTCTACCATATAATTGAGAGGCTCTTTCTTCAAAACGCCTTATAGTCAACATAGTTGAATACATTGTAATATAATCTTTTTTTGATATTTTTTTATTCATATTTAATAATATATTATTTAGTCAATTATCAGAAAAAACAATTATAATTTCATTTTTTCTTAGCGTACCATTATTGTTTCTAGTAATTTCATCTAAATAGTCAAGATCTAAAGTATTAGGACTAAGTTTTTGTATATTGTTTGTTATATATTGATTCTGATCGTTAATATTTGAATAAGTCATTTTTTTTTCAAGCAAATCATTTTTTAATTTATAATAATTTAACATACCTCTATCACCTAAAAATAAAAAGTAGGTTAAATAAAGTAATATAGAAAAGCTAATAAATAAAAAACAAAAATTATAAAATTTGTTTTTAAATTGTAGAGATTTATTCATTATAATTTATATAAATTAAATTGATCAGATTTTGAATTTTAAAATATCTTTACCCGCATATTTTGCCTTAATTCCTAAATTTTCTTCGATTCTTAAGAGTTGATTATATTTTGATAATCTTTCAGATCTAGATAAAGAGCCAGTTTTAATTTGACCTGAATTCGTTGCCACTGCTAGATCGGCAATAGTTGTATCTTCAGTTTCACCTGATCTATGAGAAATTATATTTGAATAATTATTTTTTTGAGAATATTCTATTACTTCCATTGTTTCAGTTAAAGTTCCTATCTGATTTACTTTAATCAATATTGAATTAGATATTTTTTGTTTTATACCTTTTTTAAGTCTTTCCATATTAGTTACAAATAAATCATCTCCAACAAGTTGTATTTTAGATCCCAAGGAATCTGTAATAATTTTCCAACCTTCCCAATCATCTTCAGACATTCCATCCTCTATTGAAAATATTGGATATTGACGACATAAATCAGATAGATAATTACACATTTGATCGTTATTGAGTTTTTTATTTTCTCCATTTAAATTATATAAGCCATCAGAAAAAAATTCAGTAGATGCAACGTCTAATGCTAAAAAAAAATCCTTACCTGCTATAAAATTTGATTTTGTAATTGATTCTAATATTAATTCGATTGCTTCATTTGATGATTTAATTGAAGGTGCAAAACCTCCCTCATCTCCAACATTTGAGCTCAACCCTCTTTTTTTTAATATGGATTTTAAAGTGAAAAAAACCTCACAACTAATTTGTATAGCTTCTTTAAATGAAGTGACATTTGTTGGAGCAATCATAAATTCTTGTATATCAATGTTATTATCAGCATGAGATCCTCCATTAATAATATTAATTAATGGTACAGGAAGAATATAAGGATCATTGCTGCGACCTAAATATTCATATAAATAATTATCCATACTATTGGCTCCAGCCTTTGCACAAGCAAGACTGACAGATAATATCGTGTTAGATCCCAGGTTTGATTTATTGTTTGTACCATCAAGATCAATTAACATCCGATCTATCTCTTTTTGTTTAATAATTTCTACACCATTTAAACTTTTAGAAATTAAATTATTTATTTTTTTAACTGATTCTGAGACACCTTTTCCAAAAAATCTTTTATTATCATTATCTCTAATTTCAACAGCTTCGTGTTTGCCCTTAGATTTACCGCAAGGTACACTTGCTCTGCCAAAAGAATTATTATCTAATATAACATCACATTCAACAGTTGGTTCGCCTCTGCTATCAATTATTTCTCTTGCTTTAATTTCTTTTATACAAGGCATATAGTTCTATAATTTTGCAACTTCATCAAATCTAATAAGTTTTTTTAATAGATCATCTAGCTGATCTATTGGTAACATGTTTGGACCATCACTAGGTGCATTATTAGGATCATTATGTGTTTCAATAAAAATTCCAGCTATGCCGACAGCAACTGCAGCTTTTGATAGAGTGGGTATAAATTCTCTTTTACCACCACTACTATTACCTTGACCACCAGGTTCTTGAACTGAATGAGTAGCATCAAAAATTACTGGGTATGAAGATTTTTTCATTATTTCAAGAGATCTAAAATCATTAACCAAATTGTTATATCCAAATGTATATCCTCTTTCTGTTAATAATATATTTGAATTTCCTGTAGATGAAACTTTTTCAATAATTTGTAAAATTTCATAAGGTGATAAAAATTGACCTTTTTTAATATTTATAATTTTATCTGTTTTAGCAGCAGATACCAACAAATCTGTTTGTCTACATAAAAAAGCTGGGATTTGAAGTATATCTACAACATGTGATATTTCAGAACATTGATTATCATTGTGAACATCAGTTAGTATGGGACAATTATATGTTTTTTTTATGTCTTCAAATATTTTTAATGCTTTATCTAATCCCATACCTCTAGAACTGTTAATACTGGTTCTATTGGCCTTATCAAAACTTGTTTTATAAATAAAATTAATTTTATTTCTTGATGCAACTTCTTTAATCTTTTCTACCATCATAAAAGCATGATCCTTACTTTCTAAAACACAAGGTCCAGCGATAAGTGTTAGTGGCTGATTATTGCCTATAAAAAAATTATTAACTTTTATTTTTTTCATTAATTATTAGCCCTTTTATCAATACACGCTTTTATAAAAGAAATAAATATCGGATGAGGTTTTAATGGCCTGGATTTTAATTCTGGATGAAATTGAACGCCTAAAAACCAAGGATGGTCATTAATTTCAAAGATTTCAGGTAGTTTATTATCAGGAGACATTCCAGAAAAAATATATCCATTTTTTTGATATTTTTTTAAATATTTTTTGTTAACTTCATATCTGTGACGATGTCTTTCATAAATCTTATTTTTTAAATATATTGAATGAGCTAAAGTATTTTTTTTAATTATACAAGGATATGATCCTAATCTCATTGTGCCTCCCTTCTCACTAGCTATATTTCTTTTTTCTATTTTTTTTCCTTTAGACCACTCTGTCATTAAACCAATAACAGGATTTTTTGGATTATTAAATTCAGAAGAATGACAACTTTTAAGTTTGAGAATATTTCTTCCTATGTCAACAATAGCCATCTGCATTCCAAGACAAATACCTAGGAAGGGAATATTATTTTTTCTTGCATGCTTAGAACTTTTAATTTTACCTTCTATACCTCTTTCACCAAATCCGCCTGGAACTAATATTCCATCTACTTTATTTATAATTTTGCTATTTTTCTCATTATTAAATTTTTCTGCATTAACCCAAATAATGTTAACTTTAACATTATTAGAAACGCCCCCATGATATAATGCTTCTACTAATGATTTATAACTATCTTCAAGATTTGTATATTTACCTACTATAGCTATTGTAACATGATTCTTTAAATTTTTTATTGTATTTACAAGTTTGTTCCATTTGCTCCAATTTATATTTTTATTACTTATTTTTTTATTCTTAATATTAAAATATTTTAGAATCTCATTATCTAAGCCTACTTTATGATACTGAGAAGGTACTTCATAAATATTTTTGGCGTCTAAAGCAGGAAATACTCTATTTTCTTTAACATTACAAAATAAAGCAATTTTTTTGATTAAATCATTATTAATCTTTCTATCAGCTCTGCATAACAACATATCAGGCTGTATTCCTGCATTTAATAATTCTTTAACTGAATGTTGAGTAGGTTTAGTTTTTAATTCCTGAGCTGCGTTAAGCCATGGTATATGCGTAACATGTAAAATTGCGGATGAAATTCTTGCACTATCATTTCTTAATTGTCTAATTGCTTCCAAAAAAGGTAATGATTCTATATCACCAACAGTTCCCCCAATTTCACATAAAATAAAATCTTCATTATTCAAATCACTTAAAATAAAATTTTTTATCTCGTCTGTAACGTGGGGAATTACTTGTATTGTAGCTCCTAGATAATCGCCCTTTCTCTCTTTTTTTAATACATTTGAATAAATTTTACCTGTTGAAATACTATCAGTTTTTTTACTGTTAACGTTTGTAAATCTTTCATAATGTCCAAGATCCAAATCAGTTTCTGCGCCATCATCTGTAACAAAAACTTCTCCATGCTGATATGGGCTCATTGTTCCCGGATCAACATTTAAATACGGGTCCAATTTTCTTAATCTTACTTTAAATCCTTTTAATTGAAGTATTGAGGCTAAAGATGCAGTAGCTAAACCCTTGCCAAGTGATGATGAAACACCTCCCGTAATAAATATAAAATGCATTACGGAATACCCTGATACATAATTATATTCTATTAAACAAGAATTAATCTTAATATTTAGGATTTAATTTCAGTCTGGGATGCTTGGTTCTTCAATTATATTGGTTTCTGAGTTATCTTTTTCTAATACATTAAGGGATTCAAGGATTTTTTTTTCATTTTTTGAGGCAGCAACAACTGTCAATATTATGCTCATTATCATAAAAATAGTGGCTACTAAAGCTGTGGCTCTAGATAATAAATTGGCTGAACCTCTTGCTGTCATAAGTCCTCCCAAGTTTGATCCTCCAAAACCTAAACCTTCATTATCGCTGTGCTGTAATAAAACAAGAATGATTAACAAAATTGCTACTATTACTTCGATTATAATTAAAACTGTCATTATTTTTAGCTTATATTAAAGTTATTGATTTTCGCAAGTTAATTTGTTTAAAAATTAATAATTTGACCAAAATCAGCAATAATTAATGAGGATCCACCTACTAATGCTCCATCTATTGAAGATTGAGATAGTAAATGTCTAGAGTTGATAGGTTTGACAGATCCTCCATATATTATTTTAAAATTATTATCTTTTTTATATTTTGTATCTAGAATTTTTTTAATGAAGGTATTAATTTTAATGATTTCATCTATTGATGGTATCGTACCAGTTCCTATTGCCCAAACAGGTTCATAAGCAATAATAGTGTTATTCGCATTACATAAAGAGCACAATGAATCATTAATTTGTTTTTCTAAAATATTTAAAGTTTTGTTATTTCTTTTTTCTGACTCTGTTTCTCCTACACATACTATAGTTGATAAATTATTTTTAATAGCATCTTTTACTTTATTAGATATTATTTCATTAGTTTCATTAAATAAAATACGTCTTTCAGAATGTCCTAATATTACAAATTTACATCCTATATCTTTTAGAATTGAAGCACTAATGTTTCCAGTCATAGATAAAGAATCATTAATTGAACAATCTTGCGCACCAATAAATACATTTTTATTTAAAGACGCTTCAATAAGACGTGTTAAATAGGGAAATGGTGGGCAAAGTATGATAGCTATATCTTTTTTAATATTATTGTTTTTTGAGGAGAAATATCTTTTAAATTCATCAATCATTGTCATTGATCCATTCATTTTCCAATTTGCTGATATAATTTTCTTATAATTTGTTATTTTCATGTTTTTTTATGTAATTATATTTTCTTTATATTGCCCTTTGATATAGAAGCAAATAAAAATAAAATTATGTTAAATAATATAAGAAAATCAAAGATTGGAATCGTACTAGCAATAGTATTTGGAATTAGTTTATTTCTTATCAAAGGAGGAAATAAATACTCTGGAATATTTGGAGTTGGTGCAAATGATGTGGCAGCAGTTGGAAATGTTAATATTTCAGATGTCCAATTTTTAAGAGCTTTCGATTTAACTAAATCAAAATTTGAAGAAATTTTAAATTCTAATTTAACCTATGAAGAAGCAAAATCTTTAAATCTTGATAAACAGGCATTAAGTTTTTTAATAAGAGAAGCTATATTCATGAATGAATTTGAAAAATTAAGAATTTTTCTTGATAAAATTATTATTGCAAAAATATCAAAAAATTATGTACCATTTTTATATGATGAGAATAATAATTTAATAAAAGAAAATTTAGAGAATTATTTATATAATCAAAATCTAAATTTAGAAGATTTTGTTAATATTATAACCTATCAAGGACTTAAAGAAATTTATGATAATGCTCTAATAAAAAATATTTCATATCCAAATAATATCTCAAAAATTATTACAAAATACAATGATCATGAAAGAAAGATAAATTATTTAATTATACCAGATAATAAAGTAGAAATTTTAATAGAAGAAGATGAAAAATTAATTAAAGAATATTATGAAGAAAATATTAATTTATTTTCTGAAAATGAAAAAAGATCAATTGAATATATAAACTTAGAACCTAATAATTTTATTGAAATGTTTGAAATAAGTAATGATGAATTAGAAAATTATTATAAAAAAAATATAAATTTATTTACAGAAAAAGAAAAAAGAAGTTTTATTCAATTAAATTTTCAGGATAAAGAAACAGCTGAAGATTATTTAAGTAAATTTAAATTAATTGAAGATAATGATGAAATTATAAAAATATTAGAAAATGATGGAATTAATTTTAATGAATATAATCTATTAAATGAAGATGAAATTTTAGAAGAAATATCTTCTATAGCTTTTAATTTAAAATTAAATAAAGTATCTAAAATTATAGAAGGGCCTTTAGCATATCATATTATAATTGTTAAAGATATTTTACCAAAAGAAATTACTAGTTATGAAAGTTCGAAAGATAAAATATTAAAACAAATCCAAAATTATTATTCAATCGAATATATTCAAGATTTAATAGAAAATATTGATAACGACATTTTAAATAATTTTACTTTAAATGAAATTTCCAAAAAATATAATTTGAATATTAATAAATTTATAAAAGTTGAAAATAGATATAATTCGAAAAATACTAATGATTTGATAATTCAAGAGGCATTTAATGAAGAAAAAAATATAACAAGTGATATATTTAATGGAATTAATGAAGGCTCATATTTTATATTTTCAGTTTTAGAAATTTATGAAAAAAAACCAAAGATATATAATGCTATAAAAAATGAAGTAATTGAAAAATGGAAACAAAAAAATGTTACTAAAAAATTAGAAGAATTTTCTAAAAATTTATTAAATGATACTGATGATAAATTACTAGATAAATTATCAAAAAAATATTCATCAAATATAATTCAAGAAACTATTAATCTTAAAAACAAAAATTTACCAAGAGAATTTATTGAAGGATTATTTAATATTGATCCAGGAAACTATTTTGAATTATTCAAAAATGATAATATTTATTTAGGATATGTAGATTCAATTTATTTTAATGAGAACAATAACTCAATAAATATTAAAAATGATTTAAATCAAACAATTGTATCAGAATTAGAAAATGAAATATTGAATAATATCTCTCAAAATATAGAAATAATAACTAATGATAATCTTTTAAACACTTTAACAATCAATAGGTAAAATGTATGATATAAAATATAATGATTTTTCAAAAATATATAATAAAAAGAAAAATCAAATATTATCAAAAACATTAATTGCTGATTTAGAAACTCCAATATCCGCTTTATTAAAATTATCTCCAAATCAAAAATATACTTTTTTATTAGAATCAGTTGAAGGTGGTGATCAAAGAGGAAGATTTTCACTTTTAGGATTTGATCCAGATGTAATTTGGGAATGCAAAAAGAATAAAGTAAATATTTATGGTGAGAATAAAAAATTTATTTCTAATCTAAATTTAAGAACTGACCCTATACAATCATTAAGAGAACTATTAAATAAATCTATAATAAAAAGAGATAAAAAATTACCTCCATTTCCTATTTTAGTAGGGTACATGGGATACCCAATGATAAAATATATGGAAAAAATTAATTTAAAAAATAAAGATAATATTAAAATACCAGATTCAATTTTTATAAGACCAAAAATTGCAGCAGTTTTTGATAATATCAAAGATACAATTACTGTAATGAAACCCCTATATTATGATAAAAAAATATCATGTGATAAAGCTTATAAAAATTCAATAAAAGAAATAGAAAAAATTATAAAAAAATTAATATCAGATCTACCAACAAAAACAAAAATAAACCTAAAAAATAAAAAATTAAATCCAAAATCAAATATTAAAAAAAACGATTATTTTAAAATGATAAATAAAGCAAAAAAGTATATTGAAAAAGGAGATATTTTTCAGGTTGTAACTTCACAACGTTTTACAACTAAATACAATTTACCTTCAACATATTTATATAGATCTTTAAGAAGATTGAACCCCTCCCCTTTTTTAGTAAATCTTAACTTCAATGGTATTGATTTAGTTGCTTCTAGTCCTGAAATATTGGTAAGAGTAAGAAATAATAAAGTTACAATTAGACCAATAGCAGGAACAAGACCAAGAGGTGTAAACTCTAAAGAAGATAAGATTTTAGAAAAAGACCTATTAAATGATAAAAAAGAAATAGCAGAACACCTAATGTTGCTAGATTTAGGCAGAAATGATGTTGGTAAAGTTTCAAAAATAGGCTCAGTTAAAGTCACTGAAAAAATGAATATAGAATATTATTCTCATGTAATGCATATAGTATCAAATGTTCAAGGAATTCTTGAAAAAAAGTATGATTCGATAGATGCTTTAATATCAGGTTTTCCTGCTGGCACGGTTTCGGGTGCACCAAAAATAAGAGCGATGGAAATTATTGAAGAATTAGAGCCAACAAATAGATCATTTTATGGAGGAGCAATAGGATATTTTGATTCAAACGGACAAATGGATACTTGTATTGCATTAAGAACAGCTTTAATAAAAGATAATAAGTTAATTGTACAAGCTGGTGGAGGAATTGTTTACGATAGTAATCCAAAAAATGAATACTTTGAAACAATAAATAAAGCTAAGGTAATTCTAAAAGCTGCTGAAGAATCTTATGAGTTGTATGATAAAAAATGATTTTACTAATTGATAATTATGACAGTTTTACTTTTAATATTTATCATTATGTTTCAGAATTAAATAAAAAAATTTCTGTATATAGAAATGATAAAATTACAATTCACGAAATATTAAAAATACAACCTGAGGCAATTATAATTTCACCAGGACCTGGCATACCAGATAAAGCAGGTATTTGTATAAATTTAGTAAAAGAAGTTTATAAAAAAATTCCGATACTAGGAATTTGTTTAGGACATCAAACAATTGGTCAAGCTTTTGGAGGTAATATAATAACTGCTCCTGAGATTATGCATGGAAAAAAATCAAAAATATTACATAATAATCACAAGATATTTAAAGGAATCAATGAATCTTTTTATGCCACTAGATACCATTCTCTAATAATAGATAGTAATAAATTTCCAAATGAATTAAATATTATAGCAAATACTTCAGATAAAATAATTATGGGTGTAGAGCATATAAAATATAAAATTTTTGGACTTCAATTTCATCCAGAAAGTATAGGCACCCAAAAAGGAAAAACAATATTTAAGAACTTTATAAATATAATCAATGAATAAAATTATAGATATAATTAATAAATTATATAAATTAGAAGATTTAACAATAAATGAATCAAAATTTATTTTCAATGAAATTTTAAGTGGGAATATTTCTGATATTTATATTTCTTCATTCTTAACAGCTTTGAAAATTAAAGGGGAATCATTTAATGAGATACTAGGAGCCACAGAAATTATGAGAGAGAAATCAAAAAAAATTTTATCTCCAATAAAAACTGTAGATACATGTGGGACAGGTGGTGATATGAAAGGAACATTAAATATTTCAACTGCATCAGCATTAGTTGCTGCCTGTGCAGGAGCAAATATTGCAAAACATGGAAATAGATCAGTTAGTTCAAACTCAGGTTCAGCGGATGTTCTTGAAAAATTAAATATTAATATTGATTTAAAAATTTCTAAAGCAGAACAATGTTTAAAAGAGAATAAATTCTGTTTTATGTTTGCTCCAAATTTTCATAATGCAATGAAATTTGTAGGCCCTGTAAGAAAAGAGCTATCTACTAGAACAATATTTAACCTATTAGGACCTCTTTTAAACCCAGCTAATGCAAAAAGACAGATTCTAGGGGTTTATGATAAAAAATGGAATAGTATTCATTCTGAAGTTTTAAAACATCTTGGATCTGAACATGTGTTAGTTGTTAGTGGCTTTGATGGATTAGATGAAATTTCATTATCAAGTAGTACATATATATCAGAATTAAAGGATAATAAAATTATAGATTATGTATTTAATCCAAAAGATATAGGATATTCTTTAATAAAAATTGATGAAATTATGGGTGGTGATGCTGATTATAATGCAAAAGAAATAATTAATATGTTAAATGGAAAAAATCTTTCTTTTCAAAAAATAGTTGAGATTAATGCAGGAGCAGCAATATACGTTTCAGGAATAGCAAATAATATTAAGGAAGGTGCTCTAATTGCCAATAAAATTATTACAGAAAATAAAGTAATGAACTATATTGAAAAATTAACGAAATATTAATCAAAAAGATATGAATCTATTAAATACAATATGTGAAAATAAAAAAAAAGAAATTCAAAAAAATAAAAAAAAATACTCAATTGATACATTAGAAAAATTAATAAAAAACAATAAAAATAGAGGATTTCAAGAACTAATTTTAAAAAAAAATAAATTAAAAAAAAATAATATAATTGGTGAGATAAAACAATCGAGCCCAAGTGCCGGGAAAATAATTAAAAATTATAAACCAGAAGAAATAGTAAAAAAATACGAATTATCGGGAATAGATGCTATTTCAATATTAACTGATAAAGATTTTTTTAATGGAAAATTAGAAGATTTAAGTTTAATAAATAAAAATACAAAACTACCTATTTTAAGAAAAGATTTTATAATAGATCCATATCAAGTTTTACAGAGTAAGTTCTATAAAGCAGATGCAATATTATTAATTATGTCCATACTGTCTTTTTCTCAAGCAAAAGAAATAATTGATGTTGCTAGAAATTATAATATTGATTGTTTAATTGAAATACATAAAGAATCTGAAATCGAATCTGCATTGAAACTTGATCAACTGATGATTGGAATAAATAATAGAAACCTTGATAATTTAGATGTAAATACTAATAATACAATAAATATATGTAATAAAATTCCAAAAAATTTTACTATAATTGCTGAAAGTGGCATAAGAAATAAAGAAGACATTATTAAATATAATAAAAATGGAATTTATAATTTTTTAATTGGCGAAAGTTTATTAAAATCAAATAATTTAATTGATAAAATCAAAGAATTAAAATGAAAAAAAAATCATTCACACATTTAAATAAAAAAAATAGTCCAAAAATTGTAGATATTTCTAAGAAAAAAAATACTAAAAGATTTGCAACTGCTCAAGGTATTATCAAATTTAATAAGAGTGCTTTCAATCAAATAAATAAATTTAAAACAAAAAAAGGTGAAATAATAAATATCGCAATATTATCTGGTATTATTGGGTCTAAGAAAACTTCTGAGTTAATTCCACTGTGTCATAATATTCCTATAGAAAACACAAAAATTGATATAATTAGCATTCCAAAACAAAACTCACTAAAAATTATATGTGATGTCAAAACTGATGCAAAAACAGGTGTTGAAATGGAGGCTTTAGTTGGAGCTTCAATAGCATGTTTAACAATCTATGACATGTGCAAAAGTATTGATAAATCAATAATAATCAAGGAAATAAAGCTTATGAAAAAAAAAGGTGGGAAAAGTGGGGATTATTTAAGATTAAAATAAAATTTTGAAAATTATTTAATTTTTTTATTGAAACATACATCGAACTAAAGTAGAACATATCATGAATATGTTAACCAAAAAGCAAAAAGAATTATACGATTTTCTTAAAGATTACATAAAAAAATCGGGTATTTCACCTTCTTTCGAAGAGATGAAAACTGCATTAAATTTGAAGTCAAAATCAGGAATACATACCCTTATTACAAATTTAGAGCAAAGAGGCTTTATAAAAAGGTTAAAACACAAGGCAAGGGCAATGCAAATATTAAAAAATCCTCAAGATATGAATTCTACAAATGAAAATAATATAAATAATTCAATGAATATTCCCATTTTAGGATCAATATCTGCTGGTAATCCTATAGAAGCGATAAGCCAAGAAAATGATAATATTTCTGTACCAAATGATATGCTTTCCAACAACTATAAATATTTTGCTCTAAATGTAAGAGGTGATTCAATGATAGATGAAGGAATTTATAACGGCGACATTGCTATTATTAAGCATAGTAAAACTATAAATAATGGAAAAATTGCCGCTATTTTAATAAAAGGTGAAGAAATAACAATTAAAAAAATTAAGATAGATAATTCATTTGCAACACTTATACCGGCAAACCCGTCATATAATGAGATGAAATACCCTTTAGATCAAATAGAAATTCAAGGTGAGCTTTCTGGATTATTAAGAAAATATAATTAAAAATTTTCACTTTATTTATTCTGAATTTATAGCTATTTATCATTAACTATGTCATCTGTTGTAACAAGATTTGCTCCTTCACCAACAGGGTTTTTACATATTGGCGGAGTTAGAACAGCACTATTCAATTATTTATTTACTCAAAATTCTAAAAAAAAAGGAAATGATTCTAAATTTCTATTAAGAATAGAAGATACTGATCAAAAAAGATATTCTTTAGAATATGAAGAATCAATAATTAATGGTCTTAAATGGCTCGGAATAAATTGGGATGGTAAAATATTTAAACAATCTAATAATATTGATTTGCATATAAAAATTGCTAATGAATTATTAGAAAAAGGTAATGCTTTTAAATGCGTTTGCACAAAAGATCAGTTAGAAAAAGTTAGAAAAGAAAATTTAAAAAAAGGCTTAAGTATAAAAAGATTATGCACAAAGTGTGAAGATGATAAAGTAATCCAATCTGCTACAAGCGATTTTTGCATACGAATAAAAATACCAAAAAAAGGATTAACAGAAATTAACGATTTAGTTCAAGGTAATGTAAAAGTATTAAATAGTGAAATAGATAATTATGTTTTAATTAGATCAGATAAAACACCTACTTATATGCTTTCTGTGGTTGTCGATGATATTAATATGGGGATTACTAATATTATAAGAGGTGATGATCATTTAAATAATGCCTTTAGACAATATCATTTATATAAAAATATTGGTTGCGAGATTCCAGAATTTACTCATATACCTCTCATTTTTGGTATTGATGGCAAAAAATTATCAAAAAGACATGGAGCTACAGATATAAATGAATTTAAATATAGTGGCTATTTAGATACTTCTATATTAAATTATTTGATGCAACTAGGTATTAATATTAATAATAATAAATATCTTAATATTCAAGAAGCTATCAATGAATTTAAAATTAATTCAATTCTTAAGGCACCAAGTAGATTTGATTATAAAAAACTTAATTCAATTAATTCTCATTATTTATCTGAATTAAAAAATGATTCTATAATTAATTATCTTAAAAAAAATTATAATTTCTCTATTGTTAAAAATGATAATATGATGATAGAAAAAATTTTAAATGTTTATAAAAAAAGATGTTCAACATTATTTGAAATATATGATCAAATGAATATTTATACAAATTTAAACTATATGAAAAAAATAAAAATAAATATTAGTTTAAATTCAAAAGATTTGGTTAAAAAACTTTATAATATAATTAAAAATGAGGAAAATTGGTCAAAAGATGATATAGAAATTATCATGAAAGATTTTATTAAAAATAATAAAATCAAATATTTTGAAATAGGGAAACCGTTGAGATTAATCTTAACTGGCAAAGAAGACGCTCCTTCTATTGCAGATATTTTTGATATAATGGGAAAAGATAATACATTAAAAAGAATAAATAATTTTTTAATACAATTTTGACAATTTTTTTGGTACATACATTTGAAGATGACAAATAAAGAAAAAGAAAAAATTATGAAAAAAAAATACACTTTATTTGATAATGAAAGTGGAAATTCTTTTGAATTACCTATTATAAGAGGAACTACTGGCCCTGATGTTATAGACATAAGAAATCTTTATAAAGAGACTGGACTATTTACATATGATCCAGGTTTCACATCTACAGCTTCATGCGAATCAAAAATTACCTATATTGATGGAGAACAAGGGATTCTAAGACATAGAGGTTATGATATAAAAGAACTTGCTGAAAAAAGTGACTTTATGGAAGTCTGTTACATTTTACTTCATGGGGAATTACCTTCATCTGAAGATAAAGAAAAATTTAAGGATGCGATAAATCGTCATACAATGATTAATGAACAATTAATGTATTTATATAGAGGATTTAAAAGAGCAGCACACCCAATGGCTATCATGGTTGGAGTAGTAGGTGCCTTATCAGCCTTTTATCATGATAGCACCGATATTAACGATCCAAATCAAAGAATGATTGCATCACATAGGCTTATAGCAAAAATGCCCACAATTGGAGCAATGGCCTATAAATATTCAATCGGACAACCATATGTTTACCCAAAAAATGACTTATCTTATTCTGAAAATTTTCTTCATATGATGTTCTCAGTTCCAAGTGAAAATTATAAAATTAATAAAGTTTTTTCTAAAACTTTAGACAAATTCTTTATATTACATGCTGATCATGAACAAAATGCCTCAACTTCAACTGTGAGATTAGCAGGTTCATCAAATGCAAATCCTTTTGCATGTATAGCCGCAGGAATTGCCTCACTATGGGGACCAGCACATGGTGGTGCCAATGAAGCTGTCATTAATATGCTTACTACTATTGGTAGCAAAGATAAAATTAATGAATATATTGAAAAAGCAAAAGATAAAAATGATCCTTTTAGACTTATGGGATTTGGTCATAGGGTTTATAAAAATTATGATCCAAGAGCTGTTGTAATGAAAGAAGCAGCACACGAAATATTAAATGAACTTAATATAAAAGATAATTCACTATTTGAAACTGCTTTAGAGCTTGAAAAAATAGCACTAAATGATGAATATTTTATAGAAAAAAAATTATACCCAAATGTAGATTTTTATTCGGGAATAATTCTTAAATCTATGGGATTTCCTACAAATATGTTTACAGTTTTATTTGCCATTGGAAGAACTGCTGGATGGATATCTCAATGGAAAGAAATGATAGAAGATCCTGTAAATAAAATTGGAAGACCTAGACAATTATACATTGGTAGTGATTTTAGAGAATATAAAGCGGAAGAAAAGAGAGAAAAAAAATCAATATTCCAATGGCTATGGTCTAAATAAAATTTAAAATAGCCTTGCTTGCATTATAAGAATAATCTTTTTTTAAACAAAGTTTTTTAAATATTTTTTGAGTTTCTATTATTTGGTTATTTCTAATATCAAAATCATTAATTAGTTGTTCAAATTTGTAAATAAGATTATTTGAATTTAGTTTATTATTTATCAATTCTGGGATAATTTCTTTATTTTGCATAATATTGATAATATTTGCGTATTTTACTTTTATAAGAAAATTCAAGATAAATGTTGTTAAAATATTTAATTTATAAACAACAATAATGGGAATTTTATTAATTGATACCTCAAGTGATGCAGTACCAGAACAAACTATTGCTAATTTAGTTTGGTTTAAATATTTATTGATCTCATTTACATTATCTGAGATTATTGGTTTGATATCCCATGATTTAGTTAATTGAGATAATATTTTTTTTAAATGAGGAAGCGTAGGAATAAATATTTTATAATAATATTTATCTTCAATATGATTTGATAAACTTTTAAAGTAAGGTAAAAGTGATTTAATTTCATTTATTCTACTTCCAGGTAATAGTGAGATATAATTTTTATCACTCGAATTTTTTTTTACAAATGTTTTTTTACAAATTGGGTTACCAACAAAAACTGTTTTTAAATTATATTTTTCAAAATATGAATTTTCGAAAGGAAATATAGTAAGAAGTAAATCATATAAATTAGATATATATTTAGCTCTACTAGGTCTCCAAGCCCAAACAGTAGGGGCAACGTAATGTATAAATTTTGATTTTAAATTTTTTTTCTTTAATCTTTTAACAAATCTAAATGAAAAATCCGGGGAATCAATTGTGATAACTATATCTGGTTTTATTTCATATGCTTTTTTAACATTTTTGTTAAGCATAAATAAAATTGAATTCAAATTATTTAATATTTCAATTATTCCCATATATTTAAATTCAGATATATGATTTATTTTTTTTAAACCATTTTTAATCATTTTATTTCCACCAATTCCAAAAAAATTTAATTTTTTTTTGGTATTTGATTTCATTTTTTTCATGAGATCTGAACCAAGGTTATCACCTGATTGTTCTGTAGCAATAATATATATATTTATTTCTTTATTCTTCAATTTTAACTCAATGTTTTTATAAAAATTTTATTCTTATTTGCAAAATTTATAACTTTATCTTTATCTAATATTAAGCAGTATTTCTTTTCTATAAATATTCCTTCATAATCATATTTTTTTAATAATTTAATAGTATTTAGACCTATTGTTGGTAAATCAAATCTTAGGTCTTGATTAATTTTTTTTAGCTTTAATAAAATGCCTTTGTCACCTTTTCTTTTATAAGTAAAACATCTTTTAATAAGATTGTCTGTACCTTCAATTGACTCTAAACCTAATATAATATTATTTTGTATAATTATTGATTGACCAATATCTAATTTTCCAAAATATTTAAAAATATTTAATCCTTTATTTAAATTAGAATTTGCGGATTTTGATGGCTTGTGAATAGTTAAAGAATCCTCATTGGTAAATAATTCGGGGCAATACTTATACCATTCAACAAAGTTAAATCCTTTTTTAGCAAAATAATTTGATATCTTAATAAATAATTGATTATCTCCTAATTTATCAATTTGAGTAGATTTAATTAATTTTATTGCTTCAAAATCTAAAGATATATCTCGAAAACTTGGTCTTTTTATTGATCCTGAAAATATAATATTTTTAATATTTTTTTTCTTTAATATTGATAATATTCTACTAATAGAGCCAATTTTTACTTCTTCAAAATCAGTAAATTTATATTTTGTATGATTAAAATTATTTTTGATTCCAATTATAAAAACATTATGTCCGTTTTTTAAAAGAAACTTATTTATAAGTATCGGTAATTTACCACCGCCAGCAATTATTGCAAAATTAGACATTATCTATGGAGTACAAATACCTCTTTTACTTTTTTCTGTTATAAATTTAATTATTTGATTTACTTCGGAAAGTTTAAATTTTAATTTTTTTATTTTTTCTATGTTTTTTAAAATAGTGTAATTTTTATTAAATAGAATTTTATATGCCTGATGAATTATTTTAATATTATTAGTTTTAACTCCTTTTCTTTTTAATCCTATATTATTTAAACCTCTTAAATTTGATCTTATTCCATTGTAATTCCCATAAGGTATAATATCATTTTCAACACCACTCATTCCGCCAATCATTGCATAACATCCTATTCTTACAAATTGATGTACGGCTGAATGACCTCCAATAATAGCATTATTTTCTATTGTTACATGTCCTGCTAAAATTACATTGTTTGCTAAAATAACATTATTATTAATAATACAGTCGTGAGCAATATGAACGCCAACCATAAATAAACAATTATTAGAAATTTTAGTAATCATGCCCCCACCTTTAGTTCCTAGATGAATTGTAATATGTTCACGAAATACATTATTATCACCAATAACAACTTTTGAAGCCTCACCATTATATTTTAAATCTTGAGGAACATAACCAATGGAAGAAAAGGGATAAAATATATTTC
>CEUZ01288982.1_pt1 | contig 18598 bp, 17 predicted proteins | sample 361511 | NCBI WGS metagenome assembly CEUZ01 (sample SAMEA2622822, study PRJEB7988) | marine metagenome | biome: marine biome (ENVO:00000447); feature: surface water layer (ENVO:00002042); material: "saline water (ENVO:00002010), including plankton (ENVO:xxxxxxxx)" | depth 5 m
ATAGAATCAGAATTGTACCAATCAAAATATCCACTTTCATCGTACTCTCTATTATATTGGTTATAATGTAATGTTAATGTGTTTTCAGAATTTTCAGTTAATTTATTTAAGCCTGTTTGCAAAACATACATTTTGTCATGAGCAAAACCACTTTCATCACTTGAACTTGCATCATAGTTAGCCTTTGTTCTCCTAGCATAAATTGTTGAATTAATTTTTAGATCATCGTATACCCATTTTTCTAAATTAATATTTACTTGATAATTTTTTGCACTATCATCCTCTTTTCCACTATATCTAGCACTATTATTTTTATTATTTGAAGAGCTGCCTTTAAAATTAAAATGCCAGCCGTTATCCATAATTTTTGTATAATTTGTATCAATAGAATTATTTTTACTATTATATCCACCAATAGAAAACTTATTTGAGTAATCAATTGCTGTAATAAAATTAATTGCACCTCCTATGGCTGATGGCCCAAAGTGAGACCCGCTAGGCCCTTTATAAATCTCAATTTGTTGGATAGTTTGAATAAAATCTTGTCCAAAATTATGAAGACCTTGGGTTGATGATTGATCATTTATTGGTATACCATTTAAAAGTACAAGTGTATGATTAGAATTTGTACCCCTCATAAACAATGATGTTAATTGACCCCTTTGTCCATTTTGCTTGAGATCTATACCATCGATATACTTAAGAACATCAACAACATCTGTAGCACCACTTTTTTCAATTTGTTGACGATTAATTATAATTTTACTTACTACATCTTCCGAAAAAGATGATGTATTTGATGTTTTACTTATAACAATACAAGGAATTCCTTTTCTATTGTCCCATTCACAATTTTTTAAATTATCAGCATAAGAATTAGAAACTAGCAATATTATAAGCATTACAATTCTTAACAACATTTAACATCCCAAAATTTAAAACTCCTTAATCTAAGAAGTTTGTTTATTTAATGCCGATGCTAATTTTTCATTGTAGAATTAGACTTTTCCTGGCCATCATTCAACAGCGGACTTTACTGGGTGGCGCTCCGACTTTACGGTTGCAGGTACAGCCAATGAATTTCACACTGATTTCCCACCATGCATTTCAGTATTAAAGTTTATTTATATAAATTTTAGGAATTTATCAAGTAAATATATTTGTATTAGATCTAAAAATTTTAATACTATCTATAAAATAACTTTTTTATTTTTTTTAATGAATTTTAATCGAATACTTTGACTTAACATATGCATAATAATCTGAAAAAAATCTTCTGAAATACCATAATTTAATATTTCTAAATTTAAATTAATATTTGCTTTTTTTTGAATATTTTTTTTAGCGAAACCTGTAAAGCTTATTGTAAAAATTTTTTTTTTTTTACAGTAATTAAGTACATCAATTATATTAGGGGATGAGCCCGAGCAGCTTAATAAAATTACAATATCGCCCTTTGAATAATAATTATCTAATTGAAAAGAAAAGATTTTACTGAACGATATATCATTTGCTACCGCCAGGACAGTTTCCATGTTATCAGATAAAGATATAATTTTCGGCTTAAGTCTGTAATTTGAACTTAATTTTATACCTTTATTAAAATCACAAAGAAAGTGGTTAGCTACAGACGAGGAGCCACCGTTTCCACAAACAAATATTTTTTTATTTTTTTTTATTTTATCAAAAATTATATTTTCAATTTTTATTAACTTTTTTATATCTAGAGTATCAATTCCTTTTTTAAGAATTTCTAAGTAATTTTTAATATTTTTCATTACTTATAATTATAATAAAAAGTATAAAAAACAAAACTTTTTAATCTATATGATAATATAATAGTTTAACTATTATTAGATTTTCTCCTTAAAAAAACTATAAATAATTTTAATATATTTATAAAATTATAAGGTTTTGAAATTTTCATTATATTTTTTTCATTACCTTTAAATAGTTCTATTTCATCTTTAAAATTAACTCCATCAGAATATTTTTTAGGTATAGTTACTAAAATTATCTGTATTAAATCTCTATAAGTTTTTGGAATACCAGCTCTATGAAATACCTGCGGAGAACTAAATAAACAGCATTCACCTATTTTTCCGCTATTTTTGTATATTAAGCTTTGATCTCCAAAAACATTGTAATTATTTCTATCCTTGTATTTAAATGATTTGAAAAAGGAATTTTTATTTTCAATTGGTATTATTTGTAAAGGCCCATCTTCATCTTTTATATCCATTAAATTAACAAATATTTTATTATATATCATGAGATAACCATCCTGATGAAAGTGATTTGCATAAGCTTCCTTCTCTAGATTATTTTCATCTTCGATGTGATATATTCGAAAAGGAAGTATATCCGAAATAAATACTTCACAATTAAAGTAACTTTCTAATTTAGAAATTAATGGAGAAAGTTTTTTTTTAACCTTTATAACAAAATCTTTTTTATCTTGATCACTTAAAGAGAATTTAACTCTTTTTGAGGTATCTTCTTTATCTTCATCTTTTATAAAAAATTTATCCTTATATTCCTCAATTTCATTTTTTAAATTTATACCAAGTTTAACAAAACCAGAATTATGAAATTTTAAAATATCGTCGTCCTCTATTCTTTTACTAACTATGAACTTTTTATATAACGTATTAAACATTATATAGCTTAGTGGAAGTCTTTGATTGAAAATTATCAATGATATTTTTCTTGAAATATAATTGAGTATTTTATGTAGACCAAGACCAGATTTCATTTAATATTTTTCTTTTTTATGTTAAGAAATTTATACAATTTAATTATATCATAAAATTTAATGAAAAAAAAAATTAATAGTTTTTTGGAATATTTAGGTCATTTTTTTATATTTTTTTCATGTTACTTTAAACTATCTGCTTTATGTGCTTTCTTAATAAGAATTTCTATATTAAAAAACAAAATTTTTAAGAATGAGCTTAAGGGAAAAAAAATTATTATCGTTCTTGATAGACTTGTTGGACATAGGGAAGTTGAAATTGTAAGAAAATCTACAAGTAAAGCCCCTGAATTTTTATTTTTAAGAAGGAGTATTACAAAATTAATTTTTTTTCATTTTTGTAATAAAAAAAAAATATTTTTCGATTATCGAAGACCAATAAATTATAAACAAGGGAAAGAAGATTATTTTAATCAAAATAAAAAAGATCGAAAAGAATACGAACAATTTTGGACAGATATAATTTTTAATTTAAAAAAATTTTATAGCGATAAAAATTTGAATTTTGTAACTTTTAATTATACTTACTATGATGAAGTTGGATTATATACTGGCTGTAAAAGAAACAATGTTCCTGTCAAATTATGGTATAAAGAAGGAATTAAAACAGATCTAGAAGCTGAGCATACAGTAAAAGTAACTCCATTTAATCATATGCTCAAATTTTTCCAAAACATTTCGGTGTATAATAAACTTGTGAAAGAAATGTTTATAAAAATGGATAAATCAAATAGAAAAAAAGTTACTGTAAATGGATGCCCAAGGATACATGATTATGTTATTAGAAAAAAATATAAAAAAAAAATAAATAATATTTTATTTTTGTCTTTTGACAGCAAAAGAGGAATACCTCAATATAAAAAAAATAAAAATTTAAATTGGAATTTTTCCTACAACAAAGTCATAAATATGTTAAATGAGCTTTCTAATAATAATAATCTTAATATTGTTATAAAAAGAAAAAATAAATCAACCTACCGAACTCCACATCAAATAGATAAAAGAATAAAAATATTTGAAAGTGGAACTGCAGAACACTTCATTAATGAGGCTGATATAATTATAGGCCATAACTCTGCTTCAACAATTGAGGCTTTAGTTAACGGAAAATATGTTATGGTTCCTTTTTTTGAAACAAAATTAATACCTAAAAAATACTTATATAAATTTAGTAAAGAAATTATTTATACGTCTGAAAAAAAAATGAAAAAAAGTATTTTAAATTTGGTTAATAAGAAAGCCTCTTTTCCATTGAGTAATAAAAAACATCAAAAGACAATTGAATATTACTTGGGCAGTACTAAAAATATTACGAAAAAATATTTAAATTTTTTAAATAGCTAAAAACCAAATAATTTAATTATTTATTAAGTATATAAAAGTCATCTAAATGTTTTTTTGACTTAGCGACTGTTATTTTAATTGGAATTTTTTCTATGCCTAATATTTTTGCTATTGCTATTCTGTGGTGTCCACGATTATTAAAATACAATTTATTATCTTTAGTTAATGCAAGAGAAATATTGTCAATAAATAGTTTTTTATTTTTAGTTATGTCAATTGGAAATATTCCTTTTTTTGATATTGAAATGAATAGTTTGTCTATTTCCATTTCTCTTTTTAATAAATATTCTTTAGAATTTTTGAAACCTCTTTCAAACACTTTATACTTTTCTATATAATTGACATTTCTTATTGCAAATTTTGATTTTTTCCAATTTTCTTTCCCAGTATAGTGATTAAGTGCAGCTTTATACTCTAATAATTTAGTGAACAAAACTCCTGGCTTAGAGTCCCACCTAGAATTGTTTATTTTAACATATCCTAATTGATCTTCCTTAAAAGCACCTCTATCTATCCCGGCATGTTGATGCAATCTATCAGAAGTTAGTTGAGTATAGTCACAGTACTTTGAAGGAAAAATACAATATTTAATTTTTTTTGGAGATATATTAAAAATTTTATATCTAGTTTTTTTAATTATATCATACATAAAATATTTATTTTTAAATTTTGAAAATTAATTTTATTTAAAATTTAAAGAATTAAATTAAACTTTTTCCTCCGTCAATGATGATGTTTTGACCAGTGATATGTCTACTTTTAGTATCACAAAAAAATAATACTGTTTTGAAAATTTCATCAATCGAACACAATTTTTTCATTGGAGTATTTGCAATAATTTTTTTTCTTAAATAGTTAGGAATATTGTAATCAATTGGCCCCGGGGAAATCATATTGGATATAATTTTATCTTTTGCATAAAGTGTAGCAAAGTATTTATTTAATCCTACAAGTCCATGCTTAATTACTGAATATGAAATAGGTTTTAAAAAATTTTTGCTTCCAGATTTATAAATTTCGTGATTTGGAGATAAAATACTTAAATCTGATCCAATATTAATAATACTTCCACCATTTATTTTTTTCATACTGTCTGCAAAAGTTTTAGTAATAATATATGCTCCCATCAAACCTACGTCTAAATCGCTTTTCCAATTATTTATTTCTATTAGTTTAATTTTATTTGTTTTCTTAACCGGAGGATTATTTGCAGCATTATTTATTATAATATCGATAAAACATTTTTTTCTTTTTAATATATTGTATATGTTAATTACCTTTTTTTCATTGGTAATATCTACTACAAAATAATATTTTTTATTTTTAAATTTATGCAACTTTTTTTTTAAAGAATTTAATTTTGATTTATTTATTTCTAAACAAACTAAATCGTAATTTAATTTAGAAAATAATTTACAAAGATTGCTACCTAAAAAACCACCGGCACCAGATATTAATATCTTTTTTTTATGAATCATAAAATTTGACCACCATCCATAACTATATTTGATCCTTGGAAAAAATTTCCATCATCACTTATTAGCAACTTACATAAGGCTAAAATTTGATTAGGTTTACAAAAAGAGTTTAATGGCACATTTTTTTTTATATAATTTTCAACTTTTTTACTATTAGCTTTTTTTTTAAAATACCAATTATTATTTTTATTCATGATATTTCCTACGGAAATTACATTTAGTTTAATTTTAAATTTTGATAATTCTTTAGCTTTTATTTTGCAATAATGGTTTAAAGCTGATTTTGATGTTGAATACTCAATTGGAGCATTTATTGCTTTAATGGCAGCAATGGAGGAAATAATAATAATTTTAGTTGGCCTATTTTTATAGATTTTTTGATAAGATTCAATTGTATTTGAAACAGTTAAAAAATTTGACTTAAAAGAATTTAAAAATTTTTCGTCGATATTTTTATTCAAATCTTTTTTACTTTTTCCTGTGCAAATTATCACTGCATCCAACCTTTGGTTTTTTCTTTTGATTAATTTAAATGTCTCAAGACTCATTTTAGAATTTGAAAGATCTTTGCATTCAAAATTATTTTTACTTTTTCTTCTTTCTATACCTAATACGTAATTTGTTTTTTTTAATTCACCGAAGATATAATTTCCAAAATTTCCAGCCGAACCAACAATAACAATTTTTTTTCTCATAAATTTAATAATAGTTTCTCTATATATTTTATATTTAATTTAATTTCTTTTATATCTTTATTACATTTTGATCTAGCAGGTTGAAGAGTAAAGTCATAATTATTTTTATTTTTTATTAAAAATTTAAATAGTTTTTTAAAGTTTGCATTTCCATCACCAAATCTAATTGTAGAACCATTTTTGACTCTATCTTTCAAATGTATATTTTTTACAAATTTAAAATATTTCTTTTCTTCATTAAAATTGAAGTTTTTCGAAGCACTATTTCCTAAATCGTAATTTATAAAAATTTTATTATTCATTTTTTTTATAGTGTTTAATAATATTGAAGGTTTTAAATCTGTCTCTATTAGTATAGTTATTTTTTTTGAAATCTTTTTTCTTATTTCGTTTAATAACAAAATTAGTTTATCAATTTTAAATTTTCTATCTGGTGATGAATTTTCTAAAAATGGAAATATTAAATATTTAATTCCAATTTTTGAACAATTTGATGATATTACTTCAATTTTTTTTAAAAAAATCTTTATTTTTTCTTTAGAGAATTTTAAAGGATTCTCTTTTACTATAAAATCTAAGTCTACAGATCTACATTTTATTTTGTTCTTCTTTAAATGTTTATTTATAATCTTATGACCATTAATTTTACATATTGGATTTTTATTAAAATTGTCTCTTGAAATAACCCATTCAATATATTTTAATTTAGTAAAATTAAATAATTTTAATTCATCTGACCAATTTTTTTCTGGAAATAATTGAATTTTTTTATTAATAACCTGCACATGCCTTCCTTGAGTAATTGAAAGTTTTTTTATAAAATTCTTTTTATTTATCATTTTTTAAAGATTTAAAAACACTAACTGCTATTTTCCAATCATCCATATCATCAATATCAAAATTTTCTAATTTAGATATTTTAATTCCATAACCGTTATTTGATAAATTTTTTTTAAAAGTTTTATAATTAATGAGATCTGAGGGTAGTCCCCATCTAATATTAAATATATATGTGTAAAAACTTTTTAACTCTTGTCTATTTAGTTTTAAATTCAAAAACTTTTTCTTGTTGATAAATCTAAAATTTTTTTTAAAAATTAAAAACTGTTTTAAAGCAATATAGTCTCCATCTACTTTAGTATAGTCTGCTATAATTCTTTTATATTTAAATTTTTTAAATATTTCATAGCTTTTTTTTAATAATTTATAGCTTATAAATGGATTATTGTTTAAAACACAAACAACTGAATTTGAATCGTTAATATTTAATTTTCTAAAGATATATTTATGAGTGTCGAATTGATTTGAGTTTGCTTTAGCTAATTTCTTTGGTCTTAACCCGGGAATTAAAATATTGTATTTTTCTCCAATTTTTTGAATTTTTTTTGAATCTGTTGATAAAATTATTTTGTCAAATATTTTACTTTTTAATGCCTCTTGTAAAGTCCAACTTAAGAGAGGTTTACCTGCAAAATTTTTAATATTTTTATTTTTAATGGTTTTTGAACCACCTCTACAACAAATTAAACAAATTTTATTTTTCAAGGTATTTAATTTTTTTTAGTTCAATTCTACAACTAGATATCAAATAATTAAATTGTTTATCTGACATCCAAACATGAAAAGGTATAGAAAACATATTATTATAAAAATAGTATGTATTTTTTAAATTATTATTTGACTTATATTTTCTTTTAAAAAAATGATATTTATCAAGTGGATGATATTGAATTATTAATTGAATACCATATTTCCTACTCATAATTTCAATAAATTTATCTCTTGAAAAATTAATTTTATTTTTATCAAAATATGCAGGCAGTAGATGATATGAGTTATAAAAATTATTTTTTATTTTTTGAAATTTAATAAATTTAAATTCTTTAAATGATTCAATTATTTTTTTTGCTCTTTGATTTCTTTTTTTATTTAATATTTTAACTCTATCTAGTAGATAAAATCCAGCACATGCTTGTATTTCAGTCATGGGAAAATTAAAGGGTGTTACTCCTTTTAAATCTTCATATACGTTTACCATGGCAGGTTTCCAGTACTTTTTTTGGCCAGCAAAAGCTCTATGACCGTTATGTTTTAATCCGGGAATATATTTTTGAAATTTTTTATTATTAACAATAAGCATCCCACCCTCACCTAAAGTAGTCATATTTTTTTGCTGATGAAAAGAAAATATTGACATATCTCCGTACGTTCCAACATATTTATTATTAATTTTTGAACCCAATGATTGAGCGCAATCTTCAATTAAAATTATTTTTCTTTCATCACAAATTTTTTTAATTTTATTTATTTCACATGGTAATCCATATAAATGGACTGCAACTATAGCTTTAGTATTTTTATTTATTACTTTTTTTAAATTTTCTATATCTATAGTAAAATCATCTTTATTAATATCGACCCATTTTATTTTAGCATTATAGCGTACAAATGGTAAAGCAGACGCACAATAGGTGTGGGAAGGTATGATTACTTCATCTGATGATTTTAGTTTTAAAACACTTGCTGCCAACTCAATTGCACTTGCTCCACTTGTGACCGCATAAGCTTTTCCTTTAGAATTTAAAAATTTAAGAAATTTATTTTCAAATTTTCTTAACCATTCTCCTTGAGATAAATAATCAGATTTATTTAAAATTTTTAATATTTCTTTTTTTTCTTTAAAGGAAAAAAAGTGCGATCTTCCACTCCAAGGTACTTTAAATTTTTTTAACATTTTAAATTGTCTATTATATATTGATAAGTATTTTAATTATTTAATTTATAACATAATTTCATAATTATGTATACTTTTTCAATAATTTAAAATATTTTAATTTTGTAATTGCATCACTCACAAATTAAAAATTGATAAGTAAAAATTATTATGGAAAATAAAAAAAATTTTAATCTAATTCCTTATCACAATAATCTTGTTCGTTCTAAAAAAGAAAATAGTTTAAATAAAGAAATAATTGATAAAGTTAAAGATACAATTATAAAAATAGTTAAATATTGTGACTCAATTTTAATTCATGAATGTAGTTACTTTCAAAATTTTAGTGGAAGAGATATTGATACTTTCTATATTTTAAAGAAAAAATTTTTAGATATTAATAACGAAGAAAACTTTATATTTCATCAAAGAGAAGAAGGATGTTATAGATTTTTAATTAATCATAAGGAATCTATAGATTTTATTAATTTAGATGTTGATGATTTAAATATTTTTTCACCAAATACAAAAATTTTAAATAAAACTAACTTTGATGAAGCAGTTTATTGTGAAAAAACAGATCTTAAACATTTGAGGTCAAATGCGGTAATTTATTACAAATTAGTTAAGTATTTTTCACAAGGAATTGTTTTTTCGTACGAGCAATTATTTAAACTTAAAAATGTCCTGATCTCTCTTGATACTAAAGATCTTGAAGAAATTTTAAATTTAACCTCAAAAAATTTACCCAAAGAAAACATTTGGATAAAAAAATTAGTTGAATATGATTTTCAAACTTTCGAATTAGATAATGATATTAGGAATTTTTGGAAACGAAAAAGAATTAATCGCCAAAATAAAAGAAAAGTATTTGCAGGAAAATTAGAATTTAAAAATTTATTAAAATCTAAAAAATTTGTTTATGCATTAATATTTGGGTCGCTTGCAAAATGGCCAAAGAATCATAACCCTTTGCCAGCAATAGCAATTGTTGGAAATGATGGTGCTGGTAAAACAACAATCTGTGATTATATAATTAAAAACTTTAGTAAGTTAGATCCGGCTTTCATTAATATGAAGTCAGATAAGCCCTTATTATCATTCACAAAATATGCGAATAAATTCATAAGAAAAATTATAGATTCATCGATTATTAAAAAACTTTCATTATTAAAATTAATTTTATCATTTTTAGGACAGTCAATTGATATATTTGATCAATATATAAAATATAGGATTGGTATGGCTTTCGCAGACTCAGGATATGGTATAACTATTTTTGAAAGATATATTACAGATAAACTAAGAGGAGAGTTTCCAAATAAAAAAAATAAATTTTTACCTTTAGAGCAGTTTTTCCCTTTCCCAGATGGAATTTTTTATCTAGATGTAAAACCTGAAATTTCTATAGAAAGAAAAATTCGAGATAATCATACTATTGAGGAAATGACTAGTAAAAGAAAAAATTACATTACCCTCCTTAAAGAATTTAGTGAAGTAAAAATGATTCCATATCACAATAATTTTGAAGAAAATGTGAAAGACTTTAAAAATTATGTTTTTGAATTAGCATTAAAGAAAAAAAAAAAATTTAGATCTGGATTGATAAAAAAAAGATGTATTTGGAAAAAAAATAGAAGCAGAGTTCTGGCTGGAGACCCAGCAGATAGATTTCAAAAGGATAGTTTTTTATAAATTATTTTAAATGTTCTCTTAATTTTTTAGCTATCGGCAACTCCTCATCAATAACTCTCTTTACTCCATCTCCCATTGCAACTTCAATTTTTCTAATTTCTCTTACTAGTTTTAGTATTCCTTGAGTAGACACAGAAGCTGCTTGATCCGATCCATACATGGCTCTATCTAATGTTATATGGCGCTCAATAGAAGTTGCGCCAATAGCTGCCGCTGCATAACTTATAGTCAATCCTGTTTCATGTCCACTGTATCCAACATTACATTTAAATTTTTCTCTAAGAGTTTTAATCGTATTTAAATTTGCGTCAGATACATTCATTGGATAAGTTGAAACACAATGCATTAATTCAAATGGACAGTCTTTTTCTCTAAAAATATTTACAGCTTTATCAATATCTTCCATAGTACTCATTCCAGTAGAAATAAAAGTATATTTTTTTTCTTCAGCAACCATTTTTAGTAATTCAAGATTTACCAACATTGCGGATGCAATTTTATTATACTTACAATTAAATTCCCTTAAAAATAATTGACTTTTTAAATCCCAGGCTGAAGCAAACCATTCAATATTTTTTTTTTTACAGTAAGTGTTAATCTCTTGATATTCTTCTTTATTGAATTCAATACCCATTTTTTGATTTCTTTGTGTTTCACCCCACGGACTTTTTCTTGGACTATCTAAAAATTCTTTACTGTAAACAGAGTCTATGTCACGTTTTTGAAATTTTACGGCATCACATCCAGCGTTAACAGCTAAGTCAATTAACTGCTTACAAATTTTCATATCACCATTGTGATTAATTCCTAGTTCTGCAATAAAAAAAATTGACATTAATCTTGTTTTAACTGAAAAAATTTAATTAGCAACTGAGATATCTTAATTTTTAGTACAAATCTCATCAGAAAGATTTTTGAGAAGTAAATTATATCTTTTATATGCTTCATCTAAATTAAATTCAGAAGATCTCGCACTTGATAAGCGCAAGTATCTCTCAAGCCCATAAATTGCAAAATATATGTCATATTTATCTTGAATAAAATCTTTTAAATGGGGCAGATAATCTTTAATAAATTTGTGAATATAATTTTTTATATGAGAGTAATTATATGATCGATTTACAAACCATGGTACAAAAAAATTAAGTAGGTCAAATAAAATTGACCTTAGACCTATATTTTCCCAGTCAACCACATACTCTAATTTATTGTCTAATATAAATAAATGTTCAAATTTGAAATCACCATGGGTCAATGTTGTTATAATATTTTCACTAGAAAAATTTTTAAGAAAAAAAATAAAATTATAAATTATTTTAGAATTTAAAGGATCTTCAGCCTTTACTTTTGATAAATCCATATTGGCAATATAGTTAGTAACGTTAATTTCATTTCTTTTTAGTGAAGATAAGGTACTTATAACTTCAGCAATATTAGATAACAAAGTTGAGTTAAAATCTTGCAATTTATTTGGTCTATAATAAATCCCCTTGGCTAATTGCTGAAAAATAATTTCATCTGAGAGATAAGTTGGTGGAAAAAATTTAATATTACCTAGTTTGAATTGATCAATTTTATCTAAACTTAAACCCTTCCTATCTTTATAACTGTAGAATATTACAGATTTATCTAGGTTTAAAAACTTAAAGTCTTTATTAATCTTTCTTTTAATAATAATATCAACGCCTTGGTCATATAGACTTTTAGGAATTTCTATTGTTTGGGATATATTGTTTTTATATGCCCTTTCTAAATCAGCCCTTTTAGCGCCTCTCTGATTTATAATAAATGACAAGGATTGATCAAGTTCCCCAGTTGTCATTCCTTCTTTAATAAGAAAGGTATCATCAATATTTTTGAACATTTTATTATACATTAAATATGTTTATAGCTTACTTTTATGAAAGTAATAGCGCTTCTTTCTTTAAATAATTAGACAAAAAAAGGCTTTTAAAAAAATTTTTAGATGTAATTAAAATACCTAATAATATATGTTAGATTTAAGAGTATTAAAATGGTAAGCATAAAAAAGCCTTATTTAAAAATTAAGAAATCTAATTGAAAAATTATTTATTAATGAAATTTGAAGTTAATTATTAATTTTATTATAAACTTAAATGAAATCTTTAAAAAAACTTATTTATCTTCTAACACTACGAGAGCGAAAACGTGCAGGATTACTTTTGTGTATAGTCTTAATAATGTCTTTGTTAGAAATGGCCGGACTTGCGTCAATAGTACCTTTCATGGCTGTATTGGCCAATCCAGAAGTTATAGAGACTAATTCTATGTTAAATACTGCTTTTCAGACATCAAGCGTGATGTTTGGTGTAGAAAATAGTAAAGAGTTTTTATTTTTATTAGGACTTCTTGTTTTTGTAATGTTGCTTTTGTCACTAAGTTTTAAAGCTTTTTCAATTTATGCTCAAGTTCGTTTTATAGAAATGAGACAATATACAATTGGTAGGCGTGTAGTTGAGGGATATTTAAACCAACCTTATAGTTGGTTTTTGAATCGTAATAGTGCTGATCTTGGCAAGACCATTCTTACCGAAGTGGGAAATGTTGTAAATGGTGCCTTAAAACAAGTTATAATATTAATTGTACAAACAGCTGTTACAGTTGCAATTTTAACATTGTTAATACTAGTTGATCCAAAACTTGTCTTGATAATTGGTTTAACATTTGGTTTGGCATATGGTTTAGTTTACAAAATTACCCGAAGTTTCATATCACGCATAGGTAAAGAACGTTTAAAGACTAATCAATTTCGTTTTAAAGCTGTCAGTGAAGCTTTTGGTGCTGTAAAGGAAATAAAATTAGGAGGCCTTGAACAAACTTATATTGAGCGATTTTCTCATCCAGCAAGAGTTATGGCTAGACACATAGCATCATCATCAATAATAAGTAATGTACCACGTTTTGTACTTGAAGCTATAGCCTTTGGAGGCATGCTTTTAATAGTACTTTACTTTTTGACTCAAACTGGTGATTTTTCTAATACTGTACCTATAATTTCACTTTATGCATTTGCAGGCTATCGTTTAATGCCTGCACTTCAAGGAATTTATGGAGCGATTACTGCCTTGCGTTTTACTGGTCCTGCCCTTGACTCTCTTTATAACGATTTGATCAATCTACAACCACCTACCCCAAATAATAATAAACAAATATTGCCACTTAAAAAAGCTATCACTCTAAAAAATATTTCTTTTAGCTACCCCAACTCAACTCTGACAACATTAAAAAATATTGATCTTAACATTCCTGCATGCTCTATTGTTGGGATAGTTGGACCTACAGGCAGCGGCAAAACAACAACAGTAGATATTATTCTTGGTCTACTTGAACCTGAACAGGGTAAATTAGAAGTAGATGACAAGGTTATTAACAAAGAGAATCTTAGAGCTTGGCAGAGCTCAATTGGCTATGTACCTCAGCAGATTTATTTAGCAGACGATACTGTCACCGCTAATATTGCTTTAGGAAGAGATCCAAAACTTATTGATCAAGAAGCAGTTGAACGTGCTGCTAAAATTGCGAATGTGCATGATTTTATTATTAATGAACTACCCTTAAAGTATCAAACTACTGTTGGAGAGCGCGGCATAAGACTTTCTGGAGGACAGAGGCAACGTATAGGAATTGCTAGAGCTCTGTATCATAATCCACAATTATTAATTTTAGATGAAGCCACTAATGCATTGGATAATCTTACTGAACAAGCGGTTATGGATGCAGTCAATAATCTTAGAAATGATATAACAATCATTTTAATTACTCATCGATTAAGCACTGTTAGGAAATGTGATAATATTTTTCTATTAGAGAAAGGTGAACTCAAACAGCAAGGAACATTTGAAAAATTAATTCAGGCAAGTGAAAATTTTCGAGCTTCTGCTAAAAACATACAATAATGTTTTGAATAATAAAAACATACATTTGGTCGAAACTATTTCAAGTTTTATTGACGATGCTATTGATATTTATTAAAAAGATTAATTAAAATTTAAAATATGGAAACTAATACTAAATTAAGAAATTTAACAATTATATCTGAAATACATCCTCAACATTATGGATCTATGAGCGAAATTAAAAGAATGATAATTCAATCAAAAATTGGCGGAGCAGATATTGTAAAACTTCAACTTTACGATAGTAAAAAATTATGGGGAGATGGCAAAAGAACCTATTTGGATATTACCAAAGATGAACTTTTTGAAATAAATGAATTTTGTAAATTTCAAGGAATTGAATTATCGGCGTCAATTTTTGATATGGAGAGAGTCGATTGGTGCTCTGAATTAAATTTTAATACTTACAAAATAGCTAGCAGAAGTGTTGCTGATAAAGAATTATGTGAAAAAATAATATCATTAAATAAAAAAACGATTGTATCACTTGGCATGTATGATTATCAGAAAAATGGAAAGCCGTTTAAAGATAACAAAAATATTTCTTATTTATACTGTGTTTCAAAATATCCAACACCACTTTATGAGATCAAAATGCCAGATTTTAAAACCTCATTTTTTTCTGGATATAGTGACCACACCATAGGTATAAGCGCATGCTTATTTGCCGTATCAAAAGGTGCAATAATATTAGAAAAACACTTTAGCAATAGTAAAGCAATGAACACAGAAACTTCACCTGGTCACACTGGCAGTATGAATATGGATGACCTTATTCAAATAAGAGAAATATCGGATAATCTAAGATTACTAAATTCTGAATAAATAAAGCAAATATTTGTTTAATAATTAAAAATATAATTTATATTAATTTAGTGGCTATAGGTTTTTCTAATAACCAGTTAAATTATGCTCAAAAAAAATATTATGGCCGTTTTTATCAAATAAAAAAAAATTCAAAAGACTTAAAAATTATTCAAAAAATAATTAATAAAATACTTATATACTCATATTTTACAAAATATTCATTAGTAAATTTTAAGAGAAGAGTTTATCGATTTATACATTCGTCTTTCAATAAAAAAATTGAAAAAGAAAAAATTAACTTTTCAATTAATTTAAATGAAAAAACTATTCAAAATGCTTCCAATAATTTAAACTTAAATAACTTTGCTTTTATTGAGAATTTTTTATCTGAGCAAAGTTATGATTATTTAATAAACAATTGGCCAAATATAAACTACTTTAATCATAACAAAAAAATTATTAAGCACTACAATTCTATAGTAAACTGGAATATTAATATGGATCATAAAATAATAGAGACTTTTAAATTAAAAAAATTTTATAAATTCTTATTATCAAAAGAATTTGAAAAATTTTATAAAAAAATAATTAATTTTGAAAAAGTTGAATATAAAATTTATATGATATCTTCATCAATGGCATCAAAAGATTCATTTTTAATACCTCATATTGATGGAATTTTTAAATATGAAGCTAAAAAGCAAAACTATAATTTTATATATTTTGTAGATGGATATAATCAAAATCCAAGTGTTGGTGGCGGCACCGGTATTTTTAAAGATAGCGAATTTAAATTACCTATCTTTGAACCCCATACAATAAAAAATTCTCTTTTAATTTATAATCAATCTAAAGAATTTTATCATGGATTTAGAACTATTGAGTGTCCAAAAGATATTTATAGAAAAACTGTAAATTTAAAGATTATTCCTGCCTCTCAGATTTAATAAAATAGCAATTATCTAAACAAGTTGTCCTAAAAATCACAAAAAAGCTACAAAAATCATATACTTAATTAAAATAAGTTATATGAAAATAAAATTTAATTGGTAAAAAATATATATTTAAAATGAAAAAGTTTATTAAAAATTTAATCGCTCAAATTAATTATTTACTTAAAAATCAAAAAATTCCAGATATTTTAAATAACATAAATATTGAGACAACAAGTAGATGTAACCTTAAATGTAAATTTTGTGCATACAATAAAAGAGACTTAAATGTAGTTCCACACGAAACTATGAATAATGATTTTTTTATCAAAGTTGTTAATCAAGCTCTTGAGATGGGATATAAAAATATAGGTTTAACCCCACAAACTGGCGATATATTTATGGATAAGGAAGTTTTCACTAAATTTGAATACTTAGATCAAAAGAAAAATTTAGAAGGTTATTATTTTTATACAAACTTTATACCTTTAAATAATGATAAAATAACAAAAATTTTTAATTTAAATAAATTAAAAAATTTTGGAATAAGTATTTACGGATATGATAAAGATAGTTATCAATCTTTTTCAGGAGGAGCTGAAAGCTCGTATTACAAATTAATAAACAATCTTAATTTTTTTTACGAATGTTTGTTACAAAGAAAAAATAGAGATTTACCTATTGAGATCTCTCAAAGAGCAAAAAAAAATTTTAATCTAAATAATTCGAATAGTGAACTTTCGGAAGTTTTGAAAAAAATACTTTCGATAAAAAATGTGGAATATAGTCGAAATTCTGAATTTAACAATTGGGGAGGAATTATTAAAGAAGAAGATGTTAAGGAATTAAATATTAAACTTAATGATACTCAAAAGAAAAAAATTGGATCTTGTTCACTAATTTATTCAAGGATGTTAGTTGGCGCAAATGGCCTTGTAAATGCATGTGCATGCAGAGATGCAAACTTTACTTTGGCAATTGGAGATCTAAAAGTAAATAAATTACATGAAATAATAAATTTAAAAAATAGTAAATATAAAGATCTCATAATGAGACAGGAACAAAATGACTTTCCTAGTGTTTGTAAATCATGCGATTTTTACAAAAGCATTTATCAAGATAATGATTTTATATGGAGCTTTAGAAATAAAAAAGTAAAACACTATTCTTTAAGAGACACTCTTCAAAAATTAGAAAATAGATAAATTAAATAATGAAAAAAACAGTCATTGTTTTAGGCACATGGAGCAGCGGAAGTGGAGCTATTAGTGATTATTTGTCAAGCAGAAAAGATTTTATAAGTCCATTCGGAGCGAATGAATTTAAAATTATTTCTGATCCTATGGGATTACATCATATGTTTAAAAATTTTTATAGTACAAATAGTCTTCTCTACCCAACATTTGCATTTGAAAATTTTGAAAAATATATTTTTAATCTTGAAAAATATAAAATTTACTCTTCTCCAGGAGTTAAAGAAAAATTATATAATCAAAAACTTATTGATAATACAAGATCCTTTTTAAAAAAAATTACAAAGCTCGTATATTATGGTTTTCCTCATTATAAAGCAGTTACAATCGGATTAGATAAAAAAATAAGTATAAGATTGAGAAGAGCATTTTCTAAAACTAATGTTTACCACACTCAAAAATTGTTTCCTATAATTCTACCCGTAAACAAAGAAAAATTCATAAAAGAAGCAAGAAAATATATATCAAATGTTTTGAAATCTAACTGCAAATATAGATTTAGAAACGAAAACTTAGTTTTAAATAATGGAGCGGATATACTAGACCCAATTGAATCCTCAAAATACTACATAAATCCTAAAATTATTTGTGTTTTAAGAGATCCAAGAGATATTTTCTGCGGAATGAAAATGAGGCAAGCTAATTCGACACCTTCCTATGATGTCAATTTATTTATCAAATGGTATAAGCATCATTTTACAAATCACAAATTTCAAAAGATTTTAAAAGATAAAAGAATATTAGTTGTAAATTTTGAAAGTTTTGCATTAAATTTTAACAAAGAGAACAAAAGAATTTGTAAATTTTTAAATATAAGGGAACAAAATAATTTTAAAAAAAATTCATCAAATATATTTGATATTAAATTTTCCAAATCAAATGTTTATAAATCAAAAAAATTTTTAACTAAAAGAGAATATGAACTGATAAAAAAACAATTAAAAAACTATCTGCAATGGTAAAAAATATTTTTTTTAATTCTAGGAAATTTTGTCCTCTGTGTAAATCT
>CEUZ01029724.1_pt1 | contig 18588 bp, 19 predicted proteins | sample 361511 | NCBI WGS metagenome assembly CEUZ01 (sample SAMEA2622822, study PRJEB7988) | marine metagenome | biome: marine biome (ENVO:00000447); feature: surface water layer (ENVO:00002042); material: "saline water (ENVO:00002010), including plankton (ENVO:xxxxxxxx)" | depth 5 m
AGAAAGATTAGATCTTTTGGAGTTATTTCTAAAGATTCTGATAATACGGCGCGAAAAACTGCTCTCAATATAGCAAAAACCCTTCATAATTCCGGATTTAATATTAAACTTATTTCGCCTTTGACTTCTACTTATCCATCAATCTCTATTGATGATAAAAATCTAGATGTTGATTGTATAATTTCTGTTGGCGGTGACGGAACAATTCTCAAGGCATCTCGTTTACTCTCTAAACAAATTCCTATTCTTGGAATACATAAAGGAGGACGAGGAATTCTCACTGAATTAAAACCCAAGGATCTTCCAATTCTTATTGATCAGATAAATGATAATAATTATTTTATCGATCGTCGAAAACGTATTTCGGTCTCATCTAAATCTAACAAGCAAATAAAAAGTCTTAATGAAGTATATGTAGAAAGATCTGAAAAACTTCGTGCAATTACCTATGAAATAAATCTTGATCGCACTATTATTAAAAACCGTATGGACGGATTAATAGTTTCAACACCAACTGGTTCTACTGGACATTCCATGTCTTTAGGTTCTTCTATGCTTAGTGAAGATTTACCTGCTCTTCTTATTACTCCTATTGCACCAATCTCTAGAGTTCCACCAATTGCAATTCCTGTTTCTGATTTTTCTATTATTGCGCATAGCGATACGAAAATTATTATTGATGGTCAAGTAGAATTTAATGTTCCTTCTATGGAAAAAATCCTTATTAATACAAAAGTTCCTGATACTTTGTTTATTCGATTTTCTGATTCGACATTAAGGCAGTTAACTAGTCTTGGATTCTAAAATTATTATTGATTCTACTGCATTTTATGCAGGTCTTCCGTTTAGATCCTTAGATTGTTATTATACAACTATTCAAATTAATGAAGAACTTCAAAAAATTCCCTTTTTTTCCTCTAGAATTGAAACTTTAATCCACTCTAATCGCCTTCAAATTATTGAACCTAGTTCTAAAGCAGTCGAATACATTCTAAAAAATTCACTAAATATCGAGAATAAAAAATCATTATCTGATGCTGATATATCAATTCTTGCATTAGCTTATGACTTTCTTGAGGAAAATCACAATGTAATCGTTCTAACTGACGATTACGCTATTCAAAATGTGGCTAAAAAACTAGATATCTTTTACAAATCTTTACTTTATTCTGGAATCAAATATTCTGGTAAATGGATTAATTTCTGTTCTGCCTGTAGTAGTATATCTGAATCTAATGATAAAACCTGTATAAATTGCGGTAATCCTCTTAAACGAAAACTTCAACGTAGACATCCTTAAGAATATTCAATTTCTAAACTTATTAGATGACTGATCCATTAACATTAACTGGTTTAGTAATTGTAATAGGAGTTCTTCCTATTCTTATAGGAATGTATTTTCGTGTATTGAATAATAAATCTAAATCAGAAAATATAATTTCTAAATATGCTCTTAACAATATTTCTCTTGGAATTATGTTTGCATTATTCATTGATTTTATTGTAAACTCATCCCAACTTGGTATTAATTTAGGTTTTAATATTTATTCTATAACTCTTTTACTTTGTTTTATTTTTGGTTTTACACTTCTATTCCTCATTTCTACATTTACTTCAAATTTTTCTTATATCCCTATATTATTGCTATCTCTTAGTTTCTCATTCCATAGTTTTGCTGAAGGAATAGTTATTGGATATGATGTTAATGTTCTTGGTATTTCTGCATCTATACCAAGAGGAATACAAACTACTTCTTTTGTTATTCATAAAATAGCTGAAGGATTTGTAATTCCACTTTTCTACCATTTGTCATTTTCTTATATTGCTATTTTTACACTGATTAGTGGTTTTCCAATTATTCTTGGTTCAATATTTGGTTTATATGGATTCCCTGGTATACTAAGTTCTGTCTTCTTTTCTATTAGTTCTGGAGCTCTTCTATTTACTATAATTGATTATACCAAAAAAGATAATCAAATTACGACTAAAAATATCTACGATGTCATCTTTATTCTGTGTGGATTTGTGTTAATTTATATTGCCGGGCTCCTTCATTCAATATGAATGAAATTACCCTATCAAAAAGAATTATTATTTTCTATAATGGTTCTTAGTTTTTTTGTTTTATTACAATATCTTCCTGATTCTCAAACAAATTCTGACGAAATTATATTTGAAATGACAACTAAACAATGGGAATTTGAACCTAACCAAATTATTGTCGAACAAGGACAAACTGTTGTTATAAAACTACAAAGTACGGATGTTCCACATGGATTTGCCATTGATGAATATAATATCTATACATTTGTTCCTGCAGGCCAAACTGTTGATATCTCATTCGTTGCCACTGAGACAGGCGTCTTTGAAATCTTTTGTAATATATTCTGTGGAGAAGGTCATTCTACTCATCGAGGACAATTGATCGTGCGTTAATTTTACATTATGACTAATAATGCATTTTCTATTAAAAATCTATTTCCAATAATTCTTCTTGTTTTTTCTATTCAAATAAGTTCATTAATATTTACTAGTAATTTTCTTCCTGTATATCAGTCTCTTCCCTCTTACCAACCAGCTGGTAATTCTACTTCTGGTTCTATATTGAACTCGATTATTCTTCTAATTCCTACTTTTGTTGTTACTTCTGTCATCTTATTTTTATTGCGACGTAAATTATTCTTTTTATTAAAATTCTTACTAATAATTACCTTAAGTGTTGGTACTTTCTCTGTAAGCTATATTATTCTTTCAGCATCATTACAATCTGTAATAGATTCTTCTATCTACATCTTTATTCTATCTTTAATTTTATGCATTATTCCTGTGCTTAGTATAACAATTATTGATTCAAATAAATTTCAATTATTTTCTTCTTACATTCTAAGTTCATTGTACGGGACTATTCTTGCTGTGTTCCTTAAACCACCCACTATAATTATTATACCAATTGCATTTGCACTTTATGACATATACGCTGTCTTTCGAGGGCCTTTGAAATCAATTGTTAATTCTCAAGAAGATTCACTTGATCTTCGTCCCTTGTTTGTTAATCTTGGTCATTTTAATATCGGAACTGGCGATTTAATATTTTATTCCATGATTCCATCTTCTGTATTCTTGTTAATTGATTTACCTTCAGCATTTCTTAGTATTTTCTTAATTCATTTAGGTCTTATTCTCACCCTATATCTCTTAAAACGTTTTGAAATCTTTCCTGGATTGCCTATTCCAGTCGCATTATCACTTGTCCCTTATTTATTATTTTATTGAATAATTTATCATAAACTTTATAAAATAAATTTACAATTTTGTAATTGCAGCAAAATTATGACTACCAAATTACCTAAAAAAATTTGTCAATTAATTGATGATAAAAATATAGCTCATTTTGCTACTTTAAATCAAGATGGCAGTCCTCATGTTTCTCCTGTTTGGATTGATCGTGATGGCGATGTTATCTTAGTTAATACAACTTCAACTCGTATTAAGTACAAGAATGTAAAGAATGATAAACGTGTTTCACTTAGTATCACTGATTATAGAAATTCTTATACTTGGGCTTTTATAATGGGAGAAGTTATTGAAATTACTGATATTGATGCAGATGCTCATATAGATAAAATGTCTCAAAAATATCTCGATATCCCTAAATTTTCTGGAAAAAATCCTATAGAACCTCGAAAAATCATTAAAATTATTCCTTTAATAGCAAAACATAACTAAATTATATTATGTCAACTGGATCAAAAGTCTATATCGAAACTTATGGATGTAGTGCCAGCTTTTCTGATTCAGAGATATGCGCAGGTCAATTATCTGAAGCTGGTTATTCAATAGTTGATAATCCCGAAGATTCAGATGTAAATGTTATTGTCACATGTACTGTAAAGACTGCTACTGCTGACAGGATGTCTCATAGAATAAAAAAACTCTCTGAGAACAACTCTGCACTTGTCGTTGCTGGCTGTATGCCAAAAACACAATCTAAAGAAATTAAGAAAATAAACCCAAATGCAAGCTTAATGGGGCCTGATTCTATTGATCAAATTACTAATATTGTAAATTCTACTCTTAATGGTAATCCTCTGATTGAATTAGGAAAATCTTCTAAACCTAAAGTCATGCTTCCAAAAATAAGAATTAACCCGGTAATAGATATTGTTGAAATTGGAACTGGTTGTTTGAGCTCTTGTACTTTTTGTCAAGTAAAAATAGCAAAAGGCACACTAGTTAGCTATCCTCCAAGTGCTATCACAGAACAAATTTATGAATCTACTAATTCTGGTTGTAAGGAGATATGGTTAACTTCTACTGATAATGGCTGTTATGGAATGGATATGTCGATGGATTTAGCTGATTTATTAGAATCAGTTGTTGCTATACCAAATAATTTTCTAATCCGTGTCGGAATGATGAATCCGATGCACACAAAAAAGAAATATAATAAATTATTCAATATCTTTAATCATGATAAAATCTATAAATTCTTACATATTCCTGTACAATCTGGCAATAATAGAGTCTTAAAATCGATGCTTCGTGGCCATTCCCGTGAAGATTATGTCCTTATGTGTTCAAGCTTTCGTAAAAAATTTCCCTTGTCTTCAATTGCTACTGATATAATTGTTGGATATCCTACTGAAACTGATGAAGAATTTAATGATACTGTTGAACTTGTTAAATCAACACAACCTGATGTTGTTAATCTTTCTAAATACGGCGCTCGTCCTGGTACCAAAGCTATAGAAATGGAACAAGTTCCTAATTCTATAATTAATGAAAGATCTAGAACATTAACATCAATTATAAAAGAAATATCTTTGTCTAGAAATGAAAAATGGCTTGGTTGGGTTGGAAATTGTCTTGTAAATGAAAAAGGGAAAGTTGATGGCACAATGATTGGTAGAAACTTTGCATATCGTCCTATTGTTCTGAAAGATTCTGATCTAGTTTTGGGTAATAACTATAAAGTCAAAATTTCAGATGTAAAAGATACGTATCTTATTGGCGACCTATTTTAATGATAGCCCGGGGCAGATTCGAACTGCCGTCACCGCCTTTCTTCATGTTCCAAAGGGCGATATGCTTGACCGCTACACTCGATGGACTTACATCCTCCACCGGGCTAAACCGGGCTTAGTATCAATTTCGTGCTAGTTCTTGATTAAGTTTTGCCCTCATTAGAGAATCTAATTTATCTACAATTACTTGAATTGGGTCTTCCATTCCTGCTCTAATTCTACCTGCTCGCATTTTTATTTGCTTTTTCACTTTTGGGTCTCTTAAGAAATTCTTTGATACTCTTACTACTCCATCAATATCTCTTGGTTTTGTCAAAAGTCCTTTAGAAACAAGATATCTTTCAACAAAATAACTTCCACTAAAAAATGATATAGCTGGTGTACCCAGTAACGCAGCTTCTGCAGTCATTGTACCGCCAAGTCCAATGAATAAATCAGATTGCTGCAGTACTGCTATTCCGTCCACTACATCATTTGGAACAATAACTCTTCCTTTGAATTTCTTTAATACAGCATCAATTTGTTCTGAATATCTACAAAGAATTATAATATTCTGATTTCTAAATTCTTCAATTAATCTCTGTATCAATGCAAATTCTTGTGTGTATGAATCTCTTTTAGAATATGAAGCAAAACTTTCTTCTAATCTTAATGATATTGTAGTTTTTGATTTATCTATATTTAATCCTAGATGAGTTTTTTCTGTTAAATCTCGTCTTGTTAACCAAACAAATGGATCCAAAGCTTTGTAGGTTTCAATTCTAATTCTTTCTATTCCATATACTGTCCATGATTTTTCTGGAACAATCCATGGAGTCAATAAACAATCAGCTATTGGAATTGTTAATTTAGATACTGCTTCTGCATGAGGTGAATCGCTCACACATATGTTGATTATTCCTAATCCAAAAGCTACTCTGCCTGCCTCTGGAGAACTGAATGATACTAAAGCATCTGGTTTATCGTCTTTAAAATATTCGAGTAAAAGCTGACTTCTTTCTAAACTTGCACTTAATTTATTGTTTAATTCTTTACCTCCATGACTTCCAATAAATTCTGCATTAATCTGCCTTTTACGTAATAATAATTCAGCTTCCCTATACCTACGGGAAGTTACTATTACTTCATCACCTCTTTCCTTCAAAGACTCAATTAAAGGCTCGAAAAATAGCGCTTGTTTCGGTGTTAATATGTCAATCCAAACTCTCATGTCTTACTGTAGTATATCATCATAATTCCTTGATATAAATTTTTTAACCGTTTTTGGGTTTGATCCCCCACTTTGATAATTTATTAATATAAAAATTACTTGTATAATATAACCTTGGAAACTCATGATTCTGTTCTAATTTATGGTCTTAGCACTGAAGGGTATATGATATCTAATTCTCTTGTCTCAAAATCTATTTCTACCACAATTCTAGATGAAAAATTACACGTTGCTACTGAAATAACTCCTCAAATTCTATCCGATTATTCTAGTGCTCAATCTATCATTGAAGAAGAAGCTCTTTTTAGCATTCAACCAGAAAAAAACGCAATTAGCGAGAATCCTATTATTTTCTTTACTCCTAAAATTCGAGAAAGTGACAACTATAAGAAAAAAGTACTCTCATTAGTTTCAGAACTTTCGACTGAAATATCCAAAGGTACGATTTTTTTTAATTGTACACCATTAGGTTATGGACAAAATTCCGAGCTAGTTGAAATTATAGAACGCAGTAGCGGCCTTAATTCTGAGACTGACTTTATATATTCATATCTTCCTCTAGAACCTAGAACTACTAAATCTATAACATTTGGCACTCATAATCTTGATAATAAAAAAACTGTACAAACTTTAGCAAAAAATGCTAATATCAAATTTACCGATACTTATGATTTAGAATTATCTGAAATATTACATCTCGAGAAACTTACTTCTCTATATTCTCCAATTATATCTAAGACTGAATCATTAAAAAAAATAAAAGATTATGATAAACGTAAAACACTAAAACATGAAAATTATTATGTTGACGATCTTACTAATCATGTTTCAGATATTCGTTGCTTTAATTCATCATTAGATTCTGGAGATCCGTCTCTTTATATGATGTCTGGAATATCTCGTAGTATTGATTCATTTACTCGATATTTCATTGACGAATTGAAATCATTTATGAAACACAATTCACTCAAAGCCAGTAAAACCGAAATCTATCTTTGTTGGTCTATTGATAAATCAGAAATTCGTGGCGATAAGTCTATTATGCACGAATATATCATTGATAAAATCTACGACGTTGTAGGAAACATAAATGACATTAATGAATTTTCTACTGTAAAAAATGGACAAGCAAGTTATTATCTGCCTACTAGTGATAAAAAACAGTTATTAATCCTGTGCTCAAAAACCGATGAAAAAATATTAAAAACATTCAAAAGAAATCTTGGTGACAATATGTTTTTAATTCACGCTAATACACTATGTAATAGGTAATTATTAAGAGGAAATATCTATCTTGAAAGCAGCAGTTGTCGGTACTGGATCTTGGGGAAAACATCATCTCCGTGTACTAAATGATTTAGGTTATTTAGATTCATTTGTTGAAATGAATGATGAACGTAGAAAACTCTATGAAAAAAAATATTCAATAAAAGGATTTTCTAATATTGAAGATTTGGTTAAAGACCACCACGTTGATATTGTAAATATTTGTACTCCTACTGTTACTCATTTTGAAATTGCAAAAACTACTTTATCTAATGGAATTTCTACTTTAGTAGAAAAACCACTTACTTATTCTTCATCTCAAGGAGAAGAATTAGTTAATCTTGCGCATGATAACAATGTGGCTCTTACTGTTGGTTTTGTCGAACGTTTTAACCCTATTATTATTGATATAAAAGATAATCTTCAAAAACAAACTTATGGAGATCCTTTACTTATTGAATTTCAACGTGAAAATCGATGGGCCGGAGTAACAAAAGATATTGGTGTTATTTTAGATTCTTCAGTCCATGATATTGATGGTGCTAGATGGCTGTTTAATGAAGAACCCAACGTTGTATTCGCAAGAACTGGGAACGTTTTAAACCCCAAAGCATCTGGTTTTGTTGGAACTGATTATGAGGATTTTGCTACTATAGTTCTTGGATTTAAAAATGGCAAAACCGCAATCATAATAGCGAATTGGGTTACTCCCTATAAAGTTAGAAGAATATCTGTTACCTGTACTGATGGTAATTTATCCGGTGATTATATGTCTCAAGAAATTCGCCTAGACGATGGTAATTCCGTTACTATACCTACTCGTAAACGCGAGGAGCCTCTTGTCAATGAATTAACAAGTTTCATCAATGCTGTAAAGTCTAATACTTCTCCTGTAGTTACGGGAATTGATGGCCTAAATACTATAAAAATTGCTGAGGCTGCTATAACATCTGCAAAACGAGGTTCTCCAATTTATCTAGATTTGTGATTAATTATGAAAAAAACTCTTACCGATATTCTTGTATGCCCTTCTGATAAACACTCTGATCTTAATTTAATAGAATTTGAAACCAATAGTTCTGATGTTAAATCAGGACTTCTTTATTGTATTAAATGTATTAGATATTATCCGATAATTAATGGAATTCCTATTATGGTTCCTGATAACCAACGTAACTTTATTCATGAATCCAATTTTCTCACACAATGGATTGATAAAATTCCTGATGATATAAAATCTAACAGTCTGCCATTTAATATTAATAAAATTAATAGTGAATCATCATGAGTAACGAAAAAAATCATATTTCTGAAAATGCATTTGTTGGTAAAAATGTAAAGTTTGGTAATGGTGTTAAAATTTGGAATATGGCTTATGTTGGTAATAATACAAAAATTGGCGACAACGTAATGATAGGTTCTCTTGCACATGTTGATTATGATGTTCAAATTGGTTCTAATTGTAAAATAGAAGGTTTAGTTTACATTGCTCCAAAATGTATTATTGGTAATAACGTATTCATTGGTCCCTCTGCCACTCTTACAAATGATCCATATCCTCCCAGTACAAAACTTGCAGGTGTTATTGTTGAAGATAATGCAGTCATTGGAGCAAGATCTGTAATTAAAGCAGGGGTTACCATAGGAAAAAATAGCGTTGTTGCTATGGGTTCTATAGTAACAAAAGATGTTGCTTCTGATAGTGTTGTGGTGGGCTCTCCTGCCAAAGTTGTTTATAATAGATCTGAATACGACAATAAAATGAAAGATTGGGAAGCAAAATTCTAAATATTAGTTCTAATCTTTACATAATATGACTGAAATAGGTTCTACTTTACCTTCTTTTGAATTACCTGACGCTGACGGAAAGTTAGTAGATATATCAAAATTCAAAGGAAAGAATATTGTTTTAGTCTTTTATCCAGCAGCTTTTACCGGAGTCTGTAAAACAGAACTTTGTTATTTTCGCGATAGCTTGTCTAAACTCTCTGAAGCTAATGCTGAAGTAATTGGAATAAGCGTAGATTACCCATTTAGTGTAAAGGAATTTGCTACATCAAATGATATCAAGTTCTTACTTCTTTGTGATTATACTAAAACAATAATTAACAAATTTAACTTAGAATTTTCCAATTTTCTTGATTTACCAGGATATACAGTTGCAAAGAGATCAGTTCTTATTGTTGACAAAGAAGGAATTATTAAATACAAATGGGTAGCTGATAACCCTGGCCAAGAACCTGATTATTCTGAAGTTCTTTCTAAAGTCTCTTCAATGCAATAGTCTATGAATTTAATTTCTTTTTTAAATATCTTGTAATTATTTTTTGTATAATAAAAACCCAAATCAGAAACAAACCAAAACTTACAACTAATTTTAGAATTACAATTAATATCTCACTAAATTGAAATGTAAATGGATTTTCTAATGGAACTATTATGGTAAAGATTATTGCTGAAACTAAAAATACTAAAAGAAATGCAATGAATATGATCGAACTTAGTTCTATGACATTCTTCATCTATATCACCCAAGTTAAGATTCCTATTATTGTTGCAAGTATTGCTGAAACAATACTCAAAATAAAAATTGTATTGACAATTGGTAATTCTTTTGAGGGATTACCTGCTACTATTAATCTTACTAATGTTATTGGCGCATCATCATTCCTTTCTGCCTCAATTGTTCCATCTTTTAATACTCTAGTCGGTCTAACCTTGATATTTTTATGTTCAACAAAATCTCTCATGCTTGATAAATAAAAGAATGAATTCAATATTGCTGGTAATATTGCAAATACTCCAATTAATTCTACTCCCCCTACAATTGCAATTGCTCCATACATTGCACCTAATGTTAACGTTCCTGAATCTCCTGGAAATACTTTTGAAGGGTATTTGTGAAAGACAAAGAACGCTAAACATACAGAGATTAAGATTAATGTAACTAATACCATGCTGCTATCTCCTATCAAAAATAATGAAATTAATAGTGGAATTGCTGTAATTATTACAAATCCTGTTGATACACCGTTTAACACATCTATTGTATTAATTGTATTTGCAGTTACTGGTATTGATATTAATATCAATAACGGATAAATTATTGATAATTTAGCCGATCCAAAAAATAGAAAGTCTAAATTTGGCTCATAAGCGCCTAATAGAATTATTGGTAATGATGCCAACAATAATAACAAAGGTTTCTTCCTACCTCCTAACGATTTGAAATCATCTATTATTCCTATTGTCGATGAAATTATTACTACTCCGAGTATCGCAATAATTCTTATATCGTTTGTTAAAATTATTGAAACCAATAATGATGATATGAGACCAAAAATTATTGCAGGACCTCCAGGATATGCAACAAAACTCTTTCCTTCTTTATGGTAATCTAAAACTTCTCTTTTTACACCAACTAGTAATGAAATTAATCTATTCGTCGCTAAATATGTAATAATAAAGGCCATAGCCACTACTCCATATTCTATTAACCCTAAATTCATCTTCTATTACATTTGTATCATCGTCACTAATAAAACACTAAAGTTAAAATAATATTGCAAATACATATATTGTTATAAAATGAACATCTCAGAATTAACCGATGGCGCAAAAAATGTTGAAATTCCTGAAGCTGAAGTAACCGAAGTTGGTGAAACACGAACTGTTAATACACGTTTTGGTACTGAAGCACGTGTCGCAGACATAAAAATTAAGGATGAAACAGCAGAGATTACGCTCTCGTTATGGAATGACGATATCGAAAAAGTACAGGTTGGTACAAAACTAAAGATTGGTAATGGCTATACAAACAGCTTTCGTGGCGAAGTAAAGCTAAACGTTGGCCGATATGGCACACTTGATATACTCTAAATTATCCTAGCTACTAAAACCAATATTATGCCTAGTACGACTACTTCTGATACTGCATTGATATGATTTTTTGATCTCGAGAATTCTCTGATCATTATTGACAATCTACTTACTGGTATCATAAATAACAAGAATATTATGACAAAATCTAACAAGTTCATTCCTGCTATTCTTAGTGAATCTAACCAAATATCTTGACTGAAACTAATCTCTAATATCACTGAAATTATTGTTAATGCTATAACTAATATCAAAATTGTTTTAATAACTGTCAATGTTAAATTTTCTAATTTATTGTTCTTATTCATAAATTCAAAACCTCAATTTCTAATCCATTTATTATCATTCTTAAAGCAATGTAAATTAATACTATACAAAAAATATTTGTTAATATTTGTTTATCAATTACTTTGTTTATCCTTGATCCTATCTGAGCACCAAAAAATATTCCTAGTATTATCGGTGAGACTAGTGTAACATCAATCAAACCATTATTAAAAAAAATTAATGCACCAACAAGTGATGTTACCCCTATCATAAAACTACTTGTTGCAATTGCTACTTTAATTGGAATGTTCATTATTCTATTCATTATTGGTACAAAAATTGCACCTCCTCCTAAACCTAATAATCCTGAAAATATTCCTCCTATTACACTTATTATAGTTCCTTCTTTTTCTCTTTTTACAGAATATGTTATTATTTCATTTGTACTTTCATCAAAATATTTTCTTTCATCGTTTGATTTTGATTCTATATTATTGTTTTCTAAATTTTTTCTTGACTTGACATACATATTAATTGCTATATATCCTAAAACAATTCCAAAAATTACACTTAAAATACTACTGTCTATTTGTAATGCAGCATATGCACCAATTATCGATCCTGTAACTGCACCCAATTCTAGAATTGAACTTAATCTTAAATCTGTTATTCTATTTTTAATATACACTATGGACGAACTACTTGAATTTACTAATACGCCTATGAAACTTACTCCAATTGCTTGGTGTATTGGTAAATCGAATAATATTGTTAATGCAGGCACTAAAATTATTCCACCTCCTAACCCTAATAATGACCCTATTATTCCTGCTATGAAACTGGTAGATAGGATATACACAAAGAGCAGTATCTCCACATGATTCTTTGCATGTTCTTGCTAATAATATTGTTCTAATTACTGACTAAGAATATCTTATTCTTAACAAATTATAAATTCGATTAATGTTTATTATAATAAAAATGTCATCAAGAAAATCATCTCGAAAACCTAAAAAACGTTCTCAATCTAATGAATTGTTCAAAAATAAGATTCTTGCACCTATTCTTATTGCATTTCTTTTTGGTGGAATTCTCGGATATGTTATTACTCAACCTCAAGTAAATACCTTAAAAACTAACGAAGATGTTCTTGAATCTCAAATTCTATTTCTCGAAGAACGAATTAATGAACTCAAAATCAAAGAATCTGAATTATCTCAATCTCAAACCGTTGTTAACACTTTACAATCTCAAATGAATTCCAATAAACTTGAAAATGCGGCTTTATCTGAAAAAGTTTCATCACTTAATTCAGAAATAACTGTTCTTGAAAATACACTTGAAGATAACAAAGTTCAACTCAGTGTTGCTATTCAAGACGCGGAAATGTCTGAAGCTGAAATATCTAAATTGAATACTCGTCTTAATTCTATTACAAAAACTATTGAAAAATTTGAAAATGATAAACTTTTACTTGTTGAACTTAGAAAAGAAATTCCTTCTAGTAGATCAGAAGCTCATAATCACTGGGAAAGAGTTAAGGATATTGCAATAGTTAGTGATCCAACTCTTGGTCCTAAAATTGATAAAGTTATTTCTATGATTGATGCATATTATGATTGGATTGATCAACAACCAGGAGCTAATTCCACTGATACAGAATTCTTTAACTGGATAATTGAAGGTAATATTAGTGGCGCAATAAACTATACCTCTGAAATTGGAAAATTCCAAAACGACGCTCTTTTAGCTGTTATCATCCGTATGGATGCTGCGATTAGTCTTGTTTCATAATTTTACTGATGGTTTTTTTTTAACTTAATAAACAATTTAAATATATTAATAACAAATACTACCAAATGAAACTACTTCCATATCTTGCCTTATTCGTGCTTTTATCTAGTTTTCTAATTCCTTTAGTTGTTAATTCTGCTTCAGCAGGCCCTGAAGATATTCTTTGGAGTGATGCTCGTCCATACAGGGCAATTTCTCCACTTATTCCTGAAAGTGGTATAATGTTCCATGAACCTGTTTCAAAAGTCTTTTCTGGTGCTGCTCAAGGAGTAGTTAGAGGAGAAGATGTTCGTTTTGCAAATGCTAAGAAAGGTGCAATGGAAGACTGGCTTCAAGATAATGTTGATTTAGCTGGAGCTGATAATAATCAAGACGTTCGATTACAAGCTGCAGGAGCTGCTGCTCTAGTTCCTTATCGTGATCCTTCGCAAAAATTTAGTAGAAATATTCTTGTCACAAGAGATTTTGGTACTACTCCGGTTCAAACTGAACCAGTGCTTGCTGTAAATCCTAATGATCCTGAACATATTGTAATTGGTACTATCGATTACAATTTTGCAAACGTTGTTTCATACGTTAGTAGAGATGGAGGTCAAACTTGGGATGGTGCATTCCAATCTAAATATCTACAAGAAGATCTCGGCGCTGCAGGAGATCCAATTGCAGCCTTTGATAGAAAAGGCAGTGTCTATATGGGTTGTATATCTATTGGCAGTGATGATTTCAGTTTAGGCGGTACTCCTTTACAAGAATCAGTTTCTAGTATATCGATTACTCGTTCTGATGATGGAGGAGAGACTTGGTTACAACCAATATCTAGTGCTCGTAGTACAATCTCATTGACTTATTCTCAAACTCAATTTGAAGGCGAGGCTACTAATGTTACAAGCAGTGGCACATTAAGATTTGGTTTCTTGGATAAACCTTGGATAGCTACAGGTCCAAACCCTGAAAACCTTGATGAAGATATCGTTTACGTCGTTTACACACATTTCGTTACACGATATGATTTCTTCTTTGCTTTAGATGGCGCTCTTCTCTATTTTAGATATCCTGTTCTTGAAACAACTATCGAAATGGTCAAATCTGAGGATTATGGAATGACTTGGAGTAAACCTATTCCTGTTAGCCCAACTGTATATTCTGCCTATGCAGGATCTGGCGGTGGAGGCAATGAAAACCAATTTGCAGAAGAAACCGACAGAGTTGTTCAATTCCCACATGTATTTACACATGATGATGGTACAGTTTATGTTGCCTATCATGATTCCACCGATGACGGACCTTTTGAGGGACTAGCTGAAACTCATATTGTCCGTTCTGACGATGGAGGTGATTCATTTAGTCTTAGTGAACGTGTTGCAACATTTAATGAACCATTTTATCGTTCAAGAAATGCTCCATTTAGGTCATGGGCTAGTGCAATGCCTCGTGGTTCTGTTTCTGACGTAGATGGATCTATCAGTCTTGTTTTTGGAGGTAGACCTTCTGATAAACCTACTGACGATGGCGATGTATACTTTGTACGTTCTACCGATGAAGGAAATTCTTGGTCGTCTCCTAAACGTATTAACGACGATGGAATTTCTGCATTTCAGTTCTTTCCAGCTCTAGACATTGGACCTGACGGAAGTATTCATGCATTCTTTGGAGATTTCCGTGACAGTCCTAGTGAGATAACTTATCATATGTATTATACTCGTTCTGATGATGGCGGAGAAACATGGTTGCCTAATTCAAGAATTACTGATTATCCAACAAACCCGAACAAAGCTTTTCCTCGTGGAGCATTCATTGGTGATTACAATGATATCAAAGCAGTTGCTGACGATGTTTATATGATTTGGACTGATGGCCGGCTTGGCGAAATAACCGGTATGAATCAGAAAATTGGTTTTGCACGAACCAAACCAATGCCTACACCATCAATATTCATTAGTCCACCATCTGGACCGGGAGGTAGAGATGTTCGTATATCGGGATTTGATTTCCAACCTGATCAAGAAATATACATTTCTGTTAGTGGAGTAATAATTTCTTCAACACGCACTAATGACGACGGTTTATTTAATACTGATATATTTATTCCTATTGCAGGTGAAGGTGCACATACAATTTTGGCTATTGAAGCATCTGGAAATGTTGCTGCAGCCTCATTCTTTATGGACTTTGGTTTTAATAACCTCGATCAACTTGAGACTAGATTGTCTGACATATCTGAATCTATCTTTGATATGTTACAAACACAACCTGTTTCAAATAGTCCCCCAAATGAGGTTCCTATTTCTCCACCAATAGCTCCTGAACTTGGTGATTTGTCTAATTTACCTATTCAGATAAATGAACTTCAAAATGATGTATCTGCCATATCTGATAAAACTAATACTTTTGAAACTTTAATTTACACTTTGCTTGCAATGATCTTGGCTATTGTTGTAGTTGTGTTTATTTCAATATCGAGAGAAAATGGTATTGATTTAAAAAATATCCGTGAACTCATGAATAAATCATAGGGGATTATATATTGATAATCAATACATCTACAAAATTAATTACAATTCTTTTGAGTGTCTTATTGTTATTTTCAATTGTTCCAAGCATTGTACATAGTCAAAGTAATTATCAACCTCCACATGATAAAGCAGGTCCTGCAGCTGACGTATTACGCTTTCGTTCATTCCATGTAGATATTGCTCCTAAAGAAATTCTTGCAAATCAAATGGATATGTATTATTTTGGACTTAAAGTTGCTGCTGCAAAAGATATAAAAAATTCACCGGGAATCAAAGTTCATGAAGCTCCTACGTCAACAATTTCATTATTACTGAATCCAGCTCCTGGTCCTGAAGGACAATTAAATCCATTTTCAATTAAAAAAGTTCGACAGGCTATTCAATTAATTATTAATCGAGACTTTGTTGTCCAAGAAATTTATCAAGGTATGGCCGTTCCAATGTTAACTCAAGTTAGTTCATATGATCACGATTACCTTACTTTATATGATATGATTCTTGAATCATCTATCAATTATGATCCAGATTATGCAAAACTTATTGTAAATGATGCTATGATAAATGCCGGTGCCGAACTAGTTGAAGGTAAATGGCACTTTGACGGAAAGCCAATTCGTATTGATTTTATTATTCGTGTTGAAGATGAAAGACGAGACGTTGGTGATTTAATAAGATCTGAGGTTGAAAATCTTGGTTTTATTGTTCAACCTACATATCAGCAATTTGGTCCTGCTATCTATACCGTATATAGTTCCGATCCTAACCTTGTAGGTACTGGAGGATCTTGGCATATGTATACCGAGGGTTGGGGAAAAGGAGCTGCTGATCGATATGATTCTGGTACATTAAATCAAATGTGTTCTCCATGGCTTGGAAATATGCCTGGATGGCAAGAATTGGGTTTCTGGCAATATGAAAACGAAGAATTGGATATATTGGGACAAAGAATTTTTAGTGGTGATTTCCAAAACGAAGATGAACGTAACTCTATTTATTCCGACGCATCTAAATTATGTTTAGACGAATCCGTACGATTGTGGATTGCTAACATTATTACAAATCTTCCTGCTGACGACTCTATTGAAGGAATTAGTTCCGATATTATTGCTGGTCCAAAAAGTATATGGACACAACGAGATGCCTTTATTCCCGGTCAGACTGATTTAACTATTGGAAATGTTTGGGTTTGGACAGAGCGTACTACTTGGAATCCTGTTGGTGGTTTTGGTGATGTTTATGGAAGTGATATTTGGAGAAATATGTATGATCCCCCTATAACACGTCATCCATTTACGGGACTTCCTATATCTTATAGGGCAAATTACGAAGTTACAACATCTGGCCCAGGTGGAAATATAGATCTTCCATCTGATTCATTTATATGGAATGCTCAGACCAATTCGTGGTCTAATGTTCCATCTGGTACCGTTGCTACTAGTAAAGTTGTATTTGATTATTCTAAATATTTTAATTCTAACTGGCATCATGGAGAACAAATAGATATGGCTGATGTAATTTATTCAATTTATCAGACTTTTGATTTAACTTATAATGAAGACAAATCATCAATGGAATTTGCTATAGCTACAGTGTCTAAACCATATCTTGATAGTTTCAAAGGATTCCGAATTGTTGACGACAATAAACTTGAAGTTTATGTTGACTTTTGGCATTTTGCTCCTGACTATATCGCTGATTATGCAAGTATAACTAGTATTACTATGCCTTGGGAGATTCTTTATTCTATGGATACGCTAGTTTTCGATCAACGCAAAGCTGCATATAGCGATACTGCTGCACAACGATTTAATGTTCCATGGATTAGTTTAGTAATGGATAGAGATGCCAGATTAGTACGTAACGTAATTCGAGATCACAATTCTGCTAATAATATCCCTGATAATGTATTCAATGTTCAAGGCCTCCAACTCGTTTCTAATTCTGACGCTACTAGCAGATATGATTCTTCACTTTCTTGGTTCGATGAATATGGAATGCTAGTAATATCTAACGGACCATTCATGCTAAGTGTTTACGATCCTCCTGCTCAGTATGCTGAATTAAATGCATTCCGTGATCCAACTTATCCCTTCAAACCAGGACAATTCTTCTTTGGAGAAGCTAATCTTGTCGATATTCTAAACATTGATTCTAATTTCATTGAAATTGGTTCTGATAATACTATTACTGTTACAATGACTGGAGAAGGTAATCTTGATTTACGTTATGCATTGAAAGATGAAATTTCTAATAGCATATTGGCAAATGGATTGGCATCGAAACAAAATAATAATGAATTCTTAATTACGTTTGATAGTTCTTTGACTTCTTCCCTTCAATCAGGTTTGTATAAATTATATCTTGCTGGTTATAGTGATAGTCTATCATCTCTTAATGAAAGAGTTTTAGTTATTGAAGCTGGTACTGATAAACCAATTTCTGTAGAACCATCAAATAATTCACCTGTTGTCGAAGAACAAGAACAACCTAGCATTTCTAATAATGAAATTGTTTCTATTAACGAATCAGAAGAATCTGAATCATCTCCTCTACTTATACCTGTAATTGTTGCTCTTCTAATAATTGTACTTGGTGTAGTCTTTACTCAAAGTCAAAAATCTACCGCAAAGAAATC
>CEUZ01090340.1_pt1 | contig 18547 bp, 14 predicted proteins | sample 361511 | NCBI WGS metagenome assembly CEUZ01 (sample SAMEA2622822, study PRJEB7988) | marine metagenome | biome: marine biome (ENVO:00000447); feature: surface water layer (ENVO:00002042); material: "saline water (ENVO:00002010), including plankton (ENVO:xxxxxxxx)" | depth 5 m
GGGACAGGGGATGACGATATGGCCAAAGACCATGCGGATCCGGCCGATGCTGGGACAACCAGAAGGCCCACGCGAGAGTCCTCTTCGTTTTCTCGCAACGATGGACGTCGAGGGGCACCGACCTCTTTCGCGGAGCGGTCAGGGGGCGGACGCGTTCCTCCTCATGACATAGATGCCGAGCGGTCTGTTCTTTCGGCTCTCCTCTTAGATAATAGATATCTCCACGATGTCACCTTGGAGGTGTCGGGCGAAGATTTCTACCACCCCAGCAACATGGCCTTGTTTAAGGCAATCTTATCAATCCACGAAGCCGGTAAGCCAGTCGATCTGATCACACTGTCAGAGCATCTCTCTACAAAGGGAATTCTAGACTCGATTGGAGGACCAGTTTTTCTCGCAGAGATCGCGGATTTTGAAGCAACTGCGGCCAATGTCGTCCATCACGCGCAGATCGTCCGAGACAAGAGCGTTAAGCGACGCTTGATATCGGTTGCCACTGAGATAGTTGAGGAGGGATTTGTCGAAGAAGGTGCTTCCCAAGAACTTTTGGATTCGGCGGAAGGGAAAATTCTTGACTTGAGTCAAGGACAAAGTCGCACAAGTTTCATCAGACTCCGTGATGAAATGGACGACACGTTTGACTACGTCGAAGCAATAATGAATCGAGGTGGTGGTCTTACAGGAGTGCCGACTGGCTACGAAGATTTAGACAAGATGACAGGAGGGCTCCAAGCAGGAGAGCTGGTCGTGATCGCTGCTCGACCGAGTATGGGCAAGACTGCTCTGGCTCTCAATGTTGCCCGCAATGCATCGATTGAAGACGGGAGGAAGGTGGCTGTTTTCTCCCTAGAAATGACGACACGCTCTTTGATCCTACGGTTGCTTTCTTCCGAGGCCCGAGTGGATTTCTCTGCGTTTCGTTCCTCCTATCTTCCCACGCGGGATTTTACGAAGTTGACTCGTGCAGGGGATAATCTTAGTAGGGCAGACTTGTGGATTGATGATAGTGGCGATATTTCTCTTCAGGAAATTAAGTCTAAATGTCGACGACTGAATGCCGAGAGTGGACTGGATCTGGTCATTGTTGACTATCTGCAACTGGCTAGAGGTGATGAGAACCGGCGCGATCGAAAAGATCTCGAGATTGCAGAGATCAGTAAGGGTTTGAAGGCACTTGCAAAGGAACTGGAGATTCCAGTCGTAGCTTTATCTCAATTAAACAGAGGCCCCGAGCAGAGAGATCCAGACAAAAGGAGACCTAGGCTAGGAGACCTTCGTGAATCTGGTGCCATAGAACAGGATGCCGATCTAATTGCCTTTATCTACAGAGATCACGTTTATAACAAAGAAGCGGACGCTGCCTTGGCAGAGTTAATAGTTGAGAAGCAGCGGAATGGTCCTACTGGTACCGTCAAACTGCACTTTGAAGGGCGATACGCCCGGTTCGATAATTGGACGGGTCGCGAAGATGACCCGTCCAACGTTGGCCAGACTTTTGTTGGACCAGATGACTCCCCCGTCTTTTCGAAAGGGGTTTCAACTGAACCTTTTGATGAGGACCCACCATTCTAGTTATGGTGGGATGGTGAGCAGCGTGGGCAAGGGTCGCAAGCCGTATGCTCTGGAAGAAGGTTCAACTATTGCCGTAGTGGCGCCGAGTTTTTCAGTAGAGTTCGACCGGCTGAATCACATCGAAGGACAGCTTTCCAGTAGAGGGATTAATCTTACTAGACGAGAAGATATATTCGAGCGGTTCAAATATTTTGCCGGCACTGATTTAAGAAGATCGGAGGAGTTGAAAGAAGCTATTCGAGACCCTTCAGTAGATGGAATCATTTGCGCGCGTGGAGGCTACGGATGCACCCGACTTCTTCCCGATCTAGAAGCGCAAGTTTTTAACGAGAACAAGAAGCCCTTGGCGGGTTATAGCGATATTACGTCGCTGCTTCTGTGGCAGTGGAGACATGCAGCGCTTGTTGGTTTTCACTCTCCGATGTTAGATAGACAAGGTGGATTGGAGGATGTGGAGCTCGATTCGATGATTTCCATGCTTATGGGACGAAAAGGTTACGAAATTCTTCAGGGTATCGGGCTTTCCGGCACTACTGCAGTGGGTACTCTGATGGGAGGGTCATTAACAATGGTCGTTGCCAGTCTCGGCACTTCTTGGGAAATAGATACTAGAGGCTCAATCCTTTTATTAGAAGAGGTTAATGAGAAGCCATATCAAATTGATCGAATGCTTCAACAGCTAAAGGCGGCAGGAAAGTTTGATGCGATTGTGGGAGTCGGCATCGGTTATTTGGTTAACTGTATAGATTCGAAACGTGAGGAGCCCACGGCACAAGAAGTAATCGAAGCCGTGTTTGCACCTCTTGGAGTTCCGGTAGTCACGAATTTGCCTTTTGGCCATGATTCGCCTAACAGGACCTGGCCGCTCGGAATAAAGGCCGAAATTAATGCTCGAACAGGGGAAGTTTCATTCCTTGAAAATGGTGTTCTTCAAAAATGACTAAATTAATTAAACGCGGGCGACATTGTACTGTTTGGTGTTAGATAAGGAATTATGGAGCTGATTACCTTATGAGATATAGCGCAATCCAGCGCAAACTTGCGAAAGTCGACCGAGCTTTAGAAAAGGCCATCGATTCTTCTGAAACTTCGGGTGCAGTTGTTCTAGCTTGTATGCACCGGGATAATGAATGGCTTACACACGAATCAGTGCGGGGGCTGGCGGTTGCGAAACCGGAGCGTATACCAATGACGAGGCAGACTGTCTTTGACCTCGCATCTCTAACAAAGCCCATCGCAACGACTACTTCTATTATGCTTTTAGAGTCTGAGGGTAATCTCTCTATCGATGATCCTGTAGTAAAGTACTTACCCACGTTTTCAGAACGCGGTAAACAAGAAGTAACCCTCCGTCACCTTTTGACCCATTCTTCTGGTTTAAAGCCCTGGAGAGGATTTCACGAACTCTTAATTGATAAAGAGAGGAAAAAGGGGGAGCGCCTGATTGCTACATCTGCGGGTCGAGACTTTATTATTGATAGAGTTCTCCGTAGTTCGTTGGTACATAAGCCAGGGGAGGCAGCTGTTTACGGGGATCTTAATTTTATTGTTCTGGGGGAGGTGATAAAGGCTGTGTCAGGAGAATCCATTGAAGATTTTTGTTCGACACAACTGTTCGGACCGCTGGGGCTAACAAAGACCAGATATAGAGCCTGTTTTGAAAATACTTCGTGTATTCCTGTCGACGAAAAGTCTACGACCGCAGCTACGGAAGAATGTTCGTGGCGAGATCGAGTCTTGTGGGGCGAAGTCCACGATCCAAATGCATACGCCATGGGCGGCGTGGCAGGCCATGCGGGCCTTTTTGCACCTGCAGATGACGTTATGAGGTTTGGAAAGATTGTTTTGGACACGTGGCATGATCGAAGTGATCTTCTTCCGAGGGAAGTCCTTCGTAAGTTTTTGGAAAGACAAAGTGTTCCAAAAGGATCTGATTGGGCGCTGGGGTGGGATACTCCTTCAGCTATTTCCTCATCGTCTGGTCAATACTTTTCCAACAGGAGTGTCGGCCATTTAGGATTTACGGGAACATCTCTTTGGATTGATCTCGAAAACGAGGTTATCGTAGTTTTCCTTTCAAATCGTATTCACCTCGTATCAAAGAAAAGTCATTACGGCCTTCGGCCTAAAATACACGACTTGATTATAGAGGCTTTTCGTTCTTAGTCTGAAGTAGTCACGGCACATCTATATATCTAGTCAGGAAGGAAACCAACCTCAACGATATGAAGGGTATCAAACGCGTTCATTTTATCGCAGTATGTGGAACGGGTATGGGTTCTCTGGCCGGGTTAATGAAATCTAGGGGACTTCATGTTACCGGTTCCGACCTGAATATTTATCCTCCGATGAGTATTGCCCTCGCTGATTGGAATATACCGGTGTCCCACGGCTTCAAGCCTGAGAACGTGGCTACAGATCCTCCCCCGGATATCGTTGTGATCGGTAATGCAGTTAGATCGGACAATCCAGAAGCCCAAGCTGCAAAAAATAGAAACTTGCCAATCTATTCATTTTCAGACGCTTTGTACGAATTTGCAATGCGAGATAAGAGACGAATTGTTGTTTCTGGTACCCATGGAAAAACCACCACTACCAGCATGTTGGGAACCATTCTTCGCGATGTTGGTTTGGAGCCTTCAGTCTTGCTAGGGGGGATCTCTAATAATCTTGGCAGCAGTTTTGTAGAAGGAAAGGGAGACTATTTTATCGTTGAGGGGGATGAATATGACACTGCATTTTTTGACAAGACACCAAAATTCCTGCATTACCATCCTTCGTTTCTAATTCTAACGTCTGTCGAGTTTGATCACGCCGATATTTATTTTGATCTCGATGATGTCATGGATTCGTTTAAGCGATTGGTGGCGGCAATGCCTTCCGACGGATTCATCGTTTCTGCTAATTATCTGCCCAATGTAGCTACTGTCGTTAAAGATGCTCCATGTAAGGTCATTCCCTATTCAGTGAGCTCCACTCGGAGCTCGGGATATTTAGCTACTGGAATTGTTGAAGAGAAATTCGGTACACGATTTGAACTGCTGTATGACGAAAAATATATTGGCGATTTCTTTTTGCCTACCTTCGGCCGATACAATGTAGCGAATGCAACTGCCGCACTTGCAGTTTCCCTTGAGTTGGGAGTTTCAAAGCAGGCAGCCTCAACTGCTCTCGGAAGCTACTGTGGGGTTAAGAGACGCCAGGAGGTTTTTGGAGAAGTTTCGGGTGTTACTCTTATTGACGACTTTGCTCATCATCCAACGGCAGTTAGAGAAACACTCGAGGCTCTTTCATCGCGTTTCCGAGGTCGCCGTATCGTCGCGGTGTTTGAGCCCCGTTCTAATACAAGCAGGCGTTCAGTTTTTCAAAAAGCGTATGGAGAATCGTTTGATAGTGCGGGACGAGTGGTAGTAAGCGAAGTCGATCAAGGTCCAATTTACAGTGCGACAGGAAGAGTGGATGAATTTTTTTCTTCAACTGAGCTCGCGTGTTGTCTACGTGAAAGAGGGTTAGACGCCGTTGCTCTGGACGGAGTCGAGTCTATAGTGGATGAGGTCGCTCGTTTAAGTCAGGTTGGCGACGTGATAGTCACGCTAAGCAATGGGAGTTTTGGCAACATTCGCGAAAAGCTTCTGAATCGTCTTCGTAAATCCTAAGAGTTCCCGCTTGGCAATAAGCGATACTTTTCGAAGCTCAGACACGACCGAACTTTAAGAATGATGAACCCGATCCTATTTGTTCAGCATTTTTTATCCCATTCCGGACAAAAGCTCGAGCAAGTTCCACCGATTCTACTAATGATCTTCCGAGTGCAAGGTTTGCAGTAATGGCAGAGGAGAGGGCGCAGCCCGTCCCGTGGACTGGGGGAGTGTTGAGTCGGGTACCATCGAATTTTGTAAACTCGAATTTGGGGTTTTTAGAGGCTAGCCAGTCATGAGAATCCTCTTGTAGATGTCCGCCTTTGACTAGAACAGATTTACATTTGAGTTCTTCAATCAATACTTTGGCGGCCCGTTTGATGCCTTCTTCGGTACTAACATCGATTCCAGTTATTTGGTGGGTCTCTGGCAGGTTCGGCGTCACGAGCACTGCTTTAGAGCAAAGATCCTTTAGGCTGCTCAATGCTCGACGTTCGAGTAAGGGAGTACCGTCGCTCGAACTCAAAACGGGGTCGATTACAAGCGGAACCTCTGAATTTTCGAGGCTCGATAGGCCTTGAATTACGGAACGGACGATATCATCGGTGGCGAGCATGCCGACCTTTATGGCGTTCGGGGTTATGTCTCTTAGTAGAATACGTAGTTGATCTAGCACTACTGAAGGGAAGAGTGGCAACACAGAATGTACTTTGGAAGTATCTTGCAGGGTAAGCGCAGTTGGCACGGCAGCTCCATGGAGTCCAAAGGATTTGAACACCTGTAGATCCATCTGGAGACCAGCGCCCCCCGTGGGGTCTGATCCTGCGATACTGAGAGCACAATGCATTGAGTTAAGAGTACCCGACAATCCCCGCCAAGCGGGAACAAGAAAAGGAGAAGTCAGTGAAGTGTTTTAATCGGTCAGGCTTCGTGGCTTTAGCATTTATTCTGGTGGGACTTATTGCAATCCCGGGGCTTGCAGCAGACGAATCCAAAGAAGAGCAAACTTGGTTTGCCGAACGAGTAACAAGCGGTGATACGGGCTTTTCGCTCGAGAGATTTTGGTCGAAAGGCTCTCTTTTTCGTTCCGAAGCAGTCCTAGGTGGCCAGCCCATGACGACTATAGTTAATGAAACTCACTATCTGATGATAGATGTCTTGCTAGCTCGTGGAATTTCAATCGAGCGGAGTGCACGGGCGAAGGTTAAGGATAAGGAACGCGGTCGTCCTTTTGCTCTAGAGGCAGAGAAAATAATTAAGGACGGAGGTGAGCAAGTTTCTGAGGAAAAGTACGGTCTCGGAACCTGCCTTTTATTTCGTACGACAGACAATATCGGGAAAAGGGAGGTTTGTATAAGCGATTTGGAAACGAAGCTCCCGATATTTCTTAGAACTTGGCACCGCGAAAGCAACAAGAACATAAACATGCGGTACCTGAATTGGTCACGCGCGTTGGAAATGGATGATACTTTCTTTAAGCCCGATCCTCGAGTCAAACTAGAAGAATTTACTTATGACGCTTACCAGAAGCGCGTTGCAGAAATGCCCACCGCGCCGTTTCCGCTGTTTCACCCCTTACTGCTCCATGGGTCTGAAAATTAGCATCGAAAAACTATTGCAAAATTAAATTTGCTTATTGAAGAATTCTTTTCTTTTACGATAGTCGGTCTGCAAGCCGTAGCTTCCTACTAACCGTGAGTAGGTCCGGATCTTTGCAGTTATTTAGTGTTCACCCAAGTGATGCTGGTATCTGCAATCGTTGGTGAATTATCTGCTAAAACAGCGAGACGTCGTGCAATGTTTCCACAGAGGTCTCGAAATACCGAAGCTACGTGTGACTCGGGGTTCTGGATAAGAATTGGACGTCCCTTATCGCCACCAGATACAATTTCTGGTTCTATAGGGACTTCGCACAGGAAGGGGACAGAAAGTTCATCGGCTATACGCTTTCCTCCTCCTTCCCCAAAGATCTTATAACGCCGATCAGGTAGGTCCGGCGGAATGAAATATGACATGTTTTCAACTATTCCTAAAACGGGAACGTTCACCTTTTCAAACATTACTAATCCCTTTCGCGCGTCGGCCACACTTAATTCATTAGCGGTGGTGACAATTATCGCGCCCGATAGGGGAGCTAGCTGGGTAAGCGTGAGTGCCGCATCCCCCGTTCCTGGAGGAAGGTCGATTATTAAATAGTCCAACTCGCCCCAATGCACATCGGTAAGGAACTGCTTGATTACGCCATGTACCATGGGTCCGCGCCAAATCACCGGACTCTCTTTTGTTAAGAAAAAACCCATGGACATGACGCGTAATCCGAACGCTTCCAATGGGAGGATGACTTTTTCTTCGCCTTCAACTCGGGTTTCTGGGCGCCGATTTAACCCCAGCAAGAGCGGTAATGAAGGCCCGTATACATCAGCATCCAAAAGACCGACAGATGCTCCAGTTTCTGAAAGAGCCAATGCCAGGTTTACCGCCGTCGTACTTTTGCCGACCCCACCCTTGCCAGATGCCACTGCGACAGTGTTCTTAACCCCTGGAATTATTGATTTGTTTGGATCTTGCGATCCTCCCCTGGTCTGGGCAGTCATTTTTATGTTTACCGCATTCACACCTGAAAGGGCACTTACTCGCTCTCGGGCTTCTCGTTCGAATTCTGCTTTTACGGGACAGGCTGGGGTCGTCAGCTCAATCGAGAAGGAGACAGACGACTCTATGATTGAGAGATCTTTGATAAATCCGAGATCAACGATGCTCTTGCCAAAATCTGGATCTACGATTGGTCGAAGAGCCTCGAGTATTTGTCCTTCGTTTAAATCTTCCACAGAACGAAGGTAAGCTGGCTAGTTGTTCTGTCAACTCGAAAATCTGAGAAAGCTATTATAGGAGGGACGGGAGAGAAATGACCGAACTAGACGAAGCTTTGAGTAGGTTCCACGAACTTTCACCAATATGGGGGGGTGAGCTGGCCAACCATGGTCCAATGGCCTGCGAGACCTTGGAAGAACTAGGCCATTCTGCCTTGATTCCGGCGATGGTGGATCGTTACGCGCCGAGAGTTCCTCTTATGCCAAAGGGAAAACCACTCCAGAAAGAGAGTGCCCGGGATTCCCTTGGCCATTCAAATCTTGCCGCGGACTGGATAGCAACTTTCGAAGAGCGACTATCAAAAGAACCCTGGCATGACGTTCTTCTATCGGCACTGGGGTTGCTCTGCGATGGTCTGTTTGGGGCAGGAGGCCACGGCTACCTGCGCACTGCACACGCGGTGAGAGCGCTAAAAAAAAGAGATACGGAATGCCGCAGGCGAGAGCTAGCTCATGGCCTTGGTTATTGGGCTGCCACGTATCAAGTGCTTCCGGGGGAGCCTGGAAAAAATAGTAGAGGTTCGTTCAAAAACGCTTTAGAAAACTTAAGATCTCCATCTGCTTTTGATTCCGATCAACTGTTCACTAGATCGGTGGATGGCTTTACCCAACTCAGCTCGTTTCGAGATGCGGTAGCTTGGCCTTCTTTCTCTTCTGAAAATGCAATAGCCGATTCCTACGAAATGATTCGAATAGCGGCGGACTGCTTTCAAAACACAGATTCTGGTTGGCTTGCTGCGGCTCACGGGATCACGACAGCTTCGGCAATTAGGTTGTTTGGTCTAGATTCTAAAGATGCCATTCTGATGAAGCTGACCCGTCGAGCTTGGCAAGTTTGCCTGTGCTTCTATGCCCTTTGTCCAAAAAATCGAATACCGGAGAAAAATGGGAACCAGGTGAAGTCGAAATTATACAAAAGCGTCGAGGAGATAGGCTACCTGGCAGCGTGCAGCCTAGATGAACACATCATCAAGTTAACCGAGGCATGTATCCGCGAATTTAATTTAGGAGGTGATGAGATTCTTCTCGAGATAGCCTCGAGAGCCGTAACGAATCTCGAGACGAAAGGATTAAGGGTGTGCTGAATTATCCGCTCTTGTTTAGAGCGCGTAAACCCCCTTCTCGAACTTTTCTTTATGCAGCTAAACTACCGTATTCACTGAAGAAGTTAATTTCCTATCTAAGGAAAGGTCGCCCTAAATTCTTCGAACGTGGCCATATGTGAATGCTACATCTCCAAAACGCCGGTTTCGACAATTAGAGGCCTTTTCGCTTGACGATCCTGTCCACTCACATCTAGATGAGAATTGCAGCGATGCAGCCGGTCATAAGTGTGGAGAGAGTACCCGAAAGAACACACCGAAGACCTAAGTTTGCTATTTCGGCCCTCCTTTGTGGGGCCATTCCTCCTATACCACCTATCAAAATCGCAAGAGATCCGAAATTTGCGAACCCACACAATGCATAAGCGCTGATGATTTGCGATCTTTCACTAAGACCACCGCTGCTGATCAGCCCTGAAAGTTGTTCGAAAGCAAGGAATTCGTTTAAAACCGTCTTTACGCCGAGGAGTGCTCCCACTGTCTGAGCCTCAGACCACGGAATTCCGAGTAGCCACGCAACGGGAGCAAACGCCCATCCGAAAATCATCTCTAAAGAAAGATCAGAAATACCGAAAGCTGTTCCCAGAAAATTAATACCATCATTTAGAAGGGCAACTAAGGCAACAAATACTATAAGCAAAGTACCTACACAAGCAGCTAGGCGCATTGCTCCTAGAGCTCCTTGCGATGCTGCATCGATAAGGTTAACGCTATCAGGTCTAGCTAATTTCATTTCGTTGCCTGCTGTTCCGTCATTCCGGTTCTCAGGAACCATTACCTTCGATATAACAATTCCTGCAGGTGCAGATATCAAACTTGCAACTATAAGGTGTCCTGCAAACGACTGTCCGCCTAACAACCCCGAATATGCTATGAGTACTGACCCAGCTACGGTAGACATTCCAGTTGTCATTAGGCAAAAGAGTCCTGATCGCGTCATTTTCTCGATATAGGGCCTTACCAACAAAGGAGCCTCAGTCATGCCAACGAAAATATTCGCTGTTGCAGCTAGGCTCTCCGCTCCCGAAATATTCATTGTTTTTTTCATTAAATACGAAAATGCTTCTACCAGTTTTTGCACAAGTCCAAGGTGATAAAGTATGCCGATGATGCTTCCACTAAATATGATCACAGGGAGCACTCCGAAAGCAATCGAAAAGTTATCCTTTGAGATTTCACCGAAAACAAAATGTACGCCTGACTGAGAATACCCAAGTATCTTCACGACGAATTTGTTCGCTCCAACAAAAACCAGTTGACCTAATTCGGTACGCAAGAGAAGACTCCCGAATAAGACCTGCAGACTTATTCCCCAGAGTACAACTCGCCAAGGAAATGCTCTCCTCCTTTCAGAAACTATCCATGCGATACAAATCATCGCAAAGAGGCCCAAAATTGGTATTAAACGTTCCATGGTTTCTATTTTACTCGTGAAGAAAATTTTGCGATTAATTGCTTAGTTGTATCTACAGGATTAGGAGAGTTAGCAATTTCCGATATGACGGCAAAACCTTGTGCTCCTCCAGCGCTTAATGTCGAGACGTTGTCGCAATTAATTCCTCCAATAGCAATTACAGGAATAGGAGAAGCCGCCGCCACCGCGTCTTTTAAATATGTTATTCCACGCTCGGTAAAACTTGATAGTTTAGTGGTAGTAGAGAAAATTGGTCCGAATGCAATGTAGTCAACGTTGTCTTTCTTTGCTTTTGTAACTTGCTCAATGTTATGAGTGGATCTTCCGATTAGTAGGCGCTCACGAATATTGATCGGGATCATTGTAGGGGAAATATCCTCCTGCCCCAAATGAACACCATCAGCTTCACTTGCCAGAGCAATATCAAAGCGATCGTTTACAAAAAATAATTTATTGTTTAATCGGGTTAAATTACGGAGTGCTTTTGACCATTTGAGGACATCGATATCTGTCGATACTTTTGTACGTAACTGAAGTACGTTGGCACCACCCCTAAGCGCACTTTTTGCCTGATCTATAAGCGTGTTTCTCCAATTTCCATCATCTACAAGGACATGTAAGCCGCATATTCCTTTGCGGTTATCACGTAGCGAAGAATGTTTGAAGAGCTGTTTCAAATTAAGTTTAGGGATCGATGTCTATGCCTAGATCAACAATCTTTTTCCTCAATGTGTTGCGATTAATACCAAGAATAGATGCAGCCTTTATTTGGTTACCTTGGGTGTGGAGCAGGACTCGTGCTAGTAGAGGACGTTCTACTTTTGCTACGAGATTCCTGTAGAGTTCCGTTTTCCCCAAATCGAGTGAACTGTCGGTCTCGCGTGCCACGAGTTCTTCAAGTGAGGAAGTGTTTTCAAAAACTTGATCAGTTTCCAGAAATTTGAAATCGTTTGGAGTAAGAACTTCTGAAGCGCTCAATACTACACCACGCTTGACAGCATTCTCAAGTTCTCGAACATTACCCGGCCAGTGATAACGTTTTAAAAATTCAACGCAATCATCTGAAAGACGGCCTACCCCGCTTCCACTCTTAACTCCGTAACGGTTCATAAAGTAGTTGGCTAATACTTCGATGTCTTCATTCCGTTCTCGAAGGGGAGGAATGTCAATTGGTATTACTCGTAACCGGTATAGTAGATCTTCTCTAAAGGTTCCTTCCGTAACGGCATTATCGAGATCGCGATGTGTAGCAGTGACAATTCTTACGTCGGACTTGATAGGTTTTTCCCCGCCAACAGGCGTAACTTGTCCGCTCTGTAAAACTCGAAGAAGTTTGCTTTGCAAAGCGATCGGCATATCTCCTATTTCATCGAGGAACAAGGTTCCTCCATTAGCCTCCCTAAAACGCCCGAGTCTTCGATCTACTGCGCCAGTAAAGGCTCCACGCTCATGTCCAAACAATTCGCTTTCAAGAAGCTCGTGAGGGATCGCCGCGGCGTTTATTGCTATAAATGGTAGTTCGCATCTTGCACTTGCTGAATGAATAGCCCGGGCAACAAGTTCTTTACCAGTCCCACTTTCTCCCGTGATTAGTACGGACACATCGCTAGACGCCACACGCCCGACGGTTTTAAAAACTTCCAATAGGGCTTTGCTTCGCCCTACCAGTCGCTCGTCAGTACTAACAGTACGGGTTGAGCTGTTCTGTGCGGAACGCACTTCATCGGCGAGCGCCCTTGCACTCATTATCTCCTTCGTAAGGTTCCGTACCTGATCAAGGCCAAACGGTTTTACTAAGTACTCAAAAGCTCCTCGTTTCATAGCTTCAACTGCATTTTCCAAGGTGCTTTGTGCGGTCATGATTACGATCGAGGCTGTAGCACCCAAATCTGTAGCCTTTGCAAGTATCTCAAGACCGTTTTCCCCAGGCATCCGTATGTCTAAAAATGCAATGTCAAAATCAGTTTCGGTTAGAAACTGCAAGGCTACGTCTCCATTTTCGGCCTCAGTTACATTAAATCCTTGATCCAAAAAAGCCTCTTTTAAAAAGGTTCTAATCGAACGTTCGTCGTCAGCAACTAGGATACGGGCGCTCACGGTGTGTTACCTTTGATTCGTTTCATGACGTCCTCAGCGGAAGTGTTACGCTCACTCGTGCACCATTGGGCGATTCGTTACGGATTGAAAAGGTTCCTCCATGTAAGTTCGTCCAATATTCAGATATTGCGAGTCCTAAACCAGTTCCATCGATTCGACTAGTTACAAAAGGAGTGGTTGCCTTTGGCAGGATTTCTTCCGGAAATCCGGGTCCGTTGTCCGCAAAGGAGATAGAAACCATTTGAAGTGGAGCTTCTCCAGGATTCGCAATTCTATGATCGATCTCAATTTTAGTAATCAAAGTTATCTGCTTTGATTTTTCTTTACCCAAGACTTGACAGGCATTTTGAATAAGATTCACGAAAATTTGCGTAAGTCGATCTGGGTCAGCCCAGAATTCTGGTATCGACGGGTCATAGTTCCGGACAAATACAATGTCTGATCCAATGGGATCGAGTTCTGTAAGCCGTAGGACTTTGTCGACGATTTTATGGATATTAATTTTCTGAGGTGATAGTTTTTCTTCAGATCCAAAAACCATTAAGTCGTCTACGAGTCGAGCTATCCTCATCGATTCTTCAACGATTAATTCGGCGAGAGATCGGGATTTTTCTTTTTTTGTCCGAGCCTTAAGAAGTTCGGCAGCACCTCGTATACCACTAAGGGGATTCTTGATTTCATGTGCCAACCCGGTTGCAATTTTCCCGAATGATTCATGCTTTTCACGTTCAGTATTTTTCCGAAGCAGGGTCTTTTGTGGGGTCAAGTCACGCAAGATTACCAGGCAACCTTCCGGTTCGAGAGTTACTCCAATTGGAGAAACTGAAAGTTCAACCTGTATATCATCGCTGTATCGCCGCCTCATTATAAGATCGCTTTCTACGGTCGGCTGCGATCCTTTGAGAACCCGTTCCACGGCATTTGCAATTTCAGTTCTATCGCCCAGGACGTTCTCTAGATGAAGCCCCTCGCTTTTCTCGGCGCTAATCTCGAGCATTTGTTGGGCCTCGGCGTTTAGAAATTTCACCTCTTGGTGTCTGTCAACGACTAACGCGCCGCCTACGATGGCCTCTAGAATTTTGGCGGAAGAATAAACCATTTGTTCCTAACTGAAGGATTGGGTTGCTTTAGCCGGTCCTTTAAATGCGCCCGTGATACATCGTCGCCTGAATAACCGAAGAGATTTCCGTGCTCAAAGTTCTTAAGGAATCCGAGATTCCGTTGTTGGCCAATACTCGCTAATTTGCAAGTTTCGCTGTAACACCATTAAGGGAGCCAATTTGTCCTCCAGGGCGTCTAGGGGCTGAATTTGGCTTCGACGTATGGCAATCGCCTAATTTTTAGGCAACTTAGCGCGGACACCCTCAAACGTCGATTTTTTTTAAAAGGACTATTGTCTAAGCTATGCAAACCAATCTTTCCCTTCAGGATGCTCAGTTAGCGGTTTTAGATAGGATCGAGCTCCTGCCAACTGAGACCATTTCAACTCAACTAGCCTACGGCAGGGTCCTGGCTGAAACGATCGTATCGACGAGAACGATACCCCCATGGGATTGCTCTGCGATGGATGGATATGCAATTCGTTCCAAGGACCTCCTAACCGTAGCAAATGAGGGTCCTATTCCCTTGAAATTGGTATTTGAAGTGGCTGCAGGGGGTCGCCCACTTAGACGACTGGAGACTGGTGAGGCTGCCCGAATTTTTACCGGTGCTCAAATTCCACCGGGTGCGGACACGGTAGTACCCCAGGAAGACGTAAAGCGGACTGGAGAAAAGATTGAATTCACTCGAGCGGTTCTCTCCGGTGAGCATGTAAGGTTCGCAGGCGAAGATGTAAAAGATGGCGATCAAATTCTGAGCCATGGAAGCATTCTTCGTTCTCCTCAACTTGGTCTCTTAGCATCAGTTGGACGTACCTTGGTGCCCGTGGTCCAGAGGCCTTCCGTGGCAATAGTTTCGGGTGGTGACGAGTTGGTGGAGCCCGATCAAGACCTGCGAAAAGGCGGAATTATTGCATCGAATGCGTATGCCATTGCGGCCGAATGCGCATCCTTTGACATTAAACCTCGGAATCTTGGCATAGCGGAAGATCGTCCGGAAGATTTGCAGAGGCTAATTCGTTCTGGCCTAAATTCCGATGTGCTTATAAGTACAGCTGGAGTTTCCGTTGGTGACCATGACAATGTTCGTCCCGTTTTAAAGGAGATGGGCTGCGATTTTCACTTTTGGGGGGTTAGGATGAAACCTGGATTCCCGGTTCTTTTTGGATCATTTCCTAATGGACCTATTGTTTTTGGCTTGCCTGGAAATCCCGTTTCTTCTCTTGTGACCTTTTTGAAATTGGTTCGTCCGGCTTTAAGAAAGATGTGTGGCTTCAAGAATCTATATTTACCAACTTCAAAAGCAGTTTTACTTGAAAGCATGGAAAAGAAACCCGGGAGGCGTCACTTCGTTAGAGTTTTATTTGAGAACCATAATGGCAGGCTAGGTGTTAGGAGTACTGGTAACCAAAGCTCAGGAGTTCTCCGATCTATGGCAACCGCCGACGGACTTCTCGACTTTCCCGAGAAAGAAAGCCACCTTTCTAGAGGATCAGAAGTATTGGTCCACTTGCTTAAAGAAGATTTCGTCTCGTAGGACCCAAAAACACGACCTCCCCATTGCCTATCTTGCGTTAGGACAGTCTTTAACTACGCTAGCAAATCGAACGAGATTAAGAATTGGAGATTTCTGGAATGAATGACCATGTAGCGGATCATTCGCACGATGGTGCTGGACTCAGAGAATTATATGAGCAAATTCGGGGGACCACACACAACCTGATCGAACCCCTTAGTCCGGAGGACTGTCTCGTGCAGTCTATGCCAGATGCAAGTCCTACAAAGTGGCATCTCGCACATACAACTTGGTTTTTCGAGACTTTTTTTTTGAGACAGTACGTACCTAATTACCAAGATTACTGCGATAGTTTTCTTTATCTCTTTAATTCATATTACAACGGGGTTGGCGAGCAGTACCCAAGGCCAGGTAGAGGTTTGATATCCCGCCCCTCCTTACAAGAGGTAATCGATTACAGGAGAAGCATTGACGAGTGCGTTTTAGAACAGATTGATAAGGGGGTACCCCGGAGAGCGTTAGATTTAATAACTCTTGGTCTCCATCACGAGCAGCAGCATCAGGAACTAATACTGACGGACGTCAAGCACATGTTCTCACTTAATCCAGGTATTGCCTCTTACTTAAGTAGAGACACCCCTCAAAAAAAAGTCGATGACTCTTTGTTTTGGGTTCCCTACGAGGGTGGTGTTTTTCGCTTCGGTCACGAGGGTAAATCTTTTTGCTTCGATAACGAGTATCCAAATCATGAAGTTCTATTAAGCTCTTTCTTGTTGGCCTCGCGCCTAACTACAAACTTGGAGTTCCAACAATTCATTGAGGACGGTGGATATAACAAGCCGGAGTTATGGCTGTCTGAAGGCTGGGAAATGGTTAGGAATGAAGGATGGACTGCCCCTCTTTATTGGCAAAAGCGCTCATCAAATTACATCACTAAAACGCTTTGGGGCACTCACGAAATAGTTGGTAGTGAACCTGTTGTTCATTTAAGCTTCTACGAAGCGGATGCATTTTCTCGATGGGCAGGCTCGAGATTGGCCACTGAGTATGAATGGGAACACGCAGCTTCGAATCTAAAATCAACTGGAAACTTCCTAGATAGTGGCAATCTGCACCCCAGTTCGCTTGTGCCGGACTGCTCCGATGACCCAAAACAGATGTTCGGAGATGTGTGGGAGTGGACAGCTAGTCCGTATGTACCGTACCCAGGCTACCGTCCGGCCGAAGGAGCAGTCGGAGAATACAACGGTAAATTCATGTGCAATCAGTATGTTTTACGTGGGGGTTCGTGTGTCACTCCCCAGCGTCATATACGTCCAACGTATAGGAATTTCTTTCCCGCTCATGCTCGTTGGCAGTTCAGCGGTCTTAGACTTGCGAAGGATGCCTGAAGTTTTAGAGGTTTATGTAACAAAAGGTAGAGACTGTCCTGAATCGTACACTGAATTTCATTTATGGTTGCTCGCTAAGCGATCCAGAAAATGATCCTAGAGATCCTGTCTTTTTAGAGCTCAGGCACATGACCATTCCCGAGGGTTTATCATTTTGGGGATATGAAGACACCACTCGTTCTGACGAGAGTCAAGTTTCAGTGGAATAGGAACTTCAATTAATTTCGTTTTCGGGTCCTTTCGATAATTTTCGTAGTTCTAAGGTTTGGAATTTGCCTTAGCCTACGCACTTCAATTGGGAAGTCCTTAGGAATATCATTCTCATAAAGCTCTCGTAAGCTCCAGTCGCCTCCCTTAGTGTAAACGTCGGGACGGAGCTGTCGGATTATCTCCAGTGGAGTTTCTTCACCGAAGAAGGTGACCCAGTCCACGCTTGCAAGGCCCGCTAAAAGTTCCGCTCGTTGTCTCTCTGGGACGATCGGTCGTCCTCTTCCCTTGAGTTGTCTGACGACCTTATCTCGATTCACGGCCACGATTAGACGATCTCCCATTGATTGTGCTTGTTCTAACGAGCGAAGATGCCCGACATGCAGGAGGTCGAAACAGCCACTAGTAAAAACCACGATCTGTCCCTTTTTCTGGGCGAGCACAATTCTTTTGGCAGCTTCACGACGTGAAAGGACAGAATCCCTGGCATTCGGCATTTTTCTCTTACTCCCCTAGTTTTGGTAGGCATTAACCCACGTCTAAGTGAAGGATGGCGGAACCTAGCGGATCTCGGTGCATTTTATCACTTGTTTTCATTGGTCCCTAGACCTCGCGTCTAGAGTTGTATTTTCAGAAAAATTCCTGGTGACCCTCGGCCCTTACCTCGCAATCGAGGCAGTTGAGCGAATATAAGTAGTCCTATCAGAAGTCACAGCATCCTCATGGGATGTCCTTTTGTATAGTGGCCAGAGTAACCTGTCGCAATTGCTTATCAGGAGGCGCTTATTGAAGATCGATTAACTCTTTTGGCCGATGTGGCTGGGATCGTATCTCGCTCGCACGACCTCGACGAGACTTTGGATAACGTTGTGGATCTGGTCTCTCGGAGGCTTGAGGTAGACCTTTGCTCGATTTATCTCTCCGATCTCGATCGACAACGGCTCAATCTCGCAGCCACGAATGGGTTGACCCGTGAATCTGTGGGCAAGGTTTCTTTGGCTTTTGGGGAAGGTCTTGTTGGGCTCGCAGCTGGGGACGCCGCGCCAGTCTATGCCTCGGACGCTATAAACGATCCAAGGGCTCGACTTTTCCCGGAAACAGGAGAAGATCGGTATCAAACCCTCCTCGCGGCGCCTCTCAGAGTAGGCCAGATAGTTGCCGGGGTTTTGGTAGTACAGACTCTGAAATCGAGAGAATTTACAGAAGGTGATATTGCTCTTCTTGATACCTGCACGCAACTTATATCGCCGACAGTAGTTAATGCTCACATGCTATCGCTACCCGAAGGCACTACTCGTGAGTTAGATAGCTTGACTCAGCAGTTCGCGTCTGGTGACCGCCAGCGCGAAAAGAATTTTGAACTGAGAGGTTCGGCAACATCTCCCGGTGTCGCAATTGGTGAAATTCATTACCTGGAGGACCCGCTCGAGCTCGATCGCCTGGAATATGTGCCAAGCTCGGACCCTGCAAGAGAGAGAGAAGATCTCCTTGCGGCAGTTGAAGAAGCACTGAGAGAGCTACACGGTGTTCGTGACGAGGCCGGATCGCGTTTTGGGCCAGAGTTTTCGGCGATTTTCAACACCCACATACAAATTTTAGAAGATAAGGGCTTTATGAGCCGTCTGGGCGAGGCAGTCGA
>CEUZ01051111.1_pt1 | contig 18538 bp, 20 predicted proteins | sample 361511 | NCBI WGS metagenome assembly CEUZ01 (sample SAMEA2622822, study PRJEB7988) | marine metagenome | biome: marine biome (ENVO:00000447); feature: surface water layer (ENVO:00002042); material: "saline water (ENVO:00002010), including plankton (ENVO:xxxxxxxx)" | depth 5 m
AGACTTAATAAACGAGTGGATAGAAAGCTCTTAATCCCCAACAAATTTATTAGATAATGCTATAGGGTCTTTTATATGAAGATTACTTTAAGGAGCTTTCATAGATATATAAGCTTAGCGATCTCCATCCAGTTACTTTTATGGACAATTTCTGGAATCTATTTTTCCTTTAACAAAATAGAAGAAGTGCGAGGAGAGCAATATCTTATTAAAGAATCAGGTCAACAAGTTACCAGACCAGAAAACACGAAAAAGATAAATTTTGAAGAGGCAAAGAGTCTGGTTGCAGAAAAAACTACCCTTACCCCACTTGAACTTCAAGTGATAGAAGAGCCCGAGAGGGGCTCTGAGTTTAGAGGAAGGGACTTGCCTTTATATAAAATTATTTCTCAAAACGAAGAAGGTGAAACAATTAACATATATCAAGATCCTTACTCAGGAGAAATTATGGCTATAAGGTCTTCTCAATGGAGGTTATGGGACTTGATGTGGGGGCTGCACATCATGGATTGGGCTGAAAGAGAAAACATAGATAATGTATTTTTAAAGTTATTTTCATTTATTGCTTTATTTACAGCGCTCTCTGGAGTTGTTCTCTTTTTTTATAAAAAATGAAAAAAGTATTTATAGCCATTCTTATATTCTTTGGGCTTAGCCTGGGTTCACTGATGGCAAGTGATAGCGGCTCGCATTCTTCGCACCAGATGATGTCAAAGCACAAATCCACTCATATGATGCTTTATGGCAATGCCCCCATTGGATTGATGGCTGGTATGCATCATGGGGGATTTATGCTTTCAATAAAACAGGGGCATATGGAAATGACAGACAACATTCTTGATGGAAAGCATATTCCATATTCTGAAATTCTTTCTTTGCCAAACAGCCTAGGAAGTCAGCCTAAAAACCTTTCTGTAGTTCCAACTAACATGAAAATGCAGATGACCATGATAAGCCTTATGTACGCTCCAACAGAAAAGGTTAATTTTATGGCAATGGGAAATTATACCTCCAAGGATATGAAGCTTAACTCTTATAGGCCCATGATGGGCAGAGATCTTTTAGGGTCTTTCAGTACTTCCTCGGGCGACTTTTCCGACTTTTCTATGGGTATTTTATTTAAGCTGAAGGAAGCTCATGGATCTAGGTGGCACATGGAAGTTTCTTTCCAAAATTCAACAGGAAGAAGTGACACCATGGATACAGTTTTAACCCCAATGGGTACAAGCTCCAAGATAATATTGCCCTATGGTATGCAGTCAGGTGACGATGCTACTAGGTTGTTGTTGAGCTTAACAAACGTTAAAAAATATAAAGAAAAGGTTGTTTTGGGAAACCAGTTAAAACGAAAATCATCTTTATCTGGCTGTGATTGGTGTTTTGGAGATGAGCTGGAGTACAACACTTGGGTGCAATATGAGCTGAAAAAATCTGTATCCCTGTCCACTAGAATTAAATTTACACATCGAGGTGAAATTTCTGGCAGGAACCCATTAATTAAAGCACCTGTTCAAACAGCTAATCCTAAAAATTATGGAGGCAAGGAATTACACCTAGGTCTGGGAGTAAACTTCTGGCCTGGAAAGTCAACAAAAAAGGGAAATATATTGGGCATAGAAGTACTTAAGCCAATAGTTCAAAATAAAAATAATCTCCAAATGAAATCCAATTATCAGATTATTTTGGGTTATGAAAGGTCATTTTAAAGAGGGCCTCAACTTAAGGCCTTCGAGATCTCTTCATCTACATTGTAATTCCAGACCTTCTCAGTTCTCATCGCCAACAATGGCGTATGGCTGATTAATAGGTTTCGAATAAATACAGCTATTGGGTTTTTTATATGATTAAGTCTACCTTGCATCAAAGAGGTAGATTGAATTTTGTTATTTCTATGAAGTCTGATTTTTTCATAAAGGGTTTGTGCTTTCTTGAAATCACAATCCAGTGCCCCAGCTAAGAAAGCGAAAGTGTAAGCATCTTCAATGGCCATACATCCGCCCTGCCCCAAGAAGGGCGTCATGGGGTGAGCAGCGTCTCCAAGTAAAGTAATGTTTTCTGAACACATAGAGCTTAAGGAAGGCCTTATATAGATTCCCCACTTATAGATAGCCTCACTTGAACTTACCATAGATAATACTTCTTCATCGTAAAACTTAAAATCCTCTAAAAAAGCTTCTTTAGAACCTTTTATTTTCCAAGAGTCTTCTTTTTCTTCATTTGATTTTACAACCCCCACGAAACTAGTCCTTCCTTCATGGTCTATGGGGTAACTAACTATGTGAGTTCCAGGACCAAAGTGAAATTGAATATCCCTTGCTTTAGAAAGGCCCACCCCCCTCCAAGCGCTGTATCCACTATAAGCAGGCAGTCCCGAAGAAGGAAAATGATTTTGTCTAATGGAAGATTTAATTCCATCAGATGCCAGAACATGAGATACCTTGTAGACCTCATTATTTGTAAAAGCTATTTCACAAGAATTTACGTCTAAGCTTTTATATTCATGTTCAAGGAGAATCTCTCCTCCTAGTCCAACATACCTTTGATGTATGACCTCTATTAATTTTTGCCTACTTGAAGTTACCACTTCAGTGTCAAGGCTCTTAATCTCCTTGCCCCGGTAATGCATAACAGCCCTCTCAGGAACAAAGGACCTGCTAACAAAGTCATCTTTTATACCTAATTCCTGGAGGGGCCTAAGGGCATTGGGAGAAATGGATATACCTGCACCGTATTCACTAACTTCATTACCCCTTTCAAAGACAATGGTATTGATTCCTTGCAGCCTTAAAGCACAGCCGACTGTAAGGCCTGCAATTCCGCCTCCAACTATTCCAATGTGTGATGAGTAATTCTTCACTCACACATTTTCAACTCTATAGGGGGTATAATCAAATAGAAATAAATAAGGAGGAAGAATGTTCAGTCACATAATGGTAGGAGCAAATGATATAGAGGAATCTAAACTCTTTTATGACAAGGTTTTGGGAGTGTTGGGAAGTGCACCGGGTGTATTGACGGTAAACCCAACAGGACACAAAAGGTATATGTATGTGGTCGGCGACATTATGTTTTTGATATCCGAACCAATTGACGACAATTCAGCTACCCACGGCAATGGAGGAACTATAGGATTTAGTGCAGACAGTCCAGAGACAGCAGATGCTTGGCATGAAGCGGGTATAAATAGTGGCGGCAATACATGTGAAGACCCCCCCGGAGCAAGAGAAGCAGATGGAATGAAATTTTATTTGGCCTACTTAAGAGATCCGTCAGGAAATAAACTTTGCGCTCTCCACAATATGCAAGACTAAGGTCTTCATGAAATAAATCTTTTATTTTTTTCTATAAAAATTAAAGATTACTTAGGTGCTGATTTTGGCTGGTATTCATAATACCCATCCACAGGTATCATTAAGTGGACATAGGGGGTTCCCTTAAACATTACATAAGGAGCTCCCGTGGTAAAGTCTGTTGTTTGACCGTCAAGGCTTGCTGGGTCTTTTGGCATAAGCATCAAATGAGGTCCCGACTCAATAAAGTGAATTGGATTTGATCCCTCTCTATCTCCTTCAGAATAAGCTCTAAAATTATCTACTCCAGTATCTCCGTGTAGCATCCACAGCCATCCATCACTTTCCATTTCAGGTATAGTTTGGTTCATATAAGCATCAACCCAACTTAAAGAGGCTGCATCAGCACAAGCAGGATTTGCATCGTGCGGAGTTTTAAAACCCTCTTTCGGCATTGGCATGAAGGGCAGACAGACCCACCCATTGGTTCCTTCTCTCAAAACCTTGCCGCTACCATCTTTGACAGTAGCAAAATCTCCAATGAAAGCAGGAGCTGCTGTTGAATAAGCCCATATTTGCCATTTGGCACTATTATGAGGGCCATAAGGTTCCTTGGCCAAAAGACTAGAAGAAAGAATAAAAGCTATAAAAGATAGTATTAAAGACCTTATTAACATAATTTTTTCCTATATTGTTAGGTGTATTTTGATATAAAAAAAATTAAATAACAAATAAAGAAAGGCAAGATTTAGGATTGATTTTTTTTATACCTTCTTTATCCTGCCCCCCCTTGAAATATATAATTTTTACAACAATTCTTTTAACTTCATTAGCTTTTGCTCAAGAAGAAAAAGGGTATCCTTGGCTGGAAAGTCTTGATCCAGGAGAGGGCTATAAAGAATCCGGACATAGATTATCTGCACTTGCCTTTGGGCTTAATCCGCTTGAGAAGTTTAACGGCGAAGAAGAAGTTTTGTTAGTTTCTGTACACGGAAGCAGAAGCGAAGGGTACGAATGGATATACCCACTTCAAACCCTAGATACAGAAAATAGCGCAACATTCTTTTACAAATGGGACGACAGCAAGTGTTATATAAATTCAGCTAAAAAGTTAAGATTTAATTTATCTAAAGAGATCAAAAAGCTTCCCAGTTTGAAAAGGTTAGTCATTATTGGCCATAGTTATGGAGGGGTTTTAGTAACTTCTTTGGTAGAAAACTGGAAGAATAACTTACCAACTGAAATTCATTCAATTGCCGGACCAATTGGTTCCGCCTTTTCTGGAAATGCCTGTACTTTCAATCCTCCCGAAAGAATTCCTAATAAACTTACTTTTTATCAGTGGAAAACACAACACCACTTAGATGTTGCATTTAAAAGATTAAAAAACGATCCTCAGGATTTAAACTTATTAGGAAGTAAGACAACTAGGCTTCCTGAATCATATAGAGGAAGGAGACTAGGCCATAATTGGTCTATTAGCTGGGTGGCTGATAAGCTTGGGCCGTTAAACTAAAAATATGTCTTTAAAAAAAAATCTTATGGGCCTAACCAAAGGGGAGTTAGGAGATTATTTCCTGAGTCTAGGCGAAAAGGAATATAGAGCCACACAAATAATTAAATGGGTACACCAAAAAGGTGTAAGTGATATTTCTAAGATGACTGATTTATCTCTGGAATTAAGGGAAAGGTTAGTTAAAGAGTGTGAGGTTAGAGTGCCGGAAGTAATTTATCAAGCTGACTCTATGGATGGAACGAGAAAGTGGGTAATCAGCGTTGGAGAAGGCGATTTAATTGAGATGGTTCTAATACCTGAAGGCAAAAGGGCAACTCTTTGTGTGTCTTCACAAGTTGGATGTGCAATAGATTGCAGTTTTTGTGCTACGGGGAAACAGGGCTTCTCTAGGAATCTCTCTTTGGATGAGATCATAGGGCAACTGTGGATAGCAGAGAATTCTTTTGATAAATCAAAAGATATATATAAAAGAAACATATCGAATGTAGTTATGATGGGCATGGGAGAGCCCTTGCATAACTTCGAGCCTGTAGTAAAAGCAATGGGGCTTATGTTGGATAGCGATGCTTATGGGCTATCAAAAAGAAGAGTAACTTTAAGCACATCTGGTTTAGTGCCGCAAATAAAAGAGTTATCAAAGCATTCTGATGTATCTCTAACTATTTCTTTACATGCTCCAAATGATGAATTAAGAAATGAACTAGTGCCTGTAAATAAGAAATACCCAATAAAAGAGCTCCTTAAGTCAGTAAGGTTTTATGTAGATAAATGCAATGATAGTAGGGTGACGACTTTTGAGTACATTTTAATAGACAGGGTCAATGATTCTCTTAAGCTTGCAAAGGAATTAGCAGATTTACTGTTAGATTTTCCTTGTAAGATTAATTTAATCCCTTTTAACCCTTTTTCTGAGTCAAGTTATAAAAGGCCTTCTAATAACAGAGTAAAAAGATTCCAGGAATTTCTGCAATCAAAGGGTTATGTAGTCACCATAAGATCTACAAGAGGAGATGACATAATGGCTGCTTGCGGACAGCTGGTAGGAAAGGTTAATGATAAGACCAGAAGAAAAGAGAGAAATAAAAAGAAGGAATTAATTCAAGTTAAATCAATATAAAGGAAAGAAGGATGAACAGAGTACTACAACACCTGGGCTCTAAATACCCCATTATCCAGGCCCCAATGGGCTGGATTGCAAGAAGTAGATTAGCTTCTGCTGTTTGTAATGCAGGAGGCTTTGGAGTCATAGAAACCTCTTCGGGGGAGGTAGAGAATTGCAAGGTAGAAATTGAAAAAATGGCTGAACTTACTGACAAACCATTTGGTGTGAACTTGCCTTTACTCTTTCTACAAGATGACAGCATGGTTGAGTTTTGTGTTTCCCACGGAGTTAAGTTTGTTACAACTTCAGCTGGAGACCCCTCTAAATACATAGATGTTTTGAAATATGCTGGCATAACGGTTTACCATGCAGTTCCAAGCGTAGAAGGTGCACTAAAGGCTGCCAATGCCGGAGTAGATGGCTTAGTTGTTGAAGGAACTGAAGGGGGTGGTTTTAAGAATCCAGAAGAAGTGGGGCTGTTAGTTTTAATTCAAGCCATAAGAAAAGAATTAGATTTACCTATAGTTGCAGCAGGAGGCATAGTTGATGGAACAGGCATGGCCTCCGTATTTGCTTCTGGTGCTGAGGGCATTCAAATGGGAACAAGATTCGTATCAAGTAAAGAGAGCCCTGTTCATGAAAACTTTAAGAATAAAATTCTCGATTCAACAATACAAGGAACCTGGATTTTAAATAAAACTTCAAAACCAGTTATAAGGGCTCTTAGAACTGATTTTACAAAAAAGATTCATGATTCAGGAGTAATGGAAATGAAGGACATGTCTAACATCCAAGACTTGTATTTTGGTGGAGATATGAATGCTGCTCCGGCACTCTCAGGGCAATCTGCTGGCTTAATAGACAAAGTTAAATCAGTAAAAGAAATTATTGAGGAGACTGTCCTAGAATTCAATGAAGTTTGCGAAAACCTGCATAAATTCAAACTATAGAGAATGTAGGTCCTCTACTATAAGTCTCCTTTAGCTCTAACTTCGCTTTGATTAATGGTGAATTCCTTACCATATCTTGCTTCTAGTTTTTTTTGATTCTCTAATATGACCTCTACTGGGTCTAGTTCCAGAGCCATACACGCCGTGACCCAATACCACATAATGTCACCAAGCTCTCTCTTCATGTGGAAAATATTATCTTCGTTGGGGGGCTTCCCTTGAAGAAACATTTTTTTTACTATCTCTACGAATTCGCCGCCTTCACTGCTTAGCCCCAAAGCGGCAGTCATGAGTCTGGGCACATCAATATCTGAGGAGTTCTGAATATCTTCTAGGGAAGCTTTTAGAGCATTAATATCTAAACTTGGGTCGCTAGTTACCTTAGTAACAAAATCACAGTATGTAGAAAAGAATTCTTTTGGATCTGACATATTATTTCAATAAATAATATTAACTTAAGGCAAGCAATTTCTCATGGGTTTTTTTAATTTTTTAAATCAAAAAAATATAAAATAACCCAATGGATGTTTCTGACATACTCAATAATCTAAATGAAGCTCAAAGAAAGGCCGTAACAGAAGAATCTCCTCATCTTTTAGTATTAGCTGGAGCCGGCTCTGGAAAAACAAGGGTAATTGCTCACAGAGTAGCTTGGTTGGTTCAAGCTCTAAATAACAGTCCCCATTCTTTGTTAACGGTTACTTTTACTAATAAAGCAGCAAATGAGATGAGGGGAAGGATTGAGTCAATGCTTGGACTTCAAATGCATGACTTTTGGTGTGGAACCTTCCATGGAATTTGCCACAGGTTGTTAAGGAGGCACTGGGAAGAGGCAGGCCTTAGAAAAGAGTTTGCCATTTTAGATAGCGAAGACCAATACAGGGTTATTAAAAGAGTTAGTAAATCTATGGGTGTAGATGATACCAAATGGCCTTCCAGACAAGTCCAATGGTATATAAATAAAGAAAAAGATGAATGTAGAAGGGCATCTCAATCAGAGTCTTCTGGTGATTATTTTTCAGAACAAATGACGAAGATTTATGTTGAATATGAGCAGCTTTGTGAAAGAGAAAGTTTGGTAGACTTTGGAGAATTATTGTTGAGATGTTTACTTTTACTTGGGAATAATGAGCAACTTCTTATGCACTATCAAAAAAGGTTTAAGCATATTCTGGTAGATGAGTTTCAAGACACTAATGAAGTTCAATATAGGCTTCTTTCGCTGCTAAAGGGTGCAGAAAGCACTTATATGGCAGTTGGCGATGATGACCAATCCATATACGGCTGGAGGGGAGCCAAAAGTGACAATATTAATAGATTTACTAAGGAGTTTGCTGAGACCCAGATAGTCAGATTAGAGCAAAATTATAGATCCACCCAAACCATTTTAAGTGCAGCAAATGCTGTAATCGAAAATAATCAATCACGCATGGGCAAAGAGTTGTGGACGGAACAAAAAGAAGGAGAAATGATTTCTATCTATTCTGCCTATAATGAAGATGATGAAGCAAGATATGTAGTGGGAACGACTAAGTCCTGTTTTGAGCAAGGTAAGTCTTTAGACGAAATAGCGATCTTATATAGATCAAATGCTCAATCAAGGGCTCTAGAGGAAGCAATTCTAAGAGAAGGATTGCCTTATAGAATATACGGAGGACAGCGTTTTTATGAAAGAGCAGAAATAAAAAATGCCATGGCTTATGTTCGATTAGTTTTCGGTGAAGAAGATGATGCTGCCTTCGAAAGAGTAGTCAACTTGCCGCCTCGGGGAATAGGAGCAAAAACCCTAGACTTAATAAGGAAAAAAGCTAGAGATAATACTTGCTCTTTGTGGAAAGCTAGCTCAGATTTAATAGAATTTGAAGAATTAACTCCAAGAGCATCTTCTTCTTTATCTGGTTTTTTATCAGACCTTGAGAATCTAAAAAACGAAGTTGATAGTTTGGAACTTAAAGAAACCGTTGACCACATTATTCAAAGGAGCGGATTAATTGATCACCACAAAAAAGAAAAAGGAGAAAAAGGCAGAACTCGGGTAGAGAATTTAGAAGAGCTTGTAAGTGCGGCAGGTGACTTCGAGCCCTCATTAGAGGAAGAAGATCCGGTTATAAAATTGTTTATTGATCATGCGGCCCTGGATGCAGGAGAAGACCAAGCAGGAGAGCATGAATCAGCTATCCAGCTCATGACACTCCATTCAGCTAAGGGCTTAGAATTCCCAATAGTTTTTATTACAGGATTTGAAGAAAACTTATTTCCTCATAAGCTTTCTATAGAAGAGCCAGATCAGCTGGAAGAAGAAAGAAGGCTTTGTTATGTGGGCATGACAAGGGCTATGGAAAGGCTTTATATAATCCATGCGGAAATGAGGAATCTGCATGGAACTGAAACTTTTAATCCTCCTTCTAGGTTTCTACGAGAAATTCCTACAGATCTAACTCAAGAAATAAGAGTTGGTGGCCCTATAAGCAGAAAATCCTATAAGTCTAAAGGAACTGTAGCCACAGGCGAAGTTCCCGAAACAGAACTTGTTTTAGGCCAAAGGGTTGTACATGAAGTTTTTGGGGAAGGAGTAATTCTTAACTATGAAGGACAGGGAGCAAATGCTAGAGTAGAAGTTAATTTTGATTCTAGTGAAACCAAGTGGTTAATGGTCTCCTACGCTAATTTAAAACCAATTTAAGGTAAGAATATGAAAAATATGTTTTTAGTATGTTTATTGATTTTAATAAGTGCAGGTTGCAGCGAGAACAAGTCAGTTACCAAAGATAGCTCAGAAAATACAGATTTTAATCAAATCTATAAATGGAATATGGTAACCACATGGCCGAAGAATTTTCCTGGCCTAGGTTTGGCAGCTGAGAACCTTTCTAAATATGTTGATGAAATGAGTAATGGCAGATTAAAAATTAAGGTTTATGGAGCAGGCGAGTTAGTTCCAGCTATGGGAGTTTTTGATGCAGTATCTCAGGGTAATGTAGAGCTAGGACATGGCGCTTCTTATTACTGGACAGGAAAAGTTAAATCATCTCAATTCTATACAGCCATTCCTTTTGGATTGAATGCTCAAGAAATAAATTCTTGGATTCACTGGGGTGGAGGCCAAGAACTCTGGGAAGAGGCCTACGCGCCTTTCAACTTAATTCCTTTTGCAGGTGGAAATACAGGAGTTCAAATGGCTGGGTGGTTTAATAAAGAAATAAATTCAATAGAAGACCTCAAGGGCTTAAAAATGAGAATACCTGGATTAGCAGGCGAGATATTCTCTCGTGCTGGGGCAGAGACGGTTGTATTGCCAGGTAGTGACATTTTTTTGGCCTTACAACAGGGTGTTGTAGATGCAGCAGAATGGGTGGGCCCTTACAACGACTTAACTTTTGGGTTACACCAAGTAGCAGAATATTATTATTATCCTGGATGGCATGAAGGAGGATCTACCCTAGAAATTATAGTAAATAAAGAGGCCTACGAAGCTCTTCCGAGTGACCTACAGGCGATCGTAAAATATGGTGCAAGAGCAGTTAATCAAGAAATGTTAGATGAGTATACGGCCAACAATAATAGAGCCTTAACTGAATTAAGAGAAAAGCATGGTGTTAAGTTAAGAAAGTTACCTGATGATGTCTTAATTAGTCTCCAAAGGATTTCTGAACAAGTCGTAGCTGAGTTCGTTAAAGACGATAAGATGGCCGAAAAGATTTATGCTTCTTACAACAAATTCAAAAAAGATGTTGTTCAGTATCATGAGATATCGGAAAAAGCTTTTATTGAGACAAGAGATTTAGAGAAATAGTTTTTTAAATTCCGTATACCGCATTAGGAAGTGCAGTTATAAGTTCAGGAAATATTGATAAAAGAACTAAAACAAATATCTGAATTAATATAAAAGGAATCACCCCTTTGTATATTGCTCCAGTTGATACCGTTTCAGGCGCTACTCCCCTAAGATAAAAAAGAGCAAATCCAAATGGCGGAGTAAGAAAAGAAGTTTGAAGATTTATTGCAATCATAATTCCTAGCCACAAAGGATCAACACCCAAGGCTAATAATGCAGGACCCACAATAGGAACGACAACAAAAGTTATTTGAATGAAATCTAAAATAAAACCCAGAAGGAATATCATCAACATGACAGATAAGACAGGAATTAAGACTCCTCCGGGTAAATCATTAAAAATGCTATTTACAAGATCATCCCCTCCAAATCCTCTAAAAACTAACGAGAATATTGAAGAACCAAGGAGAATCATAAATACCATTGATGTTATTTCTGTAGTGCTTTGAACAGAAGAAGTTAAATTATCTTTATTTAAACTTCCTTTGCTCAAGGCTAATAACATAGCCCCCAAGGCACCTACGCCAGCCGCCTCAGTAGGAGTGGCTATACCAAGCAATATAGATCCAAGAACAGAAGCAATTAAAAGGAGAGGCGGCAGAAGAGTAGTTAGAATTATTTTTCCTCTGTTATGTATTTTTTTTACTTCTTGAGCTGGTGCTGTTGCTGGTTGCAATTGCGCTTTTATAAAAACATAACAGACATAAGCAAAGACAAGTATAAATCCGGGGACAATTGCACCCATAAATAGGTCTCCTACTGAGACAGTTCTAGCAGAAAAAATCCCTAAACTTAGTTGAGATTGTTGATATGCAGCGGAGAGCACATCACCTAACAGAACCAAGGCTATTGAAGGAGGTATGATTTGACCTAAGGTACCTGTTGCACAAATTGTTCCTGTAGCAAGGCTGTGGTCATAGTTCCTATTTAGCATGACGGGTAAGGATATTAAGCCCATAGCTATAACAGTTGCTCCAACTATACCTGTGCTGGCTGCAATCATAGTGCCCACAAAAATCACCGATATAGCTAAACTTCCTTTAAAGCCACCCATTATGTCTGCCATATTGCTCAATAAGTCTTCAGCAAGATTAGATTTTTCAAACAAAATTCCCATAAAAATAAACAGAGGAACAGCCACAAGGTTTGTGTTTGTCATATCTCCGAAGAGTCTATTTGGTATTGTTCCCAGCAAAGCCGAATCAAAGTTCCCTGATAAAATTCCGAAACCCGCGAAAATTAAGGCTGTACCCGCCAAAGAAAAGGCAACAGGGAACCCTGCCAATAAAACTAAGCAAACAACCAAAAACATTAACAAGGGTATGAATTCAACCATCATTTATTTTGATAATATTTTTAAAAATTTCAGAAAAACTCTGTAAGGAAAGAAAAACACAAAGAATAAGTAAAAGAGTCTTTTGTAAATAAACAAAAGGCAAACCATCTGGTTCAGCAGAAACTTCAAGAATTTTCCAAGAGAATCCTACAAAATCCCAAGAAATGAAAAAAACAATCCAGCATAAAGGCTGAAGAAATATAAGGTGTCCAAGAAGATCTATTATTCCTTTCGTCCTGTCAGTTAGACTTCTGTAAATTATATCTACCCTTACATGAGAGTTTCTCTTTAAAGCAAATGAGGCACCTAATAAGAATAATGCACCATGTAAGTAAAGAACTATGTCTTGTAAGAGAACTGATCCCATATTGAGCCCGTAGCGCATAACTATCACCGTACAGGTTATAAAAGTCATAAGAGCAACAAACCATGAGCAAAAAAAGCCAACAGATTCTGAGAAGGCATCTAAGGTTTTTGATAATTTATGCATAGCTAACAGATTGCGCAGAATATTTTCTTATTTATAATTAAAAAGAGGTTTATTTATATGGACTTGCAATTTACACAAGAAGAACTAGATTTTCAAAGAGAAGTTAGAGATTGGCTTAAAGAAAACTATCCTGAAGACATGAGAGAAAGGCATGACAATAGTCCTAACGGGCATCTCTCAAGAGAAGAGCATATGGAGTGGCAAAAGGCCCTTTTTAAAAAAGGCTGGGCAGGAGTTAACTGGCCCAAAGAATATGGTGGAGCTGAATTTAATGCAGCTCAAAAATATTTATTTAATAAAGAGATGGCTGCAGTCAACGCTCCTACTGTCATTGCTTTTGGTGAAAAAATGGTAGCACCAGTAATAATGGCTTTTGGAACTGAAGAACAAAAAGAAACATACTTGCCAGATATACTCTCATCTAAGGTTTGGTGGTGCCAAGGATATTCTGAACCGGGCTCTGGTTCTGATCTAGCTTCTTTGAAAACTAAGGCAGAAGACAAAGGAGATCATTATCTTGTAAATGGAGCCAAAACCTGGACAACTATGGCTCAACATGCCGATATGATTTTCTGCCTCGTAAGAACGAGCAATGAAGAGATAAGGCAAATGGGGATTTCTTTCTTATTAATAGATATGCACTCTCCTGGAATTAATGTCCAACCCATAGTTACTTTGGATAAAGCTCCAGAGGGACATCAGGAAATAAACACAGTTTTTTTTGAGGACGTGAAAGTACCAAAAGAAAATTTAATCGGCGAGGAAGGAAAGGGCTGGACTTATGCTAAATACTTATTGGAATTTGAAAGAGGCAATGGTTATTCAGCGGGTTTATATTCCTCTCTTGAAAAAATAGTAAAGATTGCTGAAACCCCTCAAGAAAACAGCAACTCTTTGATACAAGATGTTAACTTCAAACAAAAATTAGCTGAAGTTGAAGTACAAATAAATGCCATGGAAGCAACCGAGTTAAGGATTTTAGGAAGCTTGTCCGCAGGTCAAAATGTAGGCCCTGAATCTTCTTTATTAAAAACAAGAGGGACGGAAATAGGTCAGTTAATCACAGAACTAGCAGTAGAGGCAGTAGATTATTATGCGATCCCTTTCAACAACCCTGGTCCAGGAATTGGCCATAATGAACCTCCAATTGGCACTAGCTTTGCAAATACATCTGCGCCCAGATATTTTAATTACAGAAAGGCAAGTATTTATGCAGGGTCTAACGAAATTCAAAGAAATATAATGGCAAAACTTGTTTTAGGCCTAACGTGATTTCAGTTCTTTCACCAGCAAAAACTTTAGATTATGAATCTGAAGTCCCCATTTCAGACTTTTCTAATTCAACGCTTTTAAAAGACAGTAAGAAACTAATGCGTGAGCTGAAAGCATTAGCCCCTGAAGAACTTTCTTCATTGATGGGTTTAAGTGAAAAGCTATCTAACTTGAATTTTGAAAGAAATATGAATTGGAGAGCAGAAAAGAAAATTGGGGAGTTTTCTAGACAAGCAATATACGCCTTTAAGGGTGATGTTTATTCTGGGTTAGATGCCCTTACTTTGGAAAAAAACCAAGTAAAGTTTTTAAACAAACATTTAAGGATTTTATCTGGATTATATGGAGTTCTAAAGCCGCTTGATTTAATCGAACCATATAGGTTAGAAATGGGCACAAAATTATCTAGCAATAAAGGGAATAATCTCTATGAATTTTGGGGAAATAAAATTTCTCAGGAGTTAGCTAAGTGCTTAGATTCTCATTCCAATAGATCAATTATTAACTTGGCTTCAGTAGAGTACTTTTCTTCTGTAAGGGTCTCAGAGTTAGAAGTGCCAATTTTTAACCCTGTATTCAAAGATTACAAAAATGGCAAATATAAAATAATTAGTTTTTACGCAAAAAAAGCAAGAGGACTAATGGCTAGATACATAGCACAAAACTCTATAGACAAACCCGAAGGAATTTTAGGCTTTAACCTTGACGGATACTCCTATAGTAAAAAAGATTCAAACCAATTTACTCCGGTTTTTCTAAGGAAGCTAGATTAAACTTAATCTTCAGTTAAATACCTTCTTCTTGGTAAAAGGTCTTCAAACTCCGGTTCGTTTTTTTCTGCCTTAGCTTTGAAGGCTTCAGACATTTCATCACCAATTCCCATTGCATTATTCCAAAGAGCTACATGTTTAAGTGACTCTTCAATAGTATGGTCTCTGCCATAATTAAGAACTTCTTTTGTACCAGTTATAGCTAAAGGTCCCTTAGAGGAAATTTCTTTTGCAACTGCAAGAACTCCCTCTAGCATTTTTTCATGATTCTCAAAGACATTATTCACTAATCCGTGTTTAAGGGCCTCTTCTGGCATAAATCTTCTTCCTGTATAAGCTAATTCTCTTACCAGACCCTCTGGAATAATTTTTGGCATTCTTTGAAGTGTTCCAACATCTGCAGCCATACCAATGTTTATTTCCTGAATACAAAAGAAAGCATCTTCCGTGCAATACCGTAAATCTGCTGCAGTTGCTAAGTCTACTCCACCTCCAATACACGCACCTTGTATTGCTGCAATAACAGGAATTCGAGCTTCTTCTAAACAACTAATAGTATGTTGAAGGTCTAAGGTTCCTCTATATGCTTGCTCTTTTCTCATGCCCATATGACCTTCAGGCTTTTTATTTGTAGGGGCAAAATTAGCTAAGTCCATACCGGCACAAAAATGTTTACCTTGAGCGGATAGAACTATTACTCTGGCACTTGCGTTATCCGATATGGCCTCTACTAGATGCGGCAGTTCTGACCAAAATGCTTTGTTCATAGAGTTGAACTCTTCAGGTCTACACATCTCAATATGGGCAATCTTGTTTTTTATTTCATGCTTAAAACAAGTGTATTTCATAATTTTCTCCTTAAATTTATTCTTCTTCTCTTAGGTCTTCTAATATTTCGTTGATCTTTATTTCTAACTCATCAGTTAATTCAAAAGTTTTGTGATGTGATAATACAGTTTTTCTGTTTCTTCCCAACAAAGATATGCCTTTTTTGAGAATCTCAGCATTTTCAATTAATTTGTTTTTATTATTCATCTTATTTTTAAAGTAATATTAGTTGTCATTGTAAAAGAAAAAAGGAAGACCATAAATCAAACTAAACAAACAATGGACAAAAATCAAATAGTCGAGCTCTCTGAAAAAGCTCTTACGGTTGCTAACAAGGCATCAGAAAAGATAATGGATGTTTATTTAAGTGAAGATTTTATTCATAAGGCAAAGGGGGATGGTTCGCCTGTAACCAAGGCAGATCTTTTATCCCATGAAATAATCTGTAAAGAGCTTTCAGAGTTAAAGCTTGATATCCCAATACTTTCTGAAGAAGACAAAGATTTATCAACGGCAAAGGAAATCAGAACCTTTTGGTTGATAGACCCCTTAGACGGCACTAAAGAATTTATTAATAGAAACGATGAATTTACTGTAAATATAGCTCTAGTTGAGAAAGGAATTCCTGTTCTGGGCATCGTAAGCCTTCCTGCAACAAAAGAAGTTTATATAGGAGCTAAAGGAGTTGGAGCCTTTAAGGAAATAAAAGGAATAAGAACTGGGATAAGAACGAAAACAGTAAATCCACGTAAAGCTATTGTTGCTATAAGCAGAAGTCATCAAAGTAAAGAAGATTTAGATTTCTTGTCAATCGTCGAAAGGCGTTTCAACGAGGTAGAGGTCATTGAGGCGGGCAGCTCTCTGAAGATGTGCCTTGTAGCGGAAGGTTTAGCAGATATTTACTGCAGAAGAGGTCCAACTTATCAATGGGATATTGCTTCAGGTCATGCAGTTTTAGTTGCCTCTGGAGGAGCATTAAACAAAGTCCAAGGGGAAGAAATTAAATATGAGTTTGATTCCAGTAAAAAGAACCCAGAGTTTTATTGTGTAGGAGATACCAGCTTTAATTGGGATAAGCTTTTCCAAGAATAATTCGGCTTATTTGCATATTTTGCAGTTAAAAATGTAGAATTCGCCTTCGGAATGGCTAAAAATAAAGAAAAACAAACTGTAAAGCCGGAAATGTCTTTGCAAGAAATCAATATTTCCTCTCCTGGAGGGAATATTGAATCCTATTTAAATTCTATTCATAAAATAGGGATCCTTTCTCCTGAAGAGGAAAGAAAATTGGCAGAAGATCTATATTATAGGAATGATTTAGATGCAGCTAGAAAGCTAGTTTTAGCTCACTTAAGGTTTGTAGTTCATATAGCCAAAACCTACTCTGGCTATGGTCTCTCTGAAGCTGACCTAATTCAAGAAGGTAATGTTGGTCTAATGAAGGCAGTGCGAAGATTTAACCCTGAAGTTGGTGTGAGGCTTATTTCTTTTGCTGTCCATTGGATAAAATCAGAGATACATGAATATGTATTAAGAAATTGGAAAATAGTAAAAATAGCCACTACCAAGGCGCAAAGAAAACTTTTTTTTAACCTTAGAAGTAAAAAGAAGGGCTTGGGGTGGTTAACAGAAGAAGAAATTAAATCTATATCTCAAGACCTGGGAGTAAAACCCGAAGAAGTAAGGGAGATGGAAAAAAGACTTAGTGGACTGGATATTGCTTTTGATCCCAAAGAAGGAGAAGACGATGAGCAGGAGGTTTATGCTCCAGCAAATTACTTAGAAGACAATAATGCTGATCCTTCTGAGATCATCGAAAAAGAAGATAGTTTAAATTTTAGTGTATCCAATTTATATGAAGCCATAAAGAAGCTTGATGATAGGAGTAGGGATATAATCTATGACAGGTGGCTGTCAGACGAAAAGCTAACCCTTCATGAGTTAGCAGATAAATATGAAGTTTCTGCTGAAAGAGTGAGACAGATAGAAGAAACTGCAATGAAGAAGGTTAGACAAAGCATTGCCGTTGAATAAAAACTGAGTATTTAATCTTTCCAATTCTTAAAAAAGACCAATGACCCTTTCTGCTACAAAATTAAAGCATGAAAGCAAGAGCTATGTTTTAAGAAAAGGAAGAATTACAAAGGCACAGACCCGAGCACTTAATGAGCTGACAAAAGAATACCTGCTTGACGTAAATAAAGACTTAAGTTCGCTTACAGACTTCATAGAAAGCAGCAATAATTTGATAGGAGATGTGGGCTTTGGAACAGGTGAAAGTCTTTCATATTTGGCCCAAGCCTGTAATAAATCAAGCTTATTGGGGGTAGATGTTTACCCCCCAGGAATTGGGGCTGCCTTAAACTTGATAGACAAGCAGAAGCTATCAAATGTTAAGATCATCAAGTCAGATATACACTATGTTTTAAAGGACCGCTTACCAGATAAAATATTCAATTTATTAGTTTTCTTATACCCTGACCCTTGGCCAAAAAGAAAACACCACAAAAGAAGATTAATTTCAGAAGGCTTTGTTGATCTTCTCTATAAAAAGACAAAAACAAATGGAATGATCTTTTGTAAAACAGACTGGGAAGATTATTTCATAGAAATTAAAGATAAATTTGGAGCGAGTCCTAATTGGGACAGGGTAAGAGAAAATAAAGTTCCAGACTTTCTTAAGCAGATTCCCAAAACTAATTATGAAAGAAAGGCCCTAGAAAACTCAAGATTAAGTAAATTTTTGTGTTACAAGGCTAATTAATTTTTTTTAATAGTCTCTGAAATGCCTCAAATCTATGACTTATAAGGTTTTTTCTTTCTTCTTCTAGTTCTGCAAAATGTTTTTTTGATCCTTTGGGAATAAATACAGGGTCATAGCCAAATCCGTTACTACCTTTCTTTTCCTTGGCAATTTTTCCTTCTACAAAGCCCTCAGCACTTATTGGATTTTCATTAGCTTTATGGATTAAGACCAAGCTACATCTAAATCTTGCAGTTCTATGTGTGGTTTTTATACCAGACATTTTTCTAAGAAGTTTATCTGTATTTGATATATCGGATCCATCTTTAGAGTATCTAGAAGAAAAAATACCAGGAGCTCCCTTTAGAGCATCCACCTCTAAACCAGAATCATCACCCAGAGAAGG
>CEUZ01514251.1_pt1 | contig 18525 bp, 20 predicted proteins | sample 361511 | NCBI WGS metagenome assembly CEUZ01 (sample SAMEA2622822, study PRJEB7988) | marine metagenome | biome: marine biome (ENVO:00000447); feature: surface water layer (ENVO:00002042); material: "saline water (ENVO:00002010), including plankton (ENVO:xxxxxxxx)" | depth 5 m
AAATAATATAGTATATCTAGTTTTTCTATAATTATCTTTATATAATTTACGTTATATGAATAAGTTAAATATTGGTATTATTGGTCTTGGATATGTAGGAAAAGCTTGTAAAGAAGTCTTTAGTAGTTTTTTTAATGTCCTTTCTTATGATATTAATAATTCCGGATCTGAGGCTTCTATCAAAGACTTGGTGAATAAAAGTGATATTCTTTTTTTGTGTTTACCTACACCGATGAATAAAGATGGTTCATGTAATATCAGCATTATTGAGAATGTTTTATCTGAGGTTAGTGGTTATAAAGATTCCATTTGTGTAATTAAATCTACTATTACTCCTGGGTCTTCTGATTTTTTTGAAAAAAAATTTAATAATTTAAAAATATTTTTTAATCCTGAATTTTTAACTGAAGCAAATTTTATTAATGATTTTAAAACACAAGATAGAATTATTATCGGTTCTTCAGATGACATGGGCGCTATTTATTACTCAAAAATAGTTGATATATACACAGAAGCTTTTCCTGGTGTAAAAATTATTAAATTATCTTTAAAAGAAGCAGAATTGGTGAAATATTTTACAAACAGTTTCCTTGCTTTAAAAGTTAGCTATGCAAATGAATTTTTTCGTTTATGTAAAAAACTAGATATTGATTATTATAGTGTCCTAGATGTAGCGACACTTGATAAAAGGATTGGAAAATCACATTTTACAGTTCCAGGACCAGATGGTAAATTTGGTTTTGGTGGAGCTTGTTTTCCAAAAGACTTAAATGCAATTATTGATGTTTTTAAAAAAAATGGCTTAGATCCACATTTATTAGAAGCAGCTTGGAAAAGAAATATCAGTGAAGATAGACCAGAAAAAGATTGGGAAAAACTTGTTGGGAGAGCAGTGGTAGAAGATGAATAAAAAATATAAAATTTTATGGCTTACCGGACAACCGGGATCAGGTAAAACAACACTATCGAATGCAATTGTTGATATCCTTAAAAAAGATTCAAAATATAATTCAATTCACATTGTACAGATTGATGGAGACGATTTGCGAGATTTAACAGATAATAAAGATTATTCAAAAGAAGGTAGATTTGCAAATATAAGACTTGGTCAAAATATTGCATTATTTTGTCAAAATAAAGGTTACTTTCCTATTGTTTCTCTTGTAGCTCCATATAGAAGTTTAAGAGAAGAACTTAAATTAAGAACAGAGGTATGTGAATTTTTTCTTTATACATCTGAAAAAAGAGGAAAAGAAAAGTTTTTTTCTCCTGACTATGAAAAACCTTTAGAAAATTTTAATCCGATAGACACAACACAAAAAGATATTAAGGAGACAGCAGATGAAATACTCTCTATTTATTGGTAGATGGCAACCATGGCACGATGGACATCGTTGGCTAATTGATCAACAACTAGAAAAAAATAAAAATGTTTGTATTGCAATTAGAGATATGATAAAGGATAAAAATAACCCTTTTAGTGCAGATGAGATAAAAAGAAATCTCGAAGATAAATTATCTAATTTGATAGAGCAGAACCGTTTAAAAATTATTATCATACCTGATATTGAGTCTGTAAATTATGGCAGAGGAGTTGGTTATGATATTATTGAACATGTACCGCCGAAAGTTATTGGAAAAATTTCTGCTACAAAAATAAGAGAGAATAAAAATGAATGACGACAGATTATATAATTTATTTTTTTTAAAGCTTAAAGAACATTATAAATCTTTATTGAAAAAGTTCATTATAGTATTTTCTGTAGTAATTATTTGTTCATTTTTTATAGATAAAAGATATACTTCAACCATTTCTGTTATGCCAAATCTTTCTGATAATAATATATCTTCATTGGGTTTGTTAGCACAAGATTTTGGTATTAATTCTAGCGGAGCATCCAACTTCCCAATAGCTGAAATAGCAGGATCAAATTCTATTTTAGATAAAATTTATTTATCATCTTTTGATTTAGACAACAACAAAGGTAAAGCTACTTTAGCTACTATTCTTCGTACAAATAAACAAAATATTTTTGCTAAAATAATTTCAAAGATTACCAACAAAGATTCAAATAACCCTTTATTAATCAAACATAATACTCTTAATAAATTTACAAAAGAAAGGTTATCAATTTCATATGATAGAAAAACAAATATAACATCTATATCTATTACTGTTGAAGATCCATTGGCTGCAAAACAGATTGCTGAAACCTTTTATAATGAATTATCCTTTTTTATAAATAAAACTATTAATGATTCAGGAAAAATAAAGAAAAATTTTATTGAAAAAAAATTAGAATCTACTGAAGATGAATTATTCTTATATGAGAAAAAACTTGAAAACTTTCTTAATGAAAATAAATCTTTAAATGATTCTCCAAAACTATTACAAGAATACAATAGAATAAGAAGAGATGTTACAGTTCAAGAAACTGCATATCTTCTTCTTAAAAAAGAATTAGAAAGTGCCAAGATTGATGAAATAAAAAATTCATTAAAACTTTTCATTATTCAAAAACCTGAAAAATCTGCTGTTAAAAGTTATCCTTCTCGAATTATGCTTGCTTTATCTGTATCTTCTCTATTTATTTTTGTTTTATTCCTATACAGAATTAGAAATGATATATTTTTAGCATTTAGTAATAGAGATTTTTAATGACTAATAAACTTAAAAAATACAAAAATAATATTATTAAATCAGATTTAAGAATTATTGATGCACTCAATCAACTTGATATACTTGATGTTAAGACTCTTCTTGTAAATCATAATAATCAATACTTAGGAACTATAACTGATGGAGATATTAGAAGAGGATTATTAAATAATATTAAATTAGATGAACCTATAAAAGCTATTACCAATACAGACTCTACATTTATTTCTTACAAAGATTATCAAAATAATCATCATCATATTCACTTTGGAAGCTTAAACCTTATTCCTGTAATAAAATCAAATAAAATTTTTGATGTGATTGTTAATGGGAAACAACATAAAAAAAATGGTAAAAAAATTAAAAAAGATATAAGCAAATTATGTGAAGTAGTTATAATGGCTGGGGGTAGAGGCGAAAGAATGAGCCCATTAACTCAATTAATACCTAAGCCTCTTATCCCTTATAAAGACAAAACTCTTATTGAGCATGTAATGTATAATTTTTTAAAATTCAATCAATCTAATTTTCAAATATCTGTTCATTATAAAGCCGATGCTATCATTGATTATTTTAATAAAAAAGAATCCCCATTTAATCTTAGTTATATCCATGAAGATTCCCCAATGGGCACTATTGGTGCATTGTCCAAGATCGCTAATAAAGTTGAAAAAGATATTTTTGTTTCGAATTGTGACTCTTTAATTGATTTAGATTTTCATGACATGTATCAATTTCATAGTAAGAATAAATTTGATTTAACTATAGCTGCATGTAAAGATATTATTAATATTCCTTATGGTGTATGTGCAGTGAATAATGATTTTAGCCTCAAAAATATTATTGAAAAACCGCAAATAAATCATCTAATTAATTCGGGTCTTTATCTTATAAATGGTGATGCATTAAAATTAATTCCAAAAAATAAACGTTTTAACGCAACAGATTTGATTAATAAATGTCATCAAAAAGAAATGTCAGTAGGCGTTTATCCCTTTAGTAAAGATTTATGGTTAGATGTTGGCATATTAAGTGACTATTTAGCAATATTATAGCATCATTAATAATGAGCTTATTGTTTCAAATATTTCTTATATCAATTATTGCTTCTCTTGCATTTAACTATAGTATCATTTCAGGGTATTTATATTCATCTAATATTATAGCAGCTTTTATATCATTACTAGTTATAGCTAATTTGAAAATATCTCAACTAATTAATGAAAAAAATAATATTATACTATTGGGACTGCTAACATTTTTTATTCTTATTAATCTCCAATCATTTGAAGGTTTAAAGTGGATTTATTTATTCATAATGTATTATTCATTTTCACTTTATTTTAAATATTTCTCCTATTCAGTCAATTATATTTTATGGTCTTATGTTTTAGGACTTTTTTTAGGAACTGTTTTGTCATTTGAATTTGTTGATATCTCATTATTGGGATATAATGTTACTTCAAATGAATTTAGAGGCGCTATTGATGCGCTTGGGGGGTTTAATACTTTCGGTGTTTTGGCAGCATTGGCTGTTATTATTTTAATTCATTTTCAAAATATATATAAAAATAATTTTTTAACCTTATTGCTTTATGTTCCTATTATTTTTTTGCTATTTGCAGAAATTTCTACACTATCTAGAGGCGGTTTTTTTACACTATTGTTAGCTTTATTTTTTTATAATATTTTTAATCGTTCAATAGAAAGATTTTTTGGATATATATTATTAATGTTGATAGGCCTTTTTCTGCTTTCACTTTCAATAGATACTAGAGATTTGTTAGATAGATATCTCTTTTATAACGATGCTACTGGTAGCGGAAGAACAGAATTATGGGCTTATACTTTAGGTTTAATGAATAATCCGATAAATATCATTTTTGGTCATGGAGCAGGAACATTGAATATTGATGCTAATGTTCTTTCTAATATGTCTGTTGCATTTTATCTTGAAAGCGCTCACAATACTTATTTAGAAATATTTTATCAATTTGGACTTATAGGCTTATCTTTATTTATTGTATTTCTTGTTAATACAGCATCTGCATTAAATATTATTAAAAGAATTGAAGATCAAATTATTCTTAAAACCCTCTTTTTCACATTACTATGCAATTTTTTCTTTGATTCTTATTTTTTCTCGCTACAAGTAGCTGCAATTTTTTGTTTATTTTATGCAATGTTTAACTTTGGTAACTCTAATGAAAAATTTATCTAGACTAGCATTTTATACTGTAATAATTAGAGCTATTACTTTGATCCTCAGATTATCTTTGATAATTATTTTAGCAAAATTCTATACAACTGATTTCGTCGGAATTTATGGTTTAATTGCAGGATTAGTCGGAATTGCTGTTCAGTTATTACCATTTGGGTTTATTCATTATTCTACTTTAGAGATATTAGAAAAAAATTCAATATCTACTAATAAAATATTAGCAAATCACTTCTTTTTTATCTTGATTATGGGTTGTTTTTTTGCTCCTATTTTTTATGCTAGCTATGGTTATATGAATATAAGTTTTAATTTATTTTTTTATATTGTTTTTGTATTAATATTTGAAATTCTAGCATTAGAACTTTCTCGCATTTTAATAGCATTAAAAAATCCAATAGGTTGCTATATTGTTGCATTAATTCATTCATCTCTATGGATTTTTGGTATAATCATTTCTTTGGTTAAAGGGGTGCTTGTTTCAATGGAGGAACTGCTGATATTATGGGGATCTTCTAGTTTTCTTGCTTCTATTATAGGTTTTTATTTTATTAAACAAGATATCTTTGATAAAATTTTTAACTTGAATCTTATTTCAATTCAATGGATAAAAAAGGGTATATTTTTTTCTTACCCGCTTTTAATTGCTAGCTTAAGCCATGCAATTAACCAGTATATAGGAAGATTTTTTTTGAATAATAATGTACCGGTTAGCGATATTGGTATATTCACAATATACTTTCAAATTTCTGCATTAATATTAATTGCAGTTGAAGTTTTACAAAGCGTTTATCTTCCCACTTATGTTGAAAAATATTCATCAAATAAAAAGAATACTTTTTTTGAATTGATAATGTTTTTTCTCATTTGTTTTATAATGCTAAGTATTGTATTTATTGAAAAATATTTGTTTACATTTATGAATCCAGAATTATTAAATAATTTAGAAACTATGCATATGTTATTATTAGCAATATCAGCACTATCATTTGCATCTGTTTTAAGAAATAGGCTTTATGTTAAACGATTACAATATAAAATTATGTATTCTTATCTTATTGCAATGATTATATCATTAGTAGGCAATCTTTTATTAGTCCCAAAATATGGAATTTACGGCTCTGCTAGCACTATGTTTATTTCAGCTATAGCTTTATGTTTGTCTATATATTTATTTGATAAATTCAATAAGGTGAAAATTGTATGAATAATCATTATTTACATTTATTCATTTATTTAGAGAATAAAAGCAGTGATAAATATTTTGGTATTAAAAAACAATTATCTAGGTTCAATGGCATTGAACCTGATGACCCAAGACACTTCTTAAAAGACATTAGATTTTCTGTTAAATCTCAAGAGATTTTTAATAAGGTTGAATACAGTGGTAGAAAACTTTTCCGAGAATTTTTTTATAAAAAAGTTTTTAAAGATCTAGAAGAAAAAATTATATCTACTATAAAAAAGAACAATAAGGACTATTCAATAATTATTTATACACAAGACGAAGGTGTTTGGTCTGAATTTTTAAGATTTTTGATTAAAAAATATCAACTTAATAATATTACTTTTGTAAATGTTCAACATGGATTTTTATTGAATTATAATATACCAAAAGACAATTTTTTCAGAACAAGAATCATTAAATTTATTAATTATATTTACACTTCCATTTTAGGCTTTCCAAAATTTGGAATTGGGCCATTTAGTGGGCCTTTTGATTATTATTTATTATTTCATAAAGAGCTTTATAAAAATGTTATATCTCATGCAAAAGCTATTGCATGTCCAAATTTAATTAATCGATTTTTTATTGATAATTTTTTAAAAACTGAAAAAGAAAAATATGAAGAAAATTCCGTTTTAATTGCTTTACCTTATTTTATCAGTATTGGTTCAACTAAATTTGAAACTCTTAATTTTGAAAGAACAATGATTAGTATTAAAAAAATGATAAAAGAAATAAAAAATAATTTTGACTTTAAGATTTATTTAAGAAGACACCCTAATATGGATAGAAAAGAATTTTTCCATATGCTCAAAAAAATTGATATATATGAAGATATTATAGAAGATAAGTTATCTATAGAAAAGAGCATATATAGATCCCCTATAATTTTTTCATTTTTTTCTACCGCTCTTTTTGAAGCAAAATTAGTGAATAGATTGCCAATAGTTATGATAGATAATAGCAAATTTGATTCAAAGCTTTTTCCAATTAAATATGAATCCATTGATTTGACAAAAAATATAAAAAAACAATTTGATCATATTTTAACAATGAATACTAATTTTAATGATTATAAAAATGAAATTAATTGGAAAGATATTGTTGAAAAAAATATATAGTTTTTGATAAACTGAATATCATTTCTCTATCTTTTTCTTTATATTTTTTGTTCTTAATGATATTAAATAGTATGGGAATTTTATCAAAAAATAATAGTATTTGTATTTTTTATGATGCTGATTATCCAAGTAATCAAGCTGGAGGGGAAAAAAGACTCTTTATGTTATCTCAAATTGCAATTAATAAAGGATTTAGCGTTCAATGGGTATCTTTTAATTTTTGGAAATCTTTTAATTTTTCCAAAATTTTTTTTGGTATACATCATTTTGGTATACTTCCGAAACCAAAATTTTATAATAAGAATGGAAATAGAAATAAAAGAGAACCTATTCTTTATCTTATAAACTGTTTTTTGTGCTTTCCCTTTTTTGTTAGATCAAAAATTTGGATTCTGGGTCAATGGCCAATGGTTCATATTTTTCCTTTAATCCTTTTGGGTTTATTGTTAAGAAAAAAAATATATGTTGAATGGTGGGAGACATTAGAAAATCAATGGTTAGATAGGAAAGGCCCAGGTTTACTTGGCATAACAATTGAATATTTCACACTAAAAATGGCATCTTTTGTAACATTTGTTGTTGATTGCGAAAGTGAAAAAGAAATAATGTTAAAGAAAAATAAAAATGCTAAAGTTGTTGTTATACCCAATGGTGTGGATATTAAAGTTTTCCCAAAAAGTGATCAAAATTATAAATTTGATTTTGTATCAATGTGTAGGTTAAAAAATCATAAAAGAGTTGATCTATTAATTAAAGCAACAAGAAAATTTATTGACAATACTGGGATGGAAAATACTAAAGTTGCTATTATTGGTGATGGACCTGAAAAAGATATGTTGTTAAGCTTAACAAAAGATTTAAATCTGGAAAAAAATATCACTTTTTTCGGATTTATAGAAAACTATAATGATGCAGTATCAATTTTGTTATCATCAAAGGTAGGAATTTTAACAACAGTTGCTGGAGGAAAGGGCAGTGTATTAATTTCTGAACTTTTTGCTGCGGAATTACCTGTGTTGGCAATAGGATCAGACCAAGGCATTGATCCTAGATATATTAAAGAAGGAATAAATGGATATATAACAGAAAATATTTCTAGTTTACAATTATCTAATTTGATGATTAAAATTATTAAGGATAATGAAAAACTTATATATATGAAAAACAAGTTAAGCATTGAAAAAAAATCTCTAGATTGGGAAAAGATTCTTAAAAATCACCCACTTTTTTGTTAAAATTTTAAAGGATAGAATATGACAAAAATAGAAAAAAATATATCTCCTACAAAAGTTGTAACTCACACCAATTGTCGTCTTTGCAATGCTGCAAATATGGAATCAGTCATATCTCTTGGTAGTCAATATATTAATGATTTTCCAGAGAAAAAAAATATAGGCAATGGAGTAAAAGCACCTTTAGAGATAGTACATTGTGACAATTGCGATTTAGCTCAATTAAAACATACTGCTCCACAAGAATTACTTTATTCAAGACAATATTGGTATAGATCTGGAGTTACACAAACAATGAGAAGAGAATTAAATGATATTGTTAATGAGCTTCAAAATTATATAAATCTTTCTAAAGATGATATTGTGTTAGACATAGGCGCTAATGACGGCACTATGTTAAATTATTTTTCTGATGATCTTATAAAAATTGGTTGTGAACCAGCAAATAATTTAGTTGATGAGTTATCTAATAATTGTGATAGAGTAATACATGATTTCTGGTCAGAGGATGCATATTTAAATAGTGTTAAAGATTTAAATAATAAAAAAGCAAAAGTTGTTACAGCAATTGGTATGTTTTATGATTTAGATGATCCAGTTGCGTTTGTATCTGATATTGAAAAAGTGTTAGATGATGATGGTATATTTGTTGCGCAACTTATGACATTGGCTCCTATGTTGGAAAAGAATGATTTAGGAAATATTTGTCATGAACATATTGAGTTCTATTCATATAAATCTTTGGTTTATATGTATGAAAAATGTGGTTTAGAAATTACAAGAGTAACAGAAAACAATGTTAATGGTGGGAGCTATAGAATTTATGCAAAAAAACTTATCAAGGGATCTATTGATTATCCAGAAAATGCTTCAAAACAAGATTTAATAAATTTTAAAGATCGAATAGACAATATTAAAAAAGAATGCATTGATTTTATGAAAAAAGAAAAAAAGAATGGTAAAACAATTCATGTCTACGGTGCATCAACAAAAGGAAATGTAATTTTACAATATTTTGGTTTAAATACAGATTTGATTGATTGTGCGGCAGAAAGAAGTCCAGAAAAATTTGGTCGTTATACAGTTGGCTCTTGGATTCCTATCGTTTCTGAACAAGAGAGTAGAGATATGAAACCTGATTATTATTTTGTATTACCATGGGCATTCTTTGACGAGATGTATGAAAGAGAAAAAGAATGGAGAGATCAGGGTGGGAAATTTATAGTACCATTTCCAAAATTTCGGGTTGTAGATTGACTATAATAGAAAAATCTCTTTATCAAAAAATAGTAAAATCTATTCCAATTCTTTGTATTGATTTAATAATAGTCTATGATAAAAAATATTTACTTGTTAAAAGAAATGAAAATCCTTTAAAGGGCGAGTGGTGGGTTCCTGGCGGTCGAGTTCTTTTGGGAGAGACAATAGAGCAAACTGCAAAGAGAAAATTAGAAGAAGAAATAGGTATAAAATTAGATTCTTACATGAAAGTGGAAGGCATATATGAAGATTTTTTTGATAATTCATCTATGGGGGACCATCTATATCATACGCTATCAATAGTTTTTAAAATTGAAATAGATAATATTGACAATATTAAGTTAGATTCTACTAGTAATAATTGGGCTTTAAGATGTACCTTGCCTAAAAGATTCAAGTCAAATTTGGAGGTTTTTAATGGTTAAAGCATTAGTTCTGGGATGTAGTGGACAGGATGGTAGTTATCTTACTGAAATATTATTAAAGGAAGGCTATCAAGTTTATGGCTTATTGAGAAAATCTGCTACAGGGAATACTATAAACATAGATCATTTGCTGAGATCAGAATACTATAAATCAGGACAATTTAAAATTGTAAGAGGAGATTTGTTAGATCATGCTAGTATTTTTAAAGCTATATCACAAATTGAACCAGATTTTATTTATAATGAAGCAGACCAAGACCATGTATCTTGGAGCTATGATATTCCAAGCTATTCTTTGTCAACAACAACTACAGCTGCAGTGAATATTTTAGAATCAATTAAATTAGTAAATCCTAAAATCAATTTTTTTCAGCCTGTTTCATCCAATATGTTTGGAATTCCAATTGAAGAAAAGCAAAATGAAGAAACACCACATAATCCAGTAAGTCCTTATGGTATTGCAAAATCTGCTACATTTCATCTATGTCGATTTTATAGAGATTCATATGATGTGAATGTTTCAACTGGAATATTCTATAATCACGAATCACCAAGAAGACCTGAAGAATATTTATCAAGAAAAGTTACAATGGCGGTAGCAAAAATAAAAAAAGGATTAGAAAATCAATTAATTCTTGGCGATTTAAATGGATATGTTGATTGGGGCTATGCAAAAGAATTTATGGAGATAGCAAAAAATATTAATGAATCAAATTTTTCAGATGATTTTGTTGTTGGTACTGGAGTATTAACAAAAGTAGAAGATTTTGTAAAAATTGCTTTTAATAAAGTTGATTTAAACTGGAAAGATTATGTTAAAACATCCGATGAATTTAAAAGACCTGTACCAACAGGAACATTATGCGCAGATACTTCTAAATTAGAGGAAAAATTATCTATCAAACCTCAAGTATTAATAGATGATTTAATTTCTATTATGCTTGAAAGCGATTTAAAAAATGTTGGATAATTAATATGGTTAAAAAAGATATTATTGTTAAAGGTGAAAAGGTGGCATTATTTATACCTAACATTCAAACAGAAAAAAGAATTGAATTTTTTACTGAATCAGAAGATCAACTACAAATAGCTGCTTTTAATATGAAAGAAGGTCAAACAATTCAACCGCACATGCATTTAAAAAATCAAAGAATACTAGAAAAAACTGTAGAAATTATTTTTGTACAAGAAGGTAGACTTTCCGTTACTTTTCATGAAAGCGAACAAGATAGCACGATTCTTAAAAGCGTAAAAATGAATCCAGGAGATGTAATTTTTTTGAAATCTGGAATACATGGATTTATTATTGATAAAGATTGTAGATTTTTAGAGTTTAAACAGGGGCCTTTTACTGATTTGATGGATAAGAAAAAGCTATATAACAAATAAAAAGAAAGATAAATTATAATAATGGCTAAGTCTAAAAAAAGAGCATTAATCACAGGCATTACAGGTCAAGACGGTGCATATCTTGCAAAATTATTGCTAGAAAAAGGTTACAAAGTCTTTGGTACATATCGCAGACTTTCTACTCCAAATTTTTGGCGATTACAATATTTAGGTATCAAAGAAAAGATTACAATAATTCCATTAGAATTATCAGATTCGTCATCAATAGTTGCTGCTATTGAATCTTCACAACCTGATGAGTTATACAATTTAGCAGCACAAAGCTTTGTTGGGTCTTCATTCGAAAATCCTATATACACTACTGATGTATCTGGATTGGGGGTAGTAAGATTATTAGAAGTTGTAAGGCAGTACTATCCCGGAGTAAAACTTTATCAAGCTTCAACAAGTGAAATGTATGGGGATAATAGATCGGGTTTACTATCAGAAGAAACATCTTTTGCGCCATCAAGCCCTTATGCAGCAGCAAAACTTGTAGCTCATCATTCTACCAAAATATATCGAGAATCATATAATCTATTCTTATCTAATGGTATTCTTTTTAATCATGAGTCTCCATTAAGAGGTTTGGAATTTGTTACAAGAAAAATTACCAACGAAGTAGCTAAAATAAAATTAGGCTTATCTAATTCAATCTCTCTTGGAAATATTAAAAGCAGTAGAGACTGGGGTTATGCTCCAGATTATGTAGAAGCAATGTGGAAAATATTACAATATAAAGAACCTATAGATATTGTGATTGCAACAAACACTAACTACACTGTTGAAAACTTTTTGGATAAAGCATGTCAGCATGTAGATTTAGATTATCAAGAATTCCTTCAAGTAGATAAAAAATTCCTTAGGCCTCTTGATGTCAATTATTTGCGAGGAGATAATTCTAAAGCAAAGAAATTATTAGGATGGGAACCAAACATTACCTTTGATAGCCTTGTTCAAATTATGGTAGATGCAGATATAGATCGATGGACAGCTTATAAAGAAGGAAAACATATTCCTTGGGATGCTTTACATTATCCATCCGAAAATAATATGATAAATTTTGAATGAAGAAAAAAAAATATCCAGTAAGCATTCCTCATTTAGCAGGAAATGAAAGAAAATATGTTAATGATGCGTTAGATACTAATTGGATATCATCTGCAGGAAAGTATGTTGATTCTTTCGAAAAAAATTTTTCTAAATATTTAAATATTAATCACACTATAACTGTTTCTAATGGAACCGTTGCTCTCCATTTAGCCCTTATTGCTCTTGGCATTCAAAAAGATGATGAAGTAATTGTTTCTAATCATAATGGAGCCTATGGTCCATTTGCAATTGAATATGTGGGAGCTAAACCAATTTTTATTGAATCAAAAAAAGAGACTTGGAATATTGATCCATCTTTAATTGAAGAAAAAATTACAAAAAAAACAAAAGCAATTATGATAGTGCATATATATGGATATGCATGTGATATGAATGCCATTATGGAAATTGCAAAAAAACACAATTTAAAAGTTATTGAAGATGCTGCTGAATCACATGGAGCATCAATTAATGGTAAAAAGTGTGGCACTTTTGGTGATATATCAATATTTAGTTTTTATGCTAATAAAATTATTACTTCTGGTGAAGGTGGTGCGGTTGTAACAAATGATGATGATCTAGCACAAAAATGTCGTTATTATAAAAATTTATGTTTTAAGATAGATGGCCCTCGCGATTTTCAACATTTAGATATTGGATATAATTATAGGATGTCTAACGTGCATGCTGCATTGCTCTGCGCACAATTAGAAAAAATTGATTATTATATCGAAAGAAGAAATGAATGTTTTAATGATTTTAAAAATTATTTTTTATCTTCGAACCTAAATAAATTTTTTAGCTTTCCTAAATCAGAAAAAAATTCTTTTAATGTAGCATGGGTAAATGTTATTAAATTGGAAAACACTGATATAAATATTAATGATTTAAGATTTGAATTATCTAAAATTGGTATAGATACTAGAAATCTATTTTATCCTAGCAACAAGCAGCCCTTCCTAACAAATAAAGAGAGCCATAATGAAATATTTCAAATATCTGAAAATTTATATAAAACAGGAATGTATGTGCCTTCTGGAAGCAATCTTAATAAGGATGACATATTGTATATATCTAGAGCTATTGAAGAAAACTTTATGAAATTAAAATAAAATTTTTTATGAAAATATTAAGACAAGACTATGATTTTGATGTTAAGCCTGAATCCTATGTAATGCATATACTTGATCAATGTTTTGAAGATGTTAATAATTTTTATGATTTTGGTTGCGGAAGAGGCCATTGGGCAAAATTTTTATTAAAAAGATATGACATTATATTTAATTGTTTTGATATTGATAAAGATGCTGAATCTCATGCAAGAAATACTTTAGATAAATATTTATTTGAACCAATTGAAGAAAATTTCAATTATGATGTTGTTTTTCTAGGCTGTGTTACCGAAATGATTAATGAGAATGAATTAGAATCATCTATTAATCATATAGTTAACAAATTAGATATAGATAAAAAAAAAGGTAAAGTGCTCCTTTATAGCGCTTTTTATAATCCTTTTTCTATTAAGTGGATTATTTACAGAATATTGGGAAGAGGCAATCCTAAAAAATTCTTTGTTGAAAATAAATATTATAGAAATTTTTACACCAAAAATGATATTATAAATTTCTTTAATAAAAGAGGGTTAAAAGTAACTAATAGTGTTAGATGTGATGTTATACCAAAGGGACCAAAAGTCTTGAGAAATTTCTTAAGATTTATTTTACCAATGGAATTTCTCTATGATACTTTTTACCTTCTTTTGGAGTTTGATATTAATAAAATATAAAATGCTTGATTTAAAACAATATTTGAATTCTTATGGAGAGTTAGTTTTTAGTGATTCTGCAGAGAAGAAACTTTTAACTGTAAAAGAATTAATTGAAAAATCACCTGATTCAAAAATATTTGTATTTGGTAATGGGGGAAGTGCAGCTATTGCAGATCATTTTGCTGTAGATATGACAAAGAATGCAAACACTACTACTTTATCGTTGAATAATCCACCTATGATTACATGTTTATCTAATGATTACGGTTATGAAGAATGGATGAAAAAATGTTTAGAATTTTATGCTAAACCAAAGGACTTTGTATTTTTAATTAGCTCTAGCGGTCAATCTAAAAATGTATTAAATGCTTGCGAATATGCAAATCAGAATAATATTACTTCAATTACCTTTTCTGGTTTTAATAAAGATAATCCATTAAGAAATTCTGGTAATATTAATTTTTGGGTAAAATCAAACTCTTATAATATTGTTGAGAATCTACATCAAATTTGGATTTTAAGTCTTGTTGATCTTATAATAGGTAAATCTGAATATTCTGCATCATGATATTTAAAAATTTTTTCGATTTTATTGTTGCAGCAATATTGCTTGTTATATTTTCTCCACTGATTTTAATTATGTCAACTGTTATAATCATAGAATCTGGTTTTCCAATTTTTCATAAAAGAAAAGTACACTCTTCTCCATCAAAAGTTTTTTATTTTTATAAATTCAGAACAATGTATAAAGATGCTGATGATAGACTTGAAAAATTATTAAAAGAAAATGAGAATATTAGATTAGAATATGAGAAATATTATAAACTTAAAAACGATCCAAGAATTACAAGATTAGGTCATTTTTTTAGACAATCAAGCTTAGATGAGCTTCCACAATTTTTTAATATATTATTTTTTCAGATGTCATTAGTAGGCCCACGACCAAAAACAACATATGAATTAAATAAATATTTTGATAAAAAAGATCACAAGTTATTGTTTAAAGTAAAACCTGGGATAACATGCACCTGGCAAATTTCTGGTAGATCGAAAGTAGATTACTCTGAAAGAGTAAAAATGGATTTAGATTATGCAAGAAACAGAAATTTTTTTATGGATTTTAAAATTTTACTTCAAACTCCAATTGCTTTATTAAAGAAGGATGCAGTTTAGCAAAATGAATATTCTTGTTACAGGCGGGGCTGGTTATATAGGCAAAATATTTATTAATAAATATTTTAAAAATTTTAATAAAATATTTGTTATTGATAATCTTTATGATAGTTATAACAAAAATTTTCCTGATAATGTTATTTTTCATAAATCTGATTTTGGAAATGAATTAATATTAGACAAAATATTTAAAAACAATATTGATTGCGTTTTTCATTTTGCAGCATTTGCAAGAATTGGCGAATCAAATTCTAATCCAAGTCCTTTTTTTAATAATAATGTTTCTCAAATGATTACTTTGTTAGATGTAATGAAAAAAAATAATTGTCAAAAGATTATTTTTTCATCCTCTGCAGCAGTTTTTGGTAATCCAACAAATATTCCTGTTGATGAAAATCATTTAAAAAATCCTATTAGTTCATACGGCGAAACAAAATTGATTGGTGAAAAAATATTAGAATGGTATTATAAGGCATACGAAATCAATAGCATCTCACTCCGTTATTTTAATGCGTGTGGTGCATTTGGTAATTTTGGAGAAGAAAGGAAACATGAAACACACATATTACCATTAATTTTTAAATCAATTAAAGAAGATAAAGCATTCAATATATTTGGTAATGATTATTCAACGCGAGATGGTACTTGCATAAGAGATTATGTGCATGTAGAAGATCTAGTTGATGCGCACATGTTAGCATTTTCAAATTTAGATAAAATAAAATTTGATGCTTTTAATTTAGGTTCAGAAGAAGGAGTATCAAACCTAGAACTAGTAAAATTAATTTCAAATTTATTAAATATAAGTCCTAAATATAAATTTCAAGATAGAAGATATGGTGACCCTGATGAATTAGTAGCATCTTCGGATCGTGCAAAAAAATATTTAAATTGGGAAAATAAATATTCAATAACTGATATTGTTAAATCTTTAATAAAATACTATAATTTTAAATGATAATTTCTAGAACACCTTTAAGAGTATCATTTGTTGGCGGAGGGACTGACATGGAATATTTCTATAATACAACTCCAGGAAGCGCCATATCAATTGCAATTGATAAATATATATATATAATAGTAAAAAAAAGATATGATAAAAAAATTATTTTAAACTATAGCAAGAAAGAGATAGTCTCATCTACAAAAGAAATTAAACACAATTTAATTAAAGCTTGTTTGGAGATGTTTGATATTAAAAATTCTATTGAGATTACTTCAATAGCTGATATACCATCTCAAGGTTCTGGACTAGGTTCTTCTAGTTCATTCACAGTTGGGCTTTTAAATGCACTATCTGCATTTCAAGGAAAATCTTTAGATCAAGAAAAGCTTGCAAGGCTAGCTTGCAAAATTGAGATTGATATTTGTTTAGCTCCTATTGGTAAACAAGATCAATATGGTGTTAGTATTCCTGGATTGAAGAAAATGATTTTTCAATCAAATGGAGATGTTGATATAAAAATGATATCTGATAAAAATAATCTTTATAAAAAATTAGAAAATCAAATTATATTAGTTAATTCTAATATTGTAAGATCTGCATCTGAAATATTGTCCAAACAAAAGGAAAATCTTTCAAAAAATATCGACAGTTTAAAGAAATTTCCTTTATTAGTTGATCAATTTGAAGAAAATATTAAGAATCAATCTTTTGAAAATATACATTCACAATTAAATCATTATTGGGAAGAAAAAAGAACTCTTGTTCAATCGTCTTTCCAAAAAGATCTTGAAAAGATTTATAGTCATTATGTTCCTCAATATTGTCATGCAGGCAAGATATGTGGTGCTGGTGGAGGTGGATATTTTATGTTTTTTAAAAAAGAAAATAGCAATTTAGACCCAAGTAAATATTTTAATATCAAAATTGATCGAGATGGATCAGTAATTATATATAATAACTAAATTAATCAATATCTATAATCATCTTTTTTAAAAGGGCCATTCACTGAAACACCAATATAATCTGCTTGATTTTTAGTTAATTTAGTCAGATCTGCATCAAGATGTTTTAAGTGTATTCTGGCCACTTCTTCATCTAGTTTTCTAGGTAGATTATATAAACCAACTTCTGGTTTATTTTTTGCTAAAAATATTTGTGCCAGAACTTGGTTTGAGAAAGAAGTTGACATTACGAAACTTGCATGGCCAGTAGCACAACCTAAGTTTACTAATCGTCCTTCTGCTAATATAAAGATTTGTTTTCCGTCAGGGAATGTATAGCGATCAAATTGAGGTTTAATTTCTTCTTTTTTAGCACTAGAGCTATTTAAAGCATCCATTTGGATTTCGTTATCAAAATGACCAATATTACAAACAATGGCTTGGTCTCTCATTTTTTTCATATGCTTAAGAGTGATAATATCTTTATTGCCAGTAGTTGTAACAAAGATATTTCCTTTATCTAATATATCATCTAAGCGCCTTACTTGGAATCCTTCCATAGACGCTTGTAAAGCACAAATTGGATCTATTTCTGTAACAATAACTTTACAACCATAGGAAGCCATAGATTGAGCGCATCCTTTACCAACATCTCCATATCCACATACTACCACAGTCTTCCCTGCAAGCATTACTTCTGTAGCGCGTTTGATGCCATCAGCTAATGATTCTCTGCAACCATATAGATTATCAAATTTGGATTTTGTTGCAGAATCATTAACATTAAAAGCAGAAAAGAGAAGACTGCCTTTTTCATCCATCTGAATTAATCTTGCTACACCAGTTGTTGTTTCTTCTGAAACTCCAATAATATCTGGTACAATATTATGCCAATGATTTGGATTGCGTTTATGTACTTTACGAAGAAGTTTTTCGATTACCACCTCTTCTTCAATTTTTGTTTTTATTTTTGGTAATTTTTTATATTTATTGAAATAGTTTTCCAGTTCATAGCCTTTGTGTATTAATAAGGTTGCATCACCACCATCATCAACAATTAAATTAGGCCCTAA
>CEUZ01024608.1_pt1 | contig 18524 bp, 15 predicted proteins | sample 361511 | NCBI WGS metagenome assembly CEUZ01 (sample SAMEA2622822, study PRJEB7988) | marine metagenome | biome: marine biome (ENVO:00000447); feature: surface water layer (ENVO:00002042); material: "saline water (ENVO:00002010), including plankton (ENVO:xxxxxxxx)" | depth 5 m
CCGATGGTACTTTGTCTTAAGGCATGGGAGAGTAGGACGTTGCCAGGTCTACTAAACGTGAAACATCTAGTTCACTTCACTATTAATGAGAATTTAATTGTTATGAGACTTTTATCGGGCTAATCTTTTAGTTGTATAGGAGTAAAGTTTTGAAGAAAGTTATTGTAACTGGTGGAGCAGGTTTTATTGGATCTAATCTAGTTAGATTCTTGATTAAGAAGAAAATCTATACAATTGTTATTGATAAACTTACTTATGCTGCCTTCCCAAACTCTTTTAAAGATATAAGAAATAATAATTATTTTGAATTTAAGAAAATTGATATAGCTGATAGATCAAAATTAAAAAACTTATTCGAAAAGTATAAACCCGACAGTATATTTCATTTAGCCGCAGAGTCCCATGTAGATAGATCAATCTCTGCTCCAGCTGATTTTATATCTACTAATATTTTAGGAACATATAATCTGCTGGACTTTGCTCATTTGTATTGGAAAACAATCTCTCAAAAGAAAAAAAAAATATTTAAATTTCTTCATGTTTCAACTGACGAAGTTTATGGCGCTCTTGGAAAAGACGAAAAAATTTTTAATGAGAAATCTCGATATATGCCTAACTCGCCATATTCAGCATCAAAAGCATCTTCAGATCATTTAGTTCGAGCATGGAATCAAACTTTCGATTTACCAACAATAATTACAAATTGTACAAATAATTATGGCCCATACCAAAATCCCGAAAAATTGATACCAGTAATTATAATGAGTGCAATTAATGGAAAGAAAATACCTATTTATGGTGACGGTAAACAGATAAGAGATTGGATACATGTAGAGGATCATGTTAAGGGTCTGTACGATGTAATGAATAAAGGAAGGATTGGCAAAACATATAATATCTCAAGCAAATGTGAAAAAACAAATATTAACTTAGCCAATTTAATTTGTACTATTGTTGAAAAGAAAACAGGGAAAAAGAATTTAAAAAAATTAATTAACTTTGTTACAGACAGACCAGGTCATGATAGAAGATATGCATTAGATAATAAAAGAATAAGAGAAGAACTAGGCTGGAAACCAAAAATAAAATTTGAAAATGGAATAAAACATACGGTCGAATGGTATATTAATAATGCTGACGCATGGAACAAGAAACTTAAGAGAAAGATTTAAATGATTGGTATATTACTAGCTGGGGGGCACGGTAAAAGATTGTATCCTATGACAAAGGCAATCTCTAAACAATTATTGCCTATATACGACAAGCCGATGATATACTACCCACTATCAGTGTTAATGTTAGCTGGTTTTAGAGAGGTTGTACTGATTTCAACAAAGCAGGATATTGGACGATTCAAAGAACTCTTAGGCAATGGAGAGAAGCTCGGGATGATTATTCACTATTTGGAGCAGAATGAACCCAATGGAATTGCAGAAAGTTTTATAATAAGTGAAAAACAAATACTGAATAAAAACAAAATTTGTTTAATTTTGGGAGATAATGTTTTTTACGGGCAGGGTTTAAAAAATAAATTAGATCTAGCATTAGAAAGAAAAAAAGGTGCTACAGTATATTCTTATAAAGTTAGAAATCCAAAAGATTTTGGTGTGGTAACTTTTGATGATATTGGAAAAGCTACCTCTATTGAAGAAAAACCTCATACGCCTAAAAGTGACAATGTAATAACAGGTCTTTATTTTTATGATTCCAAAATAATTGATATAGCAAAGTCAATTAAACCTTCAAAAAGAAATGAACTAGAAATTAGTGACGTCAATAAAAATTACATGGATTTAGATGAATTGTACGTAGAAGATTTTGGAAGAGGATTTGCATGGCTTGATACAGGTACTCATGAAAGCTTACTCGAAGCGAGCCAATTTATTCAAGCGATTGAAAAGAGGCAGAACTTAAAAATCGCTTGCATTGAGGAAATTGCTTGTCGTAATGGATGGATTTCGATAGACCATATGTTAGAAATTGGAAAAAACTTAGAAAATACAAGTTACGGAAAATATATAATTAGTATTGCTGAAACTATTTAGAGAATATTATGGGTTCATCTCGAAAAATAACTAATCAAGAAAAATTTTGGGAAGGAAAATTTGGCGATAACTATATTGAAAGAAATAATCATAAAACATTTTTATCTTCCAAAATTGCTTTATTTACAAAAATTCTAAATGAAACATCTGATGTTAAAACAGTAGTAGAGTATGGACCTAATATAGGCTTTAATATTCATGCAATTCAAAAACTATTACCCAATACCAAATTTACTAGTGTAGAAATAAACAGAAAAGCTTGCGAAGATTTATCTAAAATCAAAAATAATCATGTAGAGAATTGTTCAATACTAGATTTTAAATCAAAAAAAATGTTTGATTTTAGCTTAGTAATGACTGTTTTAATTCATATAAATCCTAATAAACTTAATCAAGTTTATGAAACCTTATATAAAAATACAAAAAAATATATTTGTATTGTTGAATATTATAATCCAACTCCAGTCGAAGTTGTATATAGGGGGCATAAAGGTAAATTGTTCAAAAGAGATTTTGCAGGGGAAATGTTAGACAAATATCGTAATCTAAAATTAATAAATTATGGTTTTGTATACAAAAGAGATAAAAATTTCCCTTATGATGATATTAATTGGTTTCTGCTAGAAAAGAAAAAATGATTAATAAAAAACCACTTGAGGGTAAATTTGCTCTTATTACAGGATCTTCAAGTCAGTTAGGCCATGAATTTTGTAAAGTTCTTGCTTTAAATGGAGCAACATTAATCATTACAGATATAGAAGAAGAAAAATGTAAAAATGTTCTGAAAGATATAGAAAAATTAAGCAATAAAAAACATTATATTACAAAACTAGATATTAAATTAGAGGACGACGTTCATAGGATTATAGAATTTATAAAAGAAAATTCTCTATCGTTAGACATATTAATAAACAGTGCCGGTAAGGCAGTTTTCTCAAGTTTTACTGAAAGAACCAAAGAAGAATTTATGGATTTATGTGAAACAAATATTTATGGCACATTCAACTGTATACAAAAATTTTCAAACTTTATGATTAGCAAGGGCATAGACGGATCAATTATAAATATTGGATCAATTTATGGTATGGTAAGTGGAGATCCAAGAATATATACGGATACAAAGAGAAATACTTCAGAAATCTATGCTGCATCAAAATCTGCAATAATACAAATGACAAAGTATTTTGCTGTGCATTTAGCAAAATATAGCATAAGAGTGAATTGTATAAGTCCTGGTGGTGTTTACAACAACCAAGGACCGGACTTTGTAAAAAATTACTCTTCTAAAACCCCAAAAGGCAGAATGGCAGAAAAAAATGAAATTTCTGAGGGGATACTATATTTAGCTGACAATAGAAGATCTTCGTATGTGACGGGACATAATTTAGTTATAGATGGAGGATTTACTAGCTGGTGATGAATTCACAGTTTTATATCATTGGATCAGGTATTAGTGGGTTGGTACTTGCTTACGAACTAGCAAAAAAAGGTAATCAAGTAAGAATTTTTGAGTCCCTGAACGTTTGCGGAGGACTTACCCGTACAGAAACTGTTGCAGGGGTTAATTATGATTGTGGTCCACATTTATTTCATACAAATAACGAAGATATAAAAGATTATTGGTACAATATTATGGGGGATGCAATTGTTGACCCTGGTTTATATGGTGCAAATTATATCGATAACAAAATTTATGAGTATCCAATATCAATAGAATCTCTTCATGATCAGTTTGATGAAAATGAAGTTTCTACAATTACAGAAGAATTGAAAGACTTAGATAAGAAAAAGTTAAATCATTCAAAGAATTATTCTGAATATGTATCTAACCTAGCTGGAAAATATTTATCAGCTAAATTTTTTAAAAGATATCCTGAAAAATTATGGGGTATTTCCACTACAAAGCTATCTGCAAAATTTGCTCCGAGGCGAGTTGAAATAAGAAAAGAGAGAAGGCCTTTTCATTCAGGTAAAGGAAAGTGGGCGGGTGTACTAAAAGGTGGTTGTGGTGTTTTAGCAAAATCCCTTGAAAAAAAACTGAACAGCCTAGGTGTTTATATTGAATATGGATGTACCTTAAATAAAATTAAATTGAGTAGCCAGAAAGATAATGGTGGCAAATATCAAAGAATTTCTGAATTAAACTTTTTAAATAATAAAAAAATTAATATTAATAGTCATGATCAGGTAATTTCTACAATGCCTATTACTGAATTAGCTAAAATATTAAAAATTAAAAACAAGCTGTGGAACAGGTCTCTAAAAATATTTTGTATTCACCTTAAGGGTAAAGTCTCCTTACCAGATAATTATGATTGGCTTTATTTTGATGATAAAGATCTAATATTTCATAGAGTTACTCTACAAAATAGCTTTTCTGAACAGGGGCTGCCAAGAAACACAACCGTGTTTAGCTGTGAAATAGCCTACAGTAAAAATGAAAAGATTGATAAATTAGAAGCTAGTAAGATTAAAGAAAAATGTATTAATGATTTATTGAAAGTTAAATTGATCAAAAAGCAAGATATTATTGACACTCATCTGATTGATGCCAAGTCTGTGTATCCTGGGATTTATGTTGGATATGAAAATGAATTAAGCAAGCTAAAAGGTAAATTATCATTTATTGATAATCTTTATTCTCACGGTGCTCTTGCCGAATATGAGTACGCTGATACTCAAGTTCTTACTGCCAAGTCGATTGACTTAGCTGATGTTTTAACAAAGAATGTTCGAATAACAGATGTAAATCTAAAAAAACAAATTAAATTTATACCTTCAAATGAATTTGGAATAAAAGAGAATAAAATAGGTAATGGCGAGAAGTGTTTTATTATTTCGGAAATAGGATTAAATCATAATGGTAATGTTGATTTATGCAAAAAACTTATTGATCAATCTAAAAGAGCTGGAGCAAGTGCAGTAAAACTACAATCTTACAAAAAGGGTCGTATATCAGCAAATACAAGAACCTCTCGTTACTATGAAGACTTGGTGGATACACAAGAAAGTTTGTCAAGTTTTGTAGACAATATTTCATTCAACTTCGATCAAACAAAAGAAATATTTAGTTATGCATCTAAAAAAAAGATTACAATTTTTTCAACACCTTTCGACCTAGAGTCATTAAGAATGTTAGAAGAATTAGATTGTCCAGCTTATAAAATATCATCGATGGATCTTGTCAACTATCCTCTTATTGAGGCAGTTGGAAAGCTTCAAAAACCAATCATAATATCTACAGGTATGTCAGATTTGACCGAAATCAGCCAAGCCATAGAAGTTCTAAAATCAACAAACAATACAAATTTTGCATTGTTACACTGTGTGTCTTCTTATCCATGCTCTCCTACAAATGCCAATTTGCCCATGATAAGTAAATTAAAAGATACTTTTAATTGCATTGTCGGATATTCGGATCATACAACAGGAATAGATATTTCTCTTGCTGCAGCAGCAAATGGAGCAAAAATAATCGAAAAACACTTTACTCTAGATAGAAAAATGGACGGCCCTGATCATAATTTTTCTTTAGTCGAAGACGAACTTTCAACTTTAGTGAGCTCAGTAAGGAGAATTGAAGAAGCAAAATATGACCATGGTTTTGGAGTAATGTCAGTCGAAGTTGAAACTGCACAGAATTTAAGAAGAAGTATTTTTTATAGTAAAAATATATCTAAAGGTAAAAAAATTAAGTTAAATGATCTAGAAATAAAATCTCCTGGTATAGGACTTCACCCAAAAGAAATTACTCAAATTATTGGCAAAACAATAAGTAAGCCAGTAAAAAAAGATTTTCCTGTATTCTGGGAGGACTTTAAAAATTGAAAAAAATCATAAAGTATAAAGAGGATCACGAAGTATTAAATAATTTAGTCGCAACTATTTTAAATGATATTCGCTCGATCTCATCTAAAATAAAAAAAAATGAAAATATTATATTCACTATCGCAAACACTGCCTATAATGAAAAAATTAATAAGCCCTACCGAACTCCAATAAGAAAGACGCAAGACTCTTATATTTTTGGGGTTATTGTTTATTCTCAATTACAGTCAATAATATTTTCTTGTAAAGTAGATGGTTTGGTAGACTATATTTTTGTCGATTGTGAAAAAAAATTACCTGGAATAAAGGACCCAGACTATTCACTTTTGGATAAATTCAAGATAAGTGCATTGATTAAAAAAAAATATACTAGCAAATCACTTAGTCGACCTGAATTTGGAAACATAAGTAAAGTTTGCAGAGACGTAGTAAAAAAGTCACAAGTTTACTCCTACAAGGCAAACGATATTACAATAGATGCAACTTGGCTTTTTTTGGTTGACTACTTTCATGATTTAAGTGGAAAAACTATCACAATTATAGGAGGAGGTAATATCGGTTCAAAATTATCTCTAAAATTAGTTGAGAGCGCTGCTGAGGTTCGAGTTGTTGGAAATGTATCTGATCTGTCATTAAATATTAAGTCTATAAATAATATTAAACAGGAATCAGTTTTATCTAAAGTAAGTCTATTTGAAAATAAAATAGCTGCCGCTCAAGCAGCAGATGCAGTAATAGGATGTACTAATCTCCAACAAGTTATAGATGCTGAATTAGTGAACAAAATGAGTCCTTCTGGCGTTATAATAGATGTTGGAAAAGGAAACTTTACTGCCGAAGGTTTGGAGAAAGCATCTCAGTTAGGAATAAGTACTTGGAGAGCTGATATTTATCCTATTATTTCAAATATGGTAAGTACTGCAAAGGAAATGAGATATTTTCGTGAAGAAGTATATGGAATTTCTAATAGATTTAGAGATTTTAGAGTTGTTTCAGGAGGATATATTGGCGAGAAATACGACATAATTGTTGATAATTATAAAAATATAAAAAATGTTTTAGGTGTTTGCGACGGGACAGGTTCTATATTAACCGAACTTGATTCAATTGCAGAAAAAAATGTTACAACTGTAAAAAAAGAAATTAAGAATAAATTATGAATATAGTTTCAATCATACCAGCAAGGGGTGGAAGTAAATCAATACCAAGAAAAAATATTAAAATTGTCGGAGGTAGCCCATTAATCAAATACTCCATAGACTACTCATTAGAATGTGAGTTAGTAAACAAAACTGTAGTTTCTACAGAAGACGAAGAAATTTCTAAATACGCTAAAAAGTTTAATGTGGAGGTAGTCAAAAGACCAAAGTATTTAGCTAAAGATTTAACTCCAGATTATCCAGTAATTAAGCATTCACTTTTTGCTCTGGAAAAGAAATATAAAGAAAAAATTGATCTTTTAGTAATACTTAGGCCAACATCACCTCTCAGGCCAAAAAAACTAATTGAAAAAGGGATTAAAATTCTCAAAAGTAATCCGAAGGCAACATCAGTAAGAGCTGTTACTGAAGTAAAGCAGCATCCATACAGAATGTGGAAGAAAAATTCAAAATATATTTCATCTTTTATTAACAATAGGGATCTCAAATTAAATGAACCTTACAATAAGCCTAGGCAAATCTTACCTAAAGTTTTTTTTCAAACAGGAGATATAGAGATTGTTAGACGATCAACAATATTAGCTGGATCAGTTTCAGGAAATAAAATACTCCCAATTTTTTTAAATCGTAACACTGTATTTGATATTGACAGTTTAGAAGATTTAAAAAAAGTAGAGTCAAAAATAAAAGACCATGAGTAGTCCTCGATTTTGTATTGGTACAGTTAAACTGGGAGATAAGAATTACGGATATAGTTCAGCTAAATCTGATAGAAATGTAGATGATTTTTTTAATAAATGTAAAGAATTAGGAATTTATAATTTTGATACATCTCCACGATATGGTTTAAGTGAACAAATATTAGGAAAATATCTAAAAAGTTTATCTAAGAATAAAGTTTTTGTTTCTACCAAAGTAGATGGTTTAATTGCTAATAGTGTATATGCAGAAGAAAAAATAAGATCTTCAATAGAAAAATCATTATCTAATTTAAATTTAAATAAGATTGATCTTCTTTATCTTCACCAAAATAGTTTAAAAATTATTTCTGATAAGTTTATCCTAGACGCACTAATAAAAGTAAAACAACAAGGTTTAATAGGTTCCATTGGTGCTTCAATTTATAATATGGATGAACTTCAGTATGTTATGAAGAATGATATTTTTGATTATGTTCAAATACCTATAAATATTTCAGATATATATTTTTACAATATACTTTTAAATTCGAAGTCCAAAATTAAGATTGTTGCAAGGTCGATTTTTTTACAAGGACTTTTATTAAACTTAGAAAAAGGAGAAAATATAAAGTATTATCAAGAGCTTTCTAAAGCAGTTGATAGATTAAATAATATTTTAAAAGACCATAATTTAGATTTAAGAAAGGCTCTGATTGCTTATATTTTTTCTCTTAAAAATTTATCAATGGTAATTATGGGAACAACCTCATTAAATAATTTAGAAATAAATTATACCAATTCAAAAATTAATTTAAATAATGAAATTATAGAGGAATTGAATAAATTTTCTAAAGATCAAGCTTTATGGACGAATCCAAGAAATTGGTAAAAAATATAATTTATTTAAACTTGTTATTTAAGTGTTATTATAATCTAAGACAAATTCGGAGTAGCCCTTGAATATTACTATTGTTGGAACAGGTTATGTAGGCTTATCGCTTTGTGTACTATTATCTCAACAGTTTAAAATTACTGCATTAGATATAGAAGAAACAAAGGTTAAGCAAATCAATGAAAGACGCTCGCCTATAAAAGATAGTTTAATTGAAGAATATTTGTCAAAGAAGAAATTAGATTTTTCTGCAACAACTAAAAAAGAAATTGCATATAAAGAAGCAAATTTCATTATTATTGCTACACCAACAGACTATGAAATTGAAACAAACAATTTTAACACTCAGTCTGTTGAGGAGGCAATTGAGGATTCAATAAAATACAGTAAAAATGCAACAATTATAATTAAGTCCACAATTCCACTTGGATTTACCCAAAAGATGAGAAAAAAATTCAATTATAATAAAATCATTTTTTCTCCTGAATTTCTCAGAGAAAGTAGTGCTCTCTATGATAATTTATACCCATCAAGGATTGTTATTGGAGATACCTCAGATGAAGCGAAAACATTTGCCAATATTCTTACAACATGTGCAGTCAAAGATGATATTCCCACATTATTTATGAGTTCTGAAGAGGCTGAGGCTGTAAAACTTTTTTCAAATACTTATCTTGCAATGAGGATTTCTTTTTTTAATGAATTAGATACATTTTGTGATGTTAATAATCTGATCCCAAAAAATGTCATTGACGGTGTATGTTTAGATCCTAGAATCGGAAACTATTATAATAATCCATCATTCGGATATGGCGGATATTGTTTACCGAAGGATACACGTCAGCTTTTAAGTATTTATGATAAAACTCCAAATAAAATAATTAAAGCGATAGTTGAAGCAAATTCTACTAGAAAAGAATTTGTTATAAATTCTATTTTAAAGAAGAATCCTAAATCGATCGGAATATATAGACTTACAATGAAAGAAGGTTCAGATAATTTTAGAGAAAGTGCTGTGATGGATTTAATTAATAAATTTATAGAAAAAAATATAACAATTCTTGTTTACGAGCCATTTTTAAAAGAGAATGAGCTTCAAAACATTATTAAGATGGAGAGTCTTGAAGAATTTATACAAAGTTCAGAAGTTATTTTGGCAAATCGTATGTCAAAAGATCTAGAACTAGTAAAAAGTAAAGTTTATAGTAGAGATATTTTTAATGAGAACTAAATAATATTTATTATATTTTTCAAAGTTTAAAAAACTAGAGTCTAATTAATATTTTATATAAAGATTAGAATAAGTAAAAATTCATAATTGATTTCATTGATCCATGCAAAATTACTTTTTTACTATCATGGTTATAAACTAAAAAATCTGATTTTTCCAATCTACTAGGGATTCCAATAAAATCAGGAAATCCACCATGAGCAACAATCATTAAATTTTTATTTTTCATTCTTTTAAAAAATAAATCTTTGAATTTTTTAATTTCAACCTCTTTAGTATTTGAAACTCCATTCAAATACAGCCAATCGGGAGAATTTACTTTATCAGAAAAATATAAAGCAGTTTCTAAGCATCTAGAAATGGGGCTCGACCACACTTCCTCAAAAGTGATGCTATTATTTTCAAAAAATAAAACTAAAACCTCAGACTGATAAATTCCCTTTTGAGTCAATTTTGTGGAAGTGCCTAAATTTGCAGAGTCAAAAGATTCAGTAACTGATAGAACGTCCAGGTAAGATTCCCTGTTTTTCTTATCATCATCGCTATGCCTCAAGTATACTGTGTTATTTCCATTTCTAATTATATCCAAAATATTTTCATCTATAATTGTATTATAAGTTTTTTGGCTATCAGTGTTAGATACTACTTTTTTATAAATATTTTTATATGTTGAAGTATCAGAAACTGATGAATGAAGTATTGGAAATAGAAATGCTATTATGATTATTAATAAAAAAATATTTATTAATTTATAAAAATTACTAAATTTCATAGTTTTTTAAATATTATAACATAATTATATTTCAATTTAAATACTAACTAATTACTATAATTATACAGTTTTACTGACTAATTTTTTTATTTTAAAAAAATGTAGATAACCGAACATTTTTTTTGGGCTTATTATGCAATAGAACATTTCAATTAAAATACAAATTAAATTATTAAGCATTACTCGTTTATGTAAGGCACAATTTTATCGTTTATTTTTGATTTTTTTAGCCCAATTTCAGCTAAATATTTCACACCAGCTATTGTTAAATGATAGCGGTCACTAGAAATTAGATTTCCATCAGGTGTGGTAATGTAAATACATTCATTTCCCCAAATCCAATCAAAAATAGAAATATAGTTATCCTTTGGAAAAAGGTTTTTTTCCTTAATTTCTATTTTATATATTTCTTCATCTGGTTTTTGACACAGAGATGCTCTACTGGAATTTGGAACTCTAGTAATCCAATTTAAATTGTGTCCAAATTGTTTAGTTCCAAAGAAGTAAGTATTTTTATTTAAATTATTAGATTTATCTATTAAATTGAGTGAGCATGGTATATCGTGACCTTGATAAAATGCAAAAATAATTAAATCTGCCTTCCAAAATGGATGTTCTTTTGATAATTCAAGCATTTCGCACGCATTTAAACTTACCTTAATCAAGTCGATGTCATATTCATTATATGCTTCATTAAATATGTAAGTTACATCACCAGCAAATGAGTCACCACTAATAAGAACTTTAAGATTTTTTTTACTATTAAAGTTATCTTTTCTAAATTTTTCCAGAGAAATACTCTTAATTTCATGAGTATTTACATTAAAATTGTTTTTATCTATAAAAATTCTTTCAGGAAACCCTTGATTGAAGTGCATTAGGTAGCCAAAAAAAACAATGAATGTACCTATTATAAACATGGAAATAGTAAAAAATCCTGTTGATATTGAATTTTTATTACGAAAGGGTTTTTCAATAAACCTGTAAGATAGGTATGCAATTATTATAGATGTTAGTGAAAGCAATAAAAGAGTATAAGATCCAAGATCTTCAATACTATATATTTTTGCAAATGAAAATATCGGAAAATGCCAAAGATATAAACTGTAACTAATTAAACCCATACCCACTAATAAAGGTAAACTTAAAATTTTACCTATAAACGTTCGACTGCTTCCGAAAAAAAGAACTAGTAGGGTTCCGGTAATTGGTATTAATGCCTCTATTCCAGGAACTCTTGACAAATCATCGAAAAAAAAAATCGAATATAAAATTGCTGCAAGTCCTAATGACTCAATAAAACTATTTTTTATAATATTATTTTTTCTCTCAATAAATACAGCAATTGATCCAATCAGTATTTCCCAAGCGCGAAATGGAATCAGATAAAAGTTTGCATCTTTTAAATCTCCCATGCGGATTTTTATGATATCTTTGTTTAAATGCCAGCTTAATTCACTTAATATGAAGCTTATAATTGTTAAACATATAATAATGCATAATGAAGTATTTGATCCAAATTTCCATGTTAATAAAAGTAATAATGGAAATAAAATATAATACTGTTCCTCCACACCCAGACTCCACGTGTGCAATAAAGGCTTAAATTCAGATGGGAGATCCCAATAACCTGATGTTGCAAACAATAGAATATTGTTGGAGAAGAAACTTGTGGCTACTAAGGATTGTCCAAAATTTTCTAGAGGATCTGGTAACATTAGTTTCCACGCAAATGGTATGCAGCATAGCATAACAAAAAAAAGTGCAGGCAATATACGCCTTGCTCTTCTCTCATAGAAACTAATTACACTAAAGCGTTTATTTTCAATGTCTTCTATAAGCAGTGATGTGATTAAATAACCACTTATTACAAAAAATATATCTACCCCTATGTACCCACCCTCAAATAACTTAAATCCTGCATGAAAAAAAATAACAGGAATCACTGCAAGGGCTCTTAAGCCATCAATTTCTTTTCGGTAAATCAATAAAATAACTAAAATAATATTATTTAATTTGTAATTTTTATACTATCTGTAAAATTTAAAAATAGGCATTTAAAAAAATAATTTTTTGTTTAACCAAAATGACCCATTGACATAAATCAATATTCAACTCAAACATAATAGTTGACACAAATGGCTTCAGAACATAATTTGAAACAATTCTCGCGGGGTGGAGCAGTCTGGTAGCTCGTCAGGCTCATAACCTGAAGGTCGTAGGTTCAAATCCTACCCCCGCAACCAAGAGTTACTAAGCAATTTGGTTATGAAAAATAAAGTTAGTTTATTCTCAAAGTCGTCTTTAAAACATTTAAAATTAAAGCAAGATTTTTTTACCTTAAATGATCTATTGCTAAAAGATGCATTGAAAACAAATAGAATTCTCAGAAAACAAAAGAAGCGCATTTTTTGTAAATTGTGTGAATCTAAGCTAGGTAAAAAAACTTTTACTTCTCATTTAATTAACTACGTTGAATGTAGTAAATGCGGCCATCTAAATTCACTTAATGAAGATACGATTATGTTTAGCAATTATCTTTATAATTCAAATAAAGGTCAGAATTATTCTAAAAATTATCTTAAAACTTACGATTCAAGAGTTAAAAACATTTATACTCCTAAAGTTGAATTTTTAAAAAAAGTAATGAAAAAACAAAATTTAAAAAAATACTCTATTACAGACATTGGCTGTGGCGCTGGTCATTTTTTAAAAGCTTTGGAGGAAAAAAAAATAGAAGCAATTGGATATGAACCAAGTCAAACACTTGTTAAAGTAGGAAAGAAAAAACTTCAGATAAATAAGATAAATAATGTAAAGATGAGTGACTTTTCAAAAATAATATTAAATGCTAATACAAATATTATATCTATGATTGGAGTTTTAGAACACTTATATGATCCAAATTTAGCTTTAAGATCCTTTACTAAGTCAAAAGCTAATTATCTATATATTTTAATTCCACATCTTAGTTTCTCTACTTTGCTTGAAAATGCTAATCAAAAAGTTTTCCCAAGATCCTTAAGCGGAGGACATACCCATTTGTATACCAACAAATCCATAAATCATATGGCAAAAAAATATAAACTTTCACTTGTTGGAGAGTGGTGGTTTGGAACAGATATGATGGATCTTTATAGGCATTTGTTAGTTCTTTGTGACCAAAATAAGAAAATGAAATCGATGATTAAAAATATTTTTGAGAATCAAATAGACGATTTACAAAATATTATGGATAAAAACAAATCATGCTCTGAAGTTCATCTAATTTTTAAAAAAAAATAATATACAAAAAGTAAATAATAAAAAAATTTACATTTTATATAAGAAAATTCAAATATGCATCTAGTCGTCTCAAAAAATAAAATCACATGGACAAAAGATAAGCCAATACTATTCGCTGGGTCGTGGTGTTATCCAAAATCAACTAATGATAAAGCATTTATCTTGCATGATGATAAAATAGAAATTAATTACTCTAAGATTGATGAAGACTGGAAAAAAATATTTGAATATAAAAATAGATTATTCCCTATAATATGCTCCGTACTTAATGATCATAGAAATGAAAATCATTCTGAAAGGTACTATAGGATTCTTATAGGTCATTGGTTTGACTATGCAATTGAAATTCTATTTAATAAGACTCTTCTAGCTCTAAGCTTAAAAGAGCAGTACGATTTAAAGTCATTTTCATACCTTTTTTCAGAAAATTATTCAATAGCACCATATTCTGAAAGCGAATTTATGGATGCTCATTTTGATGACAGATGGAACCAAGCTTTATTTGGTATGATTCTAGAGTGTTTAAATTTTAAAGATTTTAAAATTTCAAGGTTAAGTGACCTTAAGACTTCTGAGTTTTCATTTTCTAAAAATAATAAAAATTTATTAAAAAATACTATGTTTAAAATAAATCATTTATTTGGCAGATTATCTTCAAACGATGATGCATTAATAATTAATAGTTACCTGCCTATTTTTGAGGAATTAAAATTAAAATTATATTTAAAACAAATTCCAATAGTCACCAGCAAAGTTTCTTATAATTCTAATTTTACCTATGATCATAATTTGAGAAATCACTTAACAGAAAAACTTTTATCTAGGATCGATGAAACAGACACTTTATTCTATGCCATTTCACAACTAATCTTCTTTATATATCCTATAATTTATCTTGAAGGGTATGAAGATGTAAAAAATTTTGTTGATAAATTAAATTGGCCAAAAAATCCAAAATTTATTTTCACATCAAATAATTTCTTTGCTGACAATATTTTTAAATTATGGGCAGCCCAAAAGATAAATAAAAATATTAAATTTTTTGTAGGTCAGCATGGGCCATACTGGCTTCAAATAAATTCAATCAATGATCAGGTCTATTCTAGTTGTGAGGAAATAACAGCCGATAAATTAATCTGTAATGGAGATGAGAATTCAGACAACAAAGTATCAGGTTTGTATTTTCCAATTTCAAAACCAAAAAAAATATCTTATGACAAATCTGGAAATATATCTTTTATAGTTCCTCCATTAGCATATTTTGGATATAAAAAATCTTGGTCTCAAGTATATTGGGATAATTTTAAAGAATATGAGATTTGGAGTAATAAAGTTACAAAGCTATTTAACTCACTTGATAAAGATGTTAAAAAATTTTTTTATCTGAGATTATATTTTCATATTATACAACATAATTTTGTAAATAAAATTTGGCAAAAAAAAATTGGTTTTCAAAATATTTATTCAAATAATTATTCGATAAAAAATATTTATAAAAAAAGTAGACTTGTAATTATTTGTTTTGAATCAAGATCTTTGCAAGAAACAATGGTTCAAGAAATTCCTACTTTAGTTTTATTTGATAAGTTTATGATAAAGCAAATGCGAAAAGAAAATCTTAAAAATTTTAATATTTTAAAGCGAGCAGGTATCTTATTTACAGATTTTGAAAAGGCCGTTGATTTCTTAAATCAAAATTTTAACAGCATAGAAAGTTGGTGGAATTCTCAAATTATTCAAAAAGCAAGAAAAGAATTTGCTGATAAGTATTCAAAAACAAATAAGTCTCCAGCTAAATTCCTTTCAAATGTACTTCTAGAAAATCTCTAAGTTATTAAAAATATCTATCTTTAATTTTTTTTGCAGTAATTATGAATTTTGATTTTTCTCCCGCAAAGTCTCTTATAATTGCTTCTGATTTATATTGTAAAAGATCCATCCAATAATTGGCAGTATTTAATTTATAATAATTAAAATAATCATTGAGCTCCTCCAATGATCTTGCTTTTCCATTATCTCCGTATTTAGTTACATAGGGAGTAAAGTAAGGATGTAGCCCTCTATGCCCCACTAATGTAGTTTTCATAAAATTGCCAATCAGCAGGTCATCAAAAATTTCATATTGTATTGCTGTCATAAGTGAATTTCTTGGACACTCAAATATAATCCCACAACCATTATTGATTTGAGATAGTTTTATATTGAAATCCGAGTTTCCAACCCTGAATGTTAGAAATTCAAAATATTTTGTTAGACCATGAAATCCTTTAAAATATTTAGAAATTAGTTTTTTATCATTTATACTTAATTGATCAGAATAGTTATCTCCACAAAATTGAGGTGAGAAAATCTTTTCATTATTTAGTTCAGTTTCAATTTGCTTATAGTTCTCTTTTTCAGTGTCCCAGTAAATGTATGCTGGTAAAAGATGACCTTGATTTTCAATAAATGAATTATGATGTTCATCAATGTCAGCAACAAATTTGTTCATATGAACTGAGTCCTCTCTGTTATATCTATGCATTGACGAAAACGGTATTGCAAAATTGCAGCCATAATTTTTAAGAAGTTGCTCGTATCTTTTTCCTAAAGGAGGCTTATGTGAATAAGGTGGCTGTATAAAATTATTATTTTCATCGTAAATATTTATCATATCAGCATCTCCCCAACTAACTAATTTAAGAAGGAATCTATTTTTGTAATTTTTAATTATTTTTTTTATTGTTGACTTCCATCCTAAGAGACTTCCATCGTTTACATTTAAAATTATATCTTTTCCCATTATTTCAATAATCAAGGAAGCATCTTGATTAAAATCTGCAAAACTTTTAATTCTTATATTTCTAGATATTTCAAACCACTTATTAGATTTGATTTTTACTGTTTTATAATTACTTGTAAAATCTAGAAATATCCTATCTCCGTAATGGTCTGGTATAAGAAATATTGAATTCTTAAAGTGTTTTAAAGATTCTTGATCAATATGATCAGGGTGCCCATGAGATAGCCAGATAAATTTTGAATTTCTTATATTTTCGATTTGATCCTTTGGAATTTTCCTTTGGTGTGTCCAACTCCCAAAATAAGGCTTACCATCAATCCATGGATCAGTTGTTAGAACTGGAAGTTCGTCAAATACGGTTACAGTAGCGTTTCCAATAGTTTCAAATCCAATCATATGGTAATTTCATTCCTAAATTAATTTATTTATTTTACAATATTAAAATAAAAAATTATAAAAATTAGATGAAGCAAAAAATATTGATAACAGGCTGTTTAGGATTTATTGGATATCATATTACTCTGAAATTATTGAAGAATTCTAAATTCAATGTTTTAGGCGTCGATAATATTAATGACTATTATGATATACAATTAAAAAAGGATAGACTTAAAAATATAAAACTAAACTCCACTAATTTTACTTTTCAAAAGTTAGATATAACAAATAATAATCAATTAAAACGTTTATTTAAAAAAAATAAAATAACACATATTATTCATTTGGCTGCTCAAGCTGGAGTGAGGAATTCTATTAAGAGCCCAAGAGTTTATTTAGAGAATAATATAAACGGTTTTTTTAATGTATTAGAAATGTCTAGAATGCATAATATCAAACACCTTATTTTTGCATCGACTAGTTCAGTTTACGGTGATGCAAAGTCTTTTCCGCTAACAGAAGAAGACAATACAGATAAACCCCTGTCTTTTTATGCTGCTACAAAAAAATCAAATGAGGTAATGGCATATGCATACAGCAATATTTACAAAATTCCTATTACAGGGCTTAGATTTTTTACAGTATATGGCCCTTATGGAAGACCAGATATGTCTCTATTTAAATTTACAAAGGGTATTATTGATAAAAATTCTATATCTCTATTTAATAAAGGCAATCATGTAAGAGACTTTACTTATATTGATGATATTGTTGATGGAATATCATTAGTTATAAATAAGCCACCGATCGGGAAAGTTCCTTTTGACATATTTAATTTAGCAAGTGGCAATCCAAAATCATTAAAGTTCTTCTTAAACGCAATTGAGAATAAATTGAATATTAAAGCAAGAAAAAAACTTTATGGTATGCAAAAAGGCGATGTATATAAAACACATGCAAGTATAAGAAAAATAATTAAAAAGTTTAAATATAATCCTAAGTTTGATATAGTCTCTGGTATAAGCGATTTCGTGGATTGGTACAAAAAATATTTCAATAAATAATAATTATGAATGTCAATAATAAAGACAGTGGAGTTTCAAGTTTTCTAGCAAGTAATCATAAAACAATCGAAATTATAAATGAATTTTTAAAATTAAAGTATTACTTAATATTTTTTTTGTTTGTCTCATTACTATCGGCTTTCAGCTATAAATATATAATTCATGAAAAAGAGTATTTAGTATCTACCGATATTCATATCAATCCAAATCTACCTAAAAGATTATCTGTTGGAGATATTTTATACTTTTCGGAATATATAGTTGAGTCGCTGAATTTAGATCCCAATAATACATTAAAAAATACAAAATCCAAAAATTATCTAACTGATGAATTTGGTGAATTAAGTAATAGATTTTTGAATACTGACAGTGTTTTTGATAAATATATTTCAATTATTAAAGACAAA
>CEUZ01129279.1_pt1 | contig 18519 bp, 15 predicted proteins | sample 361511 | NCBI WGS metagenome assembly CEUZ01 (sample SAMEA2622822, study PRJEB7988) | marine metagenome | biome: marine biome (ENVO:00000447); feature: surface water layer (ENVO:00002042); material: "saline water (ENVO:00002010), including plankton (ENVO:xxxxxxxx)" | depth 5 m
GTCAAGATGAACTTAATAGCATCAACCTCTACATTTAGTTTTTTTACCTTAATAAGCCGAATACTAGGTTATGTGCGGGATATTTTAATTGCTATTTTTTTAGGAACCAGTCTTTTCGCAGACGCTTTTTTTGTTGCCTTTCGTTTACCTAATACTTTTAGAAGGTTATTTGCTGAGGGAACTTTTAATGCAGCATTCATACCAAGTTATGCGGGGGCGCTTGCAAATAATAAAATTGAAGCAGATAATTTTGCAAAAAATGTATTCAACTTACTTTTAGTTATTTTATTATTTTTTGTTGTGGTAGCAGAAATTTTTATGCCACAATTAATTTTCTTAATCGCTCCAGGATTTTATAAAGATCCTGAAAAACTAAATTTAGCAGTATATTTAAGTAGAATTACTTTTCCTTTTTTATTTTTTATATGTATCGCTTCTTTTTTTGGAGCTATATTAAATTCATATAATAAATTTGCAGCTGCAGCTGCAGCACCAATTATATTAAACATAATATTGATTGGATCTTTATTTTTTTCACAGCTGTTTAATTTATTTGATGTACTTGTATTATCTTATGCAGTTTCATTAGCTGGTTTTTTACAACTAGTGTTATTATTATTTTTTGTAAGAAAAAATTTTAAACCAATTATAAGTATAAAAATAAAAATAGATCAAAAAGTAAAATTTTTTTTTAAAAAATTACTACCAAGCATTTTTTCTTCAGGAGTAACACAAATCAATATTTTAGTTGGCACTATTATTGCATCTTTCCAGGCTGGTGCAGTTTCGTACCTTTATTATGCCGATAGAGTTTATCAGATTAATCTTGCTGTTGCAGGAATTGCTGTTGGTACAGTTATGCTCCCTGAACTTTCTAAACATGTGAAAAGTGATAATTTTACAGAAATAAATAATTTGCAAAATAGAGCTTTAGAACTTTGTTTATTTTTAGCAGTACCTGCAGCAACTGCTTTGGTAATGGCATCTGAACAGATTATTACATCATTATTTGGTTATGGATCTTTTGATAATACAAGCGTCACTAATACGGCGTTGGCTCTTACTTTCTTTGCTTTTGGTGTACCAGCTTTTTCAATATTAAAAATATTTTCAAATTTCTTTTTTGCTAGAGATGATACAAAAACTCCATTTTATCTTTCTGTTATTTCTGTAATTATTAATATAGTAATTAGTGTTTCTTTTTTCAAAAAATATGGTTTTGTTATAATACCTATAGCTACCTCAATCTCTTCTTGGATAAATGTTTTTATCCATTTTTATTTTATAAAAAGGAGAAATTTATATAATTTTGATAGCAAGTTTGTTTATAAGTTTCCACGCATGATATTATCTGTGGTTGTAATGGGAATAATTTTATATTTACTCTTAGGCTTTTTTTCAGATAAATTTGCTTACAATGAAAGTTGGAAATTTATTTACTTATTTATTATAGTAATAGTTAGTTTGATAAGTTATTTTTTAATTTCAAATTTTTCGGGAGCTTTTAAATTTAAGGATATTAAATTAAAATAATGAATTTTATATATGCATAAAAAAAGAGTTTTTTCTGGAGTTCAGCCTACAGGCAATTTACATTTAGGAAACTATCTAGGAGCAATTAAAAAATTTGTAGAATTGCAAAATAAATTTGAATGTATTTATTGTATTGTAGATTTACACGCGATAACGAATCGTCAAGATCCAAAAGAATTAAAATCTAATATCTTGGAAACCATAGCAACTTTTATAGCTTCCGGATTAAATCCTGAAAAAAATATTATATTTAATCAAGCTAGTGTAGCTGCGCACACTGAGCTGGCTTGGATATTTAACTGTGTAGCAAGAATTGGATGGCTTAATAGAATGACGCAATTTAAAGAAAAAGCTGGACTCAATAAAGAAAATGCAAGTGTTGGCCTCATGGTTTACCCAAATCTAATGGCTGCCGATATTCTTTTGTACAAAGCGACTCACGTTCCAGTAGGTCAAGATCAGAAACAACATTTGGAGTTGACTAGAGATATTGCAAAAAAATTTAATAATGATTTTAATTGTGACGAATATTTTCCTGTGGTTGAACCACTAATTTCAAAAGAAATATCTAGAGTAATGAGTTTAAGAGATGGAATGAAAAAAATGAGTAAATCCGAAGAATCTGATCAAAGCCGAATAAATTTAAAAGATGACAAAGATTTAATTGATCAAAAAATAAAAAAAGCAAAAACTGATTCTTTACCTATTCCTGCAAATTCAAATGGATTAAAAAATAGAAGTGAAGCAGCAAATCTAATATCTATATATGCTAGTATAAACAATATTAGTATTGATGATGTTTTAAAAGAATTCGAAGGTAAAAATTTTTCAACTTTTAAGAGTAAATTGAGTGAATCAATAATCGAGACAATATGCCCAATCGGGAAAGAAATTGCAAAATTGTTAAAAGATCAAAAATATCTTTATAAAATTTTAGAAAATGGTTCAAAAAAAGCTGATTTCATTGCTAAAAAAAATCTTGATGAAATATATAATATTGTAGGGCTTTCAAAGTTTTCTTGATAATATACTTATTACTTTTGATTTATGATTGTGCAGACTGAAAATACTCCGAATCCAGACACACTAAAGTTTTTACCAGGCAAAAAAGTGTCTGCTGTAGGTCCAATGGAATTTTTAAAAAATGATAAAAATTTAAAAGTACCACTTGCAAAAAAAATACTATCTCTTAAGGGAACAACAATGGTTTTTTTTGGAGAAGATTTTATAACAGTTAAAAAAGAAAAAAATTTAGAGTGGGATGATTTAAAACATAATATTATATCTGAAATTAATGATTATTATCTCCAAGGAAACGAGTATGCGGTAGATAATAAAATTAAAAAAATAAATACTAAGACTAAAACGAGTGATTCAAGTGAAATAGTAAACAAGATTAATGAAATTTTAGATACAAAAATTAGACCTGCGGTTGCCCGCGATGGCGGGGACATTATATTTAAATCTTTTAACGATGGGATAGTAACAGTCCAACTTAGAGGAAGCTGTTCAGGCTGTCCAAGTTCGGTCATGACACTAAAACAAGGTGTTCAAAATCTTTTATGTCATTATATACCTGAGGTGAAAAGAGTAGAGGCGAATTAAAATAATGGCAAAAAAAACAGAAAAACAATTCGGGTCTTATCGTGATCAATTAATTCATTTAGCAAAATTATATAATATAGTTGAGGTAAAAAGTTATGCAAAAAGTGCAAAACGATTAACAGCTGCACAATTAGAATTATTATTAATTAAAAATCAAATTAAATTACCAGTAAATAGATCAAGTGATAAAGCAATAGCAAAACATGAATTACAAGAAAATTCTATAAGAAATGTTTATTTATCATTATTTATAATTTTTTTTATTGGATGTCTAATTTCCGTAAGGCCTTATATAAAAAATGTAGTCAATGAAGTAAAATTTACTTATGTTGCAGAGGAATTTAAAAGTGAAAAAATTGACAAATTAAAAAAAAAAAAGAAATCAAAAGAAAAAACAGTTAAAAAGAAAGAATCTGACATAGAAAAATATGATAATTCTGTTAGCCTTAATGCAGAGACAGCTTCTAATCTTTTTGAGGATTTAAACTATGATTTGAAAAGTGTAAGAGCTGGACAAAAAGTTAAGCCAATTTATCTTACTAAGCTTCCAAAAGATCTTAATTCATTAGGAGATACAAAGAAGAAGAGAGAATTGTTTATTAAGATTGTTTTACCTTTAATTCTTGCAGAAAATAATAAAATTAAAGAGGATAGAAAAAAACTTTTTAAAATATTAGGAAAAAGTTTTAATACTGTCGGAGAAAGAGTTTGGCTTAAAAGAAGATTTAAAGAATATAAGATTGACGACAAAGATTTATCTAAGCTTAAAATGAGAATGGATATTATTCCAGTTTCTATTGCACTAGCACAAGCAGCAAATGAAAGTGGATGGGGGACTTCTAGATTTGCTTTAGAGGGTAATGCGTTATTTGGTCAGTGGACTTGGAGTAAGAAAGGTATTTCTCCAAAAAATAAAGATCCAAATAAGAGTCATAGAGTTTTACAATTTCAAATTCTTAAAGCTTCCGTTAGAGCATATAAAAACAATTTAAATACTCATAATGCCTACCGAGAATTTAGAGAAGTAAGAGCTCAAATAAGAGAAGAGAAGAGACCATTAATAGGTTCAGATTTAACTAAATATTTGCATGCTTATGCAGCAATAGGTGATAAGTATGTAGCTATTCTTAATGATATTATAGAAAAAAATTCATTAACAGATTTTGATAAAGCGGAAATAATGTCAACAAAATCAAATATAAGTTTAGCATTATAATAATTTAATATTCAGCAATAACATATTGAATACCTAACCATCTCCATCTATTTTTTTCTACCCAAAGAGAACAGTTAATTCTACCTCTTTCGCTTTTAAATTTTTCTTTCAGCAAGATTTCCAATTGATTTTCGTTAATAAATTTAATATCTGACTTTCTCCAAACATTTCCTTCGTTTGAATAACATGTGATATTTTTGGTATCTATTAAATTTTTAAAAAATTTAATTTTTACATTTGGTGGATTTTCGTCTCCTTTGATATATCGATTTTCTGGAGTTATTGTTTCGTAAGGAAAAGGTAGTGTTTGAATTATAGATTTGAATCTTTTTAATTCACCATATTTTTCATTTATAGGAAATCTCGGCAATTCGAGAAAATCTTTGCTTGAGTCTATAACGCCTGAATGTTGTCCAAATGCAAATTCAAAATTTAAATTAGTTACAATTTTTTTTAAAGTAGTACTATATTCTCCAAAAGGATATGAAAACAATTTAGGAGAATAACCTAATTCTTTTTCAAAAATTTTTATAGATTTTTTTAAATCGTTTTTTATTTTCTTCTCTTCCCAGTCAATTAAGTATTCATGAGAATGACTGTGGTTACCAATAGTACCTAAACCACTTGAATCAATTTCTTTTATTTGTTTCCATGACATGTAGCCATTTTTACCCACCTCTCTAGTACTTACAAAGAGAATAAAAGGAATTTTTCTTTCTTTGAGTATAGGCCATGCATTTGCATAAAATGATTCAAAGCCATCATCAATAGTCAAAAGTAAATAATTTTTTTTCATTTTTTTTTTAATAGTTTCATTAAATTTCTCGAAAGAAATAAATTCAAATTTTGAATTATTTATTTCATCTAAATGCTTTAGAAAAATTTCATTTTTTATATTTGTTGAGGGATATTTGTTTTCATTAAAACGATGATACATTAAGGCTATTACGCCTTTATCAGGATTAAATTCATTTAAATTTATAGCAAAGGATTTACTTATCGATAGCAATAGTAGTATCAATAGAGATATTATGAATTTTTTGTCAATTGATTGTAGCACGGATAAAGGCTCATTATTTTTAAAGTTTAAAAATAAAACATTTAATAGAGTTTTGCAAAGTGATAAATCTCACAATGATTTATTAATGAAAGAAATTTTAGATTTTTTCTTTGAAAACAATCTTAAGTTTAATGATATATCCCATATTTTTGTGAATCAGGGACCAGGAAATTTTTCAGGATTAAGAGGATCTCTGTCGGTGGCTAAAGGAATTAGTTTGGCGAAGAATCTGAACCTTTCAGGTTACAATACATTTCTTTGGGCTTGCTCTAAGTTTTATAATTCATCTGATATTCTTTATAGTATAATAAAATTTCGGGAAGAATATTTTATAAAAAAATTTGATAAAAAACTTAAAGCTATATCGAAAATTGAAAAAATTGCAGAAAATGAAATAATAAAAAAATACTGTAAAGAATTAAAAATAATCCCAAAAAATATTGTTGAGAATTTTAATGATAAAATATTGAAATTAAGCAATGTTAAAATAGTAGATTTGGATCATAATGACCTTGAATTTATGAAATTACATGATTTATTAGATGAAAATTTGATTAAACCATTATATTTAGGCTAAAGTATTTTTTGAAAACTTGTATTTTAGTTGTAATATAAAATTTAGATAATTATGAGTAACGCTATAGAAGATAAATGTATAAAGAAAGGTGTTAGGCTTACCGAGCAACGCAAATTGGTAGCTAAGGTAATGTCGGAGTCGGAAGATCATCCCCATGTAGATGAATTACATAGAAGAGTTAATAAATTAGACTCGAAAATTAGCATCGCAACTGTTTATAGAACGGTTAAATTATTTGAAGAAGCCGGCATTGTAGCTAAACATGATTTTAAAGGTAATAAAGCTAGATATGAAGAAACTGCCAAAGAACATCATGATCATTTAATAGATGTTAATACAGGAGAAATAACGGAATTTGTAAATGAGGAGATTGAAAGGCTACAAAAACAAGTAGCCGAAAAATTGGGGTACAAACTTGTGGATCATAGACTAGAATTATATGGTTCAAAAATTAAAAAGTAAGAAAATTGTCTAAAAAAATATTTATCAAAACTTTCGGCTGTCAAATGAACGAGTATGACTCAGGTCGTATTTATGATTTGACTTCTAACATCGGGTATAAAGAAACACAGATAAAAGAGGAAGCCGATTGTTTTGTTATAAATACTTGCCATATAAGAAATAAAGCCACAGAAAAAGTTTATCATGAAGTTGGAAGAATAAAAAAAGATTTTAAGAAATTAAAAAAACCTCTGGTTATTATCTCTGGATGTGTTGCTCAAGCAGAGTCAGAAGAAATGATGAAAAGGGAACCATATATTGATATGGTGATTGGGCCACAGTCCTATCATAAAATCTCAGATTTAATTTTAAACTATCAAAGAAAAAAAGAAAAAATTAATGAAACTGAATTTGATGTAGTAAAAAAATTTGATGAACTTAAAAAAATTCCAAATTCACAAAGCAAAATATCAGGTTATTTAACTATTCAAGAGGGCTGTGATAAATTCTGTCATTTTTGTGTAGTCCCATATACGAGAGGACCAGAATATTCTAGACCTTTTAAACAGATAATAAATGAAGCAAATAATTTAGTTAAAAATGGTTCTAGAGAAATTACTTTACTTGGTCAAAATGTTAATGCTTATAATTTTACTGAAGGTAATAAAAACTATAAACTTTCTTCAATAATTAAAGAGTTAAATAAAATAAAGGATTTAAAGAGAATAAGATATACAACTTCACATCCCAAAGATATGACCGATGATTTAATAAGCTGTTATAGAGATTGTGATAAACTTATGCCCCTTCTACATTTACCCATCCAGAGTGGATCAAATCAAATTCTGAAATCTATGAACAGAAAACATGATAGAAAATATTACTTATCTGTCATAGAAAAATTATATAAATTTAATCAAGATATTCAAATATCAAGCGATTTTATTGTTGGTTATCCAGGAGAAACAGAAAAAGATTTTCAAGATACTCTTGAAATAATTGATAAAGTAGGTTTTGTTAATTCATATTCTTTTATTTTTAGTCCAAGGCCAGGAACACCCGCAGCTAGAAAAAAATTCAATAATTTGGTAAAAAGTGAAAAAAAACTTAAAAAATTGCAAAACGTACTAGAAAAATTACAGCACAAAAATAATAGTAATTATCTTGGAAAGTACTGTGAAGTTTTAATTGAAAATAAGTTAAATAATCAAGAGAAATATTTTGGCAGAACAAAACATATGACACCAGTAATAGTCGAATCTAATAATTGTAGACCAGGTGAATTAGTAAATGTTATGATCACTTCTTTTAATATGAAGAATTTATTTGGCTTTTATAAAAACAGCAAAGAACAGGCGGCTTAATTTGGTTAAAATAGATAGACAGAAAAAAAATGGGAATGAATTCTCAATTGTATATGGAAATGATAATTCAATAAATATTAATATATTTAACAATAAAATTTTAATGGAGGTGGTAGGATCTTTTGATGCCAATCTTAAAGAATTAGAAAAAGTAAGTGGGTCAAAGATTTATTTCCGAGGTAATTCAATTGCAATAAAAGGTGAAAAAAATGCAAATGAAAAAGTTAAAGATGCTATAGAATATTTAATTGAACGTTTTAAATCTGATAAAAAAATAGATAAAAATGATGTTGCGACTGCATTAAATAACGAAATGATAAAAGACATAAAAAATCAATCAACAATTCAACCTTTAGAAGAGGTTATAAAAACTCCAAAAAGATCCATCATACCTAGATCAAAAAGACAGAAGGAATATGTTAGGGCGCTAAAAACAAATCAGATAGTAATATCACTTGGTCCAGCAGGTACAGGTAAAACATACTTGGCGGTTGCAATAGCATTAACAATGCTTTTAGAAAAAAAAGTTGAAAGAATAATTCTATCAAGACCAGCAGTAGAAGCTGGAGAAAGATTAGGATTTTTACCTGGAGATATGAAAGATAAAATAGATCCATACCTAAGACCATTATATGATTCTTTATATGATTTATTGGATTATGATAAAATTCAAAGAAAAATTGAATCAGGATCAATAGAAATAGCCCCATTGGCTTTTATGAGAGGTAGAACTTTAAAAAATTCTTTTGCGATTCTTGATGAAGCACAAAATGCAACAGAAACACAAATAAAAATGTTTTTAACTAGAATAGGTGAAAACTCAAAATTAGTCGTAAATGGAGATCCTTCACAAGTTGATTTGCCAAATAAAAGTCAATCAGGACTAGTAGATTCACAATCAATACTAAGAGGTATTAAAGGTATATCAATTATAAATTTTAATCAACAAGACGTTATGAGACATCCATTAGTAACAAAAATTGTAGAAGCTTATCAAAAGAATACTGATGATAAAGGTTAATGTTGAGATAGATAACAAATCTTGGCGTAAAAAAATTAAGAATCCAAAAAAATATTTTTATCCAAAACTTAGGAAAATTTCTAAAATAATTAAATTTTTTAAAAATAGAAATATAACTTTTACAATTTTATTGACCAATTCTTTAAAAATGAAAAAATTAAATAAAAAATTTAGAAATCGCAACAAATCTACAGATGTGCTTTCATTTCCTGAATTTTCGGCAAAAAGATTAAAAATCAAAAAAGAAAAAAAAATTTATATAGGGGATATAGCAGCCTCTTATGAAATTATACAATCAAGATCGAAGAAAAAAAATTTTTTTGCAGAATTTGATAAAGTTTGGATACATGGTCTTTTACATCTTATAGGTTATGATCATGTAAAGAATAAGGACTATTATAAAATGTATAAAATAGAAAAAAGGATTTTAAATTTAATTTGACTATATTGCTTAATAATAGATTTTTTGTTTTATTTTTTGCACCCTTTCTTCTTGGAGCTATAACCATATTTGGTTTTGCTCCATACAATCTTACATTTTTAAATTTCTTCACATTTTCTACTATTTTATTTTTAATTTTAACAGTTAAAAAAAGAACTCAAACAACATATAGAAAAAAAAAGTTTTTTAGACATTTCTTTTATCTAGGTAGTTCGTTTGGTTTTGGTTTTTTTCTTGTCGGTAATTACTGGATATCTATATCTTTAACACATGATGAAATGTTTAAACCTTTAATTCCTTTTGCACTTATATTAATTCCTTTATTTTTATCAGTATTTTTTGGTTTGGCTATTTTAATAATTGGAGCTTTTGCTGAAAAAAGTATTTCATTTATTTTATATTTTTCAATAGTTTTTTCTATATTTGAATTTTTAAGAGGAAACATTCTTACAGGCTTTCCATGGAATTTAATTTCATATACTTGGTCATGGTCACAAGAAAGTATACAAATATTATCTTTAATCGGTGCATATTCTTTAAGTTTAATTTCAGTCACGTTTTTCTGTATCCCTTTTCTTTTTTTTCAAAAGAAAATAATTAAAAAAAATATACTTTTTCTTATTTTTTTTATGACCCTTTTTATTGGAAATTATTTTTATGGAATCATGAAACTAAAAATGATTGATCTAAAATTTGATAAAGAAATAAATGTTAAAATAGTTTCACCTAATTTTTCACTTCAAGACTATAGTGATAAAAATGAAGAATTTAAAATTAAACGACTCATAAAAATCAGTAGTCCAGATAAAAATAAAAGAACTATATTTATATGGCCAGAAGGAATATTTTACGACTCTTACTTAAGAGATATTAAAAAATATTCGGTTTTATTTAAAGATAATTTTTCTGATAACCATCTCATTATACTGGGCATAAATAATTATGATGATGAATATAAAAAAAGGTATTTTAATAGCTTGGTAGTATTAAATAACAAATTAGAAATTATATCTTTATACAATAAAGTTAATCTTGTCCCATTCGGTGAATTTTTGCCTTTTGAAAAAACTTTATCTAAATTTGGATTAAAAAAAATAACACCAGGGTATAGCTCATTTTCACCTGGACATAGAAGAGAGATTATAGAATTAGGCGATTTATTTAATAAAAAAACAATTCTTCCTCTAATTTGTTATGAAATAATTTACCCAGGTAAAATAAAAAAAGCAAATCAAAATCCTGACCTGGTAGTAAATATTTCAGAAGATGGGTGGTTTGGAAAATCAATAGGACCTCATCAACATTTTACCAAAGCAGTATATAGATCGATTGAGGAAGGTATTTTTATTGCCAGATCTGCTAATAGAGGTATTTCTGCTTTTATTGACCCAAATGGTAATGTTGTAAAATCGCTTAATACGAGAGAGTCTGGCAATATAGAGTTAAATTTTCCATATTTTAATCAATCTACATTATTTTCAAATTATGGAAATAAAATCTTTTTTTTAATTATTTTATTGTATATGTTTCTAACTTTAATTTTTAAAAAAAAATAAAATCTAATGAGTAAAAAATCATATTTATTTACTAGTGAGTCTGTTTCAGAAGGGCATCCCGATAAAGTTTGCGATCGTATTTCAGATATGGTTGTTGATACTTATTTATCAAAAGAACCACTATCAAGAGTTGCTTGCGAAACTCTTACTACCACAAATAAAGTAGTTTTAGCAGGTGAAACAAGAGGACCTGAAATTAAAAAAGATGATTTAATAGAAAAAGTTCGTGCTTGTATCAAAGATATTGGTTACGAGCAAAAAGGATTTCATTGGAAAAATTGTAACATAGATGTTCATTTACATTCTCAATCAGCAGATATTGCTATGGGAGTTGATTCGAAGGGCAATAAAGACGAAGGAGCTGGTGATCAAGGTATTATGTTTGGTTATGCATGTAACGAAACTTCAGTTCTTATGCCTGCACCAATTTATTATTCTCATAAAATTTTAGAATTAATGGCTGCTGATAGAAAAAATGGTAAAGCAGATAAATTAGAACCAGATTCAAAAAGTCAAGTTACAATGATGTATGAAAATGGAAAACCAGTTAAAGTTACCTCAGTTGTTATTTCTACACAACATTCTTCAAAAGTAAATCAAGCAGAAGTAAAAGAAATTGTTAGACCTTATTTAGAACAATCGATTCCAAAAGAGCTATTGTCTGAATTAAAAGAAGAAGAATTTTATGTAAATCCCACAGGACAATTTATAATTGGTGGTCCTGATGGAGATTCGGGACTTACAGGAAGAAAAATAATTGTAGACACTTATGGTGGGGCAGCACCTCATGGTGGTGGAGCTTTTTCGGGAAAAGATCCAAGTAAAGTAGATAGATCAGCAGCCTATGCCGCAAGATATGTAGCAAAAAATATTGTGGCTTCTAAAATTACAGATAAATGTTTAATCCAGCTTGCTTATGCAATCGGTGTATCAAAACCTTTATCAATTTATGTAGACCTTTTTGACGGTGATGAAGAAAAATCAAAACATGTTGAAAAATTAATAAACGAAAATTTTGATTTAAGTCCAAGGGGAATTAGAAAAATGCTCAACTTAAATAAGCCAATATATGAATGTACTGCTGCTTATGGCCATTTTGGTAGAAAACCTGGCCAAGATGGTACTTTTTCTTGGGAAAAAACTGATAAAAGTGGGGTTTTTAAAAAGTAGACCTTGAAAAAAGATAAAAATTAAACTAAATAAAAGTTAAGATACCTGGAAAATTCAAAATGGGCTTTTGCCCATTTTTTTTTAGAGGTTAACAAAACTAAGAAACATGTTAAATCAAAGGTCAGATAAATTAGAGCTTTTAAGAATAGCTGAAGCGGTTGCTAACGAAAAATCTATTGATAAGGAAGTAATATTATCATCAATGGAATCGGCTATACAAAAAGCTGCTAAAACTCGATTTGGATCAGAAAACAATATCCGAGCTAAAATTGATAGAGATAGTGGAAATATAAGTCTTCATAAAGTTCTTACCATAGTCCAGGCTGTTGAGAACTATGATACGGAAATATCGATAGATGATGCAATTGCACAGGAAAAGAAAGAAGATATTAAAATTGGCGATGAAATATTTGAAGAACTCCCCCCGGTTGATTTTGGAAGAATCGCAGCACAGACAGCGAGACAAGTCATAACTCAAAGCGTAAGAGCAGCAGAACGAGAAAGGCAGTACAAGGACTTTATAGATAAAAAAGGCGAAATATTAAATGGTATTGTAAAAAGATTAGAATATAGCAATGTTATTGTAGATTTAAATAAAGCCGAAGGAATTATTCGGAAAGAGGATTTAATACCAAGAGAAATTATAAAAAATGGTGATAGAATTAAAGCATATTGTTACGATGTTATAAGAGAAAATAAAGGACAGCAAATATTTTTATCAAGAGCTCATCCAAAATTTATGGAAAAACTTTTTTTTCAAGAGGTTCCAGAAATATATGATGGTATAATTCAAGTCAAATCTTCTGCAAGAGATCCAGGGAGTAGGGCAAAAATTTGTGTTTATTCACAAGATTCTTCAATTGACCCAGTGGGTGCATGTGTTGGTATGAGGGGAAGCAGAGTGCAAGCAGTAGTAAATGAACTTCATGGAGAAAAAATAGACATTGTTAATTGGACAGAAGATACTGCAGCGTTAGTAGTTAGTGCTTTGGCCCCAGCTGAAATTCAAAAAGTAATAATTGATGAAGAAAGTAGAAGAATAGAAGTAATATTGACCGAGGAAAATTTAAGTAAGGCAATTGGAAGACGAGGACAAAATGTTAGACTGGCTTCAAAATTAATAGATTATGAAATAGATATACTAACCGAAAAAGAAGAATCTGAAAAAAGACAAATAGAATTTAGAGATAAAACAGAAATATTTGTAAAAAATTTAGAGGTTGATGAAACTTTAGGTCAACTGCTAGTCGCAGAAGGTTTTTCCAGTATTGACGACATAAAGCAAACTTCAATTGAGGACATTTCAAAAATAGAAGCCATTGATGAAAACACTGCTAAAGAATTAAAAGAGAGAGCAGATGAATATTTGAGAAAAGAAAAAGAAGATATTGGAAACAAACTTAAAGAATTAGGTGTTGAAGAAGATTTTATAAATTTTAAAGGTCTTACTCCTGGAATGCTTTTAACATTAGGAGAAAAAAAAATTAAAACGCTAAAAGACTTTGCTGAACTTTCCACAGATGAATTGGTTGGTGGTTATGATGAAAAAAAAGGAAAAAGATTTAAAGTAGATGGGTATCTTGAAGAGTTTGCTCTCAGCAAACAAGAGGCAGATGATTTAATTATGAATGCAAGAAACAAGGTCTTTGAATAAAGGATTTTTTTATGGTAGAAAAAAAGAAAAAATTAACATTAAGCGTTTCGTCAAAACCGTCACACAGTATATCAAATTATGGACACAACAAGGGGAAAACCTCAGTTGTTATAGAAAAGAAAAGTCCAGCTAAAAGATGGGGTGAGAAAAAATTTCAAACAAAAGATAATAATTTCAGTAAATCTAGACCAAGCAGTAATTTTGCTTCAAAAAAATTATCAAATAGAAATTATGATATTAGAAGAATGGCAGAAGAAAGGGCTACAAAGAGATTTAAAAGCCCAAAAAGTAAAGATGATGATTTGCAACAAAAAAAACACGCAGTAAGTAGAGAAAAAACAAGCAGAGAGAAAAGTTTTACAGGAAAAAGAGAAAGAAAATTAACTTTATCAAAGGCATTGGATGATGAAGCTTTAGAGGGAAGAGAAAGAAGCTTGGCGTCAGTTAGAAGAGCAAGATTAAAAGAAAAGAAAAATCAAGATTTAGACAAGACTAAAATTGAAAGTAAGAAAATAGTTCACGAAGTAAACATTCCGGACAAAATAACAATTCAAGAATTATCAAATAGAATGGCGATGCAAGCAAGTGGTATAATAAAACATCTTTTAGGAATGGGTGTTGTAGCAACCATTAATCATACTATAGATGCAGACACTGCTGAATATTTAGTTAAGGAATTTGGAAATATTCCAATAAGAGAAACAAAACCTGACCTAAATATTGTCAAAACACAAAGCAAAGAGAAAAAAAACTTAAAAACAAGACCTCCAATTGTAACTGTTATGGGTCATGTTGATCATGGTAAAACATCTTTACTAGATGCTTTAAGAAAAACAAATGTTGTAGAACAAGAACATGGAGGGATAACACAACATATTGGTGCGTATAAAATAGAAACTGATGATGGTAAAGCTATTACTTTCATAGATACACCTGGTCATGCAGCTTTTACAGAAATGAGAGCAAGAGGTTCAAAAGTAACTGATATAGTAGTTTTAGTTGTTGCAGCTGATGATGGTGTTAAGCCTCAAACTGTAGAAGCTATAAAACATGCTAAAGCAGCAAAAGTTCCGATTATTGTTGCTATAAACAAATGTGATTTGCCGGGCGCAGATCCTCAAAAAATTAAAAACGAATTACTTACTTATGAATTAATTTCAGAGGAGTTGAGTGGTGACACATTATTTTCTGAAATTTCAGCAACAACTAAAAAAAATTTGGATAAGCTTAAAGAAAATATTATTCTTCAAGCAGATCTAATTGATCTTAAGTCAGATTTTGACAGTTATGGAAACGGTGTTATTTTGGAATCAAGAATTGATAAAGGAAAAGGACCAGTCTCAACTGTTTTAGTTACGAATGGAACATTAAAAAAAGGAGATTTTTTTGTAAGTGGAAATACATGGGGGAAAGTAAGAGCAATGATAAATGACGAAGGAAAAAATGTCGAAACAGCTACACCTTCTGTTCCGGTAGAAATATTAGGTATGAACAGTTCAGCTTTAGCTGGAGATGATTTTATTGTTGTTGATTCAGAGAAGAAGGCTAAAGAAATAAATGATTATAGGATTGAACACTCTAAATCAAAAACAGCTCCAACTATTACCGCTAATAAAGAATCAGTTTTTTCTGAAACTTCAACACCAAAAGAGTTATCAATAATTATAAAGTCAGATGTTCATGGTTCTAGCGAGGCTCTCAAAAGTGCAATCGAAGGTATAAAACATGAGGAGGTAAAACCAAAAATAGTTTTATCAAATATAGGCGTAATTACCGAAACTGACGTAACTCTTGCCCGAGCCACTAACGCAATTGTATTAGGTTTTAATGTTAGGCCAAATAAAGAAGCTAAAAAATTGGCAGAAAACTACAAAATTACAATAAAATTTTTTAACATTATTTATGAAGTTTTAGATTTTATTAATGATTCATTGTCTGGGCTTTTAAAACCTGACGTTAAAGAGGAGATAGTTGGCTCGGCAGAAGTACAAACTATTTTTAAGGTATCGAAAATAGGAAAAGTAGCAGGTTCTAAAGTTATTAATGGCGAAATATTTAATAATTTTAACGCAAGGTTGATTAGAGATGGAAATGTACTATATACAGGATCAATTGGAAGTATTTATAGGGAAAAAAATGCAGCAAAACAAGTCGCTGCGGGTCTCGAATGTGGTATAACGCTAAAGGATTTTGCAGATTTTAAAGAGAAAGATGTAATTGAAGTTTATAAAATTGTAGAGACTGAAAGAAGAATATAATTATGAGACATAGCAATAATGAGCCTTTTTCACAAAGACAACTAAGAGTTGGGGAGTTAATAAAACAATCATTAGGTCAAATTTTTTTAAAAGATGAAGCAAAAGTTCCATCTTTAGAAACAAAGAATATTACAGTTACTGAAGTTAGAATGAGTCCAGATTTAAAAAATGCAAGAGCTTATGTAATACCTTTAGGAGGAAAAGATACAGATAAAGCTGTAAGTACGCTTACAGAATTTTCCTATTTAATAAGAAAAGCTCTGTCAAAGAAAATTGATATGAAATTTTTACCTAGAGTTTCATTTATTGGAGATACTTCTTTTGATTATGCTGAAAAAATAGAAAAGTTAATAGAAAAAAATAAATAATGGCTATAAATAATAAAAAAAATTTAGAATCTGCTAAATTAAATCAAAAAGATGTTGGCTCATCCGCAATTCAAATTGCTAATCTTAGTGAAAAAATTGATTATTTGACGGAGCATTTTAAAAGAAACAAAAATGATAAACATTCAACAAGAGGTTTGCTCAAAGCAGTAAATCAAAGAAAACGCTTATTAAGTTATCTTAAGAAGAATAATGCTGAATCATATAAAAATATATTAGAAAAATTAAATTTAAGAAAATAAATGTTTAAAATACACAAAGAAGAAATAGAATTAGACGGAAAAAAAATAATTTTAGAAACAGGAAAAATAGCAAGGCAAGCTGATGGAGCAATAATTGCTACTTGTGGCGAGACTGTGGTTATATCTACTGTAGTTGGTGCAAAAAAAGTCAATGAAGAAATAGATTACTTCCCTTTATCAGTAAACTACCAAGAGAAATATTATGCTGCTGGTAAAATACCAGGAGGCTACTTTAAAAGAGAAGCAAGACCCACAGAATCTGAAACACTAATATCTAGATTAATTGATAGACCTATTCGACCATTGTTTCCAGAGGGTTTTAGAAATGAAGTGCAAGTTTTACCAACTGTACTATCTTACGATAATGAAAATGAACCAGATGTATTATCGATTATAGCATCTTCAGCGGCCTTGGCAATTTCTGGTTTACCTTTTCAAGGACCTGTAGCAGCATCTAGAGTTGGTTACATAAATGACAAATATGTATTAAACCCTTCAAAAGAACAGTTAAAAGAATCTAAATTAGATTTAGTAGTTGCCGGAACAAAAGAAGCGGTACTAATGGTTGAATCAGAAGCATCAGGTTTAACAGAAGAACAAATGTTAGGTGCAGTTAAATTTGGACATGAAAAATTTGTTCCAATAATTAAAGCAATTGAAAATCTTAAGGAAAAATCATCAAAAGAAGAATGGAAATTAGAAGAAAAAGATTATAGCAAAATGAAAGAAAAAATTTCCAAGGAATTAAAGAAAGATTTGGAAAAAGCATTTTCTGAAAAAGATAAGAAAAAAAGATCAGATTTAGTTAGTTTAGCAACCGAAAAATGTAAAACTTTATTTGAAGGTGATGAAACATACTCTGAAATTGAAATATTGTTGCAACTAAAAAATTTAGAAAAAGATATAGTTAGAACAAAAATACTCAAAACTAAGAATAGAATTGATGGTAGAGGTTTATCCGACGTAAGACCTATTAAATGTGAAGTTGGAGTTTTGCCAAGAACCCATGGATCAGCTCTTTTTACAAGAGGAGAAACTCAGGCTTTAGTTACTGCAACTTTAGGAATGACCGAAGACGAACAAAGAATTGAAAGTCTTGAAGGATTGAAAAGAGAAAGATTTATGCTGCACTATAATTTTCCACCATTTTCAGTCGGTGAAACAGGCAGAATAGGAACAGGCAGAAGAGAAGTTGGACATGGAAAATTAGCATGGAGAGCATTAAAATCCTCATTACCTGAAAAAGAAAAATTTCCATACACCTTAAGAATTGTTTCTGAAATAACAGAATCAAACGGATCTTCGTCTATGGCTACTGTTTGTGGTGCTTCGCTAGCTTTAATGGACGCCGCTGTACCAATAGCTGAGCCTGTAGCAGGAATCGCAATGGGATTAATAAAAGAAAAAAAAGAATTTACGGTATTGTCTGATATTTTAGGAGATGAAGATCATTTAGGGGACATGGATTTTAAAGTTGCTGGGACAATGGATGGAATAACTTCGTTGCAAATGGATATAAAAATTACCGGTATAACATTTGAAATAATGGAACAAGCCCTTAATCAAGCCAAAGAGGGTAGAGCTCACATTCTTAAAGAAATGAATAAAACAATTAAATCATCTAGAAAAGAAGTTTCTAAACACACTCCAAAAATTGAAACAATCATGGTTGATAAGAAAGATATAGCAGCAGTTATAGGTAAAGGAGGGGCTACAATTAGAGAAATAGTAGAACTATCAGGAGCAAAAGTAGATGTTAAAGATACCGGTGAAGTTAGTATTGCTGCACCCGATGAAAAATCTAGAAACAAAGCAATGGAAATGGTCAAAGATATAATTGCAAAACCAGAAATGGGAAAGATATATAAAGGAAAAGTTGTAAAAATAATGGAGTTTGGAGCGTTCGTAAATTTCTTAGGAAAACAAGATGGTTTAGTTCATATTTCTCAATTAGCTGGAAAAAGAGTTAACAAAGTTTCAGATGTAGTCAAAGA
>CEUZ01019699.1_pt1 | contig 18512 bp, 12 predicted proteins | sample 361511 | NCBI WGS metagenome assembly CEUZ01 (sample SAMEA2622822, study PRJEB7988) | marine metagenome | biome: marine biome (ENVO:00000447); feature: surface water layer (ENVO:00002042); material: "saline water (ENVO:00002010), including plankton (ENVO:xxxxxxxx)" | depth 5 m
TGCGGCGCAGGTGTATCTTGCTGGATAGCTTCTTCTTCTACAGCAGGCTGTGGCGCGGGTGTATCTTGCTGGACAACTTCTACTTCTGCAGCAGGTTGTGGCGCAGGTGTATCGGGCAGGGTTACTTCTTCTACAAAGGCCACAGGGCGCTGCGCAGGTGTATCTTGCAGGACAGCTTCCTCAATAACGTCAGGTTCTGCCGCTGCTTGAGGTTCAGGCTGTGCTAACGGCTGTTGGTTGATGTCAGTCTGATCAAGGAGAGCTTCCCCGCCAACCCAGCTGCGCCCTAGTTCATTGATTGTGTTTAAGGCCGCGTCTTGGTCTGCCGAGATGCCGTTAATGCCGTGATATTGTAAATAGGCATGGTTAATGCGTGACCATTCATCACCTGTTTGTGCGGCTTGCTCTAATAGCTGGCCTGCCCACTGTTGTGCATTCAGGTCAGATGGCATGTTATCAAAGCCGTATGTGCCATTGATGATGCCGATGGCAGTATCGCGCACTGCCCATGTTTCGCCGCGTTGTGCTGCGTCAATCAGGGCTTGTGCTTGTGGTGATAATGCACTGTTATTTTCTAATGCACTTAGGAATTCATCAGTCGTGCCAAATGTTATGCAGGCAGTTTCTTCGCTTGTGATGATTTCGTGGTCTTCTGCGATAACGGTGTTCGTTTCAAGATCAGTCTGAGGTGTCATGTCAATCTCTGGCTGATCGAAAGTAACGCTGCTGAGGTCATCTATTGCGATTGTGTCGTTGCCATCTAATGTGAATGTGTCGTTGCTGTCTAAAGTGAATGTGTCACTGTCATCTGCTATGTTTTCTTCGGCAAAGACATCGCCTAGGAATTGGCTATCCTCTTCGGGCAGAGTTGGTGTGTCCGTGTCAGGGCAGCCGTTGATTGCGATATGGTCAGATGAAACGCAAGTGCTCATCTCGATATTTTCTGCGGGGACTTCTGCCTGTACTGGTTCCATGAAGTCAGCATAGAGTTCAGAATAGTTAACGCCTTCGCCAACATTCAACGATGTTGGAATGGGGGGCGGGGGCGCAGTGTTGTTGCCTGCGGCAAAGATGTCTTTCAAGCCAAAGAAATCAGATAGGCCATAGCCTATGATGCTGGCGCTGGCGGAAAGTAAAAACTTTTGTGAAACTGCTTGTTTATTGTCTTTGATGTATTGCAGGAAGCTTTCACGCTCTTTTTCTGCGCGCCAGTCTTGGAAAATGCTGAATGCGGTGAAGGTTACGCCTGCAAATAAAGCAGCGGCGCCACCAAAGACTGTTGTTGCCGCAAAAACGGCGCCTGTTTTAAACAAAAAGCTTTTGACTGGAGAGCCTGTGACGCTATTGAAGCTGTCAGAAAGGCTGATCGCGTTTGAGATACTACCAAGAAGGCTAGGCTTGTTCTTTTTATATAGGGCCTTATGCTTTGATTTATACTTTTTATACCCTTTTGGGTTGCTGCCTGGCAGGTACGTTGTGTGCCCGGCAGAGGCGGCGCGTTTGCCATTACGTGAAACATCATCAGGTGATGTATCTTCATGCACCGGAGATTCATTCTTTGTATGAGCATTATCCTGCGTGGTCGCGTTGTTATCGCGGACCTTGTCAGTTTGCTCTTGATGATCTTTATCGTTTGCCATTTTTACACACCTTATATATAGGGCTTAAGCAATTGCCTTATATTTTTTCTTTATCGTGCATATCTTTTACATAATTTTTGTAAAAAATGCAAGAAAATTGATAGGGTGGATTAGGTTGATTGATTTAAGTTGCTGATATTAAATAAAAAATAAAAAAGATTTGACATAAGTTCTTATGTAAATTATAACTCTTCGAAAGTTTTTTCATATGATCAATCGCAAGGTGTGATGTGGGGTATGAAGAGGCGGTAATTTACGATCTTCCGGGTGGAACCGGATATTAGGAGGAAAAAAATGAGTGCATTAAAGAAACAATTTACAGGATATGTAACAGCCTTAGCGGTAACAGCTGCAACGGCTTTGACACCTTTGACAGCAAACGCAAGTTCAGGCGCAGCGTCTGGATCTGCAAGTAACCCAAATGGCGTGGCAACAACCGCAGCCGCAGCCGCAGCAGGTGATTCTGCCGCGAATTCAAACTCTGCATCGAATTCCGTGTCACACGGTGGTGCTGGCGGTCAAGGTGGTACTGGTGGCACGGCGACTGGTGGTCAAGGCGTTGGCAGTGTTGATTTGGATGGTGATAATTACAATGCGCGTACAACAGCACTTGCGCTTAGCATTACACCACCAGATACAGATGTTGCAGCATTTGTCGCACGCGATAAAACAGCATGTACATCAAACATTAGTGAGCAAAGCTCTTGGAGTATCTTTGGTTCGGGTAGCAGTAATTCCGAGCAAATCCAAGAAGGTGTAGCTGGTGGTTTCTTGCTGAGCAAGTTTGTTGAAGATCCTGAAACAGGTGAAGCAAAGAAAGTCAAAACATCATTGGCTGACTATGTATCTATGTCTGATGAGGATCTACAATTTGCGACAGAGGGACTTGATGCTCAGGAGCTTGCAGACATCAGTGTTGGTTTGTGCGTGGCCGTGCAAAATAACTGGTCTGATGAAACAATGGATAAGAAATTTGCCCAAGACTTGCAGCTTGTAACATTACAGTTGGATGCACAGAAAGAAATTCGTGGTCAAGAACTTGAGGCGGATGTTGAAATTGCAAAAATCAATGCCAAGTTGAATGCCTTTATTGCGAAGTTGGATTTCCTAGATGCACGTTTGGAAGCAGCAGAAGAACATGCCGGATACAAAGGCGCATTGCTGGAAAGCATTACGACGACCCAAGAGGGCGGCGTGACGAAAACGACATATGGTTATGTTGCAGGATCACTGCCTCGCTTGAGTGAAGAGCATCACCAAGTAGAAAAACGTGCAGGTGAAGCTTGGGAAGAGGCGAAATCTTACACACTTGACCTAGATTTCTAGAGCAGAGACGACATATTTTTTGCAAGCAGCCCGCCTCATTTGATGGTGGGCTGTTTTTTTATTTGTAATCACGTCTTATTTTGCGTATAGTTATGTAAATTAAAATTGTGTGGTAAAGCATACGGGGTAAGAACTATGACATTAAGAAACGTTTTTGGATCACAAAGAATTTATAGCGCGGCGAAGAAATTAGGCACGGGCGCGGCGGCTTTATCACTTGCGGCCTGTGCATCTATGCCGAATGAAAAGCCAGCGGATGAAGACGTTAATCCTGTTGCGCAGTGGCAACAAGCGCAAGAGCAAGTTATTTCTCAGGCAGAAGAAAGTAGGGTGCGCACAGTGCGTGAGGCCGCCAGCGCAGCGCAGCGCATCGCCGAGGGCGAGCGTAAATCATTTCTATTCGACCGCATCGCCGCAGCCGCAAAATTAGAAGTGCAACAGGGCGAGGCAGGCGTATATACATTAATGATGAACGCCTTTGTCGCGTCAGAAGATCAGGGCATTCAAGATACTTTACGCGTTGCTTTATCGGATGTAGGCGTTGAAAAAGGCGTTATTGAGCGCTTATCACATGAAAAATATGTGCGTAATGCCGCAGCAGCAATTCCCGGTGTTCAGGCGACATGTTTTACGAATGAATTTTTGGAAAAAACCGTTGCAATGGATCTGTCGGGCGACGTTTATGGCCCATGGAAGGATAAGCTGACCGAAAATCCGCGTTATGCTTTTGACAAAGGGGTTAGCGGCGCAGATATATATGCCATTTCCTATGATGATGAGGGGAATATTGCAGGCGTAACCGCGGCGAATACACATCCTGATTATGCGCAGTACTTTCCACAAGTCAGCGGAGAAGAGGCCAAACAGTCATCGTGTACAAGTGCCCAGACCGCAGTGCCAGAGCCTGCCCAGCCATAATAGGTAATCTTAGAATGAGAATACATAAGGCCAGCGCCGTGATGTTAGGGGCTGGCCTTTTTGTGTTTGGATTGTGCATAGGTTTGTACGCTGCTTGCTTGGCTCTCGACTTTGGTGGGGGCGTTCTTTTAGACTGTTTACATGCTGTCTTATATTCTTAAACGCTTGCTGTTGATGGTGCCGACATTGTTTGGCATCGTTTTGATTGCCTTTATTATTGTGCAATTTGTCCCTGGTGGGCCGGTTGAGCGTATGATTGCCGAATTGCAAGGGCATGGAGGCGGCGCAACCGTACGTTTTAGCGGCGGTGGATCGGACGTCGGTATTGGCGGCGGCGCAGGATCGCCAGCAGGAGCCGCCGTCGGGCAGGGGAGCCAATATCGCGGCGCACAGGGGTTAGACCCTGATTTTATTGCCGAGCTTGAGGCCATGTATGGGTTTGATAAGCCTGCCTATGAGCGCTTTTTTACGATGGTTTGGGACTTTATGCGCTTTGATCTGGGCGAGAGTTATTACCGTGATGTGAATGTGTTGCAGTTAGTGGCCGAGAAAATGCCCGTTTCGATTTCGCTGGGGCTTTGGTCGACCTTATTGATTTATTGGATATCGATACCGCTGGGCATTAAAAAGGCGGTGCGTGATGGTACGGGGTTTGATTTTTGGACAAGTGCGGCGGTTTTTGCGGGCTATGCGATACCGTCCTTTATGTTTGCGATTTTATTGATTGTCGTGTTTGCGGGCGGTACGTATTTGGATTGGTTCCCGCTGCGGGGCTTGCACTCGGATAATGCGGATCAGATGGGGTTTGTTGCGTATTGGCTGGATTATTTTTGGCATATGGCATTGCCTGTCGCGGCCATGGTGATTAGCGGCTTTGCGTCATTGACGCTGCTGACGAAGAATTCTTTTATGGATGAAATTGGCAAGCAATATGTGCTGACGGCGCGATCAAAAGGGCTGGGCGAGCGTGAAGTGCTTTACCGTCATGTGTTTCGCAATGCGATGCTAATTGTGATTGCGGGATTTCCGGCGGCGTTTATCAGTATCTTTTTTACGGGATCATTATTGATTGAGGTGATCTTTTCTTTGGATGGGTTAGGCCTGTTGGGGTATGAGAGCATCATTAACCGTGATTATCCTGTGGTTTTGGGGACGCTTTATATCTTTTCGTTGATTGGGCTGGTGAGCATGCTTATACGCGACGTTGTGTATATGTGGGTTGATCCGCGCATTAGCTTCGAAGGGCAGGGGGGATAGGCATGTCAGGGCTTTCACCGATTACGCAAAGACGATTGCAGCAGTTTAAGGCTAACAAGCGTGGCTATGTGAGTTTATGGCTGTTTATGGGGCTGTTTTTGGTGGCGTTGATGGCGGATTTTGTTGCCAATGATAAGCCATTATTGATTGGCTATCAGGGTGGCATTTATACGCCGATTTTCTCCTTTTATCCTGAGACGACTTTTGGCGGTGATTTTGATACCGAAGCCGATTATCGTGATCCGTTTGTACAGGATTTAATTGTGGGCGAGGGACAAGGATGGATGGTGTGGCCGCCTATTCGTTTTTCGTATGACACGATTAATTATGATTTGCCGTCACCAGCGCCGTCACCGCCAAGCGCGGAAAATCTTTTGGGCACGGATGATCAAGGGCGTGATGTGCTGGCGCGCGTTTTGTATGGATTTCGTTTGTCGGTGCTGTTTGGATTGGCGCTGACGATTGCCAGTTCGATTATCGGGGTGAGCGCGGGGGCCGTGCAGGGATATTTTGGCGGAAAGTTGGACTTGGTCATGCAGCGCGTGATCGAGATTTGGGCAAATATGCCGAGCTTATATATTCTGATTATTTTCTCGGCGCTGTTCGTGCCAGGATTTTGGACGCTTTTGCTTATTTTGCTGCTGTTTTCGTGGGTGCAGTTGGTTGATGTGGTGCGGGCGGAGTTTTTCCGTGCGCGTAATTTTGATTATGTACGCGCGGCCAAGGCGATGGGCGTGCCGGATATTGTGATTATGTGGCGACATGTGTTGCCTAATGCGATGGTGGCTACCATGACCTTTATGCCGTTTATTTTGACAGGGTCGATTACGGCGCTGACGTCGCTGGACTTTTTGGGGCTTGGCTTGCCGCCAGGATCGCCTTCGATGGGGGAGATGCTGGCGCAGGGTAAGAATAACCTGCATGCGCCGTGGCTGGGCATTACGGCGTTTTTATCGCTTGCGGTGATGCTGACGCTTTTGACTTTTATTGGCGAGGCTGTGCGTGATGCGTTCGACCCGCGTAAGAGTGTCTAGGCTGTTTTCTTTTTGTTTTGATGTGTGTTTTTAAGGGGTGGGATGTTTCCCTGCCTCCTCGTACGGTTTTGTGTATCTTTACGCGCGCGTGAGAGCGTTGCGAGTGATGTTCTATGTCGTAGAGAGGTTGAGAGGAAAGGCGAGCGGTCGTTAGCCTTTGGAGAAAAGAAAAGCCCCGTTGAAACGGGGCTTTGTCGTATTTGTAAGTGTCTGTTCTGTTAAGATTAGAATAGACGTAGAACTGCCTGTTGAGACTGAGACGCCAATGATAGGGAAGTAACACCCAATGTTTGACGTGTCTGAAGGGCAAGTAGGTTTGCACCTTCTTCGTTTTGGTCTGCAACTGTCAAGTCATCGGCACCTGATTCCAGTGTTCCGATTGTTGACTCGGTGAAGTCACGGCGTGTCTGGATCACGGCAAGGTCGTTTGCGATTGTTTGACCGAAGTTACGTACTTCGCCCAATGCCGCGCGGATCTCGTCGATTGACTCTTGGATTGTTGCAGAGTTGGTGAAAGATGCTTCATCAACGCCCAAGCCAAGTGATGTGAAGTCAACACCTTCTGTTGTGAGGGAGCTGGTACGGTCTTCGTTGAAGTCCGTTGTCAGGTCATCACCGTTTAGAAGGTTTACACCACGGTAGCTGGCATCGCCGACCAAATCATCGATTTGAGAGCGGATGTTGTTGAAGTCTTCCTCGTACTGGTCAAGGTCAACAGAGCTACCTGTGAAAGTGAAGCTTTCACTGATATTTGTGTTACCGCCTGTTGAGTCAAGGCTTACATCTGTTTGGAATGAACCAAAGCCAAAGCCGATATCGCCAGTATGTGTGCCACCTGTGTCAACAGAGAAGCCAATGTCAAGAGAGCTAACGCTATCTGCAACAGTGATGTCCAGTTCACCAGTTGTTGTATCAAAAGATGCAGTTACGCCTGCTTCAGATAATACTGCATCGTTGTTGATGCCATCTACTACGTCCTGAATGGTTGCTGTTGCATTCAGAGTGATTGCGCTAGCAGCAGATCCGTCAACTTCGATGTTTAACGAAATTGCTTCTGTACCAGTGACGTTTGAGATGAAACCTGCATCAGTTAACAATGCGCTTGCTTCGTAGCGGTTGTTGACGGTTGCAGCAGTACTTGCAACAGAAGAGATTTCGCGACCAGCAATGATTGATCCTGCACGTTGTGTCAGACCAGCAGAGCCAGTTGAACCGATTTCCTCTGAATTCACTACACCGCTTAGGCCGAGTGCTTCAAAACCAGCTGCGCCAAGAGAAGTTGCACCTGAAGTGTCTTCAATGCGAAGGATACCGCCTTCGTCTAGCGATTGTAGAACAAGTTGGCCATTCGATGAAACAGAGGCTTTGACGTAGTCATTGATGGCTGTATCTGAATTGATATCAGCAACAATGTTGTCAACGGTTTCGCCGTTAGCAATAGTAATGTTAGTTGTAATAACATCAGTCGCAGCATCTGCATCTGCAGGAGTGAATTGAACTGAGAAGCCAAACGAGGCAGTAGTAGCGCCACCTAAGTATGTTACAAGGTTTTCAGTTCCAGATAGGTCAACGTCACCACGGATACGTGCGAAACCTTCTGAAGCGCGTGCTTCGGATTGTGCTTCGATCGCAACAGATTCAGCTTGTTCAACCAAGTCTGTTAGGGCCGTAATACCGTTGTCGGCTTCTTCGATTGTGCGGATAGACTGTGAAATACCGTCAAGCAAACGTGTGAGGTCACTTGCGCGGTTGTTCAAGCTTTGCGCTGCGAAGAAACTTTGTGGGTTATCCAAAGCAGAGTTAACTTTCAGACCCGTAGCGAGTTTAAGCTGCGTGTCGTCGATTAGGCGCTGCGTATTTTGGAGGGATTGAAGGTTTGACCGCAATGCGGACGTAAGTACAACATCAGAAGACATGATAATTTCCTTTCCTAGGTTTTAGTGTATGCTTTCTGCATGAGCCCGATCCTTGGGCGTCACTCTCTTTATCTTATAACACAATTCTTAATAAATTGTTAAGATAATTCTTAAGTTACTCACTTTTTTCATGCTGGCGCATGTATTCTATGGCCTCGGGCGGGGCGGCGTGTCCAAGGGCCTTGATAAGCGGGATAACCTTTGGCCCATAACGTTTCCAGCGTCCCACGGACGAGGTGTAAATAGGTTTGTTGACCTGGCCAATACTAGCGGTGCGAACGGTGCTTTTTGCTTTGTAGAATTCAAGGCATTGGTCGCTCCACTCCATGCCAAGGAAGTCAATAATGCGGCGCGCTTCGCCTTCAAGGTCATTGACGATGCCTTCATACGTGACATTAAGGATACGATCTCCGTAAACTTCGTTCCATTTTTCCATCATTTCGATATAAGTTTTATACCTATGTCCAAGCGTTTCTAGGTTGTATGAGAAATCCTGCGCATCTTCGATAAAGTTTTTCGAGAATGTTGAGATGCAGCTATCCATCGCATTGCGCTGAATATGAATGAATTTTGCGTTTGGCAATGCCAAGCGAATGAAAGGAATCCATACATAGTTTGTTACCGATTTGTTGATTACGCGCCGTGCACCTGGATGTATTTTGCGGGTGTAATCAACATATTTTTGCCCAATGGCCTCAGGTGATAAATATTCTTGTTTTTTGTCTTTTCGTCCAATCCGTAGAGGGTATCCTGTTGGGCATTTGGGGTTTTTAATATAGGAATAGTTTAAAATTAAAGTGTTTATCAGCGGGTTTTCGCCAACTCCAGCCATATCTGGATGGGAAAGGACAATTTGTTCTAGCAAGGTTGTGCCAGAGCGCGGCATCCCCAATACGAATACAGGTGTGTCGTCTTCGCATCCTTTGATATTAAGGTCGGATAATGAAGGGTGCGTAAAGAAATCAATCGTGTCTTTCGCAACCATTTGCCATTGTTCTTCGGTCATTTTTGGCGGGAAAGCCTTAACTTTTTCTTCTGCGCCCTTAAAGGCATAATCCAGCGCAGTTTCATGGTCTTTAGCTTGGTCATATATATCAAAGAGAGCGTAATATAATTTGGCAGCTTTGCGTGGATCATTTTGGAAAATGTTATTTTCTTCCATGTGTTTTAAGGATTTGAAATACTTGTTGTCAGTGTCCTTAATGGTGCGTGTTTGTGTGGCCATTGCATATAAATGCTCAACATTATTGGGGGCAAGATCGCATGCTTTTTTGATGAAATCGGCGGATAATTTGCGTTCGCCGAGTAAGCTATAATTATAAGAAGCTGAAGCGTATGCTTCGGCCTCTTGATGTGAATTTTGCTTGATGCGTGGATTTTTAAGGGCGCTAAGGATCATTTCTTGCCCTTTTTCAATTTGGTCAATTTGGGAATAAAGACTGCCAAGTGCAATTTGGATATTTAAATCATCGGGGTCACGGCGCCGTGCTTCTTCACCGAATTTGATGCCAGCGTGAAAGTTATTGATGTTGGCGGAAGCGGCGGCCATCATTTTAATAACGCCTGTATCATCTGGGCGAGCCTTAAGCAGTTCGATCATGATAGGCATGCCTTCGGCGACATTGTCATGTTCAATCATGTGTTTGCCAGTATAGAAGGCTTTACCGTAATTTTCGCGGTTAAGCGCACCTGTGATTTGGTCTTTTAGGAAGCCTGGTTCTTTGATTTGGTCAATAAGGGGTTTGTCGCCTTCGCCTTGTGTCATGTGGCGAGGTTTGGACAGGTTGCCGATTTTGATTAAATCTTGGGCGTTGTCGCCGACAGGAATGGAATAGGTTGTTTTGTTACCTTCGCGCTTGATGGTTGCGGCGCTGTTGCGGGCGATATTGATGATTTGGTCTTTTGCATCTTTTATATCTTTTGCATCTTTGGCCTTGGCCTTTTGCTCGGCGCGCTGCGCGCCTTGTTGCTTGGCGGCCTGTTTGACTTTGCTCAGCGCTTTTTCGTGAGCTTTTTTCTGGGCGCGTTTTTGCTGTCTGTTCTTGGTTGTCATGGTGTGAAACCTTTGTCGTCGTTTTGTATGTATCTGTGTGGGCGGCGCGTTATCGCGGCCATTCTTTTTCTATTCTAACATGTTTTTGTTAAAACGGACACACCGGCGGCGGGCCGGTATGCCCGTGGGTTAGGGAAGGTATTCACACGGGGACGGATTCTGCCAGCCCCCGCGTGAAGGATGGATTTTGGGTCTTGGGGTTAGGGATTGCATAAGGTATTGCAGCCCAAGACTCAAAACCCAAAACTCTAAGTGCCTTGCCCACATCCTGTGTTTTGTTTGCCACATCCTGTGTTCATGGCAAGGCTCTAGAGAATGGCTTATCTCAGACGCAGCAGGTCTTCGGTCATGGAATCCACGGTATTGATAACGCGTGTTCCTGCGCCGAATGCGCGCTGCGAGACGATCAATTTGGCGAATTCGTCAGCCAGATCAACGTTTGAGGCTTCCAGCGTTGAGGCTTCGACGAAGCCCGCACCACCTTGTCCAGCTTCGCGGAGGTTTTCCTCGCCGGATTCAGAGGTTTCGCTGTAGGCTGTTCCTGATGTTTCGGTCAAACCGTTCTGGTTTGCGAATGTCACCAAGGGAACCTGATACAGGTCGGCAGATGCACCGTTTGAGAAACGGGCAACAACGCGGCCTTCACGGGTGAGCTCGATACCTGTGCGCAGGCCAAGCTCGGCGCCGTCTTGATCGGATGAAATTACGTCATAGTTACCGGCGAACTGTGAGAAACGCTCGATATCGATGGTGAAGTCTTGCAAGTCAGAACCATTGCCCCAGTTGATGTCGGCAAGTTCGATGTCGACATTACCGCTTGGGTCGGCCTGTGCGTTGATCGAACCGTCACCATTGAAGTTGATCAAGCCTTGCGAGATTGTTGATCCGTCTGGGTGGATCAATGTCATCTCCCACCAGCCTTGTGTGTTGGGTGAGGTTGTGTTGCTGAACTCGGGGAAGTCATCTTGTGTGTACCCTGTGCCGACGGTGTCTGTGTCGGTGGTGATGTCGTATTCAGGCTCGTAAACATATGCTGAACCATCTCCTGAAGGGTCTTGTACAAAGTTAAAGCCAGTGGCGCTTGTTGTAGGTGTTCCGATTGAGTCAATCAGTTCAAGGTCGTCACTCGGATCTACGGCTTGGATCAAAAGCTGACCAGCACCATCAATGCGGGCTTCGGCAACGCCAGAGGCATTAACAGCATCCAAAACATCCTGCACAGTAGTTGTGGCGGTGAATGAAATTGTGATGTCGGTATTTGTAGCACTAGTGTCAGTTAAACGTATAACCATTTCATCGCCGTTGCTGATGCCGTCCAGTTCACCTGGGCCTGCACCTGCATTTCCGGCGATAAGGTCATCTGCGGTTAAAGCAACGCCCGCGCCACTGACGGCGTGCGCCATCGGGCCGACGATGTGACGGAATTCCATGGTCACCGTTTGCGATGAACCAAGGGAGTCAAAGACCGTCAAACCACGTGAGAAGTGCGATGCAATGTTATCAACGGGCAGGTTTTGCGCCGTTGTTTGACCGTATCCGTCAATTTTGGCTTCGTCCGCGTCAAGGTTCAATGCAATTTCAGCCGTATTTGTCGGGCGTGTTAAACCGCCAAGGAAGGCCACATCGGCAGGAACCAAAGATGTTAAGTCCCCTTGGTTGGCAGGCAGGTTGCCGTCTGAATCGATCGGCCATGCATACATCACAAAGCCCGCCGCATTACGAAGAAGACCTTGTGAATCTTCGCTGAACTGGCCTGCACGTGTGTACAAGAATTCCTGACCGAAATCGGTTGAGCGTTTGACAGGGAAGAAACCGTTTCCAGAAATCGCAGCATCTGTTGATGATGATGTTTGCTGGATTGATCCTTGCTGGTCAACACGCTGCACGCGGCCTGCGGATACTGTACCAGGAGAATAGCGCGTTAGACGGCTTTCACTGGTAACGAGTGAGTTGAAGCTGGCTTCTGATCGTTTAAAGCCAATTGTGTTCACGTTGGCGATGTTGTTCGATACGATCGATGTCGCCTGTGATTGCGCGCCCAATGCGGATACGCCGGTAAATAGTGATCCAAATAGTCCCATAAGTTTTCTCCTTTACTTTACTTGAGTGTTTGCAGTTTTTTACTGCTTTTTGTTTTATTTACGTTTGTTGTCGTTTGCTTGTTTTGGGTTCATGGTTGGTTTGCGGGTTAGTGGGGTTAAAAACGGTAATGTCATGATGTGTCCTTTCTTATCCTTTTAGTCGGCTAAGGGTTTGTGTCATTTCGTTGATGGCGGTGACGACCTGCGAATTCATGGAATACGCGCGCTGCGCCACAATGAGGCCGCCAAATTCATCGCCGACATCCACATTGGATGCCTCAAGCGTTCCGCCGTTGATGATACCTGCGCCGCCTGTTTTGGCTTCGTTGACGGTGGGTTCTCCGCTGGAGCCGTCTGCGCCAACGCGGTAGGCAGTTCCGTCAACGCTTTCCAGTCCATCAGGGTTGGTGAATGTCGCCAATGGAATGCGGAATGCTGGCAGTGTCAGGTCGCTTTGGAACTGGATCAGCACTGTGCCGTCATCTTGAATTTCGATCCCTTTGAAGGATGTTTCAGGCGCACCGTTTTGTGACATATCCAGCGTATTGTAATTGCCGCTGAACTGGGTGAGGCGGGTGATGTCTACGGTGATATCGCCGCTGGTGTTGAAGGGCATGTCATCGCTGCTAAGGTTGAGGATGTTGTTGCCGTTGGCATCGCCGTCAGCGTTAAGGCTACCATCGCCGTTAAAGTTGAGCAGGCCTTGCGTTAAAATCGTGCGCGCGCCAGTGGTTTCATCGATTTGGACTGCGCTCATCTCCCACCATGTATAGGGGTTAGGGGTGGTGGTGTTGCTGATCGCGGGGAAGTCACCTTGGCCAGGGTAAGCGTCGGTTGCCGTTGGCGTTGTTGTGATGTCGAAATCGGGTTCGTACGTATAATCAGGCGTTGCATCAGGGTCTTGTGTGATGTTCAGGCCATTGCTGCTAAGGACTGAGGCGCTACTGCCCGAGATATCCATTGTTGCAGCCGGATCAAGGGACTGGATCAAAAGCTCGCCATTGTCTGTTAGGCGCGCAAGGAAAAGCTGATCTGTGCCTGCGCCCGTATAATTGTTGATGACGTTAATCATATCCGTTGTTGTTTGTGCCTGATTAAGGCTGGTGTCGGCAGCGCCGCTTGTGAAGGTCACGTCAAGCGTATTTGTGCCGTCAGAAATTTGCAGAATATCGCCGTTCACAATCGCCGGAGTAGGGCCGTTCGTGTTGTCGACCAAAACATCATCGCCGTTCAGGTCATCTGATGTGTTTGTCGAGAAATGCGCCATAGGGCCAACAATGCGGCGGAATTCAAAAGTGACATCTTGCGCAAGGCCGTCTGCGTCGTAAATCGTTACGGTTCTTGAGTAGCCTGCATCAACGCCTTCCGAGGCGGGAAGTTGCTGCGGCGTTGAAAAACGATGCGTATCGATTAAGTCGTCTGACGCGTCTAGATTGATGGATGTTTCCACGGCCGTTGTTTCAAAGAATTGCGCTGGATAGAGGCTGAGATCTACGGGGACGAGAGAGCCTAATCCATCGCCTTGTGTGACGCCGTCTGCATCTGTTGCATAACCGTAGAGCACATATCCTGCGGTGTTGCGCAAAATGCCATCTGGCCCTGCGTCGAATTGGCCAGCGCGCGTATAAAGGAAATCTTCGCTGCCATCAGTGACATTACTGACGATAAAGAAGCCGTTACCTGTCACGGAAAGGTTACTTTCGACGCTGGATTGTTGGATGGCGCCTTGGTCGCGAATACGGCTGACCGTTGTCGCCATAACGCCGCCATTGCTTGCATTGCGTGATGTGTAGCGGTTTGTTGCATCCGACATAAGATCGCCAAAGGATGTATCGCTGCGCTTATAGCCAATCGTCGTCGTGTTGGCGATATTGTTTGAGATAACCTCTGTCGAGCGACTATGCGCCAGCATGCCAGCAGAGCCCGTGTAAAGGGAGCTAAATAAACTCATGCGCTGCCTCCTGTGGTTTCGTCCTCTTCAGGGACTTTGACGGATGAAATTTCGCTTAGCGGGATGAGGCGTGTATTACCGATTTCAAGGAAGATCACGCCGTTATCAATTTCCACGCCGGTGACGCGTCCTGTTGTGCTGGAGGTATAGTCAATGCGCGTATCGTTTGTACTGGTTGCGTTGATTTTGACTGTATATTCGCCAGCAGGCATTTGATCGCCTGTATTGGATTTTCCATCCCATACGTAACTATGTGCGCCGTTTGTGCGTTTGCCTTCGTCGGTGAAGACCACGTTGCCGTTTGCATCTTCGATGGTGATATCGACGCTTTCGAAGTTATCTTGCAGTGTGTATGAGATATTGGAATCGCCATCACCGCCATAGTTGAGTGTACTGTTTTTGATTGTATTTGTGGCCTTGGCAACCGCGTCGATGACAAAGGTGTATTGTCCTGCGGCAAAGCCGTCAGCATCCCACGTGTAGCTTTGGTCGCCTGCGCCTGTGTAGACATCATCGGTGAAGACAAGTTCACCTTGATCGTCATAGACCATGATTTTGGCGCGCTCGGCGTCTTCGGCAAGGCTATAGTCAATGGTCGCTTCGCCGCTGCTGTTGAGGATGAAGCTGTTGTTTTCGTAGCCAACGTCCAAGCCGACATAGTTGAGGGCGGCGGTTACGTTTTCAGCGTTGCTGCTGTTGATTTTGCTGACCGAGCTGTTGAGGACGTTGCCCAAGGCCACGGCGCGTTCGCCGACCAATAGATAGATTTGTCCTGATTGCGATTCCACGCCTTGCACCGTGCCGGTCACAACGGTTGTTGCATCAATTGCATCACCGTTTGCATCCAATGCATCAATAACAATTTCATATGTGCCGTCCTTGGCAATGCCGCCACCTGTTAGGCGGCCATCCCATGTGACATCATGTGCGCCAGATAGGGCGTTTACATTTTCTTCGTAGACGATACCGCCTTCCTCGTTATAGATGCGCATGGTTGCGCTAGATGCGCTTTCTGGCAGAGAGTAACGCAGCGTTTTTTCAGCGCCATCGAAATAGAATTCAGAGCTGATATAGCTGATATCATTGCCGACATAGCTTTGGGCGTTACTCATGGATTGGCTGAGGCCTAGAGCGATAAGGCTGTCGAGCTTTTCGTTACTGTTGATTTGTTGTTCGACCTGTGTGAAGGCCACCAATTGGTTGGTGAAATCCGCACTGTCCATAGGAGACATTGGATCCTGATTTTGCAATTGCACAGTCAACAGCGTCAAGAACTGTGTAAAGTCCTCGGCCAAAGCGGTGCTGGATGCACTGGTTTGGGATTGCTGATCAATCGCGCTTTGAATTGTAACGTCAGAAACCATTGTTCTTTACTTCCTTTAAACCAAGATGCTGTAGTGTGTGTGACCTGTGTCGGGGTCGACTACCCAGTTCATGGTTGTTTCGATTATCATTTCATCATCGCCGCTTGCGTTGCTTTCGCCGCGGCCCGCTTGATTGCGGGAGCCATCATGGCGCCCATCTTGCGAGAATTGCTGATTGTCGTCGGCTAGGACGAATTCCAGATTGCCTTCGGCTTCTAGGCCGCTTTCTTGTAGTGCGCGCTCAAGGGCTTGTGAATCGCGCTGAAGCATCATGTGTGCCTCTGGCTTTTCAGAGATGATTGTCGCCTGCATTTTGCTGTCTTTGCCGAATTGCATGCGAATTTCGATGCGGCCAAGCTCGGGCGGATCTAATTGCAATGTGATGCCTTTATTCTCGCCGCTGGCTGCACCTTTGGTGAGGGTGGCTGCAACCATCGAGGTTGAGGGATGACCTTGCGCGGCGTGGCGCGATTGCAGGGTTAGGTTGACCAGATCACCGCTGCTGGCGGCTTGGCTGGCGCCTGTTGTTGTGGTCAGCCCCATGTTGAACAGGGTTTCGTTATCCCAGCCAAAGCCTGTCACAAGGCTTCCTTCGCCAAAGATTTGGCCGCTAAGCGCGCCGAGTGTGGCCTGAGCCGCGTCATTGCCGTTTGCTGCGGCATTGCTTGGCGTTGCGGCGCTGGCGGCGTTATTGTTTGTTTGCAGCGGCGTGTACCCAGTTTGATCGCCAGCCTTTAATTTTGAAGCGTTTTTCAATAGGGCGCTGAACTTATCGGTTGACGATTGGATGTCGAGCAAGTCATCAAAGGCGCCGCCTGCAAGAGGGTTTTCTGCGGTGTCTGTGCCTGACGCGTTTGTTGTTGCGTTATTGGCGTTGGTCGCAGGGTTTTGCAGCAGATTATTTAACTGTCCTTTGATATTTTGCTGGTCGCCGGCCTGTCCATTAATGGCGGCATCGGCAATGTTGATACCGTTCGCGCCTTGGGTGAAGGGCAGGGTTTTGATGAATGTAAGGTCATCAACTTTACCACCATTGGCAAGCTGTTGTGGCGGTACAAGGCTGACGACGACGAAGCTGAACCCTTCTGGTGGTTGGGGCAGGTCGCCATTTTCAATAGCGGCGCTGATGTCTTGGTCTAACTGTGTCATTTGCTCAGGCGTGAGGTTAAAGAAAATGCCTGGTGCTTCGGATTGTTCTTGCAAGTTCTCGATCTTTGCTGTCAGGCGTTCAAGCAAGCCAGCCTCTGTGCCTAGATCTGTGCCATCAATGAGTAAGATGTCATTGATGTTTTTCACAGTGTTTTCACTGTTTTGCGCCGAGGATGCAGTGACAGTAAGGGTTGTTTCTGTTGTTACAGTTTCCCCAGTCTTTGTGATGTCGGCGCTGTCTGTATTTAATGAGGCGCTGATGGCTTGTTTTAGTGCATCAAGAGCGCTTTGTGCATCTGAAACATTCTGGCCTTGCAGGGCAGGGATCAGGTTTTGAATGTCGCCGGATTGCAGATCTTGCAGTGTGATGGCCTCACCATTGTCGTTCAGCGCGGCGAGTTGTTCGGCAGATAGGCCCGTTTCAGCCAGCATGTTTTCAATGCTTTGCTCGGCCTTTGTGCCTGTTGCCTGCGTTTGTGTTTGCACGGCCATCAGGTCGGCGAATAGGGCGCCAAATACACCTGTGGTGTTGCCTGCCGCAACGGCAGAAGCGGCGGTTTGCGTGCCTGAGCCTTGTTGGCCTTGGGGCTGAACAGTTTGGATTGTTGTTGTATCCATGGTGATGCTCTCTTTACGTTTTGTCTTTCGTCTTAGCCTTACGCAGTTTCATTAATGCCAACGGACATGTTGCGGTTGCTGACGCTTTGCGCCTGTCCACTTGCGGAATATCCGATGCTTGATCGTTTTTGCACGGCGTCTTTCGCCGCGTTGCGAATGGTTTCGCCTAAGCGCTGGGTCGTGCGCTGCATGCGCTCGAGCAGGTTTTTGTTTTTGTGTGCCAGCGCGGCAAAATTTTCCTGCATGTCGCGCAGTGTTTGTTTTGTTGCTTCGGTAACTGTGCCCATTTCTGCGCGGCGTTTTACCATTTGTGCGATGCCTTGTTCATATTTGCGCGCGGCAGACATTTTCTGATCTTGCAGGGCATTAAATGTGACGGTGTCAGTTTTTTCCAAGGCCTCTGTTTCGCGTTCGTAGATGGCTTGCAGGTCATTGATGATGACGATCATTTCCTCTGCGGCCTTCTGCGGCGAATTTGGCAATTTGATGTTTGCGTGGCTTGTCATGGTTTAAGCTCCTGCTGGGGTTTCGATGTTGTTGTTTGCGCCTGTTTGTGACGGCAATGGTGCGCGTTTCAGGCGTGCGCTGCGGGCGTATTCTTGTGCAGTCATCAGGCCGTGGCTGACGACATGTTCGGCCTTTTGTTTGATCTGGTCGATCAAGGCGTTATTGTCATTTGTGCGAACGCTTAGCTCGTCCTGGATGGTTTCAAGGCGCGTTAACTGATTGCGGTTAATGCGGCGGAACACATTGATGCGGTTGCGGAAATCTTGTGAGGCATCCAAATAGCGCAGGCTTAGCGCTTCTTTTTCATCTTGGATGATGGCAAACGACAGCATGTCTTGCTGGATTAACGCCTGCGACTCTTGCTCGGCAAGGTCGAGGAGTGACTGAGAGATCTTGCAAAGATTGTTCAATGCATTTTCCGGTGTCAGCGTTGTTGGGTCGATTGCGTTACTCACGTTGTTTGTCATGTGCAGTGCTCCTCTAGTTATTTGCTTTTGTTATCGTTGTTGTTGTCTCAGTGTCGTCATTTGCAGGCGCGATTGGCGTGAGGCTGGTGCCTGATGCTTCTTCTTGCATGCGGATCATTTCCCGTTTGATATGACTGGAAAGACCGATCGTTTCTGTCCTTGCAATTTCCTTGCCATACTCTTGGATCAGCATGCCGCGAAAGACTTCTTCGCCTTTGCCGCCGCCAAATG
>CEUZ01181962.1_pt1 | contig 18508 bp, 19 predicted proteins | sample 361511 | NCBI WGS metagenome assembly CEUZ01 (sample SAMEA2622822, study PRJEB7988) | marine metagenome | biome: marine biome (ENVO:00000447); feature: surface water layer (ENVO:00002042); material: "saline water (ENVO:00002010), including plankton (ENVO:xxxxxxxx)" | depth 5 m
AAGAAGGTTATTGCTTTAAAAAATCAAAGAATATATAGCTTTTTTTAGTAATTTATTAAAATGACTGTAAATTTAAGCGATATAGGTGTCAAAGAAATAGTAAATGACTTTGATCTATATTATATCGATATATGGGGAGTGCTGCACAACGGTATTAAGTTGAACGAACATGCGGTCAATGTTCTTACTAATCTAGATAGTTTAGGAAAAGAATATGTATTACTTACAAATGCTCCCAGACCAAACTCTGATGTAATAGAATTTTTAAAAAAACTTGGATTAGATGATGTAAAAAGTTCCAAAGTATATACGTCTGGTCAATGTTCTTTAAATTATTTAAATAATGAAAAAAAACAATTAAAATTTTTCCACTTAGGGCCCGAAAGAGACTTTAACTTATTTAGAGATTTTAGATTGCTAAAACAAGATAAAGCAAAAAATGCTGATTATATAATTTGCACTGGTTTATTTGATGAGTACGAAAATCTTGAATTTTACAAAAATTTTTTATCCGAGTTTAAGGATAAAGAAATGGTTTGCACCAATCCAGATTTAATTGTTAATAGAGGAGATGTTACAGAATATTGTGCAGGCTCTATTGCAAAATTATTTGAAGAAATTGGAGGTAACGTGAAATACTTTGGGAAACCGTACCCATTGGTATATGAAAGTTCTGCAAGTAATAAAAATAAATCAGTTTTATGTATTGGCGACAATCTCAATACTGATATTAAAGGAGCAAACCTTCAAAATTTTAATTCTTTATTTATTATTAATGGCATTCATAAAAAAGAAAATCAAAATGAATTAAATAAACTTTTTGAAAAATACCAAGTTGATGTAAATTATATCCAAGAAAATTTAAAATGGTAAAAAATGAAAATATTTAAAGGATTTAATATTCCCAAAAATTACTATAATTCAATAATCTTAATCGGTAATTTTGATGGTGTTCATTTAGGACATCAAAAATTGTTTAAAAGGGCAAGACAATATAGGAAGAAATTTAAATGTAAAATTGGAGTTATAACTTTTACTCCAATGCCTAAAATGTTTTTTAACAAAAAGTTAAAACATTTTAAGTTGATGAATTTGTCTCAAAAAATAAAACAATTCGAAAAACAAAAAGTTGATTTTCTAATAAATCAAAAATTTTCGAAAAGCTTTTCAAAAATAAGACCAGAATTATTTATAAAAAATTATTTGTACAAAAAAATTAAAACCAAAGTTTTATTTGTAAGCAGCAATTTTAGGTTTGGTAATAAAAGACAAGGTGATACTAAGTTATTAAAATATTACGAAAAACAATGTAATTATAAATTAATTATCCCGTCGCCATTAAAAAAAAATCACAAAATTATATCATCTACAAAAATAAGAATTCTTTTATCTAAAGGTAATTTAAAAAAAGCAAATGATTTCTTAAGTAGAAAATGGGAAATAGAGGGCAATGTTCAAAAAGGAAGAAGAGTTGGAGGTAAGATAGGATTTGCAACATGTAATATTGATATTGATGATTATATTATAGCTAAACCAGGCGTCTATTCAGTTAAAGTAAAAATGGATAAAATGAAAAAAAAAATAAATGGAATAGCTAATTTAGGTTTTAGACCTACGTTCAATCAAAATAAAATATTATTAGAAGTAAATTTATTTAATTTTAATAAAAATATATATAATAAAAAATTAGGAGTTGAATTTATTAAGTTTATTAGAAGCGAAAAAAAGTTTAAAAGTATTAAGCAGCTGACAAATCAAATTAAAAAAGATATTAGAGTAGCAAAAAAAAGTTTGAATTAAATCATGAGCAAAGAAAACTTGAACCTTCCAAAAACAGCATTTTCTATGAAGGCAAATTTACCCCAGAAAGAGCCAGGTCTAATTGATTTTTGGGACAAGATTAATTTATATCAAAATTTAAGAAATGAAAGCAGAGGCAAAGAGAAATTTATTTTGCACGACGGACCTCCTTATGCAAATGGCAATATTCATATGGGTACTGCCTTAAATAAAATTTTAAAAGATATAATAACAAAATTTCATCAAATGGATGATAAGGATTCAGTATATGTTCCAGGCTGGGATTGTCATGGTTTACCAATAGAATGGAAGATAGAAGAACAATATAAAAAAAATAAGAAAAATAAAAATGAAGTACCTATAGTAGAATTTAGAAAAGAATGTAGAGACTTTGCGAATAAATGGATAAAAATTCATAAGGATCAATTTAAAAGACTTGGCGTAATTGGAGATTGGGAAAATTATTATTCTACAATGAGCTTTGATGCAGAGGCTCAAATAGTTAGAGAGTTAGGTAAGTTTTTGAAAGAAGGAAGTTTGTACAAGGGATATAAGCCTGTTTTATGGTCAACTGTTGAAAAAACCGCATTGTCAGATGCAGAAGTTGAATACATGGACCATACTTCTGATACAATTTATGTTTCTTTTCCAATTAAAAAAACAGATTTAAAAGATTTAGATGGATGTGAAATTGTAATATGGACAACAACACCATGGACAATTCCAGCCAATAAAGCTTTAGCTTATAATGAAAGCTTAAAATACCTGATAATTGAAATAGATGATGATAATGAGTTTAAAAAAAATAAGGTGGTAGTTGCGAAGGAACTTTTAGAAACTTTTATCAAAGATTGTAATATAGAAAAATATAAAATACTAAAAGAATTACCAGGAAAAGTTTTTAAAGGTGTGCTTTGCAAGCATCCTTTTTTTGATATTGGTTACGACTATGATGTACCAATGTTAGAGGCAAGATTTGTCACCACAGAACAAGGAACAGGTTTTGTTCATTGTGCGCCTAGTCATGGTCCAGACGATTTCAATTTATGTATAAACAATGGGATTAAAGCCTTAGAAACTGTTGATGACGACGGTAAATATACAAAACATATTCCAAAATTTGAGGGAATTCATATTTTTAAAGCTAACCCGGTAGTAATAGAGAAGTTGAAAGAAACTAAAAGATTACTTTCAAATGGAAAACTAAAACATTCTTATCCACATTCTTGGAGATCAAAAGCTCCATTAGTACATAGAGCAACACAACAATGGTTTATTTCTATGGAAAGTCACGGTTTACGAAAATTAGCACTCAAAGCGCTAGATGAAACAAAATTTTATCCAAGCAAGGGTAAAGAAAGAATTAAATCTATGATCGAAACCAGGCCAGATTGGTGTGTTTCTAGGCAAAGAGTTTGGGGTGTTCCTCTACCAATTTTTATTTCAAAAAAAGATAACAAGGTTTTAATAGATGACGAAGTATTTGAGAATATTGCAAAAATTTATGAAAAAGAAGGATCAGACTGTTGGTTTAAAGATAATTTTCAAAGATTTTTAGGAAAAAAATATAAAGCAGATGATTTTTATCAGTCCAAAGATATTGTTGAAGTTTGGTTTGATAGTGGGTCAACTCATTCTTTTGTGCTAGAAAAAAGAAATGATCTTAAATGGCCAGCATCAATGTATTTAGAAGGTTCAGATCAACATAGAGGATGGTTTCATTCCTCTTTATTAGAGTCGTGTGGTACCAGAGGAAAAGCACCTTTCGAGTCGATTTTATCTCATGGATTTGTAGTAGATGGAAAAGGTCTTAAAATGTCAAAATCGTTGGGTAACGTGATTGCACCAGACGAAATTTTAAAAAAATATGGAGCAGATATTTTAAGAGTTTGGGTTACAGCTTCAAATTATGCTGAGGATCTTAGAATAGATTATTCAATATTAGAACAGCATGCTGAAGCATACAGAAAAATAAGAAATACCTTTAGGTATATATTAGGAAATCTCAATGACACATTTTCAGAACAAAATTTTAACAAAATTGAACTTGATAAGCTCCCAGAATTGGAACAATATATGCTTCATAAAGTATCTACTCTCAATGATAATTTTCATAAAAATTTCAATAATTATACATTTCACAATTTATATAAAGAGTTGTTAAATTTTTGTACAGTTGATCTCTCGGCTTTTTATTTTGATATAAGGAAGGATACTCTTTATTGTGATAATTTAAATTCAGAAAAAAGGAAAAACTGTATTAATATATTAAATATACTTTTAGATTGTCTACTAAAATGGTTTGCTCCTATACTTTCTTTTACAACTGAAGAAATTTATTCACTAGTAGGCCCCAAGAACAATGATAGCATTCATTTAAAAAAATTTATTAAAATTCCTGAAAATTGGAATAACAAAAATTTAAATGAAAAATGGGAAAAATTAAAAAAAATTAGAGATGTTGCAAATATAAGTATTGAAAGTAAAAGAGCTGAAAAACTAATAGGATCAAGCCTAGAATCTAATATTAAAATAAAACTTAAAAAAGATTTATATAATATCGCTAAAGATTTTGATTTTGCTGAGCTTTGTATTACATCTGCAGCAGAAGTTTTGATAGATAATAATTTAACTGAAGAAATAATTGTAGAGACATTTAAGGCAGAGGGAGAAAAATGTAATGTTTGTTGGAAAATAAGAAAAGGCAAATGCGAGAGACATGGGTTATAAAAAAATTTAAATTATGATCAAAAAACAATTCATATTAAATTTTTTTATAATTTTAATTATTTTTTTTTTAGACAGAATATCTAAACTTTATATTATAAATATTGCTGAAACTGAAGGTACGGTAGATATAATAGTCAACTCATTTCTAAATATAATATTAGTTTGGAATTCTGGAATTGGATTTGGGTTATTTCAATTAGATCAAACATTTATTTATCACTTAATTACTTCATTTATAATAACTATTAACATAGTTATAATTTATTTATTACTTAATACTAACAATTTTAATAAAATTCTATTTTCTATGATTCTAGGTGGTTCATTGGGAAATTTATATGATAGAATTTACTATTCAGCAGTTCCTGATTTTATTGACCTAAATTATAATGGTTATCACTGGTTTGTTTTTAATGTTGCTGATATATTTATAACTATAGGAATATTTGTTTTAATATTTTTTGAAATATTTAAAAAAAAAAATGAAAACTAAACTTTTATTACTAATACCAATATTTTTTTTAAATTTTGCATGTTCAGATTTAACTGGCAAAAATTTAAGAAAATCGAATGAATTTTTGATAGAAAAGAAAAACCCTTTGGTAATGCCTCCTGATATAAATGATCTTCCAAAACCTGCCGCTAACCAAAAAACTGTTGATGAAGATAATAATTTTAAAGAAACACTAAAATCAAAAAATATTGAATCTGAAACTTTATTATCTGAGGATTCCAGTTCTATAGAGAAATCTATCATTAAAAAAATTGATTAATAATGACTAAAAATTTAATTTTTGAAAATTTTAGTAATATCTTTAAAACAAAACAAAAAAAAAAACTTAGCATTTATCTTAAAAAAATAAATAACTTAGAATGGCCCAAATTTATAAAAAGTTTTAAAATAAATTATAAATATAGTTACAATAAAAATTTAATTAAAAAATTTAAAAATATTCATAATATAAATATTATTGGAATGGGAGGTTCAAGTATTGGCTCAAAAGCTATATACAATTTTTTAAGAAATAAAATTAAAAAAAACGTTTTATTTTACGAAAATTTAAATTTAAATAAAACTAATACATCTAAGTCTTTAAATATAATCATCTCAAAATCTGGTAATACTCTTGAAACTATAGTTAACTCTAGCATTTTACTGAATAAAAAAAGTGAAAATATTTTTATAACTGAAGCAAGTAATAATTACCTAATAAAACTCGCAAAAAAACTTAAATCAGATGTGATTGAGCATAAAAATTATATAGGAGGCAGATTCTCAGTTTTATCTGAAGTTGGCATGTTGCCAGCAGAGCTGATGGGCTTGAATGAGAGAAAATTTAAACAGTATAATAATTTGATCATCCAAAAAAAATTTTTAAATAATCTCATAAATAATACTTTATGTACTTACGAACTTATTAAAAAAAAAAAGTACAATTCAGTAATATTAAATTATGATACCAAATCTGATGACTTTTTTAAATGGTATCAGCAATTAGTTTCTGAAAGTTTAGGAAAAAATTCTAAAGGTATTTTGCCAATAGTTTCAACTATGCCAAAAGATAATCATAGTATACTACAGTTATACTTAAGTGGATTTAAATCAAATTTTTATACATTTTTTATAGTTGAGGAAAAAAATAGCATTAAATTAAATTCAAAATACTTGTTTGATCAATTTAATTTTTTAAAGAATAAGAGTAGTTTTAAAATTTTAAATTCTCAAAGAATTGCAACTATGAATATTTTTAATTCAAAAAAAATACCTTTTAGGTCTTTTTATTTAAAAAAAAGAAATGAACAAACTTTAGGAGAGTTATTTTGTTTTTTTACCCTTGAGGTAATTTTGTTATCTCATTTGTTGAAAATAAATCCTTTAGATCAGCCAGAAGTTGAGTCGGTAAAAAATGAAACATTTAAGATTCTTAAATAGTCAGGTTTCCAAAAATAATTTTTGAAGAACCATAGATCTCTTCTCTCAAATTTTTAAAATTTTGTTTTAAAATATTTTTAGTTTTTTTGTGTCTATGTATAATCAGCAAAGTTTTTTTTGTAAGTTTTTTACTATTTTCTAAGTTTTTTAATATTATCTCAATCTTTTCATCTTTAAAAGGTGGGTCGATGAAGACTAAGTCAAATTTATAGTTTAGTTTTAAAAAGGTTTTTTCATCATAAATATCTTTTATGTTTATCTCCACATCTTGATTAAAAGATAAGGCATCGATGTTTTTTGTGAGCATATTAAGTGCAGGCTTATAATTTTCAAAGAATAGTACTTTTTTGGCTCCTCTAGAAATTGCTTCAAGACCAAATGATCCAACTCCTGAGAAAAGGTCTAAAACAATACTTTGACTAAATTTAATATTTAATAAATTTGAGTGCTCTAAAATATTGAAAATTGATTCCCTGACCATATCCTTTAATGGTCTTGTTTTATTATTCTCAGGTATATGAATTTTTTTTCCTTTAGCTTTTCCTGAAATAATTCTCATAGATTATCTATAACTTTATAACCTATATCGTTTCTATAGTGACCATTTTTCCATTTTAATTCTTTTATAATTTTTATTGCTTTATTTCTTGCAATTTTTAAATTTTTATCAATTGCCACAATATTAAGAACTCTACCACCTCGTGAATAAAATTTTTTTTCTCTTAAATATGTCCCCGCATGAAAGATGTACTGGTCATCTGTGTTCTTAAATTTTTCTAAGTTATCAATTAAAATATTCTTTTTGAATTCTTCAGGATACCCTTTTGATGTGACCACGATACATATACTTTTTTCATTTTTCCATTTTAACTCAATTTTATTGAGATTTTTATTTATACAATTTTCAATCACATCAATTAAATCATTTTTTAACAAAGGCAAAATTGTTTGACACTCTGGATCTCCCATTCTTACATTGTACTCAATTAAGTATGGCTCATTATTTTTAATCATCAGACCAGCGTATAAAAAGCCAATATATTTAGCATTTTCTTTTTTTAAATAATTTAATGTAGGTAATATAATTTTATCAATTATCTTTTTTTTAAGTTCATTACTATCTAATCTTGAGGGGCTATATGCACCCATACCACCTGTATTATTACCCTTGTCACCCTCAAACACTCTTTTATGATCTTGAGCAGTATTAAATATTTTAAATGTTTCATTATCGTATAATATGAAGAAACTCATTTCCTCTCCAGTTAAATAATCTTCAACCAATATTTCATCTGCTTTTCCAAATTTACCTCCAAAAATTTCTTTAACACCTTTTTCTGCATGATTAAAATTTTCACAAATATAAACACCTTTGCCAGCAGCTAATCCATCAGCTTTAACTACTAAAGGGTAATTTTTTTTTTTTAAATAATCTAAACATAAATTTATATCTTTAAAAATTTTAAAATTTGCTGTTGGAATTTTTTCTTTTTCGCATATCTTTTTTGTAAAAATTTTAGAACCTTCTAATTTGGAGCAAAATTTATCTGGACCAAAAACTTTTAATCCACTTTCATTTAGATAATCAACAATTCCATTTACCAATGGTTCTTCAGGACCCACTATTGTAAAATTTATTTTATTTTTAATTAAAAAAATTTTAATTTCCTCGAAATTTTTTAAATTGATTTCAATATTTTCAGCAATTAAATTTGTTCCACCATTACCAGGTATGCAAAAAATTTTTTCAATTTTTCTAGATTGATATATTTTCTGGCAAATCGAATGCTCCCTTCCTCCACTACCAATTATTGCAATTCTCATGTATAATTATTTATATAATGTCAGATAAAATAGCTATATTAAAATATTTGAATAATTCATTTGAAATAATCGAAAATGGAACACATGTTATATGTGCAATTTCTGGAAAAAAAATACCATTAGATAAATTAAATTATTGGAATGTAGATTTACAAGAAGCTTATTTTTCTTACATCGAAGCTAATCAAAAAAGAAATAAAAAAAAGTAAATTTATTTCCATCTATTATGAGTCAAAATCCATTGAGAAGGGGTTCTTAAAATCATTTTCTCGAGAATTTCATTTAATTTTAGTGTTATTTGCTCTGTTGTTTGGTCATTACTAAATTTGATAGGTTTTTCTATAGTTAAATTAAATTTAATTTTATTAATCCTTTCAATATGTACAGGAACTATTTCATAATTAAACTTTTTGACTATTTGAGCGGGAATTGTCGTAGTAAAAGCCTGTTTGCCAAATAAATCACATTTAATTCCCTCTGATACACGCTGATCAATCATTAAAGCAATAGAAAAATTTTTTTTTAAAAAATTTATTAATTCTCTTGTTCCTTTTGTTCCCTTTTTAATTTGATTTTTACATATATATTTTGTTCTAAAATTTTCCATTATTCTATTAAGAAAAATATTATTTAAAGGTCTATAAATTGCTGCAAGATTAATTCCAGCAGAATCTATAAACATTGCCATAAGCTCAAAGTTACTGAAATGTCCCGATACAAAAACTACTTTTTTATTTTGAATTCTAATTTCATCAAGATATTCCCTTCCAATTATATTTACAAAATCTTTTAAATCACCTTTTCTAAAATTTTTTAAATAGACATATTCTGATAATATTCTTCCATAGTTTGAAAAAACATCTTTAACTATTTCGTTATAGTTTTTAATATTAATTTTTGTATTTTCAGAAATTATAGATATATTTTTTTTTATAATCTTGTCAGATCTTATAAATTTTCCAAAAGTTTTTCCAATATTTGATCCTAGATTTGAAGCATTTTTGTAGCCTATCGCTTTAAATACTAAAAATAAAATTAAAATAATTAATGATTGAAAAAAATATTTTACAAATTTCATAAATTATTTGTCAAGAATTTTTTAAATAAAGATAATTTAAAAATTTTTAAGTCAACATCTGCAAAACTTAATTTTAAATTTTTAAATTTCGTTAATTTTACAAAATCTTTTTCTGTAGTAATTAGCTTAAGATTTTTTTTTAAAGCCAAATCGTTAATTTGTTTAATATCTTGGAAATTATAATCATAATGATCTGGAAAAATAATTTTATGCCCTATTTTTATATTATTATCTTTAAGCATGTAAAAAAAAGACTCTGGGGTTCCAATACCACAAAAAGCTAAATATTTTTTCTTTTTACTAAAAGATTTTTTATTTTTTAAAATATATTTTCCTCTAAAAATTTTTATTTTTTTGTTAAAATTTCTTATTTTCTTTTCTAATTGAATATTTTTTTCCCCATTTATAAATGCAGCGTTATAATTTTTAAGTTCATATAAATTTTCTCTTAAAGGACCAGCGGGCAAAAGTTTTCCATTACCAATTGAGCTTAGACTATTAAAGCAAACAATTGAAATTGTATATTTAATTTGCTTATCTTGAAGACCATCGTCAAAAATAGCAATATTTTTTTTAGAATGTTCTAATTTATATAATCCTTCAACTCTATTTTTTGGGAGGATTAATTGAGTTTTTCTTTTTAATAGTCTTTGCTCATCACTTTGATTTTTATAAAACTTTTTAATTACAAAAGTATTAAATTTTGTTTTAAGAATATTATTAATTTTAATAACCAATGGAGTTTTTCCTGTTCCTCCTAAATAAATATTTCCAACACATACACATTTTATCCTTGGATTATATAAAATTTTATTTTTTCTAAAAAAAAGTATAAGATTTGTGATAATAGTAAGTGGCCACAACAAATAAACAATTATGTTATTTGTTCTCCAAAAATTTGGTTTAATTAATTTCACTTTTAATTATTTTAACTATTTTAGAATATGTAGAATTTAATATCTTTTCTCCATAATTTATAATTTTTTTATTATTAAAAATTCTATTACTAATATTATACTTTTTTTTAATAATATTTATCCCAGAATTATAACTTCTAAAATTTTCAGATATACCCATACTATCTAGCTTTTTATATATTTCCTTAAAATTAGTGATATGTGGGCCGTAAATAATTTTACATCCAAATCGCGCAGGCTCTAACGGGTTTTGACCTCCATGTTTTATTAATGAACCACCCATGAAAACTAATTTAGAAATTTTATAGAATTTATTTGCTTCACCATATGTGTCTACTAAATATATATCTGTACCTTTCGGAATTTTTTTTTTATTACTATGCAAATGAACATTTAAATAAATCTTTTCTAATTCTTTTTTTATTTCTTCTACTCTTTCTATATGCCTTGGAATTATTATTGAGATTAAACTTTTTTTATGTTTTTTTGTAAAATATTTATGACTTTTTGCTATGAAATCCTCTTCATTAAAATGGGTACTAGCTGCAGTTATTAAAATTTTCTTCTTTCTAAAAAAATCTTTTAAATTATTACTTAAGGCTTCATGTCTAATATTGTCACTTGTTGAAAATTTTAAATTTCCCAGTGTAAGAATATTCTTTGCTCCTAAAAATAATAGCCGTTTTTGTGTTTCATGGTTTTGTACTAGGCATAAATGAAATTTACTAAAAATATGCCTTGAAAAATTTTTAATTTTTTTCCATCTATCGAATGACTTTGATGTCATTCGTCCATTTAATAATATTAACTTTATTTTATATTTGTAAATAGAATTTATCAAATTTGGCCAAATCTCAGACTCGCAAAGAAAAAAGACTGAGGGTTTCCAATATTCTATAAAATTATTTATAATCAAATTATTATCAATTGGAAAAAACTGATGTGTTACTTTTTTAAAAGAAAATTTTTTTATTACTCTTGATGAGCTCAAAGTAGTAGTTGTTAAAAGAATTTGTTGAATTTTTTTGTTAGCTTCTAACTTTTCAACTAGAGGAATTATGCTTAGCAACTCTCCTACACTTGAGCAATGAAACCATATTAAGTTTCCATTTTTTCTCTTAGTTGAATTAAGCCCATATCTTTCTAGAAATCTACTTTTGCTCTCCTTATGGATTATAATTCTGTAAAAAATAATTAGCGGAGAAATCAATAAAAAAAAATAGCTTAAAATCCTATAAAAAATAAACATTAATTTTTTGTTATTTGTTTTTCATAAAAATTTTTATAAAGTTCTGAATTTTTAAGTAGTTCATAGTGACTACCATTTGCTATAACTTTTCCATCGTCAATAACATAAATTCTATTTGAATTTATAACAGTAGAAAGCCTATGTGCTATAACTAAAGTAGTTTTTCCCTCAGTTAAAGTGTTTATTGCTTTTTGAATTTTTGACTCAGTTTCTGAATCTAGTGATGATGTTGCTTCATCTAAAAGAATAATCTTACTTTTCTTAAGCATAGCTCTTGCTATAGATAGCCTCTGCTTTTCACCACCAGATAATCTAACACCATTTTCGCCAATTATTGTTTCATAGCCATCAGGCATTTTGCTAATAAATTCATCACAATATGATAATTTTGAGGCTTGAATAATCTCTTCATCTGATGCACCAAGATCGGAATATTTTATATTATTTTTTATCGTATCATCAAAAAGAGAAGTATCTTGACTGACTAAAGATATATTTTTTCTAATTGAATCAAATGAAAAATTTTTTATAAGTTGATCGTCAATTTTAATTTTTCCTTCACTAGGTTCATAAAATCTTGGAATTAAATTCATTATTGTAGTTTTACCAGCCCCACTATGTCCAACCAAAGCAGTAAATTTACCACCTTCAATTTTTAAATTTATATTTTTTAAAATATCTAAATCTTTATTAGAATATTTGAATGATATATTTTCAAATACAATCGAACCATTAGTTATTTTAATATTATTTCCATAATGTTTATCTTTTAATTCTGAGTCAATTATAGGTAGAATTCTTCTAGCTGCAGATATACCTTGCTGTATCCCAATATTTAAAGTAGCAAGAGATCTAACTGGCTGATATGCAAGCATCATTGCTGCTAAAAAAGAGAAAAAATTGTTTATACTCAGTTGATCATCCATAACCAAACTGCCGGCAAAATAAATTAAACCACCAATCATTAAACCTGTTAATGTTTCCATTATTGGTGCTGTTCTAATCATTACTTTGGCTATTTTTACTGTCCTATTTTTAAATTCTTCAAAATAATTATCTGCCCTTTTATTTTCATGACTTTCTCTTTGAAATATTTTAATTATTTTATGATTTTTGAAAATTTCTAAAAGAAAAGTAGTAACATTTCCATAGGTTTCCATAGTTTGTGTTGATATTTTTCCCATCCTTTTACCCAATGATTTTGCAGCAATTGATGCCAATGGTATCATAATCAAAGCAAATAAAGCTAGTTTCCAATTCTGATAAAACATTACAGATAGAAGACCAACTAATGTCAATGTATCTTTGGTCATTAATAAAATAGTATCTGTCACAAGTGTTTCAATCATTGAAACATCTGTAGTTAAATGAGCTGTATACTTTCCAGAATGTTTTTTATCCATAGTCTCAAGATCAGAAGATACAATCGATTTAAAAAGCTGTTTTTGTATTATTTTCCTTATTTCAGCTCCAACAGAAATTAAAATTGATCTTGCGATATATAAAGAAAAACCTTTTGTAGAAAAAGCTATCACAATCGCTAATGGTATTAGCAACATCAAAGTTTTATTTTTTTCAATAAATATTTTTTCAATTGCAGGGTCTAGTAAATATGCAATAGAAGATGTACTCCCAGCAACTAAGAGTGAAAATAAAATTGAAAGAAATATTTTACCCAAAAAATTTTTTGTATAATTCTTATATAACCTTTTTATAATATCTAATCCCGACATTTAAATTTTTCCAACAAGAATGATTAAAAATATAATCAATCCAAAATTACTGTTACTTTTAAAAATACTTAGACATTTTTCTTTATCATTTTTATCAAATCTATAGATTTGGAATAATAACATGTGCAAAATAATTAATATAGAACCAATAAAGAAATAGTTATTTAATTTTAAATACATACCCATTATTAAAAAACAAAAAATAAATACTAGATAACATGCTAATAGAAATTTTTTTGGATTATCTTTAAATTTTATCGATGTTGACTTTACTCCTATAATTTCATCATCCTCAATATCTTGGAATCCATATATAGTGTCGTAACCGAGTGTCCAAAATATGGCTCCAAAATAAAAAATAAAAGCCTCAATACTTAAATTCCCGTAAATTGAAGTCCAACCTAATAGTAGCCCATAGTTAAATGTAATTCCTAAAAACAATTGTGGCCAATAAGTGTATCTTTTCATCAGTGGATAGGTAAAAGCAAGTGGCATCGACGCAATTGCTAGTATAATCGTTAACATATTAAAGTTTATCAAAACAAAAAAAGCTAACAAACATAGAATAGCAGAATAAATTATTGCATTTTTAATAGAAATTTTTCCAGAGGCTATTGGTCTATTTTTGGTTCTATAAACATTTTTATCGAAATTTCTATCAGCAATGTCATTGACAATGCATCCTGCGGATCGCATAAAAATTGAACCTAAAAAAAATAAAAAAATATAAAAAAAATATTTTTCTAAGCCATCTTGAAAGTCGTAAGCTATCGTTAACCCCCAGATGCAAGGCCAAAATAATAACATGAAACCAATTGGTTTTTTTAACCTTGTTAATTCAAGGAAGATGCTTATATGAGACATATAAATTATTAAATAACAAAGTTTTTTTATTAAGCAAATTTAATCGACATGAATATAGATTACACAGTTGTGGCACTTATGTTTCCTGCTATTCCATTGATTATGAATGTATACTCAACAAGATTTCATACATTAAGTGCTTTAATCAGAAAAATTCACGATGAATATGTTTTTGAAAAACATACACCACCTGAATGGAAAGACCAACTTAACAATTTAAATGATAGAATTGATGTCTTAAAGTATTCAATAATGTTTGGAGCATTTGGCTTTTTATTTAATATGGTAACTGTATTTGCTCTTTATTTAGATGAACTTTTTATTGCTAGAATTATTTTCGGTTCTTGTTGTTTATCAGTTATGATATCAATTATTTTTTTTATAAGAGAAATTCAAATATCCACAAAAGCTTTAAGACTTCATATATCTGATATGGATGAGCAGTTTAAGGAATAATCACAGCTGGACCTAAAATTTTTCTACCTTCCAAATCTCTATGTGCATCAACTATATCTTCAAGTTTATACTCTTTAAAAATTTCAACTTTAATTTTTTCAGAAGTTACTTTTTCAAATAATATTTCAGATGCCTCATCAAGCTCATCTTTAGTACTTAAATATTGTTGCATAGATGGCCTTGTAAAGTAAAGACCTTTAGGTTGTATCAATTTTGGTACGTTTATTTCAGACAAGGGGCCAGATGCATTTCCAAAAGAAACCATCATTCCTCTCACACTTAAACATTCCAAAGATCCTTCTAGTGTATTTTTTCCAACCCCATCATACACCACTGGAACCCCTCTACTATTTGTGATTTCCAAAACCTTTTTTGCAAAATTTTCTTTATTATAATTTATTATATGGTCGTAACCATTTTTTTTTGCATTTTCTATTTTATTGTCTGAACCAACTGTTCCTATAATATTACATCCTAAACTTTTAGCCCATTGACCAAAGATTTGACCAACACCACCTGCGGCTGCATGAAATAAAACTGTTTCACCTTTTTTAACTGGGTATGTTTTGTGTAAAAGATAAAAAGTAGTTAAACCTTTCGTCATTAAGGTTGCGGCTATTTTAAAGTCAACTTTATCAGGAATTTTTACCAAGTTCTTAGTAAGATAATTTCTATGTGTTGAATAAGAGCCCAGGGGTGCCCCAGCATAACAAACTCTATCACCAACTTTGAAATCTTTAATATTTGAACCTACATCTGTAATTACACCTGCACCTTCTGCGCCAATTCCTGCCGGGAGTGTTAAAGGATATAATCCTGACCTATGATAAGTATCAATATAATTTAAACCAATTGCCTTGTGCTCGATTGTAACTTCCTCTGCTTTTGGTTTTTCTAATAAAATGTCCTTTAGTTCTAGTACTTCTGGACCACCATTTTTTGAAACCTGTACTGCTTTCATCTATTTTACAAATGTACCATTATGGTAATCCTCTATCGCTTCAAGTATTTCCTGTTTAGTATTCATTACAAATGGACCACCTCTAGCTATTTGTTCACCAATTGGTTTGCCAGAGATTAATAGAAATTTTGCATTAGACAAAGCTAAAACTTTTAAATTATTTCCTCTTGTTAAAAGTATTAATTTTGAGTTTTTAACTTTATCATGATTTTCATTGCCAATTTTTATCTCACCATTTATTAGGTAAATAAATGAATTATGTGTTGACGGAATATGAAAAATAAATTCTTTTCCTTTTTTTAATTCTACATCAAAGTAAATTGGATTAACGTTGTGTTTTTTTATTGGACCTTCAGCATTTTCAAATTTTCCTGCAATTACTTTAATTTGTTTTTCACTATCTTTGTGTACCGACATTTGATCTGCGTTTATATAATGGTACTCAGGTTCGCTCATTTTCAATTTTGCAGGCATGTTAATCCATAATTGAAACCCATGAAGCTTCCCTTCCTTCATTGCAGGCATCTCAGAGTGGATAATTCCACTACCAGTTTTCATCCACTGAACATCTCCCGCAGTCATTCTACCTTGGCCTCCTGTGCTGTCTTTATGCTCAAAATCTCCAGCTAACATATATGTAACTGTTTCAATTCCTCTATGTGGATGAGGAGGGAAGCCAGCAATATAATCCTCTCTATTTTCTGATCCAAATTCATCTAACATTAAAAATGGATCAAAATAATTTGGTTCTACTCCAATGCTTCTTTTAAGTTTTACACCAGCGCCATCTGTTGCTGGAATTGGATCAATTATTTGATTTACTTGAATCTCAGACATTGACTTTATATAATTCCTTATAATATTAAATCAAGGCTTTGAATATGAATTCTAGAGCAGAAACAATTATAGACTTTTGGTTTGTAAAAACTCCATCTGACAAAAGGTTTAAAAGGGATGAAACATTTGATCTTGAAATAAAAAATAATTTCATGGAAGATCATTACTTAGCTAAAATAGGCGATTATGAAGATTGGCTTAACACACCAAAAGAGTGTTTGGCTTTAATTATTCTGCTTGATCAATTTTCAAGAAACTTATTTAGAGACAAAAAAGAGGCATTTGATCAAGATCACAAAGCAAGATTAGCGGTCAATCAAGGAATATATTTAGGTCATTTACAAGAACTAAACGAAACAGAAAGATTATTCTTTCTTTTACCTTTAATTCATAGCGAGGAATTAATAGATCATGAAAGAGCATATGCCCTACTAGATAAATATTTGAAAAATCATCCAGATATAGGAAATATTAAAAAATTTTGGGCTGATCATACAAAAGCAATTGAAAAATTTAGAAGGTATCCTCATAGAAATAAAATATTAGGAAGAAAATCAACTAATGAAGAAATTGAGTTTCTAAATAGTCCAAACTCATCCTGGTAGTTACAATAGATAATTTAGATCACTTAAATTTTTAATTTCCGTTATTGGTTTATAATTCAAATTATCAAATATATTTTTATTTCTCTTTACCCAAATTGAATTAAAGCCAAAGTTATCAGCCGCAGATATATCCCAAGTATTGGCGCTTAAATATACAAAATAATTACTTTGATATTTTTCATAAAACTTTTAATTTAATTATATGTCTAATATTAGATTATTTTACTCGGAACGTTTATCCAATAATTTATCTGGCAAATTAAATATAGAGCAATCTAGATATTTAATCTCTGTAATGCGGTTAAAAATAAATGAAAATTTTTCACTTTTTAATAAAGATGGAGAGTGGAATACAAAAATTAAATTAATAAATAAAGGTATTATAGAATTTCAAGTTCTAAACCAATTAAGACAACCAAATAAAGAAAGACAAATTTGGTTAGTATTTGCACCTATAAAATCAAATTATTTTAATTTTATGTTACAGAAAGCAACTGAGATTGGAGTAACAAAATTTTTTCCTATAATAACAGAAAGAACAATTGTTAGGAAGATTAACGAAGAAAGAATAAATAAAATTTTAATTGAAGCATCCGAGCAAAGTAATAGATTAACAGTTCCGTTAATAGAAAAAATTCAAACGTTAGAAAAATTTTTAGTTGATAATAAAAATATAAATTTAATACTTGGTGATATTAATACTGATAATAAAAAAATTGAATTAAAAGATCCATCAAAACCAATAGCTGTTCTAATCGGGCCCGAAGGTGATTTTTCAGAGAATGAGAGGACAAAGATTCTTAAATTTCATGACGTTCAATCTATTAAATTTAATGAGAATATCCTAAGGTCAGAAACGGCAGTAATATCGTCGTTATCTATTATCAATTATCTTATAAATTGATAAATTGTCGCGAATATATAAGTGTATTTTTTATAAATTGGTCATATATAAGTTTTACAGATGAAAAAATTACTAACTACAACTACTTTATTGCTTCTCCAATCATCTTTAGTCTATGCAAACCAGCCTAAAAATTGGCAACTTGGTTTTCAAGATGCTGCCTCACAAACAATGAGAGATATAGTTTGGTTCCATGATTATATGTTAATGCCAATTATCGTTGCTATTAGTGCTTTTGTTTTATTTTTAATGCTTTATGCAATGATAAGATTTAGAGCATCAAGAAATCCTAATCCATCAAAAAGAACGCATAATGTTTTAGTAGAAATTATTTGGACACTTGTACCATGTTTAATTCTAATAGTTATGGCGGTACCATCATTCAAAGTTTTATATTCTCAAGACACTATTCCAAAAGCAGATGTAACAATAAAAGCAATAGGATATCAGTGGTACTGGGGATATGAGTATCCTGATGAAAATATAATTTTTGACTCATACATGATAGAAGAACAAGATTTACAGGAAGGTCAACCTAGATTGCTAGCGGTAGACAATGTTGTAGTAGTTCCAGTAAATAAAGTTGTAAAGGTTTTAATAACAGCAAATGATGTCTT